>Ga0137409_10005763_pt1 | contig 12869 bp, 9 predicted proteins | sample CZODoug1_16funga_FD_122059 | JGI IMG/M metagenome (GOLD analysis project Ga0137409, IMG submission 122059) | Vadose zone soil fungal communities from Angelo Coast Range Reserve, California, USA - CZODoug1_16fungal (Hybrid Assembly) | ecosystem: Environmental > Terrestrial > Soil > Vadose zone...
CTAAGGACGATCTTGACTCTGAACTCTTAACTGTCAACTCTCGACTGTCGAATTTCGACTCTCGACTTTGGGATTTAGACTCAGTCATCTACAACGGAAGGTAGAACGGAAAGAGGAGCGCCATGGCCGTCGACGTGATCATGCCCCAGATGGGCGAAAGTATTTTTGAAGGCACGATTACCAAGTGGCTCAAGAAACCGGGCGACCGCATCGAGCGCGATGAGCCGCTGTTCGAAATCTCCACCGACAAGGTGGACGCGGAGATCCCGGCCCCTTCGGCCGGCGTGTTGAAGGAAATCAAGGTCTCTGAAGGGCAGACCGTGCCGATCCAGACCGTGGTCGCCGTGATCGACGCGGTTGGAGCATCGGCGGGCGCACCCGCCACCGCACCGGCTCCGGCGCCGGCTGTCACCCCAGCCCCCGCAGCACAAAGACCCGAAACGCCCAAGGCCGCGGCCCCTGCACCGCCTGCCCCCGCCGCCGCGCCAGCCGCTCCTCTAGCACCTATTGCGGCAGCTCCCCAGCCACCGCCCCCGACGAGCGCCGCTCCGGCTGGCCGCGGCAACGGCAAGGAAGTTCGTAGCTCCCCTTTGGTCCGGCGTCTCGCGAAAGAGCACCAGGTCGACCTTGCGGGCATCGCAGGCAGCGGCGCGGGCGGACGGATCAGCAAGAAAGATATTCTGGCGGCATTGGAATCGGGCAGCGCGAGGCCTGCCGCGCCCGCACCGGCGGCAGCCCCGGCGCTTGCGGTTCCTTCCGCCGTCGCTGTAGGAGCAGCGTCTGTTCCTGCAGGCCCGGGCGGCGCCCTGGTGCACCCGGCGCTGGAAAACGCCGTCCCGCGCGAGCGCATTTATTTCGGCAACTACAGTGCGCAGCCGATGACGGCGATGCGCCAGCGCATTGCCGAGCACATGGTGGCTTCCAAGCGCGTTTCGCCTCACGTGTATTCGATCGATGAGGCCGACATGACGCGCATCGCCAAGATCCGCGAGCGTTCGAAAGCCGCATTCGAAGCCAAGTACGGCACCAAGCTGACGTACATGCCGTTTTTCGTGCGCGCCTGCGTGGAAGGGCTGCGCGCTTTTCCGACCGTCAACGCGTCGGCCGACGGAACGACGATGGTCCTGCACCGCGAAATTAACGTGGGCATCGCCGTGGCGCTCGACTGGGGATTGATCGTGCCGGTGCTGAAGAATTCCGAGGAGAAAAATTTCCTGGGCCTGGCGCGCGGCATCAACGATCTCGCCGAGCGAGCCCGCGCGAAGAAACTCAAGCCGGAAGAGGTGCAGGAGGGAACGTTCTCGATCACGAACCCAGGCGTTTACGGCGGGCTGATGGGGCTTCCGGTGATCAATCAGCCGAACGTGGCCATCCTCGGAATCGGCGCCATTCAAAAGCGGCCGATGGTGATCGACGACGCGATCGCCGTCCGTTCGATGGTGTATCTGACCTTATCGTACGACCACCGCGTGGTGGACGGCGCGATCGCGCACCAGTTTGTCGGCAAAGTGAAGTCGTATTTGGAGGCGTGGGCCGAGGAAATCTTGTGAAGCGTGAGTCGTGATCCGTGACTCGTGATTCGTGAAGGGTCGAGAGTTTAAAGTTCACAGTCGAGAGTCCCCATGCAGAAGAATTGCACGGTGGGGGGTGGGTCTTGACTCTCGACTCTTAACTGTCAACTCTCAACTTTACTAGATGTCTGCGAGCCCCCCCGACACGAATCACAAATCACGAGTCACGAATCACTTTTCGCGGCCAGTCAGGCCAACCGAACCACCAGGCACCGGTCACCAATCACCCTGCCTTCAGCGCCGGCGCCACGTCGTGGGCCCACTTGCGCAGGCCGGCGAGCGGCACGACGCGAATGCCGTTGTCCGCCAGCACGCCCGTGACGAACTGGTCGCGGACGTTGCCGCGGGCGGGCTCGCGCTCGGTGACGGCGAGAAATTCCGCGTGATCGACCCGGCCGCGGATGGCGTCCGCCGTGAAGGCCAGCAGTTTCGCCTGGCCGGGATCGCGCCCCAGTGCCACCGAATGCACGAAGCCTCGCGTCCCGTTGCGGCGGTAGGAAAAGTCGATGCGCATCGGGTCGCCGGGATAGGTGAACTCCGCCACGCGCACGCCGCGGTCCATCAAACGCAGGATCTTTTCGCTGCGAAAGTAATCCGCGGCCTGGGCGCGCAAATCGCTCCGCGTGCGGATTTCCGCCGCGCCACGCCGGGTTTCGCGGAGCGGTTCGACCTGCTCGCGAAAAACGCGCTCGAGTTCGGCGTCGGGATCGCGGGCCAGGAGGCCCTTGCGCGGGGAGAGTTGCAAGGCGTTGGAAAACGTTTCGTCGAATTTTTCGAGAATCGCCGCGCCATCCATCTCGCGGCCGGCGAACTGCCGGTCGAACTCCGCGGGAATACGAAGCAGCAGATCCTCATCCGCGGCCGGGTGCAGGCGCCGCAACCGCGCGAAGTCCGCGGGCTCCTCGAGCCAGCGCTGGCGCACGCGCCCCGAGGATGGATCGAGCAGCAGGACGCCGATATTGACCCACTCATCGCGGACGAGGTTGGGCTGGTACCGCACCACGTGATACGCGCAGGGTTGCAGAGCATCTTCAGGCATATCGCACCTTCCAGTTCGGGAACGGGTCGCGGCCGGAATTCCGGGCCGACAGGATCAGGTCACGTACGCGCTTGCGGCGGGCGTACAATCGTTCGAGCAAACGCGCGAGCGCGTCCCAGTCGTCTTGATACCACTCGGGCGGGATCTGTTCGGCCTCTTCGCCGAGCATCGCCTCGGTGATGCGCTTCTCCAGCCGTTCGATCCACGGCTCGAATGCGTCCATCCCGGCAACGCTTTGATAGACGCGGTGGCGCGCGTACAGGCCGCGGAGCGGGGCATCGGGAAAGTCCCATTCCCCGGCGTTGAAACAGAATCCGTGGTCAATCATCATGGCCAGGTAAGGGACCCGGCCGGAGATTTCCTCGAAAACTTGACGGGAGGCGGGACCGGCGCGGTCTTCGGGTTCCCGAAAGAAAATTGCCTGGCGCCCGTTGGTGTTGCAAGTCCATTTGTCGAAGACGAAAACACCGAGAAAGTCCGTTAGATTTCGCACGGCGCAGAGCTGTTCGTCCGGCAGAAAATCGTGAACCGTCATCCGGGCCGGATTTCCCGGGAACTGCGAACCAAACTGTTTGCCCGCCGAGCACGGGATCCGGCCCAGTCCCAGCTGCATCACCAATTCCGTGGTGTAGGCAATTAACTCCGGGCGAACTTCGATCACCTCCACCTGCGGCACGCAGACTCCCAAACGCGCCGCCAGGCGTGTTGCAAGCATTTCGTTCGCCAGTATCCTCAAATGTTGCGGGTTATTTTGAAATTTAACGATGTAGTAGGCATCGTCGTCGCACCGCATCAGATGGGCTTGCGCGCCGCCCCTCATCCGCCGGACATGCTCGACCGCCAGCCTCATGGCGCCATGCTAGCCAGCGAAAGCCCGCGCAGCAAGCGGATTGTTCCGCTTCGGGAAGGTTTTCAAACCTGAATGGCAGCGCGCTCCGCGGCATAGAGACCTCCGGCCCTCGAACGGGTCGAAAGCTGGCAGGCGCATGTCGACTCGAGTTTGGTGAAAGTTCTCACGAATCGAGGATGCCGCATCCCGCAAGTTCCAGGCGTTTCAAAACGGCACAATGTCATACAAGTCGAGTTTGCAAAGCCAGGCCAGCACGATTGGACGGTCGTGTGTGTGCAAAAAAACACTTCGACTATTTTCGTCTATTGGAATTGGGCGGCGCGGAATCCGGCTCAATTTGCGCCGCTCGATGAGACCATTACCCCGTCGAAAAACGGCTACTACCGTATGCTGCGGTTTGTAGGCGAAAAAATTATTCGCAGGCACTGCGACGCTTCCGCATCCGAGCGGAGTGACCGCCAGACTTCTCCCTTTTCAGATAGAAACGTGAGTGTCAGCGCTTTTTGCGGCGCTTCGCGCTCTTTTTCTTGGCTGGTTTCTTTTTTGCTTTTTTAGGAGCGGCTCTGGCTTTCTTCTTCGGCCGCGGCTTTTTCCGGGCGGATTTTTTTACGGCCTTCGCTGGAGCTTTCTTTGCCGCCGCCTTGCGCGCAGCCGGAAGAGGTTGCGGGGCCGCCGCAACACCGGGGCGCTCGGTAATGACCAACTCTTCTTCACTTTCCTCTTCGATGATTTCTTCCGGGTCACCGCCGAGTTCTTCCTCTTCCTCGAAATGCACGAACTCGTTGTCGTCGCCGGGTTCTTCTTTTTCGTAGGTCATCCCAATTCTCCCTTCGGTGTGTCGCCCTGTTTGCGGTTCCCATGGCTGCTGCGGCCACGGCGGGCTTATAAACTCAATCTCATACGTTTGTCAAGCGCCAGCGCACCAGGCCCGGTTGATTCTCTACCTTTGCGGGACATTTTGGCAATGGCCCGCCGCCGGGAAACGATTAGGGTGCGGACTCTACTTTTACACGGAACGCCCAGGCCATGCCGGGGCGTGGGCACTACTTTCACGCTGTACGTTTCAAGTGAAGCGTGGAGCCCCCCAGTATCGATAATCCGCAGGATAAAAATCAAGGCCGATTGGCCCGATCTAATGCGAGGGCAGAATCGTCAGCGTGTCGCCCACCTGCAGCGGCCGGCTGAACAGATAGCGGTTCCCGGATTGAATGGCTTCCACGGTAGTCTGGTACGCGCGTGCGATCGACCACAGTGTTTCTCCCGCCTTGACGTGATGGACGATCGCGCTCGTGCCTGCCTCCAGGACCGGGGAACCGCTCGAATCGGAGCGAGGGGCCGCCGAGGCAACCGTGGGTGAAGTCTCTCGAGGCTTCGCTTGGGGTGACGGACTCATCCCGCCCGGATAAATCCGCAGGCGGACCCCCTTGGCAACGTGATTCGACCGCAACCCATTCCACTTGCGAAGTTCCGCCACACTCACGTCAAATTCATCCGCAATCGATGCGATGGTGTCGGTGCGGCGAACGCGGTAGCGAATCAGCTTGCCCGCAGCCGCGTCCGAGTGCGCTGCCGGGATGATCAGTTTCTTACCCTCTTCCAGAGGTGCGCCGCCCTGCAACTCGTTGGCCCGGGCAATCTCCGCCGGGAGGACATGATACCGCTTGGCAACGCCTGAAAGTGTTTCCCCTGGTCCGACGGTGTGGCGGCGCCAGCTCAACCACTTTTCCGCGGGGATCGCGGCGATCTCCGCGGAGAATCGCTCCGCGGTTCCCGCCGGCAACTGCAGGACAAATTCCGGATCGGCGGGAGTCACCAGGCGCAACAGTTGCGGGTTGAGCGCGCGCAACGTGTCGAGATCGCTGTCAATGGTTTCGGCAACCAGGCGAAGATCGATGGGCTGGCCAGGCTTCACCGCGTCTGCCTTCAGCGGAGGTTCTGGTTCGAATTCGATTCCGTACCTCGCCGGGTCTTTCGAGATCAGCGTCAGCGCCAGAATAATGGGCACGTAATTCTTCGTTTCCTTGGGCAATACATTGCGGTGGTACAGCTGCCAGAAATCCGCATAGCCGGTCCGCTCGATGGCATGTTGCACAGCGCCCGCTCCGGAATTGTAGGCGGCCATCGCCAGGTACCAGTCGCCGAACTGGCCGTACAAATCCCGCAAATCGCGCGCGGCTGCTCGCGTGGCTTTCTCCGGATCCTGGCGCTCGTCCACCCACCAGGTCTTCCGCAAACCGTATTTCCGCCCCGCAAAGGACATGAATTGCCACATCCCGCGGGCTCCCGCCTTCGAAACCGCTTGCGGCAAAAATGCGCTCTCGGCCTGCGCCAGATAAATCAGATCCTGCGGCATCCCTTCCTCGCCCAGGACCCTCTGCACCATTTCACGGTAGCGTCCCGCGCGCCGGAGGCCGGTTTCCACGATGGCGCTGCCCCGCGCCGTCTTGAAATAGTTCACGTAGGCCAGGACGGGATCGTTCACCGTCAGCGGCAAATCGTGCGAAATCGAACTGACTTCCCCTTCCGCGCGTCCGCGCAGATTCGGATCCACATTTTCGGTTTCCGGAATCGGAACTTCGGCGATTTCATCGATGGGCGCCGGCGTCGCCTTCTGTGCAAGGATCCCATCGGCGTCGCGGTTCGTCTCGAGGCCATCCGAATTCATGGTCTCTACAATGTGTCGATACAATTCGCCAAGACGCGGATCCGCGTCGATGTCAAATCCGCTGGCCACCAACTGGTCAAGCGCTTGATCGAATTCCTCGCGGGCGTTATCTAAACGGCCGGCACGGAAGTCTTCTTCGCCCGCGTCAAACGCCGCCTGGCTTTTGGCCGCAAGCCACTCGATTCCATCCGGCGCGAAAACCACGAGTGGTGTTGTTTTCCCGCGGATCGTGGCGAGCGGTAGTGGATCCGGCGGAGGCGAGAATTCCCGCACCGCGGGAGGGGCTATCTGAATGGGATGGACTTGTACGGGGTGGCGGACCGAATCCTCACACCCCATCAATCCGGCGAGCATACCGGCAGCAAGCAACAGCCCTGGCGTCGATTTTTGGCCCCGGCGACACATGGGAATCAGACCTGGAAACCCTGCGGGTCAATCTCCAAGCCTTGAGAACGCAAAACTCCTGCCAAACCAGATGCAGGGCAATGTCAGTAGGAAGCCTACCTGTTTATTGTAGTCCAGAGACCCTGCCGAGGGTCAATAGCCAATGTCAATCCCTGTTAACCTTATGAAAACACGATATGCTAGGCGAGCGCCTGCCTTAAGTCTGCAAGCAGGTCCGCAGGGTCCTCCAGGCCCACCGAAACTCGCACCGCACCAGGTTGTACCCCCGCCGCAGCCAGCTCCACTGTACCCATTCGGAAGTGTGACGTGTACATGGGGAGTACGACCAGAGACTCGACTCCACCCAGACTCGCCGCCAGAAGAAAGATCCGGGTTCGGTCGCAAAGCCGTCGAGCGGCAGCAAGCCCTCCCTTCATGTCAAACGCTAACATGCCCCCAAAACCTCGCATCTGTGTGCGAGCGAGGCGATGGTCTGGATGTGATGCCAGACCAGGATAATGCACCCGCGCAACCTTGGGATGGTGCTCCAGGAAGCGCGCCACAGCCATGGCCGTTTCGCACTGGCGCCGGACTCGAACTTCGAGCGTCTTGAGGCCGCGGATCAGGAGGTAGCCGGGATCGGGGTCCATGGAACCGCCAAGATGAATCATCGTCTCGCGAACCTTTTCGACCCACCGCCGGCTCCCGGCTACGGCCCCCGCGACAATGTCGGAATGGCCGCCCAAATATTTGGTCGCGCTATGAAGAACCAAGTCAAAGCCCAGGTCCAGCGGGTTCTGCAGGACCGGCGAGCCGAACGTGCTGTCGATCAAGGAAACCAGGTTGTGTTTCCGGGCGAGCCCAACCGCTTTCTTCAAATCCACTAGACGGAGTATCGGATTCGTGGGCGACTCCACGTAGAGCGCGCGAGTATTCCTGTTCACCAGCGCGTCCACGCCCGCGAGATCCGCGTCCACGAAGTGCGTGCGAATCCCCAGGCTTGGGAGAGTGTCCCGAAATAAGCGGTACGAGCCGCCATAGAGCTGCCGCGTGGCGATCACCTCATCCCCCGACTTCAGCACCGCCAGCAAAGCGCTCGAAATCGCCGCCATCCCGGAAGCCGTCACCAGACCCGCTTCGCCGTTTTCCAAGTCCGCAATCTTCGCTTCGGCGACCGCGAGTGTCGGATTGCCGTACCGCGTATAGAGGTAGGCCTTCGATTTTCCTTCGGCGAAACGCTTCAACTCCGCCGTGCTGGCGAAATTGAAATTCGACGTGCGCACAATCGGCGTTGTAACGGGCGCGTTCAGTCCGTGTCTTGGCTCACTGCTGTGAATCGCGCGCGTCGCGCCGGCCCATCGGAGAACTTGTTTTTTAGCCATAGGGGAACGATTCTTTCACGCGACGAAAACGAGACAACCTCCAATTTGGCTCGCGGCCAAATGCGACGCCGCAACTTCCTTGCCTCCCTGCCTCCTCGCTTCCCTGCCCCCATGTCCCGTCGCTCCCTGCCACCTACCCCCAATCCCCTATCACCTGCCCTCAGACTTCTTCCTCCTCCACGACAACTCCTCTCGCCGCCTTCGCCGCCGCGATCACTTTCTCCGCGATTTCATTCGGCACGTAGTCGTAGTGCGAAAACTCCATCGAATAGCTGGCGCGCCCCTGCGTCATCGAAGTGAGGCCCGTCGCATAATTCAGCATCTCGGCGAACGGCACCTGCGCCTTGATCACCACGCTGGAACCTCGCGCCTCGCTTCCGCTGATCCTTCCGCGCCGCGAGCTCAAGTCGCCCATGATGTCGCCCGAATATTGGTCCGGCGCGTAGACCTCGACGTGCATGACCGGCTCGAGCAGCGCGGGCCGGGCCTGCTTCATGGCTTCCTTAAACGCCAGTGACCCGGCGATCTTGAAGGCCATGTCGGAGCTGTCCACGTCGTGATATTTGCCGTCGTACAGCGTGGCCCGGAAATCCACGACCGGGAACCCGGCCAGGAATCCGCGTTCGGCCGAAGCGCGAATGCCCTTCTCGACCGAAGGAATCCAGTTCTTCGGAATCGACCCGCCGAAAATGTCGTCGACGAATTCCACGCCCGCGCCGCGCGCCGCCGGCTCCATGCGGATGCGGCAGACGCCGAACTGCCCGTGCCCGCCGGTCTGTTTCTTGTGCTTGCCCTCGGCGTCGGCCTTGCCGCGAATCGTCTCACGGTAGGGCACCTTGGGCGGCTTGAGCGTCAGGTCGACGTGGTAGCGTTTGTGCAGCTTCGCGACGACCACCTCGATATGCTGCTGCCCCGAGCCGGCCAGCAAAAATTCCTTCGTCTGCGGATCGCGCGAAAAATGCAGCGACGGATCTTCCTCGAGAATCCGGTGGATCGCGGGGCCGATGCGGTCTTCATCGGCGCGCGTCTTGGGCTCGACCGCGAAGGTGATCGAAGGCTCGGGAAGATGCGGCAGCGGGTAATGGATCGGCGCCGCCTTGTCGCCGAGCGTGTCGCCGGTGAGCGTGTCCTTTAGTTTCGCGATTGCGCCCAGGTCCCCGGCGTGCAATTCGGCTACCGCCGTCGGAGTTTTTCCCTGCATCACCTGCACGTGCTGCAGGCGCTCGCTCGTGCCGCGCGTGAAATTCTGCAGCGTCGCATCGTTCTTCAGCACACCGGACATCACCTTGAAATAACTGATGCGCCCGGAAAAGGGATCGGCCAGTGTCTTATACACGAAAATGGAAACCGGCTCGGTGTCGCTGGTTTTCCTGTGCACCTCATTTCCCTTGCTGCCCACTTCGCTATGGCCGACCGCCACGCCGCGTTTGGCCGGATCCGGAAACACATCGGCCAGCAGATCGAGCAGCGTGGCGCTGCCGATGTTGTGCAGCGCCGAGGTCAGCACGACCGGATAAATTCGCTTGGCCTGGAAGGCGTCGCGCAGCCCTTTCATCAGGTCTTCGATCGGCAGCGTGCCTTTCTCGAAGAATTCCTCCATCAGCGCGTCGTCGCCCTCGGCGACCATCTCCACCAGCGTCTCGTGCGACACCTTGGCGGCCTCGGCAAGGTCGGCGGGGATCTCTTCGATTTTCGGCTTGCCGTCGCCGTCCGGCGTGTACACGTGCGCCTTCATCGAGATCAAATCGACCACGCCGCGAAAACTTTTCTCCGCGCCGATGGGCAACTGCAACGGAACCACGTTGCGCCCAAACACGCGCGTAATCGATTCCATCGCGCGGTCGTAAGTCGCCAGCTCGCGGTCCATCCAGTTGATCGCGAACGCGCGCGGCAGGTCATATTCGGTCGCGTAGTCCCACACCTTTTCCGTCACCACCTGCACGCCCGCGAGCGCGTCCACCACGATCAGCGCGGCGTCCGCCGCCACCAGCGACGCGCGCGTATCGTTGATGAACGTGCTGTAGCCCGGCGTATCCAGAAAATTGATCTTTATTTTTTCACCCTGGCCCGCCGCGGCGGGCTGGCCGCCGGGCGCCCATTCGGCATAAGCCTGCCCCGTATGAATCGTGATCTTCCGGGCGATTTCTTCTTCGTCCCAGTCCGTGACCGTATTTCCTTCGGCGACCTTTCCCAGCCGGGTGGTCATCCCCGCGGTAAACAGCAACGACGACACCAACTGGGTTTTCCCGGTGTCGCCGTGACCGGCAATGCCCACATTGCGTATGGATTGCGTTGCGTAGGATTTCATTTTGCTACCCCCTGGGCGCAGCGGCCTCACCGAGGAGGTGGGCGTTGCGCAGTGTGCGGTTCACCCTGGACGATTCACCGTCAGCGGTTCACCGTGAACGGTCCATTGCGAACGATTCACGTGACCGGTTCACCCTGAACAATTCACGTGAAGGGTTCACCCTGAACGATTCACGTGAAGGGAAGGACGAAGGCGCGGCCAGAGGAGCCTGGCAGCGCCCTCCGAAACGCGGATGCTAGCACGACCTCGCGTCCCCGGCAATCGAAGTTCGAGTGGAATCTGGCCTCAGCGAGAACAGTTCTTGACTTGCAATGGGCAACAAAAAGATGACTCCGATTTGACATCCGCGTGACATGGCGCGCCGCGCCTGGCGCATCCTAAACACAGAGCAGATTCAAAGGAGGCTCCTGATGAAGACTTCTAAGAAAACAATTGGTGTGCCCAGCGTGGTGAAAGAATTTCTGATGGGGAGAGCGATTCGATTCGCGGTGGGAATTTCTCTCGCCATGCTACTCGCTGGTCCTGCTTTCGCACAGTACGGGGGTGGAGGCATGGGAACCGGATCGGCCGGCAATGGATCACCCAGCTACGGCTCGGGGAAAGCGATCGGAATCGGTGTCGGCGCGGCGGCAGCGGGCGCGGGCGTGCTCTACCTGGCTCTGCATCGCGGGAGGTCCGTCACCGGCTGCGTTCAATCCGGCGACGACGGCTTGGTTCTGGTTGATGATAAGAAGATGTCATACCGGCTCCTGCCCGGTGGCGCCGATTTACTCCCCGGCGAGCGCGTCGAAATAAGAGGTAAGAAATCGCACGCAGGTGCGACGGTGCATACTCTCCAACCCAAGAAACTCATCAAGAATTTGGGATCGTGCGGGATGCCCTCCGCATCCGTTGACGATCTCTCCCGCTCTGTTTCGGAACAATCCGCGCACAATTCCCAGCAGCGGTAGCAACCCCCCAGCGTTGCGCGCACTCGCGGACCCGAGCCAAACTCGGGTCCGCGAGCAATACCACCGGGACCTATTTAGCGATATAACTTGGCTCTTTATTAGTAGATTAATTCAGCCGATTCGCCCCACCTGTACGGAAGGACAGCTACGTCTTTAAGCAGAGGGCGTGGGCCCACACTTGCCGCCTCGCGGAGTATTTGTGTACGATAGATTCAGCTCGGTGCACTTGAATTCCGCGAGGAGGAACCACGTCATGGCCACAGCGCCTTCTTATGTCGAACAGCAAACTATCGCCCGGGAAAAGAGTTTGATCGAAAATCTGATGGATTTTTCCTTCGAGCGCATGGTGACGCCGCGCATACTCAAGATGCTTTACGGCCTGCACTTATTTATGGGTTTGGTCGCGGCCATCTGGTTCGTGATTACCGGCTTCCAGAACTCTACCTCCAGCGGGCTGCTGGCGTTGATCATTGGCTTCGCGGCCATGCTGCTCTGGATCGTGTATTGCCGCATTGTCGTGGAATTGTTGGCCGTGGTTTTCCGCGCCGCCCGGGTCATCACGAATTCGCAGGGGTGAGCGGCGTCAAAATTCCTCGTCCCCGTCAACGGCGGGGAAAGTCCGACCACTTGCTCCGATAGTTCTTGGGCAAGTGTTTAGATGCGAGTTACTAACGCATTTATGTATTTTCGGCATGGTGCGGGACGGCCCGAATGTGTTAGGGTTTTGTCGCCATGCCCAATCAGAGAAATATTCAAGCTCCTGAAACACCAAAGGTCGTAGCGACAAGCCCACTCTGGACACGCCTTGCTACAAACCCAGAGTATGTAAGTGTCCTCCTTCAAATTCGTTCCGTTGCGACTCTTCTGGCTAGTCTTGTTGCAAGTGTCATCCCAGAATATACAGACAATTCAATCAGACATATGGATCTCCTCTGGCAGGTTTCAACTCAGGTATTGACCCTTGAGGAGGTAGAAAAGATCAATCCGGGGGAGGCCTTTCTCTTGGGGGCGGCTTTTTATCTCCATGATTTGGGGATGGCACTTCCGGTCACAGAGGCGGGTAAAGATTACATCAGAACGACTGAGCAATATCGGACCGCATATCGTTCCATATGGAAGAATTCAGCAGACGACAAGGTTCGAGCCGATGATTTGGCAATCAGACAGGCCACGCGTGAGTTGCATGCGCAAAAAGCATTGGAATTTTCAACTAAACCGATACCGGGGCTAAATCGATTTCTCATCGAAGATTCAGACCTCAGAGATCGCTGGTCACACTTTATCGGCCAAATCGCCCAGAGCCATCATTGGAGCCTGGAGCAGATTGAAAGAACCCTTGGGGTCCGTAAGGCGGTTCCGGGGCCGGATGGGGACAATCTTGACTTAGCGTATATAGCGTGTGTCCTCCGAATTGTCGACTTCGCCCATATTAATCGACAGAGAGCGCTTAGGATCGAACGTTCAACAAGATCGGAGATTTCGCTTCAAAGCGCCGTCCATTGGGATGCGCAAGCCGACGTTACAGGCCCGAACCGGGATCGAGATATGCTTGTCTTCGGTTGCACCAAACCACTGGAAAGTCTTGAGGCCTGGTGGCTGTTCCACGATCTGGCCTTCGACCTCGATGCTGCCATCGGCGGCCTTGCGCGCGCCGCGAACCCGAACGTCATGTTCGTCATCGATCTCGCCCACGATTTCTTCGAGGATGTCCTCGAGCGTG
>Ga0137409_10005764_pt1 | contig 12868 bp, 10 predicted proteins | sample CZODoug1_16funga_FD_122059 | JGI IMG/M metagenome (GOLD analysis project Ga0137409, IMG submission 122059) | Vadose zone soil fungal communities from Angelo Coast Range Reserve, California, USA - CZODoug1_16fungal (Hybrid Assembly) | ecosystem: Environmental > Terrestrial > Soil > Vadose zone...
GCGACCGCGTTTTGAGCCCCGGCGAACGCGCCGTGGCGAGGGAACCGGCCGAAGGCCGGCGAAGTCGCGTGCCGCGGCGCAGGCGCTACGCGCGTTCGAGGTGCGGCCGCAGCCACCTCGACGCCAACGGCCAAAGTGAGACACGAGCGCGCGGGCGACTCGCGGCAGCCGAAAAAGTAACATGTCCCTATTTTCTGGAGAGGGTTGAATGGCTAGACCGAAACTGAGCGAGGAACAGCTGGACGAGCTGCGCGAATCCTTCGACTACAACGACCGCGACGGCGACGGTCGTATCCAGCTCGACGAGTTCGTCGAGATGCTCGACGAGCTCGAGGCCGAGATGAGCGCGGCCGAGGCGAAAACCGGCTTCGAGGACATCGACACGAACGACGACGGTCTCATCGATTTCGCCGAGTTTTGCGCCTGGTGGGCCGAGGACTGAGCGTTGCCGAGTTGCGACAGTTGAGCCCCCGCCGCCCGCCTCGTTAAGCTAGCCGTCAAGGGTGGCGGGGACTGAGGAGAGTTTGATGCGCACACGTCATCGTTGGTTTGCGGCGCTGGTCGGCGTCGCGTTTCTGTCGTTGTCGATCCAACGCGCCGCGCTTGCCGGCGTGATCGACACCGAGGAATATTTGAATGCGCTCGACCGCCAGGCCACGATCGAGCACATCGACTCGGTGCTCGCCCGCGACGAGGTTCGCGCGGCGCTCGAGCAGCATGGCGTCGATCCGGCACAAGCGTCCGAGCGCGTCGCCGCGCTCAACGACCATGAGCTGCACGCGCTCGCCACCGACCTCGACAACCTGCCCGCCGGCGGCAGCATCCTCGCCGTCGCCGGCATCGTGTTCATCGTGCTCCTGATCCTCGAGCTCGTCGGAGTCATCGATATCTTCAAGAAGATCTAAGCGCTTTCGCTGCACGCTCGCCGCCGCGGCACTGCTCGGCGGCTGCGCTGCGGCGCCCGAGCTGCCGCCGACCGCGCGCACGAGCCTCGAGCTCACCGGCGTGCCGTTCTTTCCGCAGACCGAGTACCAATGCGGTCCCGCCGCCCTCGCGACCCTGCTCGCGAGCGCGGGCGCGCCCGTGACGGCGGACGAGCTCGGCCCCGAGGTGTACGTCGAAGGGCTGCGCGGCAGCTTGCAGGCGGAGCTGCTCGGCGCTACTCGACGCCACGGCCTGATCCCGTACGTCCTCGCGCCGCGCTCGGAAGCGCTGCTCGCGGAGATCGGCGCCGGCCGGCCGGTGCTCGTGCTGCAAAACCTCGGCCTCCCGCGCGTGCCCGTGTGGCACTACGCCGTGGTCGTCGGCTACGACGCCGAGCGCGACGCGATCGTGCTCCGGTCGGGCACCGAGCAGCGGCGGCTCGAGCGCAGCCGGCGCTTTCTTCGCAGCTGGCAGCGCGGCGCCGAGTGGGCGTTCGTCGCGGTCGAGCCCGGTGCGCTGCCCGCGACGGCGACGCCCGACGCCTACGTGCGCGCGGTCGCCGACGCCGAGCGGCTCCTGCCCGCACGCGGCGCCGACGCGGCGTTCGCGGCCGCGCTCGACCGCTGGCCCGACGACGAGCTCGTGCTGTTCTCCGCGGCCAACCGCCGGCTCGGTGGGCACGACGCGGCCGAAGCGATCGCGCTCTACCGCCGGCTGCTCGCGCGCGACCCCGGGCACGCGGCAGCGCGCAACAACCTCGCGAACGCGCTCGCGGACGAAGGGTGCTACGCGCAGGCGCTGCTCGAGGCGCGGGCCGCACGCTCGGCCGTGGCGGCCGGCGACGCCTTGTACGCCGCGATCGACGACACCGTCGCCACGATCGAGCGCGCCGCAACCGCGGTACCGGCGGCCGCATGCCCGTAAGCGAGACGCCGCCGGCGTCCGAGCCGCAGGCGTGCGGGACCGTGCTCATGATCCGACCGGCCCGCTTCGGCGCGAACCCCGAGACGGCGGGCACGAACTTTTTCCAGAGCTCCGCGCATGGCGACGAGGCGGTCGGCCGCAATGTGCGTCCTGCGATTGCGGCACTCCCGCCATCCATGGCGGTCGCCGCGCGCGCGCGATCCGAGTTCGACGCGCTCGCGACCAACCTCGCGGCCGCCGGCGTCCGCGTAATCGAGATCGCGGGCGCGCGCGACGACGCGCTTCCCGACGAAGTCTTTCCGAACAACTGGCTGAGCCTGCACGCCGACGGCACCGCGGTGCTCTATCCGCTGCTCGCGCCGAACCGGCGCCGTGAGCGGCGCGCCGACGTGATCGACACGCTGCGCGCGCAACGGGTGTTCGCGCCGCGACGCGTCGTCGACTTGAGCTCGCTCGAGCGGCAGGGCGTGTACCTCGAAGGCACGGGCAGCGTGGTGCTCGATCGCGTCGGCCGCGTGGCTTATGCCTGCCTATCGCCGCGCACCCACCCCCAGGCGCTCGCCGAGCTTGGCCGCGAGCTCGACTACGAGGTGGTGCCGTTCGCCGCCGTGGACCGCGAGGGCCGCGCGATCTATCACACGAACGTGCTGCTCGCGATCGGCACCCGCTTCGCGGTGCTCTGCTCGAGAGCCGTCGCGCCGCCACAGCGCGCGGCGCTCGTCGAGCGCCTCGAGGCGAGCGGCCGCGAGCTCGTCGACTTGAGCTTCGAGCAGCTGCACGCGTTCACCGGCAACGTGCTCGAGCTCGCGACCCGCCGCGGCGCCGTGATCGCATTGTCGAAGGCCGCGCTCGAATCGCTGGACGCGCCGCAGAGGAAGACGCTGGCGGGCTACGGCGAGCTCGTCGCGACCGACATCGGCACGATAGAGCGGTACGGCGGGGGAAGCGTTCGCTGCATGCTCGCTGAGGTGCCGTAGAAAACAGGGACAGGTTACTTTTTCGCGGAATCGGCCGTCGCCAACCGGCAGCCGCAGCGCATTAGGGACAGGTTGCTTTTTCGCCGTAAAGGGCAACGCAAGCCCTTCGCCGCGCGCCGGCGAAAAAGTAACCAGTCCCTACCTTAATAGCCGTGGAGGAAGTTGCCGCCCCAGATCTGCTGGTAGTCGAGCTTGGCGGTGTGCACGAGCATCGCGTCGAGATTGGTGCGGGCGTAGCCCGTAACCTCGTAGAGCATCTCGAACGACGGCACGGCGGCGCCGCCGTCGGGTCGCGAGTGCTCGAGGTTCTTGATGAACATCGGATCGGACAGCGCGTGCGCGGCCTGCATCATGCCCGCGTCGCGCGTGCCGGAGATGATCACGAACTGGTTGCCCGCCGGGCCGGGGAACGTCGAGATGAAGCCGTAGTCCCGGTAGTTGCGCTGGACCTCCGGCATCCCCGCTTCGCTCGTGTACATCTCGCCCGTGTTGACGTCGCGGAGCTCGTCGTAGGTGTAGCCGACGGCTAAGCTCGACGACGCGAACACGAAGTCCTCGAGCTTGTCGAGCGCGCTGATGAAGCCGAGATAGACGACGTGGCTCGTCTTTAGATCGGCCATGTTGAGCTCGGACATGGACACGACGTGCACCGGCTTCGACGACGTGTACAGCACGCGCAGCACGTCGAGCAACGCGAACGCGCTGCCCCGCGGCAGATACGTGAGGTCGAGGTCCATGTAGCGCCCGACCAACTGCGGGTCGTACATCATGAGCTCGTCCAGCTCCTTGCTGGAGTTCACCGCGAAGTCGCGGACCAGGCGCTCGACGTCGCCCTGCTCGTCGACCTCGCCGAAAATGTAGTAGTCGCCGACGACGACGAGGATCGGCATGTCGTCGTCGAGCAAGCTCTTCCAGACGGGCGACGCGGCCACGGTTTGCGCGGCCGTCGGCGCCGGAGCCCGCGCCGCGTCGAGCGCGACACCGACCAGCACCCCGAGCGCGAGCAACGACACGGCCGCGAGCGCGAGGCGGCCGCGCGGCTCCGGTCTCGGCGGGAGCGGCGGCGGAGCCGGCATCGCGACCGCGACGACCGGCGCGGGCGGCGCCGCTGGGGCGACGGCCTCTTCGATCTCGGGCGCCGTCAGCGATATCCGGTACTCGCCGCGGGCGAGCGTCAGCTGTTTCGCCTCGGACCGGCCCTCGGTCGCGTAATAGTGCTCGAGCTTCTGGCGCAGATTGTGCGCATAGACGCGGACCATCGAGTCCTGGCTCGGATCGAAGTCGGCGCTCTTGCCGAACACCTCCATCGCGATCTCGAGCTCTTTCGGCGTGCGGCCGCCGATCGAGCTCTCGACGAGAAATTCGAGCAGGCGCGCGTAGGAGCGCGAGCGGCCAAGGGCTCCGCTGCGCGCGATCTTCTGCGCTTGCTCGCGAATGAGGTCTCGTTCTTCTTGCATGCGGCGCGTGCGGGGCGGGAAGTGTCCGGGCTGCAACGTTAGCTCATCTTTAACGGTTAATAAACCACATTTAAGCCATCGTTTTCCTTAGGATTTCTCATGACCCGGCGAGCGCCGGAGCGCGCGGGCTTTTGGAGACAAGCCCCGCGAAGCGCGCTGGGCGCCCAAACAGAAACGGGCTGGCGCCGGCCAGCCCGTTGGTAGTTGCGCGCGACAGAGCAGCCCCGCGCGCGGAGCCCGACCGGTTAGAAGCGGTAGTCGAAGACCACGCTCGCGGTTCGCGGTCGGCCCACCATGCACGTCTCGTCGTAGTAGTTCGACGTCGCGCACAGCTCGTCGAACAAGTTGTCCGCCTTCAACGCGAGACCCAGCTTGCTACTGACGTTGAAGCGCACCGAAGCGTCCACCGCCGTGACAGCGATCACCGTGACGCCGGCCCCCGCGCGGTCGCGCGGGTACGAACCTGGGCCGTTTTTCCGTATGCTGTGCGCGTCCTATTCGAACAAACGGGGAGAAAAAAACGTGATCATCGGCAGGGGAGGTCGTCCCGCCATCGCGGCGTGGGCGACGTTATTGACGATTCTCGGCGCCGCCGGATGTCAGCAGTCGCAGCCGCCGGCGCCCGCGGCCACGCCACCGCCCGCGCCGGCCGCGCGGCCGGTACCCGCGCCCGCCGCGGCGGCGGTCCAGAAGATATCCGACAGCACCGACCAGCTCGCGCACGGCAGATACCTCGTCGAGACGGTCGCAGGCTGCGGCAACTGCCACACGCCGCACTTGGCCGACGGCTCGCTCGACGAGAGCAAGGCGTTCCAGGGCGCGTTCGTGATCGAGGACCCGGCCTTCAGGGCTTACGCCCGCAACATCACGCCCGACATGGAGACGGGCATCGGCTCGTGGACCGACGACCAGATCGTGAACGCGATCCGCAACGCGCAGCGGCCCGACGGCACGTTCCTGGGCCCGCCGATGTCGTTCGCCTGGTACAAGCGCATGACCGACACCGACGTGCGCGCGATCGTCGCGTACATCCGCACCGCGAAGCCGATCCGCAACGAGGTGCCGAAGAGCGAGTACAAGTTCCCGCTGAACGGTTTCGGCCCGATGGTCACGTCGGTGCCCGACGTGCCGAAGACCGACATCGTTAAGTACGGCGAGTACCTCGCGGGCCCGCTCGGCCACTGCATGGACTGCCACACGCCTGTCGTCAAAGGCGCGCAGGACCTCACGAAGCTCGGCGCCGGCGCCAACGTGTTCAACAAGCCGTTCATCTTCGAGTGGTCGGCAGTGGCCGCCAACGTCACGCCCGAACCGGGCGTCGGCCTCGGCGGCTGGACGGACCAGGAGATCAAGACCGCGATCACCACGGGCGTGGCCCGCGACGGCCGCAAGCTGCTGCCGTTCATGCCGTACGGCCTGTACGCGAAAGCTCAGGACAGCGATCTCGACGCGATCATCGCGTACCTGAAGTCGCTACCCGCGCAACCCGCGTTCACCATCCCGACGGATTAAGCGCGATCTCGGCGTCTTGAAGAGCGGCGCGATGCTCGAAAGGGCATCGCGCCGCGAAAAATAGGGACATGTTTGATTTTCGGTGACGCGCCTGCCGATTCGGAGCGCGTGGCCGAAAATCAAACATGTCCCTATTTTTCGCTCAGTTGGGGAGCGACAGGGCGACGATCTCGGCGCCGCGCTCGCCGCCGGTCGGCAGCACGACGTATTGCTTGCCCTTGACCATGTAGGTCATCGGCAGGCCACCGACGGCGCCCGGCAATGCGATCTCCGCGAGCTGCTCGCCGGTCGCCTTGTCGTAGGCGCGCAGCGCGGGCGCGCCGCCCCACCCTTCGGCCGCAAACAACAGCGTCTTGGTCGCGAGCACCACCGCGCGCGTCGCGCGGCCGGTCGGGGGAATGGTGAGGCCGTTCAGGGCCGGGCTCTCCGCGATGTCCTTCGGCGTCGGGCCGTTCGGGATCTGCCAGAGATGCTCGCCCTTGTTCATGTCGATGGCAGTGATCCGGCCGTACGGCGGCTTCACGAACGGTAGCCCCTGCAAGAGCGGCAGCGGCGCGCCGCCGCCCGAGATGTAGCGCATGTTCGAGAACTCGGGCTCCGACCTGAGCGCGGCGACACTCGGCTGCGTATACGAGCCGATGTAGAGCACGCGCGTCTCGGGATCGAACGAGCCGCCCTCCCAGTTCGCGCCGCCCGTGAAGCTCGGCAACACGACGGTGCCGTGCGTGCCGTCGTCCGCCATCGCGAGCGAGGGCGGCGTGAAGATCGGGCCGAGCCTGAAGCCCTTCGCGCCCTCGAGGGCCTCAGCGTGCAGCGCGGGCGTGAAGTCGATGAGATCGTTTTCGGTGACGCCTTGCCGGTCGAACGCGGGCGGCTTGCTCGGGAACGGCTGGGTCGGCGAATACCACTCGCCCGGCACGTCGCCCTTCGCTACCGGACGCTCCTCGATCGGCCACACCGGCGTACCGTTGGTACGATCGAACGTGTAAACCCAGCCCTGCTTCGTGATCTGCGCCACGGCTTTGACGGTCTTGCCGTCGACCACGAGATCCATGAGCACGGGCGCGGTGGGGTTGTCCCAGTCCCAGATGTCGTGATGGATCAGCTGGTAGTGCCAGACCTTCTGGCCGGTCTTCGCGTCGAGGCACACGAGGCTGTTGCCGTAGAGATTGCTGCCGGGCCGGTGGCCGCCGTAGACGTCGCCGATCGGCGCCTCCACCGGCAAGTAGACCAAGCCGAGCTCGGTGTCGGCCGACATCCGCGCCCAGACGCCCGCGTTGCCGGTGTACTCGGCGGAGCCGTCGAGCCACGTCTCGTAGCCCGGCTCGCCTTTCGCGGGAATCGTGTGGAAAGTCCACAGCAGCTTGCCCGTGCGCGCGTCGAAGCCGCGCACGTCGCCCTTGATGTTCTCCTTGTCGCGCGGCCGCATGGCGACGTCGTGCGCGGGACCCACGACCACGACGTCGCCGATCACGAGCGCGGGCGAGCTGTTGCCGATGCTGCGCTTGTCGGTCATCTCGCCGCGAATGCCCACCATCAGGTCGACGACGCCGTTCTCGCCGAAGCCGGGCGTCTGCCGGCCTGTTCCGGGATCGAGCGACACGAGGTAGAAGCCGGGCGTCACGACGAACAGGCGCTCGGTGCCGGCGCCGTCTTTCCAATACGAGAGCCCGCGGCCGGAGGTCTTGCGCGGCGCGGCCTTGAAGCGCTGCTCGCCGTCGTTCGGCCGCCAGACCCACAGCGTCTCGCCACTAGTAGGGTCGAGCGCGACAACATTCCGCGTGATGCCGACCGTCGTGTACAGCACGCCGTCGATCATGAGCGGCGTCGTCTCGTTGCGTTGCTCGGGGCGCGGGCCGTAGTTGCCGGTGTTGAAGCGCCAGGCGATCTCGAGCTTGGCGACGTTGTCGCGGTTGATGGTCGCGAGAGGAGAGTAGCGCTGACCGGCAAGGTTGCCGCCGTAGACCGGCCAGTCGGCCTCGGTTTGCGCGGTGGAGATCGCGGCGGGCGGCGCCGTGCGTTGCGTCGCCGGCGGCGCTGTCGTCGCCTCGTCCGGCGATCGAGTGCAGCCAGCCATGCAGACGACGGCGCAAAGGGCGACCGCCCTAGTCACTGAGCTCATTGACGACCCCCCGGTTCGTTCGTTCTCTGGTCCCAAGAATAGCGGTCGGGGCAACCGCAAGGCCAGCGCAACGCGATAACCGCACTCACGGTGGCCCGCAGAGCTCGTTGTCCCTGGGGCAGCGGTACAGGTCGAAGGAGAGGTGGGAGTCCTGCTCGCGATACACGGGAATTTCGGCGAACGCCACCACTTCCGAGTCTTCTTCGAAGAGACCGCTCAACACGAGGGCGAGTCGGAGCTCTTCCGCGCGATCGCGCGCCCACCCGCTGGTCAGCGTGAGATTGGTGAACTGCGAATCGCGCGGCCACGCCTCGTCGTATCGACCCGTTGCGCGTAAGTGATCGATCAAGCCCGCTCGGTCGACGTCGAGGACGACTCGGCAGAACGTAGTGCGACACTCGACCGCGCGAGATGGGGGCGCGAGGTTCGTGCTCGGACGAAGCAGACCCACGTCCGAAAGGATGTCACCGATGCGCTGTTCCGCGTCGGCCGCCCAGCTGCCGGTATCCGGCTGCGCGGACGCGGCGGCGCCGGCACCGGCCGCGTCGGCGGCACGCGCGGGCTCTGCGGTGCTCGCACCGGCGGCTTCGCTGGCTTGAGCGGCCGCCTCGCGCGCGATCGCAGCCGGCTCCAAGCCGGTGCCCGCGTCGCGCGACGGCTGAGATTCGCGGAGCAATGCCGCCAGCCCTCCGGCGGCGGCGACGCCGATGACGACCGTCACTATGCGCTTGGCCCACATCTCGGCTCCGGGGACCTCGCGGCGCGCTCCGCGCGATGCCTGATCTTACCGCGAGGGGAGTCGCGACGAGCTAGGGCGTGCGAACGCACGCCCTAGCAGGAGCGCGTGGGTTAATGGTGCTCGTGCTCGCGAACCGGCCGCAAAGTCGTAGTGAAGGCCCAGAAGGCGACGCGCGTGCCGAGCCGCCGCGCCTCGACGTCGGCGGTGCGGAAGTGGATGCCGAGCAGGATCCGCGCGTCGACGACTTCTTGCGCGGCGTCGGACAACTTGCGGTACGTGCGCGGGTTCGTGCAGATCGCCACCGCAGGCGGCGTCGCCTTGTAGATCTCGAAATCGAGCCGGTCGGTGCGGAAGAACAGCTGCAGCGTGGTGACGAACGCGCCCGTCAAGCCGTTCGCGCCCGACACGTAGTCCGGATACGGCGGCGTCTGCGAGCCCGCCGCGAACTGGGGGCCCTGGATGAACGGCGTCCAGCTCGCGTCGGGCGCCGTCGCGGGGTTGCCGTCGGTGTCGCCGAGATTGATCGCCGTGATCGGCCGCCAGAAGTCGTAGTGCAGTTTGCTGTCCCACACCGCGATGCCGGCGTCGGCGGCGGCTAGGCTGGTGAGCGCGAGCAGCCGCGCCGTCTCGCCGAGCGATAGCTGCTGGTCGACGGCGATCTGCCGCACCGTGTCGTTCCACAGCGCCGCGAAATTGCCCGACCAGAAACGCGCGAGATCGGTCTTGCGCGGCCCGGGGCAGGTGGCGGCGGCCGGATGGCTCTGCACGGACCCCGTTGCCTTCACTTCGTTGTAGTCCTTCGCGTAGATCTTGCTCGTGAGCGCGGGCGGCGGCGCGGGCCGGAACATCGCCGGATCGTCGAACGTGAACGGCTTGACGTTCGCGGCGACATATAAGTTCGCCATGGGCGCGAGCGCCGGCGGCGTCGGCCGCCACTCGCCCGGGTTCGTGCCGCCGGTGAAGCCCGGCAGCGTCACCGCGGGCCGGTACACCGCAATCAGCGCATCCGCCGCCGCGTAGCCGACCGCGAGGCCGGCGTCGTTGCCCGCGAGGTACGGCGCGAACGCGGCGTCGAGCGTCGGCACCACGTGCGGGCAGACCTTGAGCAGCACGCGATACGCGGCGGCCGCGGCCGCCGCCGCAGGCGCCTCGTCGCCGTTCGCCGGCGGCCTCGCGAGGTAGGGCTCGTACTGGTGCTCGATGGCCTGAACGGCGTCGTGGACCGCGGCCTGGACCAGTGCCAGGTCGAGCAGGTTCGCCGGCGCGCTGCGGCCGCCCAAGCTCGCGGGCGCCGGCGCGACCGCGATGCACTGCACCGCGATGGCGTGCCAATCCGTCACCGCGTCTGCATGGACAGGCGCCGCCCAACCCGCGGCGAGGCAGGCGGCGAGCGCCGCTGCGTTATGTAGCTTCATCATGGTGCATACTCCGTTTTTGGTTTCGTTTCAGAGCTTCACGACGCTCCCCGCGTCGCGCGCCGGGTCGAATGTTTCTCGAAGGTGAAATCCCCGCCCGCGCGGCCTTCGCACGGGTGTCGGGAGAGTGCGCCGGTGCTAAGCTTTTTGTCGGGGGTGGGCGCGGGGATTTTCGGGGGAAAACAATAAGAGGGCCCCTCGGATGGCACGATTCGGCTCGTTCGAGCTCGACGGGGCGCAACGCCAGCTCAGGCGCGACGGCGGCGACGTGCACCTCACGCCGAAGGCATTCGATTTGCTGACCCTGCTGATCGAGGCCGCCCCGCGAGTCGTTCGCAAGACGGAGATCCACGAGCGCCTCTGGCCCAGCAGCTTCGTCGCGGACGCCACCCTCACGGGCCTGATCAAGGAGCTGCGCCGCGCGCTCGACGACCGCGACCCGCAGAAGCCGTTGATCCGCACGGCCCATCGGGTCGGCTACGCGTTCTGCGCGGCGCTCGAGCCCGAGGCCGAAAGCGCTCCGACCGCGGCCGCCGAGGCCGCGAAGCCGGTACAGGCAGAGCCGCTCCGCGGCTTCCCAAAGACGGCCGCGGCGGCGGTCGCCGTGGCGGCGATCGCGGCGATCGCGTTCGCTCTACCGCGCATTCCGGGGAGATCGGCCGACGTGGTCGCGCGTTTCGAGGTCGCCGCACCCGCCGACGCGCCGCTCGTGGTGCGCTCGTATACCCGCGACATCGCGATCTCGCGCGACGGCAAGCTGCTCGCCTATTGCTCCGCGGACGCCTCGCTCGTGATCCGGCCGCTCGACCGGCTCGAGGGAACGCGCCTCACGCGGCTCGGCCCCGAGATCGCCAACCCGATGTTCTCGCCCGACGGGCGCTCGGTGGCGTTCCTCGCGGGCGCCGCGCTGAAGATCGTGCCGGTGGGCGGCGGCCCCGTGACGACGGTCGCCGAGGTCGGCGAATACACCGACCGCGGCGCGGCTTGGCTCGACGACGGCACGATCGTGATTGCGAGCACGCGCGGGCTGCTGCGCGTGCCCGCCGGGGGCGGCGAGCCCGAGATCCTCGCGATACCGGATAGCACGCACGGCGAGAAGGCGTTCGGCACCGCCGCGCCGCTACCCGGCGGCCGCGCCGTCCTGTTCACGGTTCGGCCCGCCCGGCCCGAGAGCGGCATCCAGATCGCCGCGTTCGACCTCACGACGCGAACGCGCAAGGACCTGCTCGCCGGCGGCACCCAGCCGTTCTATTCGCCCACGGGTCATCTCGTTTACGCGGCCGACGACGCCACGCTGCGCGCGGTCCCCTTCGACGCGGAGCGGCTCGAGATCCGCGGCGAGCCCAAGACCGTGGTGCGAGGCGTGATGGCGAACACCAACGGCCTGGTCAACTACGCGGTCGCGGACAACGGCACTCTCGTGTACGTGCCCGGCGTGATGCCGGCCTCGCCGCGGCTCGCGTGGGTCGACCGCAGCGGGCGCGAGGAGCTGCTGCCGGCGCCGGCGATGAACTACGCGTATGCGCGGCTGTCGCCCGACGGCAAGCGCGTGGCGCTCGACGTGCGCGAGCCGGACGCCGACGTCTGGATCTGGGATCTCGAGCACGAGAGGCTCACGCGATTGACGTTCAATGCGGCCGAGAATCCGTTGGTCGTCTGGAGCCCGGACGGCAGGATGCTCGCGTTCGGCGACGGCCGCAGCGGCACGGCCAACGTGTACTGGCAAACGGTCGGCGGCGGCGAGATCGAGCGCCTCACCACGAGCCCGCGTCGCCAGGTACCCATGGCGTTCACGCGCGACGGCTCGCGTCTCGTGTTCGGCGAGGCGCAACCCAACGGCGGCTGGGACCTGTTCACGGTGACGCTCGACGCGTCTCGCCGCGTCGAGCCGCTGCTGCGCAGCGAGTACTCCGAGATGAACCCCGCGTTCTCTCCGGACGGGCGCTGGCTCGCGTACTCGTCGGACGAGTCCGGCCGAGTCGAGGTTTACGTGCGTCCGTTCCCCGACGTGAGCCACGCGCGCTGGCAGGTGTCCGCGAACGGCGGCTCGAAGCCGCTGTGGAGCCGCGACGGGAAGGAGATCTTCTTCCTGAGTCCGAATCGCGAGCTCATGAGCGCCGCGGTGAGCTTCGACGCGGAGCTCGCTGCCGGGCCGATCACGCGGCTGTTCGACGCGAGCGCCTACACGATTCCCGAGCACGGCAGCGGGGGCCGCACCTACGACCTGTCGGCGGACGGCCGGCGGTTCCTGATGCTCCGGCGCCCGGACGCGCACGACGATCCGTTGCGCGCGCCCCGCCTCGTCGTCGTCGTGAACTGGTTCGAAGACCTGCGCCGACTCGCCGCCGCCGACTGAGCCTCTCTCGCCACCGAAGCCCGCGTCAGGCTCGCGTCAGATTTCGAGCGGCTCGGTGCTGTCGCCGAGCTTGGCCGCTTGCACGCCGAGCTTGTGCAACATCGCGAGCAGCAAGTTCGACATCGGCGTGTGCGGCGCGAACTGCAGGTGCCGTCCGCCTTGCAACCGGCCCGACGCGCCGCCCGCGAGCACCACCGGCAGTGGGTCGAAGTTGTGCTCGTTGCCGTCGCTCAAGCTCGAGCCGTAGAGCACCAGCGAGTGATCGAGCAGCGTGCCGTCGCCGTCCGGCGTGGCACGCAACTTGTCGAGGAAATACGTGAGCGCCTGAACGTGGTAGCGGTTGATGACCGCGAACTGATCCATGTTCTTGCGCTCGTTCGAGTGATGCGACGCGTTGTGAAAGCCTTCGCGTACGCCGCACTTCGGGTAGACGGCGTTGCTG
>Ga0137409_10005765_pt1 | contig 12868 bp, 10 predicted proteins | sample CZODoug1_16funga_FD_122059 | JGI IMG/M metagenome (GOLD analysis project Ga0137409, IMG submission 122059) | Vadose zone soil fungal communities from Angelo Coast Range Reserve, California, USA - CZODoug1_16fungal (Hybrid Assembly) | ecosystem: Environmental > Terrestrial > Soil > Vadose zone...
AGATGGGGCCCAGCAGTGCTGCGCCCCTACAAAGGCCAAAGCGGATAGGCTTAGTCGTCGGCGCGGCGGTAGGGTGGTTTTTGCTGGGGCGCTGATGCGGGGGGCGCTGCGAGGTCGGCAGGGAGAACAGGCACGCTAGCAAGGGCGTCAGGTTGGGCGGCGGGAGAGTTCGCGTTGGGTGACGTGTTGGTGGCGGAGTCGTCCAGAGCGGGGGCGTGTTCGAGGACGCGGCGGACGTATTCGGCTACGGTTTTTACGCCGGCGGCGTAGGCGGGATTGGGGGATTTGACGCCGCCGTTGTAGGCGCCGGTAGCTTTGGCGACGTCGCCGCCGAAGTGATCGAGAAGACCGCGGAGGAGCAAGCCGGCATAGGTGGTGAGCACGGCGTCATCGACGGAATTGAGATCGAGCACGCGGGGAGGGCGGAGGCGAGCAGGCAAAAGGGTGTAGTCGCGCTTGTCCTTGAGGTAGAGCTGATGGGCGGCGCGAAGAGTTTCGCGCGTAATTTGCCAGGTGCCGATGGCGTAGTCACTGACCATGACGCGCTTGCGAGTGCGGCGAAGAACGATGTCGTCGCGCTGAGCGCGCTTCTTCCAGACGGCATGGTCGAGGTCGCCGTTGACGTCCATGTAATCGTTTTCCATGGCGCCGACGCCGAGAAAGTAATCGAGGGGAAGGTCGTAGAAGCGGGCAACATCAAGAATGTCGGAAGCGAGCTGGGTGGCTTGATCGCGACTTAGCGGACGGGGAGCGGAATCGCTGGCGCCATAAAGGACGCGGTTGTCGGTTTGCGATTTGAAGACCAGGAAGCGCGCGAGAGCGGGACGAAGCTGAAAGGAGTTTAGCGATTCCAGTTTCTGCCCGGCGGGGGCGCCATAGGCAACGTCAAACGTGTGGCTTTGCTGCTGGTAGTAGGCAAGGTCCTTGTAAGTCCAAGTGGTGAAGTCATAGCTGGAGATGAGATTGCGGCCTTGGAGCTCCGTAAGGCGAGGGACGGCGGTGAGCAGATCGTTATCGCAGAGGATGAAGATTTCATAGGAGGGGCCAGAGGGGGTATCGACGGCGGTGAGCAGGATGTCCGAGGTGTCGCTGCCATCGCGAGCTTGGCGGCCGCGGAGATACTCAAAATGGAGGAAGGCTTCGAGCTGATCGTGGAAAGTGGCGACCTTTGCGGAGGCCAGGCCGGGAGAGAACGGCAGAACCAGGCGATGGTCCTGGATTTTGGGAGCGGAGAAAGCCGCGTATCGGGGGGCGGGCAGGTCGAGAGTCCAGAGGAGGCCGCCGAAATAGGCAAAGGTTGCGACGAACAACAAAAGAGCGGTGACGCGAAGGAAGCCTCTGAGGAGCGCTCGGAAGAATCGCTTGACGAAAGACATCGCGGGGGCCTCCTTTCGTATTAGATGGCGCACGCTTGGTCTAGGGTAAGGCGCGCGCTTGGTCTTCCGAGGCATAGAGTGGCAACCGGACAGCCAAGCGGAGCAGGTCTTTAATTAATACAAAATAAAAGACTTAGCAAAGCTTAGCGACTAGCACTTGGGCTGGAAACTGTGGTGGGCGTGTTCAGGCTACCACGGTCGGGCGGGAGACCGAAAGGGGATATTGCCTGCTGGGGGGCAAGAGAAGAAGGCGATGGGCGCGCCTCTGCATTGGATCGAAGATAGGTGCGATACCTATGGAGTGACGCGAAGCATCGCGACGCCATGGGAAGGAACCTTGGTTGAGAAGGAGGAGGTGAACTTGCCCAGGTCTTTGTGGGCCCAAAGGCTGCGGACGGTGGCGCTGAGATGGGCGGGGTAGCCGAGGTCTTCCCAGGAAACGGAGATTTCGGCATCGGAAGCGCCGCGATTGAGGAGCACGACGGCGCGGCTGCCGTCTTTCATTTGTTTGGCCCAGACTTCGGAGTCGCCGGTTTTGCGGACGCGGCGGCCCTCCAAGCCGAGGGGATCTTGATCGACAGCGATGACTTCCTTGTTAGTGAGAATTTCCATGATCTCGGGAGTCATGTGCGCCAAATCGTTTCCGGCCATGAGCGGGGCGGCGAGCATGCACCAGAGGCTGAAGTGCGAACGGTATTCGGCGGCGGTCATGCCGCCATTGCCGACTTCGAGCATGTCGGGATCGTTCCAGTGGCCGGGGCCGGCGTAGGATTCGATGCCAACTTGCAAATCGAGAATTTGCGTCCAGCTGAGCTGATCTTTCTTGCAATCCCAACAATCGGAAATGTCCCCGGTGGTGCGCCAGAGGTTGCCAACGTCGCGAGCCCAGAGCCAGGGCTTGTTGGAGCCCCACTCGCAGAGGCTGAAAACGATGGGGCGGCCGGCGGCTTTCAAGGCGTCACGCATAGTGGCGTAGGAGGCGGGAGCGTTTTGCGTGCCGGTGTTGCACCAATCGTATTTGAGATAGTCGACGCCCCAGGCGGCGTATTGGAGGGCGTCTTGATATTCGTGGCCGCGGCCGCCGGGACGACCCGCACAGGTCTTGGTGCCGGCATCGGAGTAGATACCGAATTTGAGGCCCTTGGAATGGACGTAATCGGCGAGGGGCTTGATGCCGTTGGGAAAATTTTTCGGGTCAACGACGATGTTGCCGGCGGCGTCGCGGCTGACTTGCCAGCAATCGTCGATGACAACGTATTCGTAGCCGGCGTCCTTCATGCCGCTGGTGACGAGAGCGTCGGCGGCGGACTTGACGAGATCTTCACTGACGTTGCAGGCGAAGCGGTTCCAACTGTTCCAGCCCATGGGAGGAGTGAGAGCGAGACCGTTTTCCAGGGCGCGCGCGCGAGGAATACAAAAAAGAATTCCCAAGAAGAGGGAGAGCGAGAGACAAAGTATTTTCTTCATAAGGGTCTCCAAGAAAACCTTTTTGCTAGAAAACTTTCAGGGCGCAGAAAGAAAAGTCCCCAGGTTCGCCGGGAATGGGCGCCCGGCGCATGACGAGCGGAAGAGCCACTGAAGGAGAGAGACTCCTACGCGGTGGCGGTGGCAGCTTTTGCCGCGGCTTCGGCGGTATAGACAACGACGGCCTTTTTGCCACCCTTTGCGGCAGTGGCGTGGATGGAACTCATGTTGACGCCCTTGGCGGCAAGTTTGTCCAAATATTGAGAAAGAGCGCCGGGTTTGTTGGGCAAATCGAGAGCTTCCGCGGGAGTCTCCTGATACGAGATTCTGGCCGAGTCGAGAGCTTTCTTGGCGCGCCGGGCGTCATCGACGATGAGTTGAACGGAGCCGGCGGAACCTTGGGCGGTACCCAAGAGGGAGAGAATATTCACTTTGGCGTCGCCGAGAGTTTTCGCGATGGCGGCGACCGCGCCGGGGTGATTATCAAGAGAGATGGTGAACTGCTTGGTTTTGGCCATGTCGGCACCTCCTGCCGTTGCGAGGAGATTATACGCCCAGATGGGCTGGGTGGAAGCGACACGGCGGATTTCAAAGGCGCGCACGAAGGAAAAAGAAGAAGCCCCATCCTCCGAGCCCAGAGGATGGGGCGGACTTCTGTAGAGAGGCTATTTATTCGCGCGTTGACTGAAGGTTTGCGCCGAGGGCCAAGAGACGCTCAGTGCGCGGCAGCTTTGCCGGTGAGCGCTGAGGCGATCGCGGAGCCGATGGGACTTCCCAAGCCGGTGCAGGGATCCCAGCCAGGCTTGGCTGAGAACGTGCCGTTGTTGCCGGTGGTGATGTCGTGGAACGTCCCGGGGACCGGGGCGGCTTGGGCGTAGATGAGAGAAGACAGCAAGCCTACGCGCTTGCCGACCATCTGATTGATACAGGCAGTGAGGCCGGCCCAAAGAGGAGCAACGGCGCTGGTGCCTCCGATGACGGAGGGTAGTCCATCGACGAAGACGTCGTAGCCGGATTGCGGGTCGGCATTGCCTGAAACGTCAGGGACGCCGCGGCCAACGAAATGGCCGGGATTCACGGAAGCGGGGACGTTGGAGTTAGTTTGATAGGCGGGCTTGGGGAAAACGTCGCTGACGCCGCCACCACCGGCGCCTTCCTGAGCTGCCATTTCGTTCCAGACGGATTCGGAGGCGTACTTGCCGTTGGCGGAGGTGAGCTTGGTGCCGCCACAGGCGAGGGCAAAGGGGCTGGAAGAGGGGAAGTCGACATGCTGGAGGCCGTCGGAGACACCATCGGTGGAGCCGTTGTCACCGCTAGCAACGCAGACAGTGAGGCCGAGAGTTGCGGCGTCCTCGAGGAGAGTGTTGTAGGCGGTGAGGGACTGCTGGCTCCAGGAAGATTCCGGGCCGCCCCAACTGATGGAGATCACCGAGGGGTTGTAGCGGGTGTCATGAACGGCGGCAGCGATGGCATTGTAGAAGCCCTGGTCGGTGTTGGGGGCGAAATAAACGGCGAGAGTGGATTTGGGGGCGACGGCGCCGGCGACTTCGATATCCAGCATGACTTCGCCATCCGGGCCATTGGGATCACCGGTGGGTTTGTTGTGGGCGTTGTCGACAGAGATAGCCACAACTTTTGGGGCAGTCATATTCAAGGTGTTTTTGAAGTAGGTCTTGATGTCGCGGGCTTTGTAGCCGCCGCCCAATTCGATGATGGCGATGCATTGGCCGGTGCCATTGGCTCCCGAGGGGAAGTCGTAAAGTTGGGCAACTTGGACTGGGGTGAAGGTGCCAGCGGGCTGGGTGGTTCGCGCGTGGGAAGTTATCGCCGGGCGGTGGGTACGAAAGTGGGGCCTCGCTTGCGGACGGTTGTCGAGACCGAGAACGGCGGTGACGATGCCGACCAATTCGGCGGGGATGTGAATGGCTCCGGTGCGGCCGCGATAGGAGCCTTCGGCGTGAGTGTAATTCAACAGTTCGACATTGAACGCCTTGCCGAATTGCGCGACTGTGCCCGAAAGGGTTACGGAACCTTTCGCGAGGTTGGTGTCCGAGATGCTCAATCCATACTCGTGAGCAAACTCTTCCACCTTTAGGATGTCTTCCTGCAAAGCGCCGCGCTGTGCGAGGAACTGTTCGGGAGTGAGATGCTGCCTGTCGGCGGCGCGCTTTTGCAGCAAAGATTCGACGGCCGCTTTCTCGTTGACGGTGGCTTTGTTGGTATTCGTCTTGGCGTCTTCAGCTTGAGACCGCGAACGCAAGAGCACGGTGACTTGAAGACTTTCATCGGGATTGGCGGCGCCAATCGGCTTCGCTCCGGAAACAGCTACTCGTTCACTACCTTTAAGCGGGACGTGTTCAGTGTAATTAGCCATAGGCTCCTTTCGCTTCCGGGGACAGGAATGGAAAAGGAGAGTTGGACAGGTGGGAAGGGGATGGGAGCGGCGAATCTCTTGGGCTCAAGAAAAACGAGGCCCGGGCCTTCCCACTGCCCCGTGGGATTAACCCCGGAATATCAGGAAACGGACTGTAGCAAAGCGCAAGTATGCTGTCAAAGTAAATTTACTATCGGCTAAAGGGTCCATGAATAAGTTCATACAAAAATGGAAAAGAGCTTTTCCGAATGGAAACATTTTGAAATCGCGAGCAATTTTGCGTGAAGAAATATGCGTCGTCAGATTTGCTGGCGTTTCCAGCGGCCGCGTTTGAAGAGGAGGATGCCCGCGGCGGCGATGGCGGCTTCCGAGAAGACAATGGAATAGAAGGCCCCGTTGGATTGCATGTGGGCGGGGATGGCCAGAAAGTAGGCGAGAGGAATCTCCAGGAACCAGAAGCCGACGAGGTTCACAATTGTGGGCGTGAGAGTGTCGCCCGCGCCGTTGAAGGCCTGGAGCATAACCATGCCGTAGGCGAAGGCGATGTTGCCGTAGCTGAGGATGCGCAAGCAGGAAGCGGCCAGTGGGATGACGGCCGGATCGTTGGTGAAGAGGCGCACAACGGGGACGGAGAAGAAGATGAAAAAGATTCCAATCGCGCCGAGGAAAATCATGTTGTAGAGGCCGGTGCGCCAGACGGAAGTTTCAGCGCGCTCGGGCTGCTGGGCACCGAGGTTCTGGCCGACGAGGGTGGCGGCGGCATTGCTGAGTCCCCAGCTGGGGAGAATCACAAAAATGACGATGCGAATGGCGATGGTGTAGCCGGCGAGGGCCGCGGAGCCGAAAACGCTGACGATGCGGACCAAGCCAATCCAACTGACGTCGGCGATGGCAAATTGCAAAATGCCGGTGAGCGAAACGCGGAGCAGCCGAAAAAAGATCGCGAAGTCCAGACGGATTTGGCGGCGGAGGATGCGAATGCGCTCCGTCCCGCGCATTAGGCGATAGAACTGGTAGAGCACGCCGATGCTGCGGCCGGTGAGAGTGGCGAGAGCGGCGCCAGTAACGCCGAGCTTGGGGAAAGGTCCCCAGCCGAAAATGAGGCAAGGGTCGAGGATGAGATTGATGATGTTGGAGACCCAGAGCAAGCGCATAGCGACGGCGGCGTCACCGGCGCCGCGGAAGATGGCGTTGTTGAGGAAAAGCATGGTGATGGCGCCGCTGCCAGCCAGGGCGATGCGGGTGTAACCGGAGCCGACGGCGATGATTTGCGGGGAGGCGCCCATGAGGCGAAGCAAGTCCGGCGCGTAGAAGAAGCAAGGAACACCAATGAGGACGGAGATCGCGAGTCCAATGGCAATGGCTTGAACGCCGGCAACGGCGGCGCCAGCGGGATCTTTTTCGCCGATGCGGCGGGCGACCATGGCGGTGGTGGAGAGGCTTAAGCCCAGGCCAACGGCGAAAACCAGGCTGAGAAGGGATTCGGTGAGGCCAACGGTGGCGACGGCGTCCGCGCCGAGACGGCCGACCCAGAAAACGTCAACCACGGCGAAAAGAGACTCCAGTACCATCTCGAGGATCATGGGAATGGCGAGGAGGAGAATGGCGCGATTGAGATTGCCGGTGGTGAAATCCTGCTGCGAGCCGCGCAGGGCTTCGCGGACGGAGCCCCAGAATGTAGGTGGCGGCGCGGTGGCGGAAACAGTTTGTTCCAAAGACATATAGACCTTTACGTTCTGCGTGGGCGCTTCCCGAGTTTCAGGCTCGCTGACGCGGCTGGAGAAATGAATAGTAAAAACGAGAGAGGGGTCAGATCCGCGCTAGCGGCGGATTAGATTCGTACGGTGACTTGGGGACGAACATGGGCGTTGTCCTTGGCGCTGTCTCTGTGGGACGACTGCGCCCGAAGTCCGAATTTCTACGGACACTTTTTCAACGAGGAAATTCTACCTTGAAGAGGTGTGGCATGGCTAGAGGAATCAGGCAGAGGCCGGTTTCTGAAAGGCCGGCACCGGTAGTTACTGCGTGACGGCTCACCTTGACATTCTATGGGAAGGGCACTATCTTCACCTAGGATGTCTACTAAAGAACAGCGGGAACGCATCGAACTGCTGCAAGGAACCCTGGACTTGCTGATTCTCCGCACGCTGCTGCTGGGGCCAGCGCACGGCCACGCGATCGCCAAGGCGATCGAATTCAACTCCGACGATGTGCTGCAGGTCGAGCAGGGATCGCTGTATCCGGCGCTGCACCGGCTCATCAAGCGAGGATGGATTTCCGCCGAAGAGGGCACGTCGGAGAACAATCGGCGCGCCAAATTTTACCGGCTGACGTCTAAAGGCCGGAAGCAACTGGCGGTGGAGACCAGCAAGTGGGACAAGGTGGCGGGAGCGATCGCGCGGATTCTCCGGCCGGCGGAGTGAAGGGAGCGAATCCATGAGACGCAGCAAGCGCATGATAGAAGGACTCGACGCGGACATCCGCGAGCACATTGAGAGGGAGACGCAGGACAACATCGAGCGCGGCATGTCGCCCGAAGACGCGCGCTATGCGGCTTTGCGCAAATTCGGCAACGTGACACGAGTGAAGGAAGACACCCGGGAAGTGTGGGCCATCGTTTGGCTTGAGGAACTAGCACAGGACATTCGCTACGGCCTCCGCATGTTGCGGAACGCTCCGGGCTTCGCTGCCGTAGCCATCCTGACGCTGGCGCTGGGCATTGGCGCGAACACCGCGATCTTCAGCCTCATCGATGCGGTGATGCTGAGGGCGCTTCCGGTCGAGAACCCTTCGCAACTGGTTGTCCTGAAGTGGAGTGCGCGCAACTCGCCGAGGATTCACGGATACATGTCCTCGGGCGACTGCCCGAGCAATATGCGTTTCGGAGAGGCAAACCCCTCCGGGTGCTCGTTTTCCGAACCGATGTTTCGCAAGATAGCAAGTACGAACCAGTTTTCAGGGTTGGCCGCGTTTGCCAACGCCGGTCCCCTGGCCCTGACCGGCAACGGCCTTGCGAGCATGATCAATGGGCAACTCGTTTCGGGAGATTTCTTTCGCACGCTGGGGGTAAAGGCCGTGGCGGGCCGCATTCTTGAATCGAGCGATGATTCGCTCACGGCGGCGCCGGCTGCGGTGCTCAATTATGGCTATTGGCAGAGGTCATTCGGCGGGTCTCGCGATGCGATCGGCCGCACGATCGAGTTGAACGGCACCCCTTTTACGATCATTGGAGTGGCCGAGCAGGGATTCACCGGGATTACGCCGGGCAGTGACTATGACGTTTGGCTCCCGCTCTCCGCCGGGCCGCGCATAAGCAATTCCATGATGTGGAACAACCGCCAGGACAACGTAAGCTTTTGGTGGTTGACAGTTCTCGGTCGCCTGAAACCGGGAACGGACCTTCCCCAGGCTCAAGCAGCAGTTAGCGGAGCCTTCCGCAACGAGATGCTGTACGGGTCAGTCCCTTTATTCGAAGCCGGAGGGATGCTCGCGCCTCCCGGGCCACCAGGAGGAAATGGGCCGGCACGGAGACAAATGGTTCTCGGCGGGCCGCCAACTGTTGGTGCGGGTCCCGCGCCATTGCCTGCAGGTGGAGCACAGGGTCAGGCGATTGGTCGCGGCGCAATGCCTCCAGCGGCCAGTGGCCAAAAATCCGCCAGTGCCCAGGCGGGGCCAGTCCCGCCCGTGAAGGCCGCGCAAGGCCAGGGACCGGCCGATGTGGCCAAGGAAGCCAGAACGCTTTCCAAGCCAGACGACGAACCGGCCATAACTCTGATTCGCGCGCAAACCGGGTTGACTGGCGCGCGCGGCCGATATGCCAATCCGTTGTACGTCCTGATGATCGCGGTCGGAATTATTCTGCTGATTGCCTGCTCCAATGTCGCCGGCTTGATGCTGGCGCGCGCGGCGGCGCGGCAAAAAGAGATGGCGTTGCGATTGGCGCTTGGAGCGGGCCGGGCACGAGTGGTGCGGCAACTCTTGACCGAAAGCGTGATGCTGGCAGCTTGCGGCGGAATCCTGGGAATTGTTTTTGCCTCCTGGGGAGTCCACACGATCGTTTCGTTCGTGTCCAGCAATCAGCCGCGGCCGCTCGCATTCGCTACGGGCATCGATATGCGCGTGCTCGGATTCACGATGGCGATATCCATTTTTACCGGAATTCTGTTTGGCCTTGCGCCGGCCTTTCGCGGTGCGCGAGTTGATTTGACTCCAGCGCTGAAAGAAGGCACGGGCGCCGCGACGGGATTTGGGCATGGCGGGGGCAGACACTTCAGCATCGGAAATGCGCTGGTGGTGACGCAGGTGGCATTAGCGATCGTAGTGCTCGTCGGCGCTGGGCTAATGGTGCGAACGCTGCAAAACCTGCGCAGCATCGACGTTGGTTTCGATTCCCACAACCTGGTGCTTTTCGGAATCAACCCTTCGCTGGCGGGGTACAAGGACGAACAGATCGATAGTTTCTACAGAGATTTGCAGGGCCGCCTTGCCGAAACACCGGGGATAAGGTCGGCAAGCTATTCAATGGTTCCTCTGCTGAGCGGCAATTTGATGATCACCGGATTTCACTGGCCAGGGACTCCGCAAGATCGCGAGTCGGAGTCTGACGTGCTGGAGGTGGGCCCGGAATTCTTCAGCACGATGCAAATCCCGTTCCTGGCCGGGCGCGGTTTCGACGCTTCCGATTATAAGCTTGTCGCCAACAAGTCCGCGTCGGCTGCGGTTGCGAAGCCCGTCATCGTGGACCAAACGTTCGTCACAAAGTACCTCGGCAAAGAGAACCCATTGGGAAAACGCTTCGGCCAATCCCCAGGGAACGAGAATGAGCCCGCTAGTCCCGGGTATGAAATCATCGGGGTAGTTCGCGATACGAAATACAGCGACTTGCGGCGGGAAATCAATCCCATGATGTACATGCCGCAGACTGGTTTAGGGGCGTCGTTCGAAGTGCGCACGGCAGGAGACCCGCAAGCGTTGGTTCCCGTAATCCGGGCCGCGATCGCGCAGATCAATCCGAATTTGCCGCTCCGCGATGTCACGACGGAATCGCAGCAGATCGATCGACTGCTGTTTCAGGAGCGCCTTGTCGCTCGACTCTCGAGCTTTTTCGGCTTGCTGGCGCTGGTGCTGGCCTGCATTGGGCTCTACGGGCTGCTGGCCTATGAAGTCTCGCGGCGCACCCGCGAAATCGGTATTCGAATGGCGCTTGGCGCTGGAGCGAAAGATGTTTTGCGTTCGGTCGTGCGGCAAGGCCTGGCGCTGGCGCTCGTGGGAGCAGCGGTCGGTACTGGCGTGGCCTTGGGTGTGACTCGTTATTTGAAGTCGATGCTATACGACGTCCATGCCAATGATCCACTAACCATTGTTGCGGTCGTCGGGCTGCTGGTTCTGGTTGCGCTGGCAGCCTGTTTCATCCCAGCGCGCCGCGCCACGAACGTCGATCCTATCGTGGCGTTGAGGTGCGAATAGACTTCGCGAGTGACTGGCAACTCTTCCCGAGAAAAAATTCGTATTTATGCGAAAGGAATCGGAAGACCCTTACGCGGCGGCGATGCGGCGGATTAAGTCTTCCTGCTCGGATTGGGATTCGGCGCCGATGGTGAAAGCGTCGAGCAGATTGAGGCCGAGAGCGAAATTGAGAGCTTCATCCTGACGCGTGCGCAGTTGGCCCTGGCCGAGGATTTTCATGCCGATGATGCCTTTGCCGGCGGTGCGCATCTCCTTCATCACGCTGACAACGGTATCGGTGTCCGCGTCCATGTAGGCGCCGATGGGATTGATGCGAACGAGATGGACTTCGACCCACGGAGATTTTGTGGCGGCGCGAAGCGCTTCGATGCTGTGGCAGGAGCAGCCATGAGCGCGAATAATGCCTTTTTCCTTGGCTTCGGAGAGGACCTCCATCACGCCTTTGAAGCGCTCAGTCCAATCACCCTCTATAAGGCAATGCATCAGGCAGATATCGATATGATCGGTGCCCAGCTCGCGGCGGTAGCGATCGAGATCGTCACGGGCGGTAGCAGCGTCGCGCGCCCAGGTCTTGGTGAGGATGGTGACTTTATCGCGGGGGACGTGTTTGAGGGCTTCCGCAACGTGCGGGTGGCTGCCGTAAGAATCGGCGGAGTCGAAGAAGCGCAGGCCGTGGTCGTAGCCGTTGAGGAGCAAGTCGGAGAGGCCCTTCACACCGAGAGCGGTTTGATGCGAGTGGTGGCCGGAGCCGACCGTGCCAGTGCCCATGGCGAGGCGGCTGGTCTGGATGCCGGTTTTGCCGAGTGTCACAGTGTCTGAGGCGCTGAATTTTCGCGGGAGGGGACTGAGCGCAAAGGCGCGGCGTGCGAACCCCGAGGCTTGAAGTGCAAGAGCGCCGGCGGCGCAAGCGGAACGATGGAGGAATTCGCGGCGTTTCATGCAGCCTCCTTGCGAAGGAGCCTCTCGGGCAGCTCCTGTCTCAATAGACGGACGGCGATGCCATTGGGTTATCCTGCCTCGCGCTAGAGTGAAGCTCGAGGAACTTCGTAGTAGAGGAATTGTACCCCCACGCCCGATTTGTCATTGGAAACTCCCAGCGGTTCGACGTGCGCGACGCGGCCGGTGAAGCACCATTCCACGACGTCGTCCCCAACCACTTCCCGAGGCATTTTCAAGTGCACTTGAATCAAGACCCCTTGGGCAAGCTTCTGGTCCGTGGCGAAATAAACGCCATGGTTGCAGATATTCATAGAGGCGGCATCCTGTTCAAGATCCTCAGGCGCTTGCACGGGGCGAAACTTCAAGGGGACTTTCATAATCAAACGACGCGCAGAACGACGCTCCGATGTCAGCATGCTTATCCTTTTGGAGCTGGGAGGGACCAGGCTGAGTCTAGGGGAGGTGAAGTGCAGTCTTACGAATGCAGCCCGGAACGGTCAAGCTATTTCTATTATTGGAAAGGCGTTTCGCGACGATAAGCGCCGTTAATTCAGCATCGAGGTAGCGATTTCGTCTCTCCTTGACAATCTACCTATGAGCGGCGTATATATGTCGAACGTCTAGGAGGCGGGATGCCGATCGAGAAATCAGACCTGTTGCAGGGGACGCTGGACATGTTGATCCTGAAAATTGTCGCGCTCGGTCCCGTGCACGGGTATGGCATCTCGCAGCGTATCAAGCAGATCTCCAAGGAAGTGCTGCAAGTGCAGCAAGGGTCGTTGTATCCCGCGCTACATCGGCTGGAAAAACGAGGATGGCTCGCCGCGGAGTGGGGCGAATCCGACAACGGGCGGCAGGCGAAGTTCTACAAATTATCCGTGAAAGGCCGCAAGCAACTGGCGAGCGAGGAATCGAACTGGCACCGCCTGGCCGGGGCGGTGGGGCACATTCTTCAGACGGCCGAATAGGAGTTCGCTATGTCCTGGTGGAAATCGCTCTTTCGTAAAGAGGCGCTAGACACACAACTCGATTCTGAGCTCCGCTTTCACATTGAAAAGCTTGCAAACGATAACGTCGCCGCGGGCATGACGCCCGAAGAGGCGCGAAGGCAGGCGGCGCTGGAATTCGGCGGGCGGGAACAGATCAAGGAAGAAGTACGCGACGTCTACCGTATCCGACTCCTCGACGCCACTGTCGCCAATCTCAAATCCGCCTTCCGCTTCATTCGCAAATCTCCCACATTCTCCGC
>Ga0137409_10005766_pt1 | contig 12867 bp, 10 predicted proteins | sample CZODoug1_16funga_FD_122059 | JGI IMG/M metagenome (GOLD analysis project Ga0137409, IMG submission 122059) | Vadose zone soil fungal communities from Angelo Coast Range Reserve, California, USA - CZODoug1_16fungal (Hybrid Assembly) | ecosystem: Environmental > Terrestrial > Soil > Vadose zone...
AGAGCCCATGATGGTGGCGCAATCGTTCGTGCGTTTACTGATCTGAAACGACACGACCTCTGTGGAACCACGGATCAATTCTTCTGCAATGAGCAAGTCTCTCAAGCAGGCATCTCCACGCGCGAGTTCCTGACCAGAAAGCTTTGGGATGCCGGCAACTCGGCACCTTATGGTCACCGCGGAGATTGCACAACGCTTACGGAAGCGATTGACCATCACCACGGAGAGGCCGAGCCGGCTCGTGATGCGTTCTTCCGCCTGACAGAAGCTCATCGCGCCGAGATTATCGAGTTTCTTAAAACGCTTCAGGTTCTGCCTGCGGGTGCCGGAGACTCCGAATGACCGGCTCGGTCGTGTACAATGACGACGCCGAGCGTGGGCTTTTTGTTGAAGCGGATCGCGTCTTAAGTGATCATTTTTTCACGAATTTCTGCACGGCGGCGTTGACACTATCGGCGACGTAGATCTCTCCCTTCGGGCTCACCGCAATAACATGAGCCTCGCCGAATTCACCAATACCCTTTCCAGGCTTTCCGGTGGCCGCGAGAACCTTGCCATCCAAATCCATCCTCAGGACCTGGCCGGCAAACCCGTTCACCATATAGATGTACTGGCTGCCGATATCCAGGCTGCACGGCAAGCCGGCGTACTTCAATTCCCTGATGAATTTTCCGTCCGCATCGAAGACCTGAATTCGTTGATTCTCCCGATCGGTCACCCAGAGCAATCCCTTGGCATCGATCGCTATCCCGTGAGCAACGTCGAACTTGCCCGGCTCCTTTCCCTTGCCGCCCCACGACTTGATGAACTTCCCATTCTTGTCGAACTTCAGCACACGCGGATCGCCCATGGCTCCAGGAGTGTGGCCTTGAACGACAAATAAGTCTCCATTGCGGCCAATCGCAATATCGTTGGGCTCGTTCAAAAGCTGCGTCGACGCGTCCCACGCGCCCCGTTGTCCTTTTGTTCCGAGCGTCAATAGAACCTGTCCCTGCGGGCTGATCTTCATGACGGTGTGCGCGCCGACATCAGTGGCCCAGATGTTGCCGTCCTTATCGATCTTCAATCCATGCGACCGGGTGAAAAGACCTTCGCCGAAGGAGCGAATGAACTTTCCGTTATTGTCGAACTCGTATAGAGACGGCTGTCCGCGCGTCAGCACAAACAGATGCCCTTTGGAATCGAACGCGACGCTCGCGGCCGCTCCTGCCAGAGTCGTGCCGGCGGGAAACCCGAGAGGTTCTGCAACAGCCACGTAGTCCAATTCCGGTGCATGTTGCGGTATCAACAGCGCTGGATCGGACGGACGTTGTGCGAGAGCAGACATGCAAGCCAACAAAATTGCCAGTGCGACGGCGGCTATTTTCATAGGTTTCTCCTCGGCCTCGTTTGCCGGAAGTTTACTCGTGAGATATATTCTCCGCACACAAAAAAAGGAGTTCTCATGGAACCCGTGAATCGAAGAGAGTTCTTTGCAATGGCAGCCGCGGTACCGCCTTTGTTGCAGGCGTCGCAAATCAAACCCGGAAAGATGTTTGTATGCATGCATGAAGCCAGTTCCGCCCGCTTCGATTTCAAGCCGGCGATGGAGGGTTACGCGAAGGCTGGAATTCGAGCGGTGGAACCGGATCTCACCAAGGTCCGCGACTTCGTAATGAAGGAATCACCCGCCGTCGCGAAGCGATTGCTCGACGATCTGGGCCTGAAGGCAGTCTCCTCCAGCAACCAGCTTGGACTGCCTGAGCCGGGTGATGCGCGCGCACGCAGTCTCGAAGATCTGAAGTGGAAGGTGGAACTGGCACGAGCTATTGGAGCCGACCGCCTGGTCACGCCGTCCGCCGGAACGGGCATGTATACGGAAGACGATTACAAAAAAGGCGTGGACAACATGCGCGAAGCGGCCGAGATCGCGAAGCCTTTCGGCGTGACGCTGATGCTGGAGTTTGCCCGAACATCCAGGTTTGCGGCATGCCTGCCGACGGCTTTGAAGCTCGTCCGCGAGGTCAACCACCCGAATTATCGCGTCATGATGGACACATGGCATTTCTGGGGAGGCGTGAGCAAATTCGAAGACCTGGACCTGCTGCGTGACGGAGAACTTCATCATCTTCATTTCGAAGATGTGCCGGCCGAGCCTATCCGGGAACTTCAAGCGCAGCCGAACCGTCAATTTCCTGGCGAAGGTATCGTCCCTCTGCGGCGCATCGTCGAAGTCCTGAAGCGGAAGAAATATGCGGGCGCGGCATCACTCGAAATGTTCAATCCGATGATTCAGGCGATGGACCCGTATGAAGTGGCGAAGAAAGCCAGGGCTACCATCGAGCCGCTGATCGCGTGAGAAGGAAGCCAGAAGCCAAGAAGCCAGAAGCCAGAATGGGAACTCGCTAATTCTACGAGTTCCCATTCTGGCTTCTGGCTTCTGGCTTCTTACCTTGCTAGCGGGTCCGGCCGAATCTGGAAGTGCACGACCTTCCCCTTGGTGCCCTTTCCGCCCTCAATATGCCAGACGAAGTGCGTGCCGTAGTTCGCCCACAGTCCGCGGCCTTTCCATCCGCCGTTCGGGTCGTCGATACGCCCATCCATTCCGCGCGAGTAGAAACCGAGCGGATATGGTACGCGGAACTTGAGCCACTCTCTGGTCTGCGTGTTCAACGCCAGGAGTGAATCCGAGTTGGAGCCTGTGGCGAACGGCGTATTGGCCCCGAGTCCCGATATGTTGTGCTGATCCACCCAGTTGTAATAGTGGAAGTCGGCGGGGACTTCCGTACCTTTCAGCTTCGGACCGTCGGTCTGATAAAGCGTCCAGCCTTCTCTGCACTGGCCGCCATCCGTCTTTGCCGGACCGTCCACGTCCTTGCATTTGCGGAAATCGAAGCTGGCCAGATGACTGCTGGCCGCCAGGGCCGTCCAGACAACGCCGTTGCTGTCGATATCGACTCCGCGCGGATCGAAGCCGGGTTCCGGTACCTTGAAAAGCAGGGTCTTGCATGTGGCGGGAGCATTGTTGCCGCGCTCCATTCTCACGAGCATGCCCGGAAACTGTTCGGAAACTCCCCACACTGCAGTGTCAACCGGACTCGGGATGACACTATAGAGGTTATACCGGACCATCGTGTCCAGCTTGGGATCAAACGCTGCGGCTGCGGCTGGTTGTCCTCGTCCGCCCGGCGCGGGTGCCCCGCGACCTGGTGCGCCTGAGCCTCCTCCAGTATCGCCCTGGTACAGCACACCTTCAATCGTTCCTCGGCCCTGCACGGGCTGATTGAACGGCTTCGTGATCTTTCCGTCACCGTTGGTGTCCAGCACCTGGCCGCACCAGCCCACAGCAGCCTGTTCGGCCTTGACCTCGTCTTTCGTTTCAGCAAGCGTCTTATCGTAGACCTTCGAGTCAACCCAGCCGACGATGGGACCGCTGAGCTCGTTGAAATACACGGTCTCGTCCGGGTCATTGTCGAACTGCAGGTGGTGTGTGGCGAAACACGTGTCGATCAAAGCCCACTTCTGCGTTTTGGGGTCATAGAACGACGCCTGGCGTCCGCTGGTGCGGAGTGGGTAATAGTCGGCGTACTTGTTCGTTGGGTCGCTGCACCACGCGGGGTCCTGATTGGGACGTATCTTCGACGTGGTCCATACGCGGCCTTTGCTGTCGAGCATCGGATTGTGTGGATCGGCAGGATTATAAGGAGGATTGGCCCACAAATGCTCGTTACCCCAATGCAGAGACGGCATCGCCGGCTTCGGAAAACGGGATGGGACCGTCTCCTTGGAAGCCCGCGTCGGGATGTCGACGGAGAAAGTGCTGTTTTCTTTCGGATCCATGATCACGAGCTGGCCATGGCCGGCCGACACCGCATAGACAGGACCGCCGCCATTTACAGTTGGATGGTTCTTGTCGGTGGAGGCCTCGTCGTGCATGAACGAATGATCATCGCCGACGTCCCACAGAGTCACGACAACGTTGCGCTCGATTCCTTTCGGACGAGCCGGAGCCGGGGGCACTTCGCCTTTTGCGATACGATCCGTCCAGTCCGCAAATGATTTAAGTGACGCGTCCTTTCCCATCGTACCGAGCGTTCCATACATGCCGTCGCCGCGCACACCGCCGTGCAGGCGGCGGTCCCAGGCCTCAATTGATGTTTTGACGGAGGGTTCCGCCCTGTAGACATCGTCCAGAGTCCGTGTGAGCTGGTTACCGAGCTGATGACAAAAATTGCAGCCCGATTTGAGGGAGTTGATCCAGTGGTTCTGGGTCAGCATTGTTGCGCCGGCGCCGTTACCCTGTGCTCCAGTTCCCGGGAAGTTACTCCTGGCGGGCGGCTCCATGAGCGATAACCAGTAATTGCCGGGATAAACCTTGGCAGCTTCCTGCGGAGTCTTGGCAACGGTCGCCGTGAGAGTCACCGAATTCGTGCTCGGTTTCATCTGGGTCTTCGCTGAATCCACGAGACCATAGCCCCTTACCCAAACGCTGTAGTTGGCGCTCGGCAGGTCGGGCAGCATGAAGCGCCCCTGATCATCCGTGACGACGATCTTGATGAAATTAGTGAGCAGATCCTTTGTCTCGGCAATAACCCAGACTCCGGCTTCCGGACCCTGGCTGCTTCGAACTACACCAGTGATGTAACCTGTCGGCGCGGCCGCATTCCGCTGACCCTGGACTGCGCCGCCGGGAATGGCGAGGCAAAGGGTGACGAGAATGACGAGCCCCACGCGGGTTAACGTCTTCATACAACTCCTCCTCTGGAATTTATGTGTGCATCTACTACTTTAATAAGGGAGAAGTATAGGCGGCAATGAATGGGGATGGCAAGGTGGACCTATGGCACGGTTTCGACCTGCGTAATCTGCGATTCCTTCTTCTCCGGCGGCCGCCACGTGAAGAAATACCGGACGGGCCGTTTCCCGGCTTCGCCGGATACGATCACACGGTCCATCAGCTTCTCCGCGGCGAAACGCTTCGATGCTCGATAACTGAAAAAATAGAAGAGGAACGCACGCTTCAAGGCGCACTCGCCGTTGATGAGAACGTCGAAGGTCATGTGCATGGCAGCGCCAAACCAGTAACCCACCAGTAACGGCCAGGGGTGGAAAAAAGATACTGCGAGAAGAATCGCCATCAGCTCCACCGAGTGCAACGGCAGGACCAGATTGCGCGGAAATAACCTGAAGTAGTAACTGAGGAAACTTCGCGGACCGGGCCGGCGCCATTGTCTTTCGAAGAACAGGTAGTCGAGGTAGTGGTCGACATCGATAAGAAAACCGCCGGCAAAACAGCCCACAGCAGCTTCCCGGGAGCCGGTCGCGGCATAGGCGACTCCACCGAGGGCGATTGCAGTGGCGAGGTGTCCTCCGGGCATCATTCGGTATAGTGTTGCACGTTTAAGACCAACACGTGAAATTTGGGGACACAGCCGCGAATTACGCGAATGACGCAAATGGGCGCGATCAAGGAACCTTTGAAGCGTGCCCATTTGCGTCATTCGCGTAATTCGCGGCGTGTCCCGTAGTCCTCCTTGACCCCCTTCATCACGATAGTCAATAATTCGCGCCATATAAGATGCAGGCTGCCGCGCTCAATACCAAGCAACTCGCCGGCCTGATAGCCGCCCCGCTTGCTGTCCTCGCGCTGTGGTTCGCGCCGACGCATGACGATCCTGCCGCTCAGCATGCGATCGCGATCTCGGCGCTGATGATCATTCTCTGGGCGACGGAGGCGATGGATTATGCGCTGACCGGCTTCATCGGTGTTTTCCTGTTCTGGGGTCTCGGCGTCAGCCGGTTCGAGGACGCGTTTTCCGGATTCTCGAACGAGACGCCGTGGTTCCTGTTGGGTGCCATCCTCATCGGAGCAATGGCCAGCAAGTCGGGCCTGGCCAGGCGAATCGCGTACACGATCGCCACACGAATCGGGACGTCATACAGCCGGTTGCTGCTGGCTTTCATCATCGTCGATTTCCTTTTGACGTTTCTGATTCCGTCGGACATTGCTCGCGTCACGATTCTCGCAACGGTTGCGGTCGGCACGGTCAACGCTCTGGGGCTTGGTCCACGCAGCAACGTGGGGCGAGGGCTCCTGATCATCGTCACGTATACGGCAGCCATCTTCGACAAGATGCTCATTGCGGGCACCGCATCTATTCTGGCGCGGGGGATCATCGAGCAGGTCGGCAATGTGCGTGTTCTTTACAGCCAGTGGTTTATCGCTTACCTCCCGTGCGACCTGATCACGATCTTCTTTTGCTGGCGCCTCATCCTTTGGTTATACCCTCCGGAAAAACAGCGTCTCGAAGGCAGTGGAACGGAGTACCTGAAGTCAGAACTCGCCCTGCTCGGACCATGGTCTGTTGCGGAAAAGAAATGTGCCGCACTGCTGGCGATTGCGGTGCTGCTGTGGATGACGGATTTCATGCACCCGATCAGTCCCTCGATGGTCGGTCTCGCTGTGGGTCTGCTGGCACTGGCGCCGGCCGTCGGCGTTCTCGACGCCGGCGATCTCCGCAAGCTCAATTTCGGCGCGATCTGGTTTACCGCGGCCGCTCTGAGTATGGGCCGGGTTCTTGCCCAGACGAAGGGGCTGGAAGTCCTGACAAGTACGATGATGGGTTGGATGACACCCCTGGTGACCGGCTCCCTGACCTCCTCTTTCATCCTGTACTGGACTGCCTTCATCTATCATTTCTTCCTCGCCAACGAGACCGCCATGTTGAGCACTTCTCTTCCGGTAGTGCTCAAGTTCTTTGACGCGCAGGGACTGCATCCTCTGCCCATCGGTATGATCTGGACATTTGCATCCGGTGGAAAGATATTCGCATACCAGAGCGCAGTGCTCGTTGTGGGATATTCCTACGGCTATTTCGAGGCAAAGGATCTTCTCAAGGTAGGCCTGATCCTCACTGTTGCAGAGTCGCTTATCCTGCTCGTTCTGGTTCCTTTGTACTGGCCGTTGATTGGGATCTATTAAATGGAGATCTTCCTGAATATTGGGCAGGGAAGCACAAGGCATCGAGGCAGGAGTGTTCCCCTCCTGGAACAGGAGGGGTGGACGCGCCATATAAAGAAATGCCGCGAAGCCACCTTAGCTGGCGCGGCCGGGGTGGTCAGTTGCGGAGAATGTTCGTCACGACTGACCACCCCGTCTGCGCCTTTTCGGTGGCTTCGCAGCATTTTCTTGATGGCGCAGCCACCCCTCCTGTTCCAGGAGGGGAACACACTCGCTCCATGAGTTTCCTTTAAAGGAACGGCATGACCCGCTCGCCATTAATCAGTACCACACTCTGTACCGCCGCGGCATTGGGTGTGTTTCTCATTCCGATGGACATGTCGCCGCAGGCGTACAAGGCGCTGGCGATCACGGTCTGGATGGTCTTGCTTTGGATCTTTTCGCCCATCGATCACTCCATTACCAGCCTTGCCGGCTGCTTTCTGTATTGGGCAAGCGGGGCTGTGAGTTTCGAAACCGCATTCAGCGGTTTTTCGCAGGACACGCCGTGGTTTCTTTTCGGCGCAATCATTCTCGGTACGATGGCGGCTCAAAGTGGACTCGCGCGGCGGCTTGCGTATTCGGTAATGTCCCTCGTCGGCGTGTCCTATGCCCGGATTCTGCTGGGCGTCATCCTTGTAGACTTCCTGATGACATTCATCGTTCCATCGGGAACGGCACGCGTCGTCATTCTCGCATCGATTTGTCTTGGAATTGTGGAAGCGTTTGGTGTGCCCCCGAAGAGCAACATCTCGCGCGGTCTGTTCATCATCTTCACTTATACGGCGACGATATTCGACAAAATGCTCATCGCCGGCGCCGCTTCAATCGTGGCGCGCGGTCTGATCGAACGATCCGGCGGAGTGCCGGTTTATTATAGCCAGTGGTTTCTGGCCTATCTTCCGTGCGACCTCATCACAGTCGCGGCCTGCTGGGTTACAGTCTTGTGGCTTTACCCACCGGAAAAGAAGGAGCTTTCGCAAGGCCGGGCGTTTATCGATCTCCAGCTTGCAAAGCTCGGTCCACTCACCGACCGCGAAAAACGCGCGGCCTTATTGATGGTGCTAACGGTCGTTCTATGGCTCACCGATTTTATTCATCATGTGCCCGCCGCCATGATCGGTTTTGGGGCCGGCCTCGCGGCATGTCTGCCTGGAATCGGTGTGATCGATTCTGAAGAATTCAAGCGCATCGATCCGCTGCCGATCATTCTTGTCGGGGCAGTGCTATCGATGGCGGTGGTGCTGGTTGAAACCAAGGCCATCGATGTACTGAACGCCGCCTTCTTCTCACGCGTGCTGCCGCTCGTGCAATCCGTGAATTATTCCGCCCTTGTTCTTTATTGGGCCGGCTTCTTCTATCACTTCTTTTTGCCGGAACCTTCCAATATCAGCACATCGATGCCGCTGCTGATGTCGTTCGCGAAATCAAATAACCTGAGTCCGCTCGCGATCGGCATGATCTGGACTTTCGCCGCGGGCGGCAAGATCTTCATGTATCAGTCACCGGTTCTGATTGTCGGCTATTCGTACGGACAGTTTGAAGCAAAAGACCTTTTGAAGGTTGGCCTGGTGTTGACCGTGGTCGAGTCCTTGATCCTCATCCTGCTTGTTCCCACATTGTGGCCGCTGATCGGCATACACTAAAGGGGAGACCCCATGGTAGAAGTGACCGAGATCTTCCCATTTCCGATCCTGGAGTGCGATGTGGCCGGTCGTCTGGTCTCCGTTAATGCCAAGTGCCGTGAGCTGCTCGGCGAACTGGGTATTCCCCAGGATCAATTCTTCCGAATCCTGCCAGGCCGTTACTTGTCCATCATCAAACGGGTGGTGAAGGAAGGCGAGACGCACGAGGGAAAAAAGCGGATTCAAGGCCATGTTCTCCGCATCGTCTGCATTCCTTCCAGAGAACACGCGCTCATCTTCATCAACGATGTCACACGCGACGAGGAGTTCCAGACTCAGTTGATACAGTCTGAAAAGATGGCTTCGCTCGGCCTTCTGGCCGCAGGAGTTGCGCACGAAATCAACACACCCATGGGAGCCATTCGCAGCAATAACGACATTCTCTCTCGCGCGGTTGGCAAGATGCGCCACCTGGTCGACACGCAACACAACCGGGAACTGAACCGGCTGCTTGGAATTCTGGATGATGTGTGCCGGAACAATAATGTCGCCACGGAGCGCATCATGAGTATCGTCGGAAGTCTTAAGAACTTCGCCCGGCTGGACGAAGCGGAGAGGAAGAAAGTCGATATCCATGAAGGGCTCGACAGCACACTCACCCTGGTACGGCACGAATTGACGAATCGCATCCAACTCATCAAGCAGTATGCGGAGCTTCCCGACATCGAGTGTTTTCCCAACCAGTTGAACCAGGTGTTCATGAACATCATGGTCAATGCAATCCAGGCGATACCGGGGCACGGCACGATAACGATAAAGACGTCGCGTGACCATGCCTCGGTCAAGATTGCAATCAGCGACAGCGGTACGGGAATTGCTCCTGAAAATCTTGGAAAGGTTTTTGACCCCGGCTATACCACAAAAGGTGTAGGAGTAGGAACCGGGCTTGGGCTATCGATAAGTTACAAAATTGTTCAGAACCACGGTGGCAAGATTGACATCGAGAGTTCCAGCCAAGGCTCGACATTCACCATAACCTTACCGCTGAAGGATTCCCATGAGTCGCGAACCAAGCAAGCACAACATTCCCACGATCCTGCTGGTCGATGATGAAGAGATGGTCCTCACGTCGATCAAGTCTTTCTTTGCGATCGAGAGCGATTACAGCCTTCTGACCTACACGTCGCCTGTGCAGGCTCTGGCGGATCTCGAACAGACGCCGCGCAGCATCGATCTGGTCATCAGCGATTATCTGATGCCGGAGATGGACGGCCTTACCTTCCTGTCGAAAGTGAAGGAGCGGTTTCCGCTCGTGCCGAGAATACTGCTGACCGGATATGCCGATAAGAAGAATGCAATCAACGCAATCAACAACGTCGGTCTATACCAGTACATCGAGAAGCCATGGGACAACGGCAATCTCCGTCTGGTGGTCAGAAACGGCCTCGAGAAAACACTGCTGCTGAGGCAATTGCAAAACAAGATTCTCGAGGCGGAGCGGACTCAGCGTGAATTGAGCGACGTCCACAAGGACGTCATGCGCGCTTTCGCATAACTGTAGCGGCGGTCTATGACCGCCGGCGGTCATAGACCGCCGCTACAGTTGTGTGCATCCGGATTCCACTTATCCCAAGCTGGTTCCACCGAATTCCCTTTTGCCCGGGGTATTAGGCAATTACTCCTTCATCCTTGAGCTGCTGGATCTCCTCCTGCGACAACCCCAGAATCTTCTCAAACACGTAGTCATTGTGCTCTCCGAGACACGGACTCGAACGGCGAAGCTCGGCCGGCGTCTCCGACAGGAGAAATGGCGGCGCCAAGTGTTCGTAGCTCCCGAATTCGGGGTGATCCAGCTTCACCCATTGCTCCCGGTGCGCCAACTGAGGACACGAAAAAAGATCGGCTACTGAATCCACGACACCGGCCCGAACACCGGCAGCCTGTAGCCGCGCCATCACATCGCCCGCATCGAATTGCGATGTCCAATCCGCGATCGCCTGATCCAGTTCGTCCTCGTGAATTTTCCGGCTTTCAGCATTCGCGAAACGGGAGTCATTGACCCACTCCGGTTTCTCTACCGCGCGGCAGAATGCGGCCCATTCTTCGTCAGTGAAGACCACGATGGCACACCATCGGTCATCACCCTTGCATCGATATACGCCGTGCGGTGCCCCACGTGGATCACGGTTGCCCAGCGGGTTATGAACGCGGCGATTCAACTGCGTATCCAGCAAAACCGGTGTGAGGAACTGAATTCCGGCTTCGTACTGGGAAAGATCGACATGCTGACCTTTTCCGGTGCGCCTGCGGTAATCCAATGCGGCAAGCACTGCGATGAATCCGAAACCGACAGCGACGAAATCCACGTATGGACCGTACAACAGCATCGGAGCTTCGCCCGGCCCATAGCCGGTGAGATGCGTAAAGCCGCTCATTGAAGTGAGCTGTGAGCCAAAGCCGCGCTGCGCCGCGCGGCGGCCGGTCTGGCCCTGGTTACACGAACTCAGGACGATGATGTCCGGCTTCAATTCCCGCAGCGCGGAATATCCCAGACCCAGGCGATCCATCACTCCCTGTGCAAAGTTTTCAATGACGACATCGGCCTTCGCGACCAGGCGCCTGGCGAGCGGCACCGCTTTGGGCTGTTTCAGGTCCAGCGTCACACCCAGTTTCTGGTCGTTGAACAGAGCGTATGAGCCGCCGCGTTCGAGACCCGGTCTATTCTCCTTGAAAGGGGGATAGTGCATGCGAAATCCGTCTGGCGAAGCGTGCGACTCCACTCGAATGACTTCGGCGCCGTGTTCGCCAAGATGCTTTCCCACCACAGGGCCGGCTGCGAACACAGCGAATTCGACCACGCGAATACCTGCCAGTGCGCTCTTGGGCGAAGCTTCGCTCAAATGACTTTCTCCCCCCGCAGTCGAACGATGTCGGATTCACTCAGACCAAGTTCCGCACCATAGATCTCGGAGTTATGCTGGCCAATGCTGGGCGACGGGCGGAATGTCGACGGACTTGTTTCCGAAAACCGTGCAAAGATGCCGGGAAACCTCACGGGTTGTCCGAGCCAGGATTCGTCGGCTGTCCGCCAAAACTCCCTGTCGTTGAGATGCGGGTCATCGAGAATATCGCGCGCGTTCGCGACCGGGTAGCCCAGCATCTCGCGTTTGAAAGCCTGTTCCAGGAACTCGGATTTCGTGTAGCGCAGAAAAAGCTTCGCAGTCGGACCTTCGATTTCATCGATCTCAGCCTGGGTACTGGTCTCAATACTGAAACGGTCCCAATCCTTTTTCAGCAGGCTCTCCGTCGCCAGACCCTGTTCTGACATCCATTGCACCAACGCCTGATTGGAGCGGCGGCCCGCCTTTCCACCGTAAATGATGAAGTTGAGATATCCATCCCTGCACTCATAGATGGCACGCATACGAGCGCCCGTGACGCTGCGCCCTGTGACGCTGCTTCCACCTCGAGTGGGTACCGTTCGATTTGTTGACCAGAATGCCGGACCGTTTGCGAGGGCCCATAAGAGCGACGACTGCATGGACACGTCCACATGCTGACCGCGGTTCGCAGTCTCGCGAAAGTAGTGGGCTGTGAGTGCTCCCGCGGCCGCATACATTCCAGCCCACATTGGAGATTGCGGCAGAGAGACCCGAAGGGGCATCTTCCCTGGCTCGCCGATCAGGGACATCAGCCCGCTCATGGCCATCGTGATCAGATCACTTCCTTTGTAGTCTCGATAAGGACCCGCCTGGCCGAATGGCGTGATCGATACCAGGATCAGCCGAGGGTTTTGCTGCCGGAGCGTTTCGAAGCCCAGCCCAAGGCGTTCGAGAGTCCCCGGAGGATAGGTCTCGATCAGAAAGTCGGCTTGCGCGGCAAGCCTTTTGAAGAGATCGCGGCCGCGTTGCGGCTCCAGGTTCAGCGTGATTCCGCGCTTTCCGGTGTTATAGCTGATGAAGTAGAGGCTTTTGCCGGGATCCGGCCGGTCGCCTGGGAACGGACCAATGAACCGCGCTGCATCGCCGCCGGGCGGTTCGATCTTGATAACATCGGCACCCAGGTCGGCCAGAATTTTTCCGCACGAGAATCCAGATTCGTCAGTGAGATCCAGCACTCGATATGGAGCGAGGGGGCCGGTTGTTTGCATACTTGTCGAGAGGACAACGCGGGCTAAAGCCCGCGACTGGAGATTGGCCATTTTTTCGGATTTGTGAGCAATGGTGTCCGCATGACGTCTCCAATTTTGGCACTTCGTTGTGC
>Ga0137409_10001860_pt2 | contig 12866 bp, 9 predicted proteins | sample CZODoug1_16funga_FD_122059 | JGI IMG/M metagenome (GOLD analysis project Ga0137409, IMG submission 122059) | Vadose zone soil fungal communities from Angelo Coast Range Reserve, California, USA - CZODoug1_16fungal (Hybrid Assembly) | ecosystem: Environmental > Terrestrial > Soil > Vadose zone...
ACACTGATCGTGACGCCATCGAAACAATCCATTCTTATTGATACCGGGTGGCCCGGATTCAATGGGAGGGACGCCGGCCGCATCGTCGCCGCGGCTAGAGCAGCGGGCGTCGATCGAATCGATTATGTGGTGATTACGCATTTTCATCGCGACCATGTCGGCGGAGTCACCCAGCTTGCCAGCCAAATTAAAATCGGAACGTTTGTCGATCATGGCCCCAACATGGAAGATGCCGCCGCCCCACGGGAGGACTTTGCAGCGTATGAAAAGGTGGCGGCAAATTCGAAGCGCCTAATCGTAAAACCGGGCGATCAAATTCCCGTGAAAGACATAGACGTGCAAGTTTTGACGGCGGCGGGCGAGCACATCAGCGTGCCGCTAGAGGGAGCTGGGCAGCCGAACCCGCTGTGCGCCTCTGAGCCGGAGGCAGCTCTTGATTCCACGGAGAACGCCCGTTCGCTGGGCGCCTTGATCACTTTTGGCAAGTTTCGCTTTCTTGACCTCGGTGATCTCACGAAAAGGAAGGAACAAGACCTGGTATGTCCCAACAATCTGATCGGGACAGTTGACCTCTATCTGACCACCCATCACGGAGTGAACCAGTCCAATGCGAGAGTCATCGTGGACGCGATCCATCCCCGCGTGTCGATCATGAATAACGGCGCGCACAAAGGCGGAAGCCCGGATGCCTGGGAAACGATTCGCAATTCGCCGGGACTTCAGGATTTGTGGCAATTGCACTACGCGATGGGCTCGGGCAAGACACACAATGTTTCAGAGATGTATATCGCCAACATGGACGAAAACTGCGAGGGGAAATTCATCGAGGTCACAGCAGAGGCGAACGGCACCTTCACGGTCTTGAATTCAAGAAACGACTTCAAGAAGACCTATACGAACGAGCCGGCAGGCCAGCCGCCCGCGAGGATGTAGCTGTTTTCTCGACCGAGCGCATTCGTTTTTTGCTTGACAAACGCAACTCATCCCATATTATGGCACGCGTGCCACAATCCAAGACAAGCGATTCTCCGTACAAAGTGCAGGTTCTGGACCGCGCTTTGGCGGCCTTGGCAATATTGGCGGCGAGCTCAAGCGATTGCAGCCTCGCGGAACTGTGTCCGGCCCTGAAGCTCCATAAGAGCACGGTGCACCGGCTGATGATGGTGCTGGAGCAGCACCGGCTGGTGGTGAAGAACGCGGAAACGGGGCGATATCGTTTAGGGCTGAGGCTCTACGAATTGGGTTCCCGGGCGATCGATGGGCTCGATCTTCGCGGGCGCGCGCGGCCCTATCTCGATCGACTCCAGGCCGAATTTGGCGAGACGGTATTCCTGTGCATTCTGGACGAGGGGCAGGTTTTTTACGTGGAGAAGGTCGAATCGCAGCAGAGCGTGCGGACGGCATGCACGGTGGGGAGCCGCGCGCCCGCGTATTGCACAGCAGTCGGCAAGGCCATGCTTGCCGAGCTCCCGGAGGCGGAGGTGAGCAAGATTGTCCGGCGCTGGGGGTTGAAGCCGGTGACAGCGAATACGATCACCACGGCTGGTGCGCTCAAAACCGAGCTAAAGGCCGTGCGGACGCGGGGCTACGCCATTGATGACGAAGAAAAGGAGCAAGGGCTTCGTTGCGTCAGCGCGGCGGTGCGCGGCCATTCGGGAAAGCTGTTTGCAGCTATGAGTGTTTCGGGGCCGGCATTCCGCATAACCAAAGAGCGAATTCCAGGAGTCGGTCAGGCAGTGATGCGGGCCGCGAACGAGCTATCCGCGGAGCTAGGGTACCAGGGTGCGTCGCTCGAAGTGGCGCGCAGGGCAGCGGGGTAGTCTGATCTGCGAAGTGCGCCCGGTGAAAGCCGGGCTTTTTTCAGGGGCTGAGCGCAAGTGAGATGCTGTCTCACAATGCAGTACGCATGGCGTCGAGCCAGGGAGACTTTCTCTGACAGACGATAACCGGGGTGGGAGGCAGTGATTGTTATTTCTCGAAAGGGGTGTTCCTGTGAGAACGAAACCGTCCAAGTCAAATCAAGCTGTTTGGCGCAGTGAGTCTCTTAGATTTGTTTTGAAGGCAGCGATGTTTGTATTAGCCGTGGTGTTGACGACTTGCGCGATCGACACGAAAGCCCAGAGTATCTTCGGGCGCATCTCTGGGACCGTCACGGATGCGCAAGGTGGTACGGTCGCTGGCGTGAAGATCACTATCGTCAATGAAGAGACGAGACTCGAAAGGCAGACGACCACTGATTCCAACGGGTACTACGTGGCGAGCGATCTGCCTGTAGGCGTGTACAGCGTGATTGCAGAACAGTCCGGCTTCAAAACCTACAGGAAAAGCGGAAACGACTTGGTGGCCGGCGCTCGCATGAGCGTGGACCTGAGTTTAGTGGTCGGTGAGGTCTCCCAAAGGGTCGAAGTTGCCGCGACAGCCGAGACGATCAATACCACGTCCGGCGAACTGGCGCGAGTCATCGATTCGAACCAGGTGCAAACCGTCGCGTTGAACGCGCGAAACTACATGCAGGTGCTTTCTCTTACCCCCGGCACGGCCCTCACCGTGGATGACCAACTCAGCTTGACCACCAGCTTGGCCATCAACAATCAGTCGGTCAATGGCAATCGTCCCGATTCGAACGCTTTGTCCGTTGACGGCGGCTTTAATATGGATTCGGGCTCGAACGCCAGCCAAGTCAACAACGTTGGTATCGACTTCATTCGTGAAGTCGCCATTAAGTCCTCAAACTTTTCTTCGGAATATGGACGAAACTCCGGCGCCTCGATTAACGTGGTGACGCGCAGTGGTGGTGACTCCTACCACGGAACGGTCTTCGAATTCATACGCAACGAGAAACTCGATGCCAGGAATCCCGCGCCCGGCGCAAAGAAAACGCCTCTGCGGTTCAACGACTTCGGCTGGGATTTTGGCGGCCCGATCAAGCGCGGCAAATTGTTCTTCTTCGCTGGTGAGGAGTGGAAGAGAATACGGCTCACCGCGACCCCGCAACAAAGAACTGTTCCCACACCAGCAGAACTGACCGGTGACTTCAGCGCGCTACTCGCATTGCCGACTCCCATCCAGCTCCATGAGCCGGGAAGCGCGAATCCTATTCCTGGTAACCGCCTCGATCTTGATCCGAACACGCCGCTTACAACCGACGGCAAGGCGATTGCCAAGATCTACAGCACAATGACAGCGCTGGCCAGCGGGCTTGCGCCGGTTCCTACAGGCTCCACGAACCCGATTGCCCTGAACGCGACCTTCCAGCCCAACAACCCGTTCAACTGGAGGCAGGATCTCGTTCGCCTCGATTACCGCCTCAACGATAAGCACAGCCTCTACGGGCGGTATTTGCACGATAACTTTGACTTGGTGGATGGTTTTGGGACCTTCGTCGACAACGGAGTCTTACCGACAACGCCAACTCATCGACTTCGCCCGGGATATGGGATTCAAATCGGCGAGACCTGGCTCATTACGCCACAGATCGTAAACCAAGCGAAGATTAACGCCTCCTGGAACGGCCAGCGCATACCTCCAGCGGGTGTCAACTGGCAACGGGCTACCTACGGCTTTGCTTTCCCGCAACTGTTCCCCGGGGGACGATTTCCCGACGGAATTCCAGACATCAGCGTCTCGGCCGGACCGAACCCGATGCCCGTCATCTCGGGGACACAAGGTCCCGACTTCTCGCTGCTATCGCCTACGGTAGATATCGCACCAGCGGACGATATCACGTGGCAGAAGGGATCTCATACCTTCAAGGCGGGAGTCTTGGTGGCCCGCAACCGCAAGGATCAGAACGGCCGGTCCAGATACAACGGCCAAGTTGCCTTCAACACTAGCGCGACGAACACGACAAATACGGGCTTTGCGGACGCCCTGCTGGGTAACTTTCAATCGTACACCGAGGCATCGGATGACCCCATTGGGCACTTCCGGTTCACGGACGTCGAAGCGTATGTTTACGATTCCTGGAAAGCTACGCGCCGGTTCAGCCTCGAGTTTGGCTTAAGGTATCAACACGATGGGCCGACCTACACACAGGCTAACAATATCGTCAGCTTTAACCCCGGCAAGTTCGATCCAGCACAGGCCGTCACGCTTACTTCGGACGGCGGCGCTATCGATACGACCAAAGGCGGCAATCGCCTCAATGGCTTGGTGCGCGCGGGCGACGGCGTTCCTTCGGACCAGTTGAGCCGCGTGCCCAACGGAAACAGTCCGGGCGTGCTCGCGGTGCCTGCAGGTGCGCCGCGCGGTTTCTATAACGGCGAGCACCTGTTCGCGCCGCGCTTCGGTTTTTCCTACTCACCATTTAAGGACGATCGGACTGCTATTCGCGGCGGCATCGGTCTTTTCTACGACAAACCCGAAGGCAACATTATTTTCTCTCAGCTCAACCTCCCTCCATTTATCCAATCCTCGACATTCCAGAATGGCAATATATCCAACCCTTCCGGTGGCGCCGCTGGGGCTGCGTCTCTCTTGCAGATCAACGCTATTGATCCTAATTTGACGCTTGCGCGAACGACCAACTACAGTCTAGGCGTCCAGCGCGAGATGCTGTGGGGAGTCCTCCTGGAAGCGTCCTACGTGGGCAACGAGCAGCGACATATCCTTCGCCAGCCAGATATCAATCTGCCGACGTTCGCACAGCTTCAGGCCAATGCGGCGCTTCCCGCGCCTTTATCAGTCAACCAGCTACGTCCTTACCAGGGATACACTTCGATTCGGATGTATCTGAGCGATAGTACGGCCAACTACAACGCGTTCCAGGTTTACGCGACCAAGCGGAAGGGGGACTTCCTGGCAACAGTCAGTTATACGTGGTCGAAAACGCTGGCTGACTCCAGTTCTCTGACCGCAAACCCGGATAATTGGCGTGATCGAAGGTACAACTACGGTGTAGCGGACTTTGACCGTCGTCATGTCTTCGCCACAACTTATTTCTACGACTCTCCGCTGTTCCGGCATCGAGGTGGATTCGTCGGCACGGCCCTTGGCGGATGGCAACTGAGCGGCATAACACGAGTGCAATCCGGACCACCCATCACCATCCTGGCAACTTCCCAGCTCGGCGGCAAGATCGGCAACACGAAGGGGAGCATCAACCTGGGCGGGCGGCGCGCGGATAGGATTCCGGGAGTATCGCTCGCTCCGACCTCTCCGGGTCAATTCTTTAATCCGCTTGCCTTTAAGGCCCCTTCTCCAATAAGTCCGGGAACAGACAGCGTGGGCAGCTTTACCGGCCCCTACGTTTTCGTGACAGACCTGTCGTTCCGCAAATACTTCAAATTGCCCAGAGAGAGCATGGGCCTGATGTTCGAGTCGGACTTCTTCAATATTTTCAACCGCGCGAACTATTCGCTGGGCAACCTGGGCAACGCGACCTTGACTTTTGCCTCCAACAACTTCGGAAGCGTTGGAAGCGCCAGCAACCCGCGCAACGTGCAGTTTGGATTGAAGTTTAACTTCTGAGCGTAGTTGTCCGGAGCGGAAATCAGATTTCCGTTCCGGACGCTCACCCTTCGTGGCGGCCACACTCTGACTGTTTCAGTGCTAATTGTGTCCGCGGTATGGGTTTTGCTTTCTAAGCATGGACCGCGATAGCGCAGATTGAGGCGCAGGTCATTGGACGGGCCGCTGAAAGAAACACTGCAAAGGAGGACTTCATGAGTACGCAAGCACAGGTTGCGTTCGAAAAAATGATCTTTCGAAAGACGAATAGCAAAATGGGGCGGCACATCACCGTGACTCCGGAGAACAGCACGATGCGGCATTTGGCATATGGAAGGATTCGGCTGAACGCCTCCGTGCCGAACGTATCGTTTGGGAATGGAAACCGCGAAACGGGGCTGATTCTTCTGTCTGGGTCGGGCGTGGTGCGAACGGATGGAAAAGAGTTCGAGCTTGGCAAGTACGACGCGATTTACGTCCCAAGAGACTCGGAGATCGAAGTGTCCACAAAGAGCCAGGGGGACATCGCCGAGTTTTCTTCCGACGTAGAAAGACGGTATCCCCTTAAAGTGGTGCGCTACGCGGAGACTTCACAAGACCCGGCAATGAAGTTCAGCGCGGGCGGACCGGGTTCTTCACGGCAGTTGAACATGCTGATCGCAAAGAATGTCGAGGCGGGACGCCTCGTGGCGGGGTTTACGCATTCCGATCCGGGTAATTGGACGAGCTGGCCGCCTCACGAGCACGCCAAAATGCTGGAAGAGATTTATGTGTACTTTGACATGCCGGAGCCAGCATACGGAATTCAGCTGGTTTATAACAACACGGAGTATCCGGAATTGGTTACCGTGGTGCGCGACGGCGACGCGGTGTTGATGCCGAGCGGATATCACCCGAACGTTTCCGTTCCAGGCCACCGAATCGCATTCCTTTGGGCGATGGCGGCGCATCGCGAGGTCGAGGACCGGCAGTTTGGCGTTGTGAACATTCAGCCGGGGTTTCAACAAGGCGGGTCCGGACTGGAAGTAGGCCGCAAGTAAGCGATCTTCACTCCGGCGCAAATCGGACAAGAACGAATCGATGACCCTCGAAGCCTTCCAACTGAAAGGCAAGAATGCTCTGGTGACGGGCTCGCACAAAGGGCTGGGCGCTGCCATTGCCGTGGCCCTGGCAAAGGCTGGCGCCAACGTAGGTTGCCACGGTCGAGATCCGAATCCCGGCTCCGCGTGCGACGAGATTCGCGCGGCCGGCCGCAAGACATTCTACTTTTCGGCGGATTTGGCGGATGCGAAGGCGCCCGTCGCTCTCATCGAAGAAACAATCGCGGAGTTTGGCTCCGTCGACATTCTTGTGAACAATGCAGGAATGATTCGAAGAGCTCCGGCGGCGGAGTATCCGGCGGAATTCTGGAATGAATTGATCGCCGTGAACCTTACGGCGGTGTTCCACTTGTCGCAGCTCGTTGCGCGGCACATGCTTCAAAGAGGAGCGGGCGGCAAAATCTTGAACATTGCTTCCCTTCTCTCCTTCCAGGGGGGAATTCTTGTTCCCGCTTATGCAGCTGCGAAGGGCGGCGTCGCACAGTTAACGAAAGCCCTTGCGAACGAATGGGCCGCCAAAGGGATCAACGTCAACGCCATTGCACCGGGGTATATGGCCACGGACAATACCACTGCATTGCGAAATGATCCGGTTCGCAGCCGACAGATTTTGGACAGAATTCCTGCGGCCCGGTGGGGCGAGCCAGGCGACATCGCAGGTGCCGCGATATTCCTATGCTCATCCGCCAGCGACTATGTGCACGGACATATCCTGGTTGTGGACGGGGGCTGGCTGGCACGTTGAGGAGACCGTGCAGGGGATCGCGCAAAAAGTGACTCCCGCCGGAGTTTGAGCTGCTCGAGTGAATTGGAGAATACAATGGACGCACCAACAAAAACCTTTCCTGACTTCATCGTGGTTGCGCACAAAGATAGCAAGGAGTCGGCACCGGAAGGCGGGTTGAAGCGCCGCGTGCTCGCCTACAACGACAAATTGTTTCTTGCGGAGCATGAGATGGTGAAGGGCTGGGTGGGGACGGTGCACAGCCACCCGCACGAGCAAATCGTGTATGTCGTGCACGGGCATCTGAAGATTTCGTGCCAAGGAAGGACGGTCGACATTCGAACCGGTGACACCTTTGTCGTGCGCGGTGGCGTGGAACACGGCGCCTCCGCAATCGAAGACTCTCGGGTAATTGATGTCTTCACGCCGTGCAGGGAAGACTACATTCGTTGAGGCGTTTTGTTGGCCGATCTCCTTAACCTCTTGCCGCCGGGAAAAAGGCGAACTTCTTCACGGCCGTTGATAGGACACGATGCAACAAAAAACATTCCATGCGGTAAAAATGCTCGGATTGCTTCTCGCCGGTCTGCTCTGTGCGAGCTGCGATTTGTTTGCACAAATGCAAGCAGGCGAGCCGCAAATCCACACTTCGGAACTCGATCAGCAAATCCGAGATTTTCTTGAGAGAGAGGTGGCAGCCCATGTTTCTGATATCAAGACTCTCGACCCACCGCCGGACCGCGTCCTTGGTGCGCTGACGACCGGAGAGTTTTCCTGGGGGACGTTCATGCGAACTCTCGGCGCCTATTCGGAATTTGCGGGAGCGAAGACGATTGCGGGCCACGACGTCCCTCAAATGATTGGGAAAATGGCTCAGATCGAATTGAGCCGTGGAGGAAAGACCTGGGCACAACTTTATGCGGCGATGGCTCTCGAAAGTTTCGGGACAGACCTGAAGCGCAATGCGCTGTGGCAGGGGCTGTCTTCTGAAGAAAGAGCAGCGTATCTCGCCTTACTTGACCCCGGCCGATTTTATGATTCAAAGAATCACAAGCTAATCCATCTCCCCGAAAATTATTTTGGTGTCGCAGCGCGGATTGCGGCGATTGACTACGAACTCGGCCTTAACCAAGATCGCGCCTCTCTTGATGACCTGCTGAATCGGGCGGCATCACAATTCACTGACGGAGCGCTCTTTGCTGATGATGCGCTGCCTACGGGCCGTTACGATCGATATTCCAACGAGTACGCCAGGGCTCTCTATGACGCTGCGGCGCTTGCGGGGCGCGACGACCTTATGAAGGTCCTCACGCCATCGCTTAAAGAACAGATGAAACTGTGGTGGGATTTGCTGTCGCCAGACGGCTACGGTTATTCCTGGGGACGCAGCCTCGGGGCGATCAGTTACATGGACACGATGGAAATTGCCGCATTCGTGGGCAAATACCTGGAGTTCCGCCCAGCGCCGCTCTCGCAGATTGCTTCAGCCTACTACGCTGCGTGGCGCTGGCTGCGCAATGATTTCACGGACGAGACTCATCTTCTCTCGGTCTTCGCGTTTGGCCGGGGAGATTACAGTTACATCACCAGGGAGCGCGAGTGGCAACAAACCACCACCTTTCTAGCAAAGGTCATTGGCGCCCATAAAGAATTCATGAATGCGCTTACGAAGTACAATATCACCAGCTTTTCTCCGCGGCCGACTCTCGGTAATGTCGCGCGTTTCGTCTATTTCCGTAACGATTCCGGAAGAAAGTTTGGCGTATGGGTTGTCCGCCAAGGAAATATGCATTTTGCACTGCCATTCGTGACGGGGCCACGCGCGGCGATTTCCGATTACGAGCCCGCTCCACACGGCCTGTTAGGCTTCGCCGTGCCAGTCGAGAAAATCTACCCCTGCCTCGTCCCGTTCCTCGAGCTGGAAAATGGAACGACAATTGCCGCTGCGGACGGAGCTGACGAGATTCATCCTTCCTCGGATGGGAAAAGTGTCACCGCCGCATGGAAGCGATGGGTTGTCGTCGGAGCCAAAGCGGGCGAAACCATTGACCCAGGTCTCGCGACGGAAGTCACCTGGTCGCTGACAAAGAACGGTCTTCGTCGATCGGAGGTCATCACGCCGTCGAAAGCAGTGACGGTCCGCCGGCTGTGGATGGCGGTGCCGACTCGCTCGGATCGCATCAAGACCTCCGTCGTAGACAATGTTCGGAGTGATCGGTTGATATCAAAGGAAGGCACGCTTGAGGTTCGCGTTCTTCGTTCCGATTGGCCGCTTCAGGTTTCCACCTTTGCAACCGGTGATGATCCATTGGGTCGCGGGGATCGCGGGCCGATTCCTCTACATCTGATCCTGGAGACAACCAAGAACCTGTCCTTCGCACCGGGCGCCCCGCAGGGCTGGGACATGGAGTTTTCGATTCTCGGTGATACGCATTTCTAGGTTTTAGTAAAACGAAGGCAATTAAAGCATTTCCCACTGACCACGATTCTTCGTGGATTTTGTAATCCCGCCATTATGCTGACCCAGCCGTTGCGTCAGATCAGTCGTGTAGCCCGTGTAATGACGACCGCTATTCTGATTTCGGAGGACGTAGACAAAATACATAGGCTGGAGTGGCGCGCCCGGGGGGACTCGAACTCCCGACCTTCTGGTTCGTAGTTAAATTCTGATTTGCTATCTCGTTGATTTGTCTTGGCTCTGCGTACTTCTTGGACCTTGGTTTTTGGTAATGTTTGGGGCTTATTGGACCCAAATTGGACCCAAGTTGTGAGGTGACCCCCTAAAGTGTCACAAAAACTTTGGGCACACCGACCGTCCTGATCTGGAATAACGGACGAATGAGACCGAGCAGCACATTTACTACGTGACGCTCAAGCTATAAACGGACAATAAAAACGGCCCAGTGCTACGTTCAGGCTCTGTACCAGACCGATACGGTTGCAGTGTGGCAAGGCCGTATTGGTCGGGTCTCCGTCCGACGGTGCGCACTCAAGTGTCAGTGCTAAGAATAAAAGTCGCGTGAATCCTGGTTCTTATTTGCAGCCCTTGAATTAGGGACAGACCGGCAATAACACGTCAATTCGTCAAATGTTCGTGAATCAGTCCTAAGCCACAACGCACGTACTTGTAGTGCCATCGGTCTGAATTCCGACCCTGAAAAAGATTTCCTCCCCGGTGCTCGAACTGAGGCATCAGAATCTGTATTCCCAGATCGTCATACATCTCTCGGTGATTTTTGCCGACCAGCCCACTGCGCTTTCAAGGCACCGAATGGGGGAAGAGTGAACTCCGCCGATATCGCTGAATGGCTCGTCTCTCCTGGTATCCGCTGCAGCTGTTCGCAAGATCGAGCGGTGCTGCTTAATACCAGGCACGGGTACTACTACATGCTAAATGAACTTGCTGCGAGGGTATGGGCGACGATTGAGACAAGCCCGTCGGGGATCGCCGCTGAAGACATTGTAGACGTGCTGCAGATGCACTTCGACGTTCCTCGGGAGGAACTGGCGAGAGATGCCGCGCGATGCCTCTCGGATCTGCAATTGGAGGGCTTGATAGGAGAGAACGTAGCCGTGCGTCATGAATCATCCGTGGACCGCATAACCTCCTTTTCGCGGAGGAAGCGAAGCGGTGAATCTGGGCATGAGGGGGGCCAAATCATGATTTACGAGCAACAGTTCGTTCAACGATATGAAACCGTGGAATCGCTAGTTGAGGAGTTTTCCCAGCAAGGAGCCGAAGGCAACATCGACTGGAGGGTCAAGAAGCTGAAAGACTTTATTGACAATGCGCCTGATAAGGTTCATGGCAGCCTTGGTGATGTTTGCAAACAACTTCAGCTTCTTCTCTCTGAACGCCAAACGCGCCGGCTATTTAAGGACTCCACGGGGATTTCGATCAGGGAATACGCTAGAAAGAGGCGGCTTGTGTTCGCGGCGAAGCGTTTGCAAAACACCGATGAGCCTATAAAGGTCGTTGCGACAGACTCGGGTTATCGGACGCTCCAAGGATTCGAAAAAGGCTTCTACGGCATGTTCCACCTGACGCCAGTGGAATTTCGGAGGGTGTGGCGTCGAAACCAGGTCACAGGATGACTCGTGCGGCGGAACTCGATCCTAGACTGCCCCAAAGTGGACCTGAAACAGGTTTGGCAGGCAAGGAACAAGCATCCGTGGTGTACCAGGTCGAAAAACAAGACATGAAGGTTACCCTTTTCTGTAGTCAGGGGAGCCAGCCTGTTATCGAGCTGGCCCTGGGCACCGAAGCGCGAAGTTTTTCTTTGTCAGAGTTCATCCACTTCTGGCTGACGATCGTTGAAGTAGGACTCAACAGCGATTTGGCAGAATTGGCGTCTGGAGAAGAGCTGCGCCGAATTCGAAAAAAGCGCTAACGAACTTTGATGGACACCTCTCGCTGCTGATTCCTCGCCTTTGGAGTAAGCGCGGAATGGCTGCGCGGTCTGCGAAACACCGAACAGCTGGCGCCAGTGTTTGCTAAGAAGTTCGTCGAAAATTTCAGGAGTTTCCTTGGCGACGAATCCCAACACGCAGTTCCGTTGGTTTGCGCGGCAACTGCGACCTCTCCTCGGGGCGCATGCGGTCAGCATGACCTTGATCGTACTGAGTAGCTTGATGTACCTGCTCGATCCCTTGCTCATCAAGTGGCTGATCGACCGCATTCTCCCGAAAAAAGACTTCCACTTATTGTTCCTCGCAGTGGTTGGATTCTTCGGAATCTACATCTGCCGACTTGGCCTCTCGGCGTTCGCGGGACTAGTCAGCTTCCGCACGGTGCAGTCCCTCGTCTTCCGTATTCGCCTTGGCATCCTGGAACAGATGAACAGGCTTTCCGCGGACTTCCACGAAACAACGCCCACTGGAGAGAAGCTCTACCGCATGGAACAGGATGTAGATCAAGTCGCTGAACTTGGATCGAGCCTTGTGCCCTACGCCCTCCAAACAACTTTCAATGCCGTCTTCGTCGTTGGGACTATGTTCGTATTGGATTTCAAGCTTACCTGCATGGTCCTCCCTTTGGTGCCCCTTTTCTTTATGTTCAGAAGATATTTTGAGAGCCGGCTCCGGGAAGCATCCGATTCAGCGCAGCAGCAATCCAGCAAAGAGAGCAGCTTTCTTCAGGAGCATCTGGCCTCTGTGATTCAAATCCAGCTCCTCCACCAGGAAAAAAACCAAACGCAGATGTTCTTGGAGCGGGCGACCGCGAGAGTGAAGGCACTGAATCATCGGAATCTCGTCGAGATTCTGTTCCGCACTGCCTACATGGCTGTCATCACCCTGGGCACGATAGCGATTCTTGGCTACGGGAGCTACCAGGTGTTTGTAGGCGCGTTAACTGTGGGTGGCCTCGTAGCTTCGTACAGCTACATTGCGCGACTTTTTGATCCACTCAACGCTGCGGTAGAGATCTATTCCCGCCTGAATCGCATGAGCGCGAGCATCCGGAGGATTCTGGAGATCATTGAGATGGCCCCTAGCGTTGACGAAAAGTTTAATGCTCCCAATTTCATTTTACCCGTCAGAGGATGCGTCGAGATGAAAGGAGTCTCGTTCTCCTACCGCCCAAGGCAACCCGT
>Ga0137409_10005768_pt1 | contig 12866 bp, 12 predicted proteins | sample CZODoug1_16funga_FD_122059 | JGI IMG/M metagenome (GOLD analysis project Ga0137409, IMG submission 122059) | Vadose zone soil fungal communities from Angelo Coast Range Reserve, California, USA - CZODoug1_16fungal (Hybrid Assembly) | ecosystem: Environmental > Terrestrial > Soil > Vadose zone...
GCCGCTTAAATGGTGACAGTCACCTTTTTTTGAGGCGCTGCTGGATGCCGCGCTTCGTCTCCTCGACCGCGGAAGAGAACGGCCCGCCCAGTGTGGCGGCGCGCTCGATCATCGGCAGCGCCTCGGCATCGCGCCCCTGGTCCGAGAGCGTCTGGGCAAGGTTGTTGAGCACGATCACCGACTCGGGGTTCTCGCGCGCGGCGTTGCGCAGAACTCCTTCCGCCTCCTTGAGCTCGCCGAGCGCATGGTGCGTGTTGGCTAGCCCGACGGCAGCGTTGATGTTCGCCGGCCAGCGCTTGAGGAAGGTCGAGTAGGCAGTGCGCGCGGTGCGCGCGTCGCCGGCGCGCTCGAGCGCCGCGACCGCGGCAAGCCAGCGCGATTCGTCCGCCGTCGCCGGGATGCGGTCGGGCGGCAGCGCCACCATCGCCCAGTAGCCGCTGCGCATCCAGACAAACTCGTGGATCGCGAACGGCATCACCTGGCGCTCGGTCTCGCCCGAGCGCAGGTAGAGCTTGCCCCAGTCGTAGTCGTAGCCCACCGCCACGGCGTAATGCCAGCCGTCGCGAAAGCCCAGGTTCTGCAGCACGATCACCGGATTGCCGGCGGCGATCTCGCGCAACAGATCGCCGAAGCGCGGCGCGAGCTGGTAGGACACCATGCCGTGCCGGCGCGCCGCGGCCAGCATCTCGACCTGCAGGCTGCCCTTGCGCTCGGGCAGGTAGACCTCGGGCACCAGCTCTTCCGGGGTCACCTTGACGCCGGAGGCGGCGAGCACGGTGGCGAGCGCCGCAGGCCCGCACTGGTACTCGCTCTGCGGAAAGAAAGGCACTTCCTTCAGCTCGACGCGCTCGCGCAGCTCCTGCGGCAGCGTGTCGCGCAGGTTGGCGGTCTGCGGGGCGAGGCCCGCGCAGCCGCAGAGGAAGAGCAAAACAAAAACGCCCGCTATGCAGCGGGCGTTTTTGAAGGCCTTGCGGCCGGACTTGCTTAGCGCTGCCAGAACCACCACACCGCAGCGGCGACGATGACGATGATCAGGATGGCCGCGCCCGTGGAGGTGCCGCCGGCCGGCATGGCACTGATCTGCCCGGCGAGCGATTGCACTTCCTGGTCGTTCATCGCGGCGACGCGCTGGTTGGCGGTCGACGGATCGATGCCGAGCGTCTGCAGCTGGCCCGCGACGTCGGAGCGGTTCAGGAAGTTGAGTACCGTGGTGCGGTCGGCCTGCGGGCTTGAAGTGACGACCTGATCGGTGCCGATCATCCCTGCGGTTGCGATCTGGAACGGCATCCAGACCATCAGCGCGATCAATAGACGACAGATTGTTTTTGCCCAAACGTTCATGAGAACTCCTAACTGGGTGATGAAGGGGAGATGGGAATGAGGGGACACATCCCGATGGCCAGACTAGTCCCGCAGGCGGCGGGAAGTCAAGAAAGCTTCGTGTGACACAATCACTACAAATGGTAGGCATTCAACGACTTGAGCACGCTTCCCGCAGTTTGCAGCGCGCGCTCTGTGTCCTGGCGGCCACGATGGCGGCAGCCCATGCGGGTGAGAGCGCGCTGCATGCGGCGGTCGAGAAAGGTGATCGCAAGCAGGTCGAACGATTGCTGCAAGACGGCGCCGACGTCAACGCGCGCACCGCGAGCGGCGAGACGGTGCTGCACTACGCGGCGTTCCCGAAGGATGCCTGGTTCGCCGCGGCGCTGATCAAGGCGGGCGCCGATCCGCGCGCGACGAACAGCGCGGGCGAGTCGCCGCTCTTCTGGGCTGCGCTCGAAGGCAACGTCACGGTGGCGCGCATGTTGCTGCGCGCGCACGCCGACCCGAATGCGCGCGATGCCAAGGGCAACCTGCCGCTGCACGCCGCCGCGCACAACGGCGAAGCGGCGATGGTGCGGCTGCTCCTCGGACAAACCAGCGAGCCGGCCACGAAAAACCTCGAAGGCCTCACGCCGCGCGACTACGCCGCGGCGGGCGGCCACGCTGCGGTGACCAAGCTACTGGAACGCAGCCATCAGTAGCTCGTAGGAGCGCCGGCGCGTCTCGTAGGCGCCGGTGATCGTCAGCACCATCACCTCGTCGGCCTCGTAGCGGCGCGCCATCTCCTCGAGCGCCGCACGGCAGGTGGCCGGGCTGCCGATCACGGCGCGGGCACGCTGCCCGAGGACATAGCGGCGCTCATCCGCGCCATAGCGATGCTGCGCGGCCTCGGCATCGGTCGGGATCGGCGTGTCGAGGTTGAGCGCCATGTGGAGGCGGCGAAGGTCGATCGGCGCCGCCAGCCTTTCCGCTTCTGCGTCGGTCTCCGCGCAAATCAGGAAGGTGCAGACCATGACGCGCGGTTTCTGTTCTCTGCCCGAACGGAAACTCTGCCGATAGGCGCGCGTGACGGCATCGCCGCCGTGCGGGTTGATGAAGTGCGCGAACGAGAACGGCAGGCCAAGCTGCGCGGCGAGCGCGCCGCTATAGTCGGAGGAGCCGAGGAGCCATACCTCCGGCGCGGTCGCGACCTCGGGCTGCACCCGCACCGGCTTGAAGGGATGGTCGGCGGGCAGCGTGCCGTCGAGGTGGGCGACGAGCTGCCAGATCTGCTCGGGGAACTGGGAGGCGTCGGGAAAGCCGCCGCCCGCCACCGCCTGCGCCGTGCGCGCGTCACCGCCGGGGGCGCGGCCGATGCCGAGGTCGATGCGGCCGGGATAGAGCGCCTCCAGCATGCGGAAGCTCTCGGCGAGACGGAAGGCGCTGTAGTAGGGCAGCAGTACGCCGCCCGTGCCGACTCGGATGCGCTGGGTCTCCGCGCCGAGGCGGGCGACCAGCAGCTCCGGGCAGGGATCGGCCAGCGCCGCGATCGCGTGGTGCTCCGCGAGCCAGTAGCGGTGATAGCCGAGCTCGTCCGCGCGCCGCGCAAGCTGGATCGTCTCCTCGATCGCGCGCCGCGCTTCGTGGCCGCTGATGATCGGGGATTGGTCGAGGACGGAAAGCCGCATTCAAATCAGTCCTTGATCCCGACCAGGCCCAGGAAGAAGGCGTACTGCAGCGCCGTCTCTTCGAGCGCCTCGAAGCGGCCGGACTTGCCGCTGTGGCCGGCTTCCATGTTGATGTGGAAGACGAGCGGCTCCTTGTCGGTCTTGAGGGCGCGCAGGCGCGCCACGTACTTCGCCGGCTCGTAGTACTGCACCTGCGGATCCCAGAGCCCGGTGCTGACGAAGAGCGCCGGATAGTCCTTGCGCGCGATGTTGTCGTAAGGCGAGTAGGACAGCATGTACTCGTACACGCCCTTCACGCGCGGATCGCCCCATTGCGTCCATTCGTTCGCGGTGAGCGGGATGGTCTCGTCGAGCATGGTAGTGACGGCATCGACGAAGGGCACGCGCAGCGAGATGGCGCGGTAGCGGCTGCCGGCCTGGTTGGCGATGGCGCCCATCAGCAGGCCGCCAGCCGAGGCACCTTCGGCGAACACCTTGCCGCGCGCCGCATAGCCCTGGCGCACGAGAAAATCGGTGACGTCGACGAAATCGCTGAAGGTGTTCTTCTTGTGCAGCAGGCGGCCGTCCTCGTACCAGTCCTGGCCGAGCTCGGCGCCGCCGCGGATGTGGGCGATGCCGTACACGAAGCCGCGGTCGAGGAGCGACACGACGCGCAGGTCAAAGTTCGGATCGTTCGAATAGCCGTAGGCGCCGTAGCCGTCGAGCAGGAGCGGCGCGCCGCCGCCGCGCTTGGCGAGGTCGGGCCGGTAGACGATCGACACCGGGATGCGCTTGCCGTCGCGCGACGGTGCCCACAGGCGCTCGGAGCGGTACCTGGAGCTGTCGTAGGTCGGCACCGGATCGACCTTCCGCAGGCGGCGCTCGCCGGTGCGCAGGTCGAGGTCGTAGACCTTCGTCGGCGAGACGAGCGACGCATAGGCATAGCGCACGTACGCGGCGGCCGGCTCCGGATTGTCCCTGAGCCGCATGACGAAAGCCGCTTCGTCGGCCGGCGCCTCGATGTCGCGCCCCGGCGCCGCTCCCCAGGGCAGCACGCGCACGCGCGAATTGGCCGCGACACGCTCCTGGAGCGCGATCGCGCCGTCGAACAGCACGAAGTCGTCGAGCGCGGCGTCCTTGCGGTGAGGGACGAGCTCCCTCCATGCGCGCCGGTCGGCGGCGTCGGCTCCGGCCTCCACCAGGCGGAAGTTGAGAGCCGCGTCGTTGGTGCGGATCACCCAGCGTCCGCGGAGATGGTCGGGGTAGTCGCGCACGCCGGGACGGCGCGGCAGCACGACGCGGGGCCGCGCCTGCGGCTCGGCGGTCGGGACTACGCGGAGCTCCGTCGTGTCGAAGCCCTCGACCAGGATCATCACGAAATCGCGCGACGCGCTCCGCCGGATGGCCGTGAACAGCGTCTTGTCCTGCTCTTCGTAGACCAGCACGTCGTCGCGCGGCTCCGTGCCGGCTGCATGCCGGAAGACCGGACCGCTCTGCAGCGTCTGGGGATCCTGCCTGATGTAGAAGATCGTCCGGTTGTCCGCGCCCCACGCCAGCGCCTCGAGCACGCCGGGGATGGCCTCCGGCAGCAGCGCGCCTGTCGTCAGGTCGCGCACGCGCAGCGTGTACATGCGCCGTCCCTGCGTGTCCTCGACGTAGGCGAGCCAGCGATTGTCCGGGCTCACCGCCCAGCCGCCGACGCGGTAGTACGCCTTGCCGGCGGCGAGCTTCGGCACGTCGAGCAGCACCTCGTCCGCAGCGGCCGGCGCCATGGCCGCCGGCGTGCCCGCGCGGCGCAAGTACACCGGATACTCCGCGCCGGGCGCGAATTGCCGCCAGTACCAGTAGCCGTTCTCGTAGTACGGCACGGTGCTGTCGTCTTCCTTGATGCGCGCACGCATCTCCGCGACGAGGCGCGCCTTGAGCGGCTGCAAGGGCGCCATGAAGGCGTCGGCGTAGGCCTTTTCCGCCCGCAGGTACGCCATGATCTCCGCGCGCTTCACCTTCGGATCGTCGTCGCGCATCCAGTGGTAGTCGTCGACCCGGTCGCCCTGCGGGCTCTTCACGACGTACGGGATGCGCGGCGCCACCGGCGGCTCGAGCGCCTGCCCATGCACGCCCGGCACGACGGTTCCGAGCAGCGCGAGCAAGAGGGCCTTGGTGGCGCTCATAGAGGCCTTTATCTGGCGGCTCGCCGAAGATAGGCGAAGCTTGCGGCGACCGCGATAACCAGCGGCAGAAGCAAGATGCCCAACCCCATACGAACGACCCGATGCGTACTCGGGGATCGCTACGAAGACCGCTGCGCTAGCCCCCGCAGCCAGAAGTAGTGCCCAGCCGGCGAACCTGTTGGCGCGAAACCAGAGCTCGCGATCTGCGAGGGTTTGCTGCGTCCGCAAGCCATACAGGCGATTGGGAGGGATCATCTTCAGAATTAGCGGGATGCTCGCCGCTGCGACAATTGCACACGGCACCAGAAAAGAGATCGCTCCGTCGTCCAGAAGGGCTCTCGTACCTCAAGCACATCGCCACCTTTGTGTCTCGCCGGCAGACTCGTCGGCGAACAAATCGATATCGCCGATTCGCCCGATTCGGCCAACTTCAACTGTTTTAATTTACCACCAACCCGTTCCGATCGCGCCCCCGCGTAGCCCAGCATGTCCACGTGCTCCCTATCCCAGCCGCCCATGAGGTGCACGTGCATGTCCGCAAGGCCTGGCATAAGCGTCCGACCGTGGGCGTCGATGACGTTGGCGCTTCTCGGCACCAAAACAGACCTAGCTGGGCCCACTACCTCGATCACGGAGCCGCGAATCACCACCACGGCATCTGGAACTGGTTCACCTCCGTTCCCATCTATCAGGACGGCATGTGTGACTGCGGTAACCTGCTGAGCACGCGCTGGCGCAGCGATTACCAGAACGACAAGGGTCGCAATCCGAACGGTCGAGCGCAACATGAGGACCTCTCAGATACAGGGGGAGTAGTTCGCAAGCCGGCGGGTCATCCAAGACGTTTCGAAGCCGCCTAACGGGACGGTACTATCACTCTAGTCCTGAATTAAATGCAGGGTCAATGACAGCGGATCCACTACATGAGCCTAACCGTCCTTGGGCTGGCCGAAGAGTCCAGATTCGCTTGGCCGTGGCCGACCGTCTTGCGGCTGGTTTCGACCCAAAGCAGCCGTCCGTACCGAACACAATTCGCGAAGCGCCAACGAAGCGATTTAATGGTTCACACTATGATGGGCTATCAACACCGTCTGCGTTGCGGCCAGCCATTCATTCATGCAGGCCTGACGCTCCGAAAGGTAAGTAGTATGAGCGCAGGCACGCTCAGCGGCGGCGAGCCGTTCCAACGGCGCGCCCCGGCTCTGGAACAGAGTGACGACGGCCAACAGAATACCGAGGGCGATGATGGTGGCAAGGGCCGCGGTGGCGACGGTCTGGGTCGGGTTGGTGGAGGCCAAGTTTGCTTGGGCGCTCATGGCAATCTCCTCATATTGAATTGGACGGAATGGCACTGCCACTGGTATTGCAGAGCGTAGGTTCCGCTTGCCGGGCCGATTCAGTCCTTTAGGCGGCTGAAACGTGGCTGAAATCTTCTGAAACGGAAGAATTTGGAGTAGATTTCGCCGGTTCGCCTTGATTAGGAACGGTTTCGCCGCGCCCCGCCTTGAACGCACCCTATCGTTTCGGTCGCTTTGAACTCAATCCGACTACCCGGCAATTGCTCGCAGACGGGCAACCGGTCGCGTTGGGCGCAAGGGCGTTGGACGTTCTACTCGCCTTGATCGAGCGGCGCGACCGGTTGGTGACCAAGGACGAGTTGCTCGGGCTTGTCTGGCCCAACGTGGTCGTCGAGGAAAATAACCTGCAGGTGCAGGTCTCCGCATTACGCAAGGCCCTTGGGGTCGAAGCGATTGCAACGATTCCCGGAAGAGGCTACCGGTTCACCTTTTCGCTCACAGGTATCGAAGCAACCGCTTCATCTCCAACGCCGTCGCCCAGAGACAATCTGGCGGGCGCCCCGGCGTTGAAATCCAATGAAACTGGCTCGATCCTTGATACGAAATTGCAGAGTATGCAAACCCCGGATCGATATCTTTCGTTAGTTGTCCTTCCCTTTGCTAATCGGACAGGGGATCCGCAGCAGGAGTACCTCGCGGATGGCATCACTGAGAGTCTAACTATGGACTTGTCGTCTCTACGCGATGCATTCATTGTCGATGTTAGCGCGGCATTTTCCTATAAGGGCAAGCAGCTCACGGCACAACAGATCGGCAAGGACTTAGACGTTCGTTTTGTATTGCAAGGAAGTGTTCAACGAACTGAGGACAGAATTCGCATCAACGCCCATTTGGCCGATGCAACATCAAACCGATTGCTCTGGTCAGAAACCTTTGATGGTTATCAGTCCGATCTTTTTGCGTTGCAGGATCAGGTCACGTCTCGAATCGGTAACAGCGTAGGGCGCGAAATCATTATTAGGGCTGCCCGTGAAAGCGAAGCCCGAAAGATCTCCCCGCAAGTTTCCGATCTGCTACTACGGGCCCGCGCGTTGAATCTTCAGCCGCAGTCACTGGAGACTCTGCAGGGGGCCGAAGCACTCTACAAAAAGGCGCTGTCGCTGGAACCCAGCAACCCTAAGGTGATGGTCGGATTGGCAGGAACGCTGGCCTTGCAGGCTTCCAACTTCAGTTCAGTTTTCAGTAAGTCCGAGGTGGATATCAAGTTTTCCGAGGGACTCAATTTGGCATTAATGGCCAAACGGATCGACCCGGACGATCCTGGAATCTACGCGGTCATAGGACACCACGCCAGCCACTACGGCGATTTGGAAGGCAGCCAGCGCGCATACGAAAAAAGGCTCGCGCTCGCACCACACCAGCCGTCCGCATTCAACAACGTTGGAAAATGTTTAATACTAAGAGGTGAGCCTGAAAAGGCCATCGAGCTCTTGATCAAAGGAGTCGAGTTGAATCCTAAGCATCCAGGTGCAAACCTGACCTTCAATTTGGGGTGGGCGTACTTTATGCTCGGCGACATCGAACAGGCAATTGATTGGCTGGAAAAATCACTGGATCAGAGTCCGTTGTATCCGAACACACACGCTTATCTGGCAATGATCTATACAATAAAGGGCCAAGACGCCAAAGCGCGCGCCGAAGTGGCTGAAGTATTCAGAATCGATCCCAACTTTGGATTATCCGCTCTTGCAAAAATCCATCCATCGACACCGGTCGCATTTAAGGAGTGGCGGGAAAAGCAATTTCTGCCCGCGTGGCGAAGGGCTGGGTTGCCAGAATGACTAACATCGGTATTGGTCGCCTTGGGCTCAGAGGCTGTATGCCAATCAAGGCCAAACATCCATAGTCTGGGCAATGAGGGACGGTCTGAAACTAGCGAGTGATGTCTTGGCGGTGGGAATGTCCGCTCATGGGGAATTTCTCGAGAGTCCGCTCTTGGCCGAGGCTGTGTAAAAACGTGATCGTTGCCTATACTTAAAATCATCCGTGTGAGGGGGCAACGGCATGAAGCGATTCATCGAAGGTGAGGACCGAACCCAGGTCTTGTTAATGCCCGAATGCCTTGACGACTACGTTGACGCCGACAATCCGGTTCGCGTGATCGAGGCCTTCGTCGAAGAGCTTGATCTGGGCAACCTGGGCTTTGACGGTGTCGACCCGTTGGCGACAGGCAGGCCGTCATACCACCCGTCGGTACTGCTGAAGATCTACATCTACGGCTACCTCAACCGCGTCCAATCGAGCCGTCGGCTGGAGCGCGAGACCCAGCGCAATATCGAGCTGATGTGGCTGGCCGGTCGACTGAGGCCTGACTTCAAGACCATCGCCAACTTCCGCAAAGACAACGGGCTTGCGATTCGCAACGTGTGCCGCCAATTCGTCGTGCTGTGCCGCAAGCTCGATCTGTTCTCGCAAGCGATCGTGGCGATCGACGGCAGCAAGTTCAAAGCCGTGAACAATCGTGACAGGAACTTCACGAGCGCAAAGATCGAGCGACGCATGAAGCAGATCGAGGAGAGCATCGAGCGCTACCTTGCTGCGATGGACACTGCCGACCGAGCGGAGCCCGACGTGGCCCAGGTCAAGACGGCCCGACTGCAAGACAAGATCGCGGCCCTGAAGGAGCAAATGCAGCAGCTCAAGCAACTCGAAGTCCGGATGCTCGCAGCGCCGGACCAACAGCTATCGCTGACCGATCCCGATGCGCGTTCGATGAACAGCCGAGGAAGCGGGATCGTGGGTTACAACGTGCAGACCGCGGTGGATGCCCAACACCATTTGATCGTTGCGCATGAGGTGACCAATGTCGGGACGGATCGGGGTCATCTGGTCACGATGGCCGAACAGGCACGCGCCGCGACGGGCCTCGAGGAGCTCACCGTCGTTGCAGACCGAGGCTACTTCAGTGGCGAAGAAATCCTTGCATGCGACCAAGCGGGAATCACGGCGTTCGTTCCCAAGCCGCTGACCTCAAACAGCAAGGCGGAGGGCCGCTTCGGCAAACCGGACTTCATCTACATCGCCAGCGACGACGAATACCGATGCCCGGCGGGGCAGCGATTGGTCAGGCACTTCACGACGATTGAAGCCGGGATGACGCTGAACATCTACTGGTGCTCGGTGTGTCAATCCTGTCCGATCAAAGCCCAGTGCACGACCGGTAAGGAGCGACGCGTCAGGCGCTGGGAACACGAGGCCGTGCTCGACGCCATGCAGGAGCGGTTGGATCGCGATCCCGAGAAGATGCGTGTGCGACGCCAGACCGTCGAGCACCCGTTCGGTACGATCAAGAACTGGATGGGTTCGACGCACTTCGTGACGAGGACGATCGAGCGCGTGCGAACCGAGATGAGTCTTCACGTGCTCGCATACAACCTAAAGCGGGTGATGAAGCTTCTGGGAATCGGTGCAACGATTGAAGCGATGGGGGTGTGAGGGTCAAGGCTCTCTTCTGTGCCCCAATAGAGGCGATTGCGGCCCTCAGTCCCGAAACTGCTCGCTTGGTGATCATCAAAACCATCGGTCGGCCGCGCCTCCGACGTATTGCGACGGCCGCTCAAACGGTCCAGCGGAATGTCGTATGGCATGGAGTTTTTACACAGCCTCGGCCAAGAGCGGACACTCACGAGAGTGTTGGGGACATTCGAGGCAATAAGTGCCGCCGCGGTTGACAGCCAGCGCAAGTAAATGGTGCACCCAAGCCCGTCGGGTGTATCGTTGAGTCCATGATAGCCAGCACCGAGTAGAACGATGAAGGCAAGGATCGCACTCTGTATCGCGGTCTGCTGTACGCTAGCCGCGTCCGTTCTCCGAGCCCAGACCTGGCCCCAGCGGCCAGTCAAGGTGATCGTGCCTTATACTGCAGGCGGTACCACCGACACCCAAGCGCGAATCATCTCCGAGCGGCTGTCGGTGGCGCTCGGCCAGCAATTCATCGTCGAGAACCGGGTCGGCGCAGGCGGCGCAATCGCCGCCGAGTTCGTCGCGAAGTCCACGGCCGACGGCTACACGCTGTTTTTCGCCGGCACCACGCAGTTCTCGACTCTCCCGCTGGTGCAGAAGGTGAACTACGATCCGCTGAAGGACTTCGCGCCGATCTCGATCCTCGGCACCAACCCGCTCGTACTCGGTGTGCACATTTCGGTGCCGGCGAAAACGCTCAAGGAATTCATCGAATACGTGAAGGCGCATCCCGGACAGCTCAGCTACTCCTCGGGCGGCACCGGCACCACGCCGCACCTGTCGGCGGCGCTGTTCGCCTCGCGCGCCGGATTGAAGATGACTCACATTCCTTACAAGGGGGCGCAGGCGGTGACCGATCTCGTCGGCGGTCAGGTCCAGGTGTCCTTCGGAAACACCTCCGACATGATCCAGCACTCAAAAAGCGGAAAGATCAAGATGCTCGCCGTAACCGGCGAGAAGCGCATGCCGCAATTACCCGATCTGCCGGCGATCGCGGAGTTTTATCCAGGCTTTCGCACCATCGTCTGGAACGGGCTGCTCGCGCCCTACTTGACGCCGAAGGCGATCATCGATCGCATCGCGCAGGAGGCGGCGAGAGCGGCGCGCGACCCGGACATCATAGAACGGCTGAACAAGATGGGCATCGATGCGCTCGGCAACACGCCAGCCGAGTTTGCCGCACGGATCCGCAGCGAAGCGCCGCTGTGGCGCGACGCGGTGAACGCCGCGGACATCAGGCAGGAATAGCCATGGATGTAATCCGACCACGGCGCCAGGCGGAAAGACGGAGTGATCAGTGAAGGCTCCCCAGGTGCTCGCGATTACCCTGATGGCTCTAGTATCAGCGCCCGTTACGGCGCAGACGCAGAATTCTCCGAGTGACCGAGCGGCGACCAAGCAACAGCGGGTCGACCGCGCCAAAGCGCGCTGCATGCAGAACCATGGGGTCGATTGCGACACGCCCGAAGGGCTGAAGGAATGGCTTTTACAGGAGCGCAGCCGCCAGGAAGCGATCCGCGATGGCTCGCACCGCCGGCGGCCGATTCATCCTGGACCGCCGTCGCGGCCCTGAGCTTCAACCCGGCCACCGAGGACCGCAATCGGCCAATACCGGACGTTCACTGGCTGAAGGTTCGAGTCCCGGTCAGCTCCCGCAGAGGGCAAAACTGGGTACTGGAAATCTCCGCAATACTTCTTCGACGTGAGTCAGTTGGTGGCGTGCGTCTAGTTCTCGGGCTTCACGTCGAAGTCGCGAATCACCTTCGTCCAGCGAATCGTGTCTTCGCGAATCATGCGGGCGACGGTCTGGGGATCGCTCGTCTTGATCTCGACGCCGCGCAGCCGCTGCTGGACCTCGGGCAGCGAGAGGATGCGCACGACTTCCCGGTTGAGACGGTCGATCACCGCGGGCGGCGTGCCGGCACGCGTCAGGAGCGCGTTCCATCCCTCGCCTTCCATTTCCGGATAGCCCTGCTCGCGCACTGTCGCCACGTCCGGGATCTGCACCGAGCGGGAGCTGCCAAAAGTTGCAAGGGCCTTCAGCTTGCCCGCCTGAATCTGGGGGAGGGCGGAACTCATGAGTTCAATTCCCGCGTGGATGCGCCCGCCGAGCAGGTCAGTCCAGAGTGCCGTCACCCCCTTGTAGGGGATCAGCTCGACATCCGCCCCGGTAACTTGCTTGGCGCGCAGCGCGAGGAGAGAGATAATCCCGGCCAGGTGTCCGATCGCGACGGTGCGCGGATGCGAGTGGGTGTAATCGACGAATTGCTTTACGTCATTTGCCGGAAGCTGTGCGCTCGCCGTGAGAATCAAGGTTGCGCGCGCAACTTGGGTAATCGGCGCAAAGTCCCTTTCGCTGTCGTATCGTACTCGTCCCGCGTACAGGCTCGGGGCGACGCTCAACGGACCCGAGAATGACAATAGAAGCGTGTATCCGTCCGGCGCCGCCTTGGCCACTGCCTCGGTCCCGATCATGCCGTCGGCACCCGCACGGTTCTCCACGATTACGGGCTGACCGAGGGCGGCCTGCAGCTGTTCGGCGAGCACCCGCGCGACGTTGTCCGCTTGGCTGCCGGGCCCGACGGGCACTACCAAGCTGATCGGCCGGCTCGGATAGGGTTGCGCATGCGCACAAACCGATACCAGAAACGCAATCGAAAAGAAAAATATATATCTCGTACTTCCTCCCTGGAATGCCTAAAGGAACAGTATCTACCTTACATTGCAACTTCACAATTCGATTGACGTTTGGCGCCTCAACTAAGGCTCGAACCAAGGCTCTGGCTTAACAAGTAGCGGGAATGACCGCTTTGGGTCGAAAGCGGACCCTAGGTGCTGGCTTGCCGGGTAAGTTACAACGCGTCGCAGCCGCTACGACGCTCGAAGCAATCACCCCCGCTTCGCCT
>Ga0137409_10005773_pt1 | contig 12862 bp, 10 predicted proteins | sample CZODoug1_16funga_FD_122059 | JGI IMG/M metagenome (GOLD analysis project Ga0137409, IMG submission 122059) | Vadose zone soil fungal communities from Angelo Coast Range Reserve, California, USA - CZODoug1_16fungal (Hybrid Assembly) | ecosystem: Environmental > Terrestrial > Soil > Vadose zone...
CGAGCCGCAGGAAACCGGGCTCGCCTCGGGGCTGATCAACGCAGCGCAGCAGATCGGCGGCGCGCTCGGCGTCGCGATCGCCGCGACCGTCGCCTTCACGCATACGAAGACACTGCTGGCGTCGGGACACTCGTCGGCGCAAGCGGCGACGAGCGGCTTCGCCCTCGGCTTCTGGGTGCTCGCCGGGATCAGCGCGATCTCGGTCGTCGCCTGTCTCACGCTTCTACCCGGCCGGCAGGTCGGCGACGAGTCGCTCGCCAAGGCGGCCGCTTAGTGGTCGACCGTGGTATGAAGGTTTGGTGACCGCACCGCCGGCCGACCCGGAAGCTCGTGAGTTCCTTCGGAAGACCGACCCAGTTCTCGGACGCCTCATCGATGCGCGGCCCGACTTCCGTCCGCGCGCGTGGATGGACGAGCTCCCGCCGTTCGACGCATTCGGAACGCTCGTCTTCCAGGTCGCGGGCCAGCAGCTCTCGGTCAGCTCGACCCGCGCGATCATCAAGCACCTGCAGGAGCGGTTCGGCGGCCACATGCCTTCGGCGGCGGAGCTGCTCGCCGCGGATCCGCAGGTGCTGCGCGAAAGCGGCTTCTCGGCGCGAAAGGGCCAGACGTTGCGCGCGCTCGCAGAGCGATTCGTCGACGGACGCCTGAGCGACAAGGCGCTCGCCGACATGAGCGACGAGGAGGTCGAAGCGACGCTGACTGAAGTGTCCGGGATCGGGCTGTGGACGGCGCGCGGCTTCCTGCTCGTCGCGCTCGACCGGCCCGACGTCTTCCTGTCGGGCGACCTCGCGCTCCGACGCGCGATCCAACGGGCCTACGGCTTCGATCACCTTCCTACCGAAGACGAAGTCGCTCAGGTGTCGGACCGCTGGCGACCCTACCGTAGCCTCGCCGTGAGCTACCTGTTCGCGTCCGAGTACGACGCGCATCCGTAACCCGCGCGAGAGGAAGGAGTTCATCGTCGTGACCAGGCATCGGCTGGAAGGCACCACCGAGGCAGGCGCCGCTCATCTCTGATCCATAGCGGCAGTTGCTCGCTCAAGGCGCGCGTATGCGTCATCCCACGGCGCACGGGCGCGGGGCTCGTAAGTTTGGGTCATGAACGAACGCTCGACGAGCTTGCGCACTTCAGTGACCGAAGCGAGCTCTCCGATTGCGAGCGCCTGCACGGCAAGGTTTCCGATCTCGGCCGCCTCGACTGGACCAGCGATCACCGGCAATCCGGTCGCGTCTGCCGTCCACTGGCAGAGCAGGCGGTTGAGCGCGCCACCGCCAACGAGGTGGATTGCCGGCGGGCGAGAGCCGGTCACGGTCTCGAGCAAGTCGATCGTCTGGCGGTATTTGAGCGCCAGGCTCTCGAGCACGCAACGTGCGACTGCCGCTTGATCCACCGGCGGTGGCTCGCCCGCGCGAACGCAGTGATCGCGAATGCGACCGGGCATGTCCCCCGGGGGAAGGAATGCCGGATCGTCCGTGTCGACGATCGAGCGTAGTCGTGGTGCCTGTTCGATGCGCGCGATAAGGACGTCGTAGTCGATGTCCGCACCGCTGCGCTCCCAGGCTCGCCGGCATTCGTCCAGCATCCATAGCCCGGTCGCATTGCGCAGAAGCAACGTGCCGGCGACGCCGCCCTCGTTCGTCAGGTTCGCGGCGAAGGATCGCTCGTCGATGATCGGCGCGTCGACCTCGACACCGATGAGCGACCACGTACCGGAGCTGATGTACGCGGACCCTTGCTCGCGAAACGGGATGGCCGCAACTGCGGCCGCGGTGTCGTGCGTCGCGGTGGCGACGACGACGGCTCCGCGAATTCCCGTCTCGTCGGCGACCCGCGGGAGCAGCGGCCCGAGCACGGTCCCGGGCGGCACGATCTCCGGGAAGATCGCGGGCGGGATGCGCAGACGTTCGAGTAGGTCGTCCGCCCAACCGCCCGAGACCGGATCGTAGAGCTGGCTCGTTGTCGCGTTGGTCAGCTCACACGCCTGGACGCCGGAGAGCCAGTAGTGGAAGAGGTCGGCCATCATCACGAGTGACGAGGCGGCCGCGAGCGAGGGATCGCCGGCCGCCGCCATCGCGGCGAGCTGAAAGACGGTGTTGATCGGCATCAGCTGGTTGCCCGTGCGCGCGTAGAGCTCCTGCTTCGGGATTAGCGCGAACACCTTTTCCATCGCGCCCTCTGTCCGCTCGTCTCGGTAATGCACCGGGTTGCCGACGAGGCGGCCCGCACGGTCGAGGAGCGCGAAGTCGATGCCCCACGTGTCGACAGCGACGGAGTCGATGCCTCTACCTGCTTCGCGCGTCGCAAGGCGCAGGCCTTCGAGCACTCCCTCGTGCAGGCGGAGTGCGTCCCAATGAAGCGTGCCGGCTGCTCGAACGGCCACGTTGGGAAAGCGATGTAGCTCGGTGACGCTCAACGTGTCGCCGTCGTACCGCCCGAGCGCCACGCGGCCGCTCTGCGCGCCGAGATCGATTGAGACCATCGCTCTCACGAGCCGACGGGCCTCCGGTCAGACGACCTCGACGACATCGCGGTATTCGCGGGGGACGGACTTCGGCGGCAGCTCGGTGACGAGAACGCTGACCTCGTCCCAGCTGACGGCCTGCGCGAGCTCCGGCGCATCGAGCTTGCTGACGTCGACAGCAAGGATCACTTCCGCCGCGTTGTCCGCGAGCGCGTGCTTGATCTGCGCTTCCTCGAGATATCGCTCGGTGGCGCCGAGCGAGCTGTCGACGCCCCCGGCCGAGATGAACAGCCGCCGCACGGCGAGGCCCTTGCAGACCTTCTCGGCGATCGGGCCGACGAGACTTCCGGTCTCCGGATGAAGCTCGCCGCCCGTGAGGATGATCCGGTCGAGCGACCTGCGGCTGAGCTCCCGGTATGTCTCCAGACCGTTCGTCAGGACCGTCAGAGGGAGATTGTCGAGGTGGCGCACGAGGTGAAGGATCGTCGACGAGCTGTCGAGTGCGATTGCTGCTCGCGCCGGCAGCATCTTCGCGAGCTTGGCGGCGATCTGTGCCTTCGCGCGCGCATGCACCTTGTATCGCTCCGCGAAGCTCGGCCCGACAACCGCGACGGCACCACCTCTGACGCGGCGGGCGATCCCTGCCGCTTCCAGCTGCACCAGGTCGCGGCGGATCGTCATCGGGCTTACGCCGAGACGAGTCGCCATCTCGGCGATCTTGATCGACCCCGTCGTGATGAGGTGATCACGCAGCGTTGCCAGCCGCGCTGTCATCTCGTCTTGATCGAATGCCGGCTCAGTCATGCGGTGTCTACATATCCTTTCCGGTGAAGCAGGATGTCGAGTGCGACGGCAAGCAGGATGACTGCTCCCTCGACTGCTTGCTGGTCGTAGACCTGGAAGCCGAGCAGGCTCAGCCCGTTGATCAGCACCGCTAAGAAGAGCACGCCCAGGCCAGTCCGGGCAATCGAGCCCTGGCCGCCGAACAGGCTCGTCCCGCCGATGATGACCGCTCCGATCACGGGGAGCAGGAAGGGTGCCCCTGTGTCGGCGTTCGCGGCAGAGAGCGACGCGACGAGCTCGACACCGGCAATGCCCGAGAACACACCTGCGACGGCGTAGACGCTCCACGTCACGAATCTCACGTCGACGCCCGAGATTCGCGCGGTCTCCGAGTTCGCTCCGAGCAGCTGCACGCGTCGACCCCACGTCGTTCGGGTCAGGGCGAGTTGCGCGAGCACGAAGAGGGTGACGGTGATGATCGCGGCCGCCGGGATCCCGAGCACCTTCCGAAAGACGAGATTGTCGAGCCAGAACGGCAGCGGTCCGAGCGTGCTGCCTTTCGTGAGGTAGACGGTTAGTCCAGATGCGAAGAACATGCCGGCGAGCGTGACGACGAATGGCGTCAGCTCGAAGAAGGCGATCAGGAGCCCGAGCGTGCTTCCCGTCAAGAAGCCTGCGCCGATGCCCGCAGCAATTCCGAGCGCGATGCTGTGTGCGTGCAACATGACTGCGGAGGCCGCGATACCGGCTGCGCCGATCGTCGACCCGACCGAGAGGTCGATTCCCGCAGAGATGATCACGAACGTCGCGCCGATCGCAGCGATTCCGAGCACCGCGTTCTGCTGGAGGATGTTCAGAAGGTTCTGTTGCGTGAGAAAGTCGCTCGTCGTCAGCGAGAAGACCGCACCCATTGCGACGAGTGCCGGGATCAGCGCGAGGTCGCGCAGGCGGCCGATCACCATCCGCCTGATCTCCATGCGGCGTTCCCCGGCCGCCGAGGAGCCGGTCACCTGTTGCACGGGCACTTCTGAGGTTTCGACCACACGCTGCATGTCGTCACAGGTCTGGACCGACGCGTCCGCCGGCCCAGAGCTTTGTGCGTCTCTACTTCTTGAATCCGTTCGGGCCGTACGCGCAGCCCCAGACGCTGGAATGCGTCGCCGTGTAGTTCTGCTGGCTGAGCGTGAGGCCGGGGACCTTCACGACCTTGGCCGCCTTGTTGGCGAGGATCGCGTCGATCGCGCTCGGTCCGAACTTGCCGACCTGCGTGGCCACGTCTGCATCGATCCACTTGGTGCGCAGCGCGTAGCAGCCGTTGTTGTCGCCGTCGATCGTGACGACCGTGACGTGCTTCGCGTTACCGACCGGATAGAAGTGCTGGGTCGCCTTGAGCGCCGAGACGACCGCAGGCAGGAGGTAGTCGGACGGATCGAAGATCCCGTCGATCTCAGGATGTGCCTGGAACGCGTTGGTGACGCCGTTGAGCGCCGTGGTCGGGTCCCAGTTCGTCGGCAGCTGCTGCACGACCTTGATGTTCGCGCAGCTCTTCGCGGCCTTGAGGAACCCGTCGCGACGCCCGATCGCGTTGGCGTCGGTGAGCGCCCCGACCATGAGCAGGACGTTCAGCGGCCTGTGCAGCGAGCACATGTAGTTCGCAACCTTGGCGCCGTCGCCGAGCGCATTCCCGGTCACCTGCGCGACGACCTTTCCGCCCTTGCCGGGAGCGCGGTCGATCGTTGCGAACGGAATGCCCGCACGGTTTGCAGCACGGATCGACGAGACGATCTGATCGCCGTTCTGCGCGATCGCGATCACGCCTGTGACGTGCTGCGAGATGAAGTTCTGGATCTGCTGCGACTGCTGATTGGCGTCGTTGTTCGCGACGGAGAACAGAATCTTGACGTGCTTCTTCGCAGCGTATTGCTTGATTCCCGTCAGCTCTGCTTTGCGGATCTGGTTCAGCAGGTCAAAGCTGACGCCGATTGTCGGCGTTGCAGATGGTTTGGCACCCGCGCTCCCTGCTGCAATGACCGCGACCGCCAGTGCGCCTGCGGCGGTGGCGATCAGCATCAAACGAATGTGCTTTCCGAGCATGTCCCTCTTCCTCCTTGGAATCGAGATCGCATGAGTAACCTGAGATCCAGTCGAGATGGGAAAGGCGCTTCGCGAACCCGTCTACGGCCCCACCTCCGATCGACCCCGACGCACGATCGGGACCGCGCGGAGGCCCCGTGCCCTGGACGTCCCGATGAGAACGGCGACGATGAGCACGGACGCGCGCAACATGTCGAAGACGTACGGGGAGATGTGAGCGAGGACGAGACCGTTGCCGACCATCTGCAGCAGCGCGACACCGAACAGGCTGCCGAGGATGCTGCCCTTGCCACCGAAGAGGCTCGTCCCGCCGAGCACGACGGCCGTGATGACGGTCAACTCTTCACCGAGGCCGACCGTTGGTTGCAGCGCACCGAGCCGGCCGTTCTCGATCAAGCCTGCGAGCGCTGCGGTGAGCCCGCTGATCGCATAGACGCCGACCAGCACACGTCGCACGGGCAGTCCGAGGTTGCGCGCAGCTTCCGCGTTGGCGCCGATCGCCTGCACGTGTCGCCCGAAGACGGTCCTCCTGAGCACGACGCCGCCGACCAGCGCGACGACTGCCGCAACGACGATCGGCGCGGGAATCGAGGCGACGGTCCCCGTTCCGAACTTCGTCATCCCGGGTGGCAGGTAGACCGTGCTGAAGCCGGTGAGATGACCGCCAACGCCGCGGTAGAGGTTGAGCGTTGCGAGCGTCACGATCAGGGGATTGATGCCGACGAACGCGATCGACGCGCCGTTGAGGGCGCCGAGGCCGAGGCCGAACAGCACCGCCACCAGAGGAGCCCACACCACCGGCAGGCCGTGGACGAACAGCTCGGCGGCGCCGGCCGTCGACAAGAAGAGGATCGCCCCGATCGAGAGATCGATGCCGGCGGTGATGATGACGAACGTCATGCCGACCGCCATGACTGCCGAGCCCGACCCCTGGATCGCGATGTTGCGCAGGTTCGACCCACTCGCGAACTTGCTCGACGCGAGGCTGAATGCGACGAAGACAACGGCCGCCGCGATGAGCACCGTGTTACGAAGGAGCACCTCGCCCAGCGTTCCTGTGTACCGGCGCGTCGTACCGGTGAACGTCGCACTCACCCCGCACCGCCCGCTGCGAGCCTGATGACCTTCTCGGGTGTCGCGTCGCGGCGATCGAGGATGTCCACGAGGCGCCCGGAATGCATGACACCGATCCGGTGAGCAAGGCCGAGCACCTCTGGCAGCTCGCTCGAGATCAGCAGCACGGCGATCCCCTGCTCGGCGAAGTCGACGAGCAGCCGGTGGATCTCAGCCTTCGCCCCGACGTCGATGCCCCGTGTCGGCTCGTCCATGATCAACAGACGCCGGGGTCGCCACAGCCACTTGCCGAGGACCACCTTCTGCTGGTTGCCTCCTGAGAGCGAGCGCGCGGGTGCCTCGAGGCCGCTCCGCGCGGTCAACTGGAGCCGCGCACCTGCGTTCTTCGCCGTGGTCGCCTCGGCCCGGCGGCGGATCCATCCGACTCCGCGAACTCGGACGTCCTGGAGCCCGACCACCGACAGGTTCTCGCGGATCGAACGATCGATGAAGAGGCCTTCGCCGCGGCGGTCCTCTGTCACGAAGGCCATTCCGGCCGCGATCGCACGCTTAGGAGTCATGCGATGGATCGCGCGGCCGTCGACCTCGATCGAGCCGGACGCGCGGTTGACACCAAAGATCGCGCGCGCGACCTCTGTCCGCCCTGCACCCATCAATCCCGCCAGCCCGAAGATCTCCCCACGGCGGATGTCGAACGAGACTCCGCTGATCCGCCGGCCGTCGTCGAGATTCGACACGCGCAGGACGACGTCGCGACCCGGCTCGGCAGCCCGCGGCATGTCGCCCGACAGTTCGCGGCCGACCATCAGAGACTCGAGCTCGTTGCGCGTCAGGAGTACGGTCGTGCTCGTGGCAACCAGCTTGCCGTCCCGCAGAACGACCAGCCGGTCGCTCAGCTCGAAGATCTCGTGCATGTGGTGGGAGACGTAGAGAACGGCCGCGCCGTCGGCGGCAAGCTGACGGACGATTGCGTAGATGCGCTCGCGATGCCCCTCGTCCAGCGACGCAGTCGGCTCGTCGAAGACGATCACCGACGGCTCGAGTGCGAGCGCCTTTGCGATCTCGACGAGCTGCCTCTGACCGGGCGCCAGCGTGTCGAGCTTCGCAGCGGGCGAGAAGTCGGCGCCGACCCGCTCGAGCAGGGGACGCACGCGCGCATACAGCGTGGAGGATCTGACGATGCCGCGCGAACGGCCGGCGAGCGACGCCATCAGGACGTTCTCGGCCACGTTCATCGTCGGAAACAGGCTGAGCTCTTGATGGATGGTCGCCACGCCGACGCGGCGTGCGTGGCGCGCGTCGCCGGCGATCTCGACCCCGTTGACGACGATCGAGCCGGAGTCGGGTTTCACGATGCCGGCGAGGAGGTTTTTGATCGTCGACTTACCTGCGCCGTTCTCCCCGACGAGTGCGACGACCTCGCCCGGCGCCACCGTGAAGCTGACGTCGCTGACCGCGGTGACGCCGCCGAACCGCTTCGTTACGCGATCGACCGCGACAGCCGGTTCAACGCCGTTTGGCTGCACGTCAGCGTGGATACGCGGCCGAGACGCCGCCGTCGACGTTGATGATGTTCCCGGTCGACTTCTGGGAACGCGGGCCGGCCAGGAACGCAATCGCTTCGGCGACGTCCTCGGCGTAGACCTTGACTTTCAGCACGCTTCGCTCGCGGTAGAACGCCGGCAGGTCGTCCTCGCTCACCTCGTAGGCGACCGCGCGCGTGGCTTTCCAATCGGACGACCAGATGCCCGAGCCTTCGATCACCGCGTCCGGGTTGACGGTGTTGACGCGGATCCCGAACGGACCGCCTTCGTCCGCGAGCACGCGAGCGAGGTGGAGACCGGCTGCTTTCGCCGACGAGTACGCGGATGCATTGGCACCGCCGACGAGCGCGTTCTTCGAGCCGATGAAGATCACCGATCCGCCCTGGCCCTGGCGCTGCATCACGCGGAACACCTCGCGCGCCACGAGGAAGTAGCCGCGCGCGAGGATCTCGTGGTTGCGGTTCCAGTCGGCCATGCTCGTCTCCGTCACCGGTGCCGCGGTCGCGATCCCGGCCGAGCACACGACGATGTCGATGCCGCCCCATTCCAGAACGGTCTGGCGAACCATCGCCTCGACTGCGTGCTCATCGCGAACGTCGACCGGCACGTGCACCGCACGGCGCAAGCCATGCGCCACGACGATCTCGTCTGCGACGGCCGCAGCAGCTTCGACGTTCACGTCGGCAACGGCGACGTGCGCGCCGAGCTCGGCGAGCCGGCGAGCAGCCGCACGGCCGATGCCGCTCGCCCCGCCGGTGACAAGTGCGATCTTCCCCGCAAGCTCGCCACCGGGAGGCGCCTGCGCGAGCTTGTAGCGCTCGAGCGGCCAGTATTCGATCTCGAATGCCTCTTGCTCGGTCAGCGAGGAGAAGCCGCCCGCCGCGTCCGCCGCAGACTCGACTGCGATCGCACGACGATAGAGGTCGCAGGAGAAACGAGCCTGGCCCGCATCGGAGCCGCACGTGACGATGCCGACACCGGGAATGACAACGACGCGCGGGCCGGCCGGGTCGATCGCAAACTCCCGGCTCTCGTCCGTCATATTGCGTTCGTAGTACTCCCGGTACCAAGCCGAATAGCCCTCGACCCCGTTGCGGAGCTTCCTCGCCAGGCCCTCGGCGTCTTCACGGTAGGGGTCGAACTCGATCGCGAGCGGCTTGTGCTTCGTGTTGATCAGATGGTCGGGGCACGGGGAGCCGATCTGGCTCACGTCCGGGCCCCGGCGCGACGATGCGAACACGCGAGCCTCGTCGCTGCGATCGACCTCCAGCACGACTCCTTGGCGGTCGGCGAGGACGGCACCCCGAAGGGCGGGCAGCGCAACGGCGAGCAACGCGTTGGCCACCTCCTCCGAAACCGGTGACACCGCTTCTCCGCCGAGGATGACGTCACCGGCGGAGACCTCGCTCAGCGCATCGGCCGCCCGCTTCGCGAACTCCAGCGTCGAGGAGTATGCCTCGTCACTCGTCTCACCCCAGGTGATTAAACCGTGCTTCTCGAGCAGGACGGCTCGAACCGCAGGTTGCTCGGCGATCGCGACGGCGATGTCTTTCGCGAGCGCGAACCCAGGACGCTTCCACGGAATCCAGAGCGCTTCGTCACCGAACACGCCCTCCGCGAGCTCTCGCCCGCTTGGAATGGCGGTGAGCGCGATGACCGCGTCCGGATGCGTGTGATCGATGTGAGTCGCCGGGAGGAACGCGTGCAGCAGCGTCTCGATCGACGGCCGCGGCGCGTTCGAGTCGAGCGCACAGCTGCGGATGTACTCGAGCATTTCCTGGTCGGACATCTCGTCGCGCTCGAGGAGGAGGCGCAGATCGTCGAGACCGAGCGCCGGGAATCCCGGCTCCGTGATCGACGCGAGATCGGCTCCCGACGCCTTCACCCACACGACCGACACCTCGCGACCCGCATGATCGATCGTGAGTCCCTTCATCGACGTGTTGCCGCCGCCCTGGTTGGCAATCGTGCGGTCGGACCCCAGGAGGTTCGACCGGCGAACGAGCTCCTCGATGTTCGAAACCGCAAGCATCGCGCTGCTACTCCTCCCGGACCAGCACGGCGCGTCGTTCGATCTCGTCCTCGCGGGTGACAACCGCATCGATCCATGCCTGTGCCAACGGCCGCGGGTCGCCGGCGGCCGCGGCAACAAGCCGAACGCGAGCTGCCTTCACCGCCATCGTCGTCACGGCCTGCGCCTCGATTGCCGATGCGCCGAGCGCGACAAGCCCATGGTTTGCCAGGTACACGACGCGCGGCGGCTCGCCGCCGTCGGCGATGCGCGCCGCCAAGGATCGCGCCACGGCCCGGGCGAGCTCCAGTCCCGGTTCGGCGTACGGGACGAACAACGGCTGCGAGCCGCACACGACCGCTTCGTCGGGAAAGAGCGGGCCGCGTCGGAGGAGCTCCTCACCTGCAGTCGAGCAGAGGAGGCCGGTCAGGACGGTGGGATGCGTGTGGATGACCCAGCTCGCCTCGCCGAGGCCAAGTGCAACCGCGTGCAGCAGCGTCTCGATTGACGGGCGCGGGGACGTCGAGCCTTCGACCTGGGCCTCGTGAAAGAGCGCGCGGATGTCGCACGGCCGATCGTCCAGCGCGGCGTCCAGAAGTGGTTCGAGGCGGACGCGCGCGAAGTCCGGAGCCTCGACGGTTGCAAGGCGCGCTCCGCTTCCTTTGACGAAGAATGTACGGTCGTCCAGAAGCGTGGACGTGTTCCCCTCCGCGAGAACGACCAGGTCGAGTGCGGGCTCGCCGACCTCGCGCGACACGCGCACCAGCTCGGCGAGCCGCCGCTCGTTCGTCATGCTCCCTGACCCCCCGGCCAGCGGAGCCCTGCGCTAAGTGAACTCGGTTCGCACAGGTCGACCCGCCCGAAACGCGGTTCTTGCAGCGAATCGAGCGATCCGGTTTGCGCCTTGATGTTCAAAGCGTGAGCGTTATAACATGCTGCGCTCATGAAAACAACCCGCCCCGAAGGGAGACTCGATGGCCAAGGTCGGTCTGCTAACGGTCTCTGACGGCCGGCCGGCCGTGCACCGCGATCTCGCCGCGTTCGCAACCGGCGTGGAGAGTCGGATCGCGACCGCGCTCGAAGGGGCCGGCCACACGGTGGTGCGCGGGGAGCCGATCTGGACGAACGAGCTCGCGGTGTCAGAGGCGCGCCGGATAGCAGACGCGCGCCCTGCGCTGACGGTGATCAACATCCCGATCTGGGCATTCCCGCACTTCACGATGCGCGCCGCGCGGGAGCTTCCCGGCCCGCTGTTGCTCTTCTCGAACATCGACCCGCAGTACCCCGGCATGGTCGGGATGCTCGCGGCCGCCGGAGCGCTCGATCAGATCGGCAGGACGTACGGTCGCGTGTGGGGCGACATCGCCGAGCCCTCCGTGATCGAGCGCATCGACGAGCAGATCCGTGCAGGCGAGGCGATCAGGTCGCTGCGCGGCTCCACCTTCGGCAGGATCGGCGGGCGGCCGATGGGGATGTACACCGCCGTCGCCAACCCGGACCGCTGGCTCGCGCAGTTCGGGGTCGACGTCGAGGAGATAGACCAGTGGGAGCTCGTGCGGCGATCCGACGCCGTCGACGCCGGTCGCGTCTCGGCGGCGCGTGACTGGCTCGAGCGCAACGCCGCCGGTGTTCACTACGACGGCAAGCGGTTGACGCCCGAGATTCTCGAGCGGCAGATCCGCTCGTACTACGCGATGCGCGAGCTGATCGACGCGTGGCACCTCGACTTCTCCGGGATCAAGGGTCAGCCGGAGCTGACGGACAACTTCGCGTCGATGGACGTGACCGAGGCGTTCCTGAACGATCCCTACGACTGGGACGGCCCGAAAGAGCCTCACGTGTGCGCGACGGAGGCGGACATGGACGCGGCGCTGACGATGCAGATCCTCAAGTCGGTCGCCTCCACCCCGGTGCTGTTCGCCGACGTGCGCCACTACCACGAGGACTTGGGCATCTGGGACCTGTGTAACTCCGGCCAGCACGCGACGTGGTTCGCCGCGCGAAGCGACGACCCGCTCGAGAACATGCGCCACGTCCACCTCTATCCCGAGGAGTTCTACTTCCCGGCGGGTGGCGCGAGCGTGCACCACCTCGCGGCGCCGGGGGACTTCACGTTCGCGCGTCTGACACGCCTCGACGACCGGTATCGCATGCAAGTGCTTCGCGGTGCGTTCGAGCAGTTCGATCCCGACACGAACGAACAGCTGATGCGCGCTTCGACGTACGTCTGGCCACACGCATTCACGCGGTTCGACGCGACCGTCGACGAGATCCTGTCCCGGTACGGCTCGAATCACATCCACGCCGTCCCCGGCGACCACGTCGGCGCGCTCCGCGGGGTGTGCCGCCTGCTCGACGTCGACTTTGACGGCATCGGCGACCTGGGCTGAGATGGCTGCCGTGACCCCGGCGATCGTCCGCGAACTGCGGCGGGTGCTCGACGAGGCACGAACTTGTAGTCCGGTCGCACGAACGGAAACAGGTCACTCGTTGTTTCGTTGCCAGTTTGGGCGACACCAACTGCAATGCGACCGGAACCGCCGCCGCGGTCACACGCCACCGCCGTCGGCGAGTCGTACACAGCGCCTGCTGGCGTACGGTGTTCTGAGCGAGCCCTCGCGGTCAACGCTCAAAGCAACGTCACCCCGAAGAGAGGGGACGTGCCCGCAGGCGCGCGAGCCGGCCGAGACGCCTCGTCAACGCGTTACCGGGCTAAACGGGGTCACACAGCGGGGATCGGCAGCACCAAGCCCGCACGTCGCTGGCCTCGCCGCCAACTCCCACCAAAGCAAGGAGAACGCATGCCCACCAACCTCTCCGACGTGATCTCGCGCTACTTCGAACGCGATACCGACCGCGACATCGACTCGATCGTCAACCTCTTCGCCGAC
>Ga0137409_10005774_pt1 | contig 12862 bp, 13 predicted proteins | sample CZODoug1_16funga_FD_122059 | JGI IMG/M metagenome (GOLD analysis project Ga0137409, IMG submission 122059) | Vadose zone soil fungal communities from Angelo Coast Range Reserve, California, USA - CZODoug1_16fungal (Hybrid Assembly) | ecosystem: Environmental > Terrestrial > Soil > Vadose zone...
GCTGGCTGCCGGGCTCTCCGTTCGCGGACGCTGCGTGGGAGAAGCTCTATGTGAGCGGGTATGCCGGCCATGCGGCGGAGAAGGTCGAGGCGGCGCCGGGCAGCCGCGTGCCGGCCGAGCTGGTCGAGCTCACGGGCGATCTGACCGACGCCACCACCGCGACGGCCACCACGCTGGGGCCGGCCATCGTGATCACCGAGCGGACGGTGTACGTGGCGAACCAGGTGCTCGAGCTGATCGGCGGAATGCTCCAGGCGCACCTGAACGTGGAAGCGGTACGTCACTGGGCGAACCCGACCCACTGGGGCGACACGCTGCTCTTCTTCCTGCGCCGCCTGCTTCTCGAGGTCGGGCTCGAGCCCCTGTGGCACACGCGTCTGCGCTCGTTCGGCGCCTACGAGGGCGTGCTCTCGTTCCGCCACGACGTGCACGGGATGCTCGACTTCAACTTTCTCGACTATCAGATCGAGAACCTCATCCCCGCCAGCTACGACATCGAGGACCCGGCCTTCTCCACCAACATCAGCGAGGCGATGGCCCGGGAATGGGTGGCCCGCACGACCCGCCACAGCTTCATCGAGCCCGCCCTGCACAACGACAGCTCCATCGGCGATCCGCCGACCGCTATCCGTGGCACCGGGCTCTACGAGCACGTGCGCAACGCCGCGAAGAACCTGGGCTTCGCCGTCCACACCGGCGGCCGCCACGCGGGCGGGCACATGCACCCCGAGACCATCGACGCCATGGACTATCTGTACGCGCACGACGAGCGGATCCTCGGTCTGTGCACGTTCTGCTACTACCACATGATCGAGTACGGGGTTCGGAACCCGGACGTGATGGTGGGCGGGCAGATCGGCGGCCGGCCGCTCACCTACGTGACGGATGTTCGGCGCACGATCGCTACCCCGGGGATCTGGTTCCCCTTCCATCCCGTCGTCACCACCGACACGGAGTGGCGCCCTCTCCGTGGCTGGGACCGCACGCACGAGTTCGACGCCGCCTACGAGCTGGTCGAGACGATCTTCGGCGGCCACAGCGCCCGGGTCCGCGGCGTCGACGATCAGCTGGAGAACGGCGTCTACAGCTTTCAGTATCATCCCGAGCTGGCCCTCGATCCCTCCCTGAACGAGGGCAAGGGCACGCTCGACTATCTCCGCTACGCGATCAACCTGGCGGAGCGGAGCAACTTCTGGATCGCCACGCAGCGCGAGCTGTATCAGCGCATGGCCGATTATGAGGCGCTCGGCTTCCAGGTTCGGGATGGCGGCCGAGAGGTGACGGTGGCCAATCCCACCGCGCGGCGCATCGCCGGGATGGTGGTCGAGCAGCGGCAGCCGTTCGGCAGCGTCTGGATGGACGCCGAAGAGCTGGTGCACGTGGTGAAGGAGGCCTTCGTCACCGTGCCGCCTCTTTCGCCGAACTCGCTGGTGACACTTCGCTTCAAGGCGGAGACGACGGAGGCCCCATTGGTCCGGCAGCCGAGCAACAAGGGCCTGACCGTCCTCGACTCCCGCCACGATCCCCGCACCGACGAAACGCGCATCGTGGTCAGCGTGTGTCGCGCGCAGCCGCTGAGCGTCGAGGGCGTGGACCCCGAGGGCGTGTACCGGGTTCAGATCGACGACGGGCCGGCCTCTCACGTAGTGCCGCGCGTCACGCGCAGCATCTCGATCCTGCTCGGCAAGCAGGCCACGCGGGCCGCAGCCTCCGGCCGTCGCGCCTCGAGCCTGGGCATGATGAGGTTCCTGGACTTGCTGATCGTGGGCGAGGAGGATCGATTCGTGGAACGGACCGTCCGCATCACCCAGCTCCCGCCCGCGGAGGCGGACGCGGCCCGGACGGCCATCCGCGCCGCGACCCCGGCACGCACGGGGCGAGTGACCTAGCGCCGGTCGGTCCCCTCACCGCCCAGATACGCCACCTTGATCCGCGGATCGGCGATCACTTCGGCGGCCGGACCGGCCATGAAGATGCGGCCGAGCTCCATCACGATGCCGGTGTCGGAGATCTGCAAGGCGCCGTGGGCGTTCTGCTCGACGACCAGGATGGTCAGCCCGAGACCGCGCAGCTCGGCGATGGTGGCGAAGATCTGATCCTGATTGGCGGGCGACAGGCCGAGCGACGGCTCGTCGAGGAGGAGCAATCTCGGTCCCGCCTCCAGCACCATGGCCGTTTCCAGGATCTGCTGCTCGCCGCCGCTGAGATTGCCGGCCAGCACGGAGAGCTTCGACGCGAGCAGGGGAAACTGCGCCAGCGCCCGCTCGACGGCGGCGGCCGCCGTCGGGCGGGGCAGCGTGTAGGCGCCCAGCTCGAGATTCTCCCGCACCGTCATGAGCGGAAAATTGCAGCGGCCCTGTGGCACGAACCCGATCCCGAGCTTCAGGCGGTCCCGGGGGGGCAGGCGCTCGATGGCCTGGCCAAAGAAGCGAACGCTCCCGGCGAAATGCCGGGTCAGTCCGTAGACGGCGCGCAGCAGCGTGGACTTCCCCGCTCCGTTCGGACCGATCACCGTGGTGACGCTGCCGACACGAATGGCGGTCGAGAAGTCCACCACGACGGGCTCATCGGTGTAGCCGACGGACAGCCCGTCGAGCTCCAGGATGATGCCATCGGCGGCCATGTCAGCGACGGCCGTGCCCCAGCTCGGCGGCGCCTCTCTGGCCGAGATAGGCGGCCAGGACGCGCGGGTCGCTCCGGATCAAGGCGGGCGGCCCGTCGGCGATCTTGCGGCCGGCGTCCAGCACGATCACGCGACGACACAGCGCCATGATGAAGTCCACGTTGTGCTCGACGATGATCAGGGTCACCCCTTCGGCATTCAGCTGGTGGATCACCTGCTCGATGCGCCGGATCATCGTGGGATTGACCCCGGCCACCGGCTCGTCGAGCACGACCAGCCGCGGGCGCGCCATCATGCTGGCGGCGATGGCGAGAAGCTTGCGCTGCCCGTAGGACAGGATCCCCGCCGGCGCCCCGGCATAGTCGGCCAGCCCCACCGTGGCGAGCAAGTCCCGGCCGCGCGCCTCCGCCGCCCTCTCGGCGCCGCGCAGCCGGGAGCCGCGCCCGAGGGCCTGCAGCCATCCGACCCCATCGCTTTCCTGCGCCGCGACACAGAGATTGTCCAGGAGGGTCAGCTCGTCGTAGGCGCGGACGGTCTGGAAGGTACGGGTCATGGCGGCGCGGGCAATCCGGTGGGGAGACAGGCCCGTCAGCTCGTGGCCGTCGAGGGACCAGCGCCCGCCATCAGCCGGCTGAAAGCCGCTGAGGCAATCGACGATGGTGCTCTTCCCCGAGCCGTTCGGACCGATCAGCCCGACCACGGACCCGGCCTCGACCTCGTACGACACATCGTCGACCGCGGTCAGGCCCAGGTACCGCTTCGTCAGGCCCCTCACCTGCAGCAGCGCCGCCGTCATGGAGCCGTCACCCCTGGCCGACGCCACCGCGCCCGGCGACGGCGCTGGAGCCAGCCGCCCACCCCGCCGGGAAACAGCAGCATGGCCGCGATCAGCACGGCGCCGTAGAGCACCATGCGCAGATCAGTGGTGAAGCGAAGCAGGTCGGGGAGCGCGGCGAGCACGGCGCTGCTGCCCAGCACGCCCCAGAAGCTGCCGGGCCCGCCGATGATCACCATGATCAGCATGGTCTCGGTGTAGTAGAAGTCGAAGATCGAGGGGTCGACGATCGTGAGGTAGAACACGAACAGGCCGCCCACGGTGCCCGCGAGCAGCGCCGACAGCGCGATGGCCAGCAGCTTGTAGCTCAGCGGGTTGACGCCCTGCGACTGCGCGAGCGGCTCGTTCAGCTTGATCGCCCGCATGGCGCGCCCGAGCCGCGAGGTCACGACCAGATAGATCACGGCATGGGCGACCACCGCGAAGCCCAGCAGCAGATAGTAGAAGTCAGCCGGTCGCCCGAGCCGCCAGCGCAGGCCGCCGGGCAGGCTCAACGTCGGGATGGGGAGGCCGGGAATGCCCATCGCACCCCGGGTGAGCGACACCCACTCGAGCGCGACGATCACGCACAGCAGCGCGAAGCTGAGGCTGACGATGGCAAAGGCGTGGCGCGACAGCCGCAGCGACGAGTAGCCGATCACGAGACCGACAAGGGCCGCGAGCACGCCGCCCGCCGCCGCTCCCGCCCATAGCGACCAGCCCTGCTCCGTCACGAGCAGCGCCGCCGTGTAGCCGCCGATCCCGAAGAAGCCGACCTGGGCAAAGGAAAGCAATCCCGTATAGCCGTACACCAGGTTCAAGCCGCCCGAGAGCACGGAGAAGGTGGCGAAGCTGACCCCGAGCGCCAGCACATACTCGTTGCCCGTCACTTTGGGGATCGCGAAGAGCGCGGCGACCCCGAGCACGACCAGGAGCGCGCGCAGCCATCCGGCCCTCACACCCGGACCCCGCGTCCAAACAGGCCCTGCGGCCGCAACAACAAGATCACGATCATGGCGATGAAGGCGAGCGCGTCGGCCATGACCAGCGGAAGAAACCCGCCCGCGACGCTTTCCAGGATGCCCAGCGCCACGGCGGCGAGGGCCGCGCCCGAGATATTGCCCAGTCCGCCGATGATGATGATCGCGAAGGCCTTGAACACGAAGCTGAAGCCCATGAGGGGATGCACGGCATAGACGGGGGCGAGGGCCGCGCCGGCCAGACCGGACAGCCCGATGCCGATGGCCACGGCCAGGCGCGACACGGCCCGGGGGTCGATGCCCACCATCAAGGCGGCCTCGCGGTTCTGCGCGGCGCCGCGCATCGCCCGGCCCACGCGGGTGCGGTAGAGGATCAGATAGAGCGCGCCAAAGGCGAGGAGGCCCAGGCCGAGGGCGAACAGGCGCATGACGGACACGCGCACGTCACCCAGGATGATGTTGCGGTAGCTATAGGGCGTCTGCATCATCCTGGGCGTCGTGGTGAACAGAAACACCGCCCCGTTCTGCAGCACCATGGACAGGCCGAGGGTCAGCAGGATGCTGCGCTCGAAGCTCTGGGCGCGCAGCGAGCCGAGCAGGGCCTCGTAGAGGACATAGCCGAGAGCCACTGCGACTGCAGTCACCACCAGCACGGTCGGCCAGTAGCCCAGGCCCACGTTCATGGAGAGGAAGTAGGCGAGCATGGCGCCCAGCATGTAGAACTCGCCATGGGCGAAGTTGACGATCTCCAGGACGCCGAAGATCAGCGAGAGCCCCATCGCGACCAGTGCGTAGATCACACCGATCACGATGCCGTTGAGGAGGAGCTGGATGTAGAAGCTCAGGTCCACTGACGACGATGCATCAGGTCTTGCTCATGCCCACGACCACGACCTTGCCGCCCTTGATGGTCAGGATGATCGCGTTGTTGTGCGCGAGGTTGTGATCATCGAACTCGATGACGGTCCCGAGGATCGACGGCAGCTTGGTGGTGACCAGGGCATCGCGAACGGCCGCCGGATTGGTGCTGCCCGCGCGCCGGATGGCGTCGATCAGCACCTTGGTCGCCTCGTACGCCTCGAAGCTGACCAGGATGGGCGGCACGTTGTGCAGCTTCTTGAACGCCTCGACGAACGCCCTGTTGCCGGGGGTATCGACCGAGGGATCATACGGCTGGACCGAGGTCGTGCCGTCCAGGAAGCCGCTGTCCATGATCTCCCTGGGCACCTGGTCCACGAGCACGCGGCCGGTCAGAGGAATGCCGCCCCCGAGGCTGTACCACTGCCGCATGGCATTCTGGAAATCGGCATCGACGGCATAGAGAGCCAGCAAGGCAGGCTTCTTCGCCTTGATCTTGGTGAACACGGGGGTGAAGTCCGGGGCACCCTTCTGGAAGAAGTCCACCGTGGCGAGCTTGAGGTTCCGCTTCTTCAACGCGTTCTCGAGGCCGGTCGATCCGGCGCGGCCGAAATCCGTATCCTCGCCGAGGAAGGCGATGTTGTTGGCCTTGCCGTCCTTGTCGAGCCAGCCGATCAGCGCGTCCAGCATGCTGGCGTCCGTCGGATTCACCTTGAAGGTCCACTTGTTGCCGCCCACGCCCGAGCGCTCGGCGATCGACGTGGCCGAGGCGTTGGCCACCACGAGCGGCACCCCGGCCCGCTCGACGAGCGGCATGATGGCCAGCACCACCGAGCTGCACAGCCCGTCGAGGATGGCGACGTATTTTTTCTCGGCGAGCATCTGGGTGACGCTCTTCACGGCCTCGGCGGGGTTGCAGCGATTGTCCTGGAAGTCGATCTCGAGCTTGCGCCCGAGCACCCCGCCCCTGGCATTGGCCTCGGCAACGGCCAGCTCGGAGCCCCAGCGCGAATGCTGGCCGAAGGTGGCCACGCCACCGGTGAGCGGGATCGACGAGCCGATCATGATGGGCCCTTCCTGGGCCCGCGCCAGTACCGAAAACGCCAGCGCGACGACGGCGGCCCCCGCGATGATCAGACGCCTCTTTCCCATGCCGGTCCCCCTGTTTCGTTGTCCACCGTGTTCACGAGAGCGTTCGATCTTGCCGGCCGATATTCTTATCGGGTCGAGTGGGAGTCTACAGCACCCTCCTGGGCCGTGAAAGTAGCTCTCTCTTCCTCACCGGGAAAGGGCCGGCCCGCACGGTCTCCGCGTCCGCGCGATCTGGCCGACCGCGAGTGCCTCGGACGCGCATGCCCCGGACGCGCCCCGGAACCGCTCCTTGACTCTTCGGCCGTCGTGGACGCAAGATTGCCGGGCCGAGTGGGGGATCCGTCCACGGACACTCGCCCGCTGGTCGATGCTGCCGATGGTCGTGGGAGGCAAGACACCGGTCGTCAAGATCTCCGAGGTCGAGCGTCTGGGCTTGGCCGTCGAGCCGCGGTTTACCAAGGCCTGACACCCGCCGCGACAGGAGGAATACATGGATCTCAAGGAAGCGGAAAAGTACTACGCGAGTATCGGCTTCAGCCGGCGAACGGGCTTCGGTGAGCACCCGGCCCTCCTGGTGATCGACTGCAACCACGGCTGCTCGGATCCTGCGGTCTCCCCGATGGCGATCCCCATGGACGAGGAGATCCGGAATATCCGTCGCCTGCTCGACCTCGCGCGCGCCAAGCAGTTCCCGGTCGTCCACACCACCGTGGTGTACACGGAGGAGCACTTCCGGGACGGCGGGTGGTTTATAAAGAAGGTCCCCACCCTCGAGGCGCTGCGGCCGGGCTCGAAGGAGTCGCAGATCGTGCCGGAGCTCGCGCCGCGCTCCGGCGAGCTGGTGCTCGAGAAGCGTTTCCCGTCCGGCTTCTACGGCACCAGCCTCCATTCCTACCTCACAACCTGCCGCGTGGACACCGTCGTCGTCACCGGCGACTCCACGAGTGGCTGTGTTCGCGCGACCGTGGTCGATGCGGTCTCCTCAGGTTTCCGCGTGGTCATCCCGCGCCAGTGCGTGGCGGACCGCGTGCCCCTGACCCACGTCGTCAACCTCTTCGACATGGACGCCAAGTACGGCGACGTGATGGACGTGGACGACGTCCTCACGGCGCTTGAGCGCATTCCCGCGCAGGGGAAGGGCCGATGACGCACTGCCGATCGACCGTCTGGACAATCACGCTGGCTGTCGCCTGTCTCGTGTCGGTGCTGGCCGGCGTGGCATCGGCGCCCGCGCAAGAGAAGGTGCTCCGCGTCCGGATCGGCGCCGACATGACCGGCCTCGATCCCGCCAAGCTGTTCAACATCGAGAACCAGACCATCAGCAACCACATCTACAACGGCCTCGTGCGCTACGAATACGAGAAGAGCGGCGGCATCGTGCCGGACCTTGCCGAGAAATGGGACCTGTCGCCGGACGGGAAGACGTACACGTTCCACCTTCGCAAGGGCGTGAAGTGGCACAAGGGCCATGGCGAGCTCAGCGCAGATGACGTGAAGTTCTCGTACGAGCGCGTGCTGGACCCGGCGACGGCATCGCGCTACAAAGGCGAGTTCAAGCTGGTCGAGACCATCGAGGCCGTCGACCCGCACACCGTACGCATCCGGCTCAAGTCGAAGTATCCGGGCTTCCTCAACAAGGTCGCGGGCTACAACCAGGGATTCGTGGTGAGCCGCAAGGCCATGGAGAAGCTCGGGGACCAGTACGCCACCAACCCGATCGGCACCGGGCCCTTCGTCTTCGACAGCTGGTCGCCGAAGAACCAGGTCATCCTGGTCGCGAACAAGGAGTACTTCCAGGGCGCGCCCAAGCTGGATCGGATCGTCTTCCGGTTGATCCAGGAGGAGACGACCGCCGAGATCGCCCTCCAGCGCGGGGAGATCGACGTCTTCTACGCGCTGCAGAACGCCGAGGTGATCGGCCGGCTCGCCAAGGTGCCGGGCATCACCGTGCACCGGCGCACTGCGAACCATACGATCAACATGGTCCTCAACGCGACCTACGAACCGCTCGGCAAGCCTCTCGTCAGGCGCGCGATCGCCCACGCCGTGAACCTGAAGGCGATGCGGGACGTCTTCTTCCAGGGTCTGAAGGGACAGCCGAACTGGGTGCTGACCTCGAGCTTCGAGGAGTCGGCCAAGGACCTGACGGAATGGCCGTACGATCCCGAGAAGGCCAAGGCCCTGCTACGCGAGGCCGGCTATCCGAGCGGCTTCAAGCTCACGGTTACCTCCCTGACGCTGCAGCCCTACGACAAGATCGCGGTCCTCCTCGCCGACGATCTGCGCAAGGCCGGGCTCGACACGAGCGTCCAGATCCTCGAGCGCGCGGCCTACCTCGCCGCCCGCGGCGCCGGCACGCCACACGTGGTGATCACGGCGGTGACGGGTCCGGCCGACCCGGACCAGCCTCTCTGGAACCTGCTGCATTCCTCCAGCTTCCCTCCCGGGCTCAACACGGCCCGGTACAAGGGGATCGACGAGCTCCTGGAGGCGGCGCAGATCGAGCTGGATCGTACCAAGCGACTCGCGCTCTACCGGCAAATCCAGCAGAAGCTGCGCGAGGACGTGCCGGTTGTGCCCCTCTACAACGACATGCTCTTCGCGGCCTCGCGGGCAGGCGTCAAGAACTTCGCGCCCGATCCGCAATTCACGATGAACGCCTACACGGTGACCCTGGAGAAGTAAGGCGAGAAGCGAGCGTGAAGCGGTTCCTGCTGCAGCGGCTGTCGTTTCTCGTCCTGAGCGTGCTGGGCGCCTTCACGATTGCCTTCCTCGTCATGCGACTGATCCCAGGAGATCCGGCCCAGGTCATCCTCGGCGACTACGCCACCAAGGAGTCGATCGCGCGGCTACGTCAGACGCTCGGGCTCGAGCGTCCCGTGTGGATGCAGTACGTGAGCTTCGTGGGCCGGGCGCTCCAGGGCAACTTTGGGCAGTCCCTCGTCACGCAGCGCCCGGCCTTCCATGAAGTGTTCGCGGTCTTCACCCCGACCATGCAGCTGGCCGCCGCGGGCGCCGTCGTGTCCATGCTCCTCGGCATCCCGGCGGGAATCCTCGCGGCCACGCGCCGCAACCGCCCTCTCGACTACATCACCATGACGCTCGCCCTTGGCGGGATGTCGATGCCCGTCTTCTGGCTCGGGCTGCTGCTCCTACTCTTCTTTTCCTTCACGCTGGGCTGGACGCCCACCATCGGCGCGGGCGCGGAAGGCGGGTGGCTCAGCACGCTCCATCATCTGCTCCTGCCCGCCCTCGCCCTCGGCCTGTCGCTGGGCGCGATGGTCACGCGCATGACCCGCTCGGCCATGCTCGAGGTGATCCGTCAGGACTACATCCGGACCGCGCGTGCCAAGGGATTGCGGGAGACTCTCATCATCGCCAAGCACGCGCTTCGTAACGCGGCCCTGCCCATCCTCACGATCGTCGGAATCAACTTCGGCATCCAGCTCGGCGGCACCATATTGGTCGAGACCGTCTTCGCCCGACCGGGCATGGGGAGCCTGCTGATCTCGTCGATCTATCAGCGCGACTATCCGCAGGTGCAGGCCCTGGTCGTCGTGTTCGCCACGAGCATCGTGCTCGTCAACGTCCTCGTCGATGTGCTCTATGCCGCCTTCGACCCGCGGGTGCGGGCATGACCGCTCGTGCCGCCGAGCCCCACGCGTCCCTCGGGAACGTGGCGGGTGACCTCGCCCGGACCGCCTCCGCGTCCCGCGGGGTCGGGCGCGGGCGCGCACGGCTCCGTCGCAGCATCGCCATCTCGCTGGGCGGCGTGGTCCTCGCGGCCGTGGTCTTCGTCGCGTTACTGGCGCCCGTTCTGGCCACGCACGACCCGATCGCGAATAGTCTCGTCGAGCGGATCCAGCCGCCGAGCCCCGCGCATCTCTTCGGCACCGACGACTTCGGCCGCGACGTTTGGAGCCGCGTCGTGTGGGGCTCGCGCGTCTCCCTCCTCGTCGCCCTGATCGTCGTCGGCGTCGCCGCCCTCGGAGGCTCGGGCGTGGGCGTCCTTTCCGGATACTTCGGCGGCCGCCTCGACCTCCTCATCATGCGCGTGGTCGACACGATGCTGGCCTTCCCGGCGCTTCTCCTCGCCCTCGCCGTCATGGCAGGGCTGGGCTCGAGCCTGCTCAACGTCATCATGGCGGTCGCGGTGGCGTTTCTTCCGCGGTTCGCCCGCGTGCAGCGCGCGGTCACCTTGACGGTGCGCGAGCGCGAGTTCGTGGTGGCCGCGGTCGCGCTCGGTAGCACACACTGGCGCGTCCTTATCCGCCACGTCATTCCCAACTGTCTGGCGCCCGTCCTCGTCATGATCACCGTCAGCGCGGCCGACGCTATCCTCGTCGAGTCCTCGCTGAGCTTTCTCGGCCTCGGCGTGCAGCCGCCGGCGCCGACCTGGGGAGCCGTGATCAGTGACGGACGCTCGTTCCTCCAGAACGCGCCGTGGATCTCTGGGCTGTCCGGTGGCGCAATCATGGTCACGGTGCTCGGCCTGAACCTCCTCGGGGACGGGTTGCGCGATCTGCTCGACCCGACGCTGAGCGGGGAGGGCGTCGAGGTCCGAAAGGAGCAAGGATGACGCCACGTGTGTTCTACCGGCCTGGTTGAAGCTCGTGCGCCAAGACGAAAGAGTTGCTTTCGTCATGGGGAGTGACGTTCGAAGGGATCGACGTGGAGGCCCGCCCGGAAGGCCTGAAGGATCTCGAGCGACTCGGCATCCCGCTCGTGCCCGCCACCGTGGTCGGCGAACGCTGGGTGCACGGGTGGAATCCGAAGGCGCTGGCCGAGCTGGTCGATGTCACGTACACCGAGGGCCCGCGCCTCTCGCCGGAAGCCCTGGCCCAGCGGCTCGACCTGATCCTCGCCGCGGCCCAGCGTGCCCTCCGCCAGGTGCCGCCCGAGCACCTCGAGATGCGCGCGCCCGACCGGGACCGCTCGGTTCGTGCGCTCGGCTTTCACATCTTCCGGCTCAGCGCCGCGTTCCGCGACACCCGCGAGCTGGGGCACTTCCCGGAAGAGTGGCTGCTTGAAGAGCCGCCGGCCGATATGAACGACGGCGCCGCCGTCGCGGCGTACGGCGAGACCGTCCGGGACCGTCTCGCCCAGTGGTTCCGGCGCCCCGGCTGGTGCGACGGAACCGTGAGCACGTACTACGGCGGGCAGCCGGCGCACGAGCTGATGGAGCGCACGACGTGGCACGCCGCCCAGCACCTGCGCCAGCTCTACTGGTTCATCGGGAAAATGGGGGTGACGACGGAGGCGCCCCTGACCGACGCCGACCTCGAGGGGCTCCCGTTCCCGAAGGCTGTCTGGTCCTGAGCGCCACGCTGACCGGTCGTGAATCAGATCCACCGAGGAGGAGAGATATGGCCCGACTTCGAGTGTTGACCGCGCACGAGATCGAGGACCCGGAGCTCCGGGCGACGATGGAGAAGGTGGGCGACGACGTCGCGCTCGGAATCTACGGGCACTGCCCGGATCTCTTCAAGCCCTTCTGGCAGTTCCTCGGCCGCGCGAAGTACGGCGGCCGCCTCCCCTTCGCCCTCAAGGAGCTGGTCCGGCTGAGGATCGCCGACCTCAACGAGTGCGCGCGCTGACGGAGCGTACGCGAGCCCTCGGAGAGGGCGGACGGACTCTACGACGAGCTGCTTCCCAAGCTGGCGGGAACGGTAGCGCCGACGCCCCGCGAGCGGGCTGCGCTGGACTTCGCGGAGGCCCTGGCCGCCACGCAGCCGTCGGTCGACGAGGCGCTCATGGCGCGCCTGCGCGCTCTCTTCACCGACGCCGAGATCGTCGAGCTGGGCTTTGCCGCCGGCGGCTTTCTCATGTGGGGCCGCCTCCACCGCGCCTTCGACGTCCCTGCCTCCGGCCCCGGCTACCACGCGGTGCTGGCGAACGAGAGCGGGCTGACCGAAAGGACCCCCTGATGCCCCGACCGTCCGTTCCTCCCGCGCAGGACTATGTGGAGATCCAGAATCTCTACGCCTTCTACAATCTGGCAAGCGACGCCGGCGACGCGGATGCGTACGCGGGCTGTTTCACCGATGACGGCGTGCTCAACATCGACCACCTGAAGTTCACCGTGAAGGGGCGGGCCGACCTGATCGCGTTCAAGGAAAAGGACAAGGCAGGTCGGGGGGGACGATACCGGCGCCACTGGAACGGAAGCATCGTCCTCGAAGCGATCGACGCCAAGACCGTCCGCGGGCGCTGCTATCTGCACGGTTTCAACGGCCTGCCCGGCTCGCTGCCGGAGCTGGCGGATGTGGGGGTCTACGAGGACCGGATCGTCAAGGTCGCGAGCGAGTGGCGGTTCGCGAGCCGCACCATCCTCATGGATGGGAGTCGGTGGGCTCCCCCGGCGATGGAGTCCGCTCGATGAGCGCGGAGCTCGTCGGGCGGAGCGGGAGCGAGCTCGCCGGAGACCTGGCGGCCCGCCGTGTTCGCGCCACCGAGGTCATGGCGGCCTGCCTCGCGCGGATCGACGAGGTGAAC
>Ga0137409_10005775_pt1 | contig 12861 bp, 11 predicted proteins | sample CZODoug1_16funga_FD_122059 | JGI IMG/M metagenome (GOLD analysis project Ga0137409, IMG submission 122059) | Vadose zone soil fungal communities from Angelo Coast Range Reserve, California, USA - CZODoug1_16fungal (Hybrid Assembly) | ecosystem: Environmental > Terrestrial > Soil > Vadose zone...
GATCACCTCATTGATGAGCGGGTTGCCAAGACGCGAGACCTGCGTCCACCCACCGGCGGAGGTGCGCTCGCCATCGTCTCCCTGGACCCGGCCACGCTGACGGCTCGCCGTCGCCCAGACGCCGATCACGGACTTCGCGCTCTGGACGTCGGTTGGCATTGAACCGTCGCGAGTGAGGTCCGTCTTCGGGACCTGGATCGCGATCGTGTGGACGTTGTAACCCTTGGTTCCATCTTTGCCGCCCATCGCAGGTAGCGGGATCAGGTGGAGGTTCTGGAAGGGACGAAGGGCGCCCAGGTCGAAGATCGAGCCCAGGTCAACGTAAAAGCCCTCGTCGCGCTGGCCGGCAAAGACCTTCACGCCGCCGGAAAGCGTCTGGATCGCCGCGTTCGCGAGGTTCGCATAGTTCGGGGTGGACCGCGGACCGATCCGCACCGGCGGGCTGGTGAGGTTGCGACCGATGACCGTCGTGCGCCAACCATCGTCGTCCCCGTCATCGCTCCGGACTGCGCGCGTCACCGAGTACGTCTGGCGCATGTTCCACGACGGGCTGGTGAGCGAGTCGATCGGTCCGGTGTTGTAGAGGAACGTCTCGGGGTTGTTCACGCGGGTCTTGAAGCGGAACTGGTACACGACGTCGGCGACGGCGTCGCCGTCGTTGTCGATCTTGATCTCGTAGAGCACGTCGTCGCCGAACTGGTAGAAGTTCGGGCCACCCGCGGGCTCCTCGAGCGGGATGTAGTTGGCGAGGATCGTCACCTTGGAGCTGTCCACCGGGTCGACGAATGCGTAGAGATCGGTGTTGTCGGCTACGGGGTCTTTCGAGATCTCGGGAGCTTCACGATGCGACGACATCGGTGGCCTCCTTTGCGATCGCGATAAGACGCGCGACGAGCCCCGCGTCGCGGCGAACGATCTCGCGGTTGCCGACCATCACAACGACCTCGCCCTTCCGCGCGTCGCTCACGTAGGCGACGATCGGCGCGCCGGCCGAATCGTTGGTCGCGGCCGCGGCGCCGCCGATGCCGCGAGTCGCGGCGACGAGGCCCATCGCGGCTGTGCTCGCCGCGGCGGCCTTGATGACGGTGCGACGTGAGTGCGTTGACGTCAGTGCGTTTCGCGCCATGTCTTCCTCCCGGAAACGGCGTGGCCGATCCGGCCGGGAGATACGCGATCAAAAGCGCGAACGGATCACCGTCGGTACCCTCGCGGCCATGGACCGGAAGATCCGATTCGCGACGCAGAGCGGCGGGCAGCCAACAGGCGCCGAGTGGCTGGCGCGGGCAAAGCGCCTCGAAGACATCGGGTACGCAACGCTCTCGATGCCGGATCACATGGTCGGCGGCGCGTGGAGCAACATGCCCGCGCTCGGCGCGGCCGCGGCCGTCACCACAAGACTCCGTCTCGGCAACCTCGTGCTCGACAACGATTTCCGGAACCCCGTGGTCCTCGCACGCGAATTCGCGACCCTCGACGTCATCTCGAACGGTCGCGTCGAGATCGGGCTCGGCGCCGGGTGGTTCGACCGGGACTACCAGAGCACGGGGATCCCGTTCGACCGCGGTCGGGTCCGCGTGGCGCGCCTCGCCGAGGCGGTGACGCTCATGAAGCGCGTCTTCACAGAGGACGAGGTGAGCTTCGAAGGCACGTACTACCGCACGGTGAAGTCGGAGGGCCGGCCGAAGACTGTGCAGCAACCCCGGCCGCCGTTCCTCATCGCCGCGGGCGGGCCACAGATACTCGAGCTGGCCGGGCGTGAGGCGGAGATCGTTGCGGTCATCCCGCCCGGTGCGGGCGTGCGGCCGCCTGCCCCCGACGACGTCGCCGTCGCGGGCGTGCGCCGGCAGCTCGAGATCGTGCGCCGCGCCGCGGGCGCGCGTTTCGAAGAGATCGAGCTCAGCTGCTTTCTGGACGTCACGCTCACCGACGACCGAGAAAGGACGATCGCGGAGCTCGCCGAGAAAGCGAAGGTCGATCCGGCAGTCGTCGGGTCGTCCGTCTATCGCCCCATTGGGACGGTCGATCAGGTGCGCGAGCACATCGTTCGAGTCCGGCGCGATACCGGCATCACCTACTTCTGTCTGCGCGGGCCGCACGTGGAGGAGCTCGCGCCAGTGGTCCGAGACCTTTCTGGGACTTAGCGCTCCTTCGCTCGCTCCCTAGACTTCGACCGTGCTCGACATCGCGATCGTCGCGTTCATCCTGCTCGGGGCCCTCGTCGGCTTCGGCAAGGGATTCGTCGTCCCGCTCGCCGCGGCAGGCGGGGCGGTCCTGACGCTCGCGGTGCTGTACGCCGGGCCGCTCACCGGGGCTCTGCCGACGGGAACCGCGGGCCTCGGGGTCGGCGCGATCGCGCTCTTCGTCGGTGGAACGCTCTTCACGACGGTGGCGACGTTCCTCGTCGGGATCGTCCACCGGGTGGGGATCCTCAAGCGCTTCGACAAGGTCCTCGGCATCCCGCTGGGTATGGCAACGGCGGCCGTGACCCTCTACGTCGCGGTGCTGGCGACCCTCGTGCTCGACGGATGGCTCGATCCACTCCACGGGAAGACCGCGTTCGGTCCGCAGGACATCGCGACGCTCCAAGCGGCCGCGGGCGCGAACCCGGCCTTCGCGACCTTCGCCGATCCGCAGATGCTGAAGCTCCTGGCTCAGAGCGCCGCGAAGGCGCCCGTGGCGAGCGCGGAGCTCGAGAAGGTCGACGCCGCGGTCGCCTTCTACGAGCAGAAGGTCCGGCCCGAGCTCCTCGCGAGCAAGATCGTGGCGGTGCTCCTCGCGATCGGCGAGAAGCTCCCGTACATCGGACGTCCCGCGACGCTGCCGCTCCGCTAACGCTCGGTCTCGAACTCCCACTCGTCCACGACGTCGTTCCCACCGACAGAGAGCTCGAGCCGCACGCGGTAACGTGAGCCCGCGGCGAGCGGTGCCGTCGGCACCACCGCCGCGTAGTCGCGCTCGTAGATCTGCGGGACGACCGAGACCGCGACGTCGCGGCCGCTCGCGTCGGTCATCTTCACCGTTTTGAGATCGACGGACGGCGCACGCGAGTAGACGACCATGACGGGGTATCCGACCGGCCGGGCGGCGCCCGCGGGTAAGGCGTCGGGAGTCTCATCGCCGGCCCACGATCCGGCCACACGCTGTCCGGCAGCAGGCGAGCGCACGCGTTCGGGGGCGGCTGCTGCGAAGTCGAACACCACGACGCCGACCGTCGCTTTGTGTCCACCGATCTCGGCATGCCCCCACCCCGCGACCGCCGCGTGCGGGTGCATGAGCGCGAGGCGGTGGTACGGAAGGTCCCAGAGGAAGCGCACGTCCTCGGTCCCCGAGTCGGACGATGCCGCCACCTCGCTCGCCGTCGCGTCCGCGTAGCCCTGAGCGGCGAGCCGCTCGCGCACCGAGGCGCCGGTGAACCCGGGCTGGCCCGCTGTCTCGTCGTGGCCGATGGCGCCCGCGCGCGCGAGGTATTCGGCGTGGCGCTGCGCCGCGGCCGTCACCCGGTCATCCCTTCGCACGGCGGGCGCGCCGATCGCGGCGCGAAGCTCGTTGTGGACGCGGAACATCTCGGTCGGGTCGTTCGACCTTCGATCGCTCGCCGCGGCCGATGGCGCCGAGCTTGGTGATGCGCTCGCCTCGAGACTCGGCGAGACGGCGGTCGGGGCAGGGGTCGCCGAGGCGTTCGCGCCGAGCGTTCCCGACGAAGAGGCTCGAGGGTGCGGGCCGGCGATGAATCCCGCGAGCGCTACGCCCGCCGCGAGTGCGGCGACGAGTGCGAAGGGCGCGAGCGCCAGGACCGTTTCGCGACGCATGGGACGCATTTTCATCGAGGTCGAGGGATCACCGGAATCAAACGCCGCGCAAAGACGTGCAGAGACACGACCAGCGTTTGACGACCGACCCCGCGCGCCCCGATGCTGATGTCTCCCAGCACGCGTCGGCGACATCTCGCGTTCAACAGAGTCGAGGTGAGTGCGATCAGGGAGCCACGGGCGGCCAAATCATTTCGCGCCGCCGGCGATCGCATCGTTCGGCAGGAATCAGCGCTGCCGTCGGTGGTCAGTCGTTTGCTCACTCCGTCGGTCATCGCAAGGCCCGCAGTCGCCGATGACGCCGATGGTTGGACGGTCAGGCTCGCGGCACTTGCGATGCTCGGTCAGTACGACGCGCTGACGTTCATCGTCGATGGCGCGGCTCGCGGCAATGGATACAACGTCGTCGACGATCCGATGGCCGACGATGCGACTCGCGCTGCGCTTGAAGAGACTCGGCGCAGCGGCGCGACGGTGCAGACGCAGACGACGATCCGCCTCGCCGATGATCGCGTTGCGGGCGCTGCGATGATCGCGCCACTGGTCGCGACCGGGACGATCGCCGGCGTGCTGGTCGCGTTGCGCGTTGGGCGGTCCTTCGCCGCTGCCGATGCGCTCATCGCATCGGGGATATCCGAGCTCGTCTCTCTCGAGCTCGCTCGCGATGCGCTGGTGGACCGGGACGAGGCGCACCGCCGCCAGGCGTTCGCGCTCTACGAGCTCGCGCGACTCTCGCTCTTCGGCGAGCGTCTCCTCGAAACGCTTCAGGACGTGACCGCTCTGCTCACGAGCGCGCTCGATCACGACGTCGCGCAGATCTGGCTTTTTGCGCCGGACGGTGCTCTCGAGCTCTCCGCCGCGAGGCCCCGCGAGAACCTGCGCTTCGAGCACATGAACGCGGTCGAGCACGACGCGCTCGCGCAGGCGCTACATCAGCAGCGAATCGTTCGCATCGGTCACGGCGCCCTTCGTCCGTGGGTGCCCGCGGAGACGCGCGAGCTCATCGTCGTGCCGCTCACCGACCGCGCGCGAAGCCTCGGTGCCCTGGTGTTGGGCCGAGTGCGGCAGCGCTACGAGGAGACGGACGAGGAGCTTGCCGGCGTCCTTGGCAGGTTCATCAGCCGGCTCGTGGTGAAAGCGACACCCGGCCGCGAGATCACCGAACGCAGCGAGCCCGCCGCTGCCGCACCCGACGCGGATCGCGACTGGGCGGACGAGCCGCAGCTCACGAGGAGCTGACCGACCAGCCCACGAGCTCTGGCGCAAGTGGCGGCGCCGCCATGTCCGGGTCCAAGGGATAGATCGGGCGCTCGAGATGACGGTGGCCGAGTCGGGCGATGTCCTGATCGACGCCGCCCGGCGTCAGCGCGAGGACCCAGCCCTTGGCCGCGGCGAAGAGATCCGGAACGAGGTACCCGATCTTCACGACGGTGAGGTCGTGGCGCCAAGGGTCGAGACCGAGCGCGAGAAGATCGCGGACGTAGTGGTAGGGCTTGCGACGGGTCGTGAGGATCGCGCGAACGCCGCCCGACTCAACAACGGCGATATCGCCGCCAACTGGATCTCCTGGAAGGACGCGCCCGACCTTTCCCCGAAGGCGCACGCCGCCGTGCGTCGAGCCGAACGCGCCACCGACGGCAACGTCGATGACGGCTCCTTCGCCGGCCGCGACGCATCGACCCACGACATCGGGGTCTACGACGCTCGCCCAGATCGCCGTGGCGCGCGCCGCCGCGACGTCCGGATGCGCGAGCAGCCGCTCGAGCATGTAGGCCACGTCGCCGGCACCGCCCGCCGTCGGGTTGTCGCCTGAATCGCTGATGAAGTAGGGCCGCTCGTCGGCGGCGAGTCCCGTCGCGATGCACCAATCCGCGTCGCCGCTCGGGACGCTGAACGTGAAGTCGGCGCGCGCGTCCCAGTAGCGCTCGGCCAGAGCGCGCGCCTCGCGCTGGACCGCGTCCGGATCGGTCCCGGTCACGACGACGGCGGCGCCGCAGCGCGCCTCGTCGGCCCACGCGTATCCGATCCACACGGCGGCGTCGATGATCCCCGGCCGCTCCGCGATCCCCGCGAGGCTCCCGTAGATCCCACGCGCGGGTTCGTCGCGCGTGCTGGCGCGCTCGCCGGCGAGCAGGACCGGCACACGTACCCACGCCTTCAGCGGACGAATCCCTTCGCGCAGACAGCGGACGAGATTGGCGATCGCCCGCGTCTGGGTGAGCGGCGCATCCTCGTGCGGGGACATGCGATGCGATGTCGCAAGGTCGAGCGCGCCGATGAGCCGGCGAGACATGTTGCCGTGAGAATCCATCGCCGCGGAGACGAGGGCGCGTGGGCCGACCGTCTCGCGCACAGCTCCGGCGAGGTCCGCTTCAGCGTCGGCCATGCCGACGACGCACATCGCTCCGTGAATGTCGAGGAAGACGCCGTCTACCGGCAGGATGGCACGAAGGCGGTCGAGCATCTCGGCTCTCACCGCTTGGTAGAAGTCGGGCTGCACCGCCCCACCCGGCAGGGCCCGCGCGTGGACGAGCGGGACCCATTCGACGTCGGGTGGCAAGGCGGTGTATCGCGCGAGAAGCTCGTCGCCGCGGACCACCCCGAAGTCGGCGGATCCGCTCCGGTGTGGCGAGAACGTGCTCGACTCGATGTGGATCCCGCAGATCGCGACCCTAGGCCGCGTTCGATGGCCCCTTCGCGGCTCCCACCTTCTCACCTTCAGCTGCGACGACGACGAGGCGGCACAGGCCGATGTCGATGGTCTGGCCGGAAGCGACGCGTCGCGGTGCGGCGAGCTTCGTCCCGTCGATCCACGTGCCACCCATGCTTCCGAGATCGCTCAACCAGTAGGCGCCTTGCTTGTAGGTGATCCGAGCGTGTTTGCGCGACACCGAAAGATCGGGGAGCTGGATCGTGCTCTCTGGCCCTCGCCCGATGGTGGCGCCGGACTTCGTCACGTGAAATGTCGATCGGGAGCCGCGCTCGGTCTCGAGTCGGAGAGTGATTCCGTCTGCGGGCACGGGCTCGAGCTCGCTCTGGGCTTCGTCGACCATGGTCGGGGCTTCGTCAACGAGGGTCGGAGCGTCCACGGCGATGGCTCGGGGCATTTCGGCCACTACCGGAGGCTCCTCCGCGAGCGGGCGCTCGGCGACGGCGGCGATCGGCTCGGGGACACGCGTCTCGGCGACCTCGGTGGCGGTGACTGCCGGCGGCGCCGTTACCACCACCTCTTGTGGGGGCGCTGCCGCCGGGCTCGGCGCGAAAAGGGCCTTGATCCTCGCGAGGAGCTTCTCCGTGCCGCTCACAGGCGCACCTCCTCGATTGCCCACCTTAGCCCTGGACTTAACGTCGAACAAGAGTTTGAGGTACGCGGTATAGAGGCCAGCGCGCCCGCGGAACGCGGATAATGCGGTGGCTCGCGCCAGCCGGCGCGAGCACACGCGCGGGGGGAGGCCGACGCGAACTCAACACGATCGTCCGCATCAGCTTTTCACTGGAGGGAGAGGTTCATGTTTCTAGAGAAAGCACGATGGCCGCTCATAGCGGCGGCCATCGCCGGGCTGCTCCTCAGCGCGTGCGCTCCGACGAGCACGGGCACGGGGTCGCCGACGCCTGGCACGAGCGCAAGCGCGAGCACGAGCCCGGTGTCGAAGGTGCTGAGGATGGCCCGCAACGCGGAGCCGTTCAGCCCGTTCGTCCCCTGGCAGAGCGATGACAACCCCGCGCTGTTCATCTCGGTCAACGTCTACGACACGCTGCTCCGCACGACCAAGGACGGCACGAACGTCGAGGCTGGTCTCGCGACAAAGTGGGAGTCGTCCGCTGACGGTCTGACGTGGACATTCACGCTGAAGGATGGCGTGAAGTTCTCGGACGGCTCAGCGATGAAGGCCAGCGATGTAAAAGCGTCGCTCGACGTGGCCCGGGCCGGCGAGAAGAGCGCCTGGAAAGACGTCTACGTGGCGATCAAAGAGGTCACGGCACCCGATGACAAGACCGTGAAGATCGCCTTGAAGCAACCCTACGCGCCATTGTTGTCGGTGCTCGCGATGTTCTCGAGCGCCGTCCTTCCGGAAGCCATGGCGAAGGCGTCCGATACCAAGGACTACGACAACGCGCTCGCGTGGAAGACGAAGGGCACGGGCGCCTACTACAGCGAGGGCTGGAAGAAGGGCGACCCGATCATCCTGAAGCGCAACACGAACTACTGGAGGGGCACGCCCGCGCTCGACGAGGTGCGCATCGAATACATCCCCGACGACAACACCCGCGTGTTGAAGCTGCAGGGTGGTGAGACGGACGTCGTTGACTTCGTCCCGTTCAGCCAGATCGCCGCACTCAACACGCAGCCGAACGTGAAGGCGCAGACGTTCACGATCCAGCAGACCGCGTTCGTCATCCTGAACACGTCGAAGCCGCCGCTGAACGATGTGAAGGTGCGGCAGGCGTTGAACTACGCGACGGACAAGGAAGCGATCATCAAGAACGTCTACTTCGGGCAGGCGAAGGTGATGAACTCGCCGATCCCGCAGGGCACGTATTACGACAAGAACCTCGTGGGCTACCCCTACGACCTCGAGAAGGCGAAGGCGCTGATGGCGTCGTCGTCGGGGTCCAAGGGATTCACGATGGACATGCAGGTCCGCTCCGGCAACACCAACTTCGCCAACACAGCGGTCATCCTGAAAGAGGCCTGGGCGAAGCTCGGCGTGACCGTGAACATCCAGACGCTCGATACGGCCGTCGTGCGAACGAATTATCGGGCGGGTGACTTTATGTCGACGCCGACCGCATGGACGAACGACATGAACGACCCGACCGAGATCGTGAACTACGCCATGCGCGGCGGGGCGAGCCCGTTCGCATACTGGACTCGGTACAACAACCCCGACCTCAACGACAAGATCACCAAGGCCGATCTCGAGCAGGATGCGACCAAACGGGCTGCGCTGTACGCCGAGATCCAGAAGATCTACTCGGATGCCGCACCGATCGCTTCGATCGCTTACCTCGGTGCAACCGCCGGGTGGCGCACCAACGTCGATGGATTCTTCATCGACGGCCTGTCGTACTACCGGTTCGAAGATGTGAAGTTCAACAAGTAGCCGATGACGGATGGCTGGTGGCCCATGCGGCCATCAGCCATCCCGGCTGATCTAATGACCGACTGATATGGGTCGCGCCGCCTACATCCGCAGACGCCTCATCCTCATGGCTTTCGTCCTGTTCGGCGTCACCGTCGTCATCTTCGGCATGGTCCGGATCCTTCCAGGCGACCCCGCGTTCTTGATCCTCGGCGATCGCGCGACGGACCAGAAGGCCGCGGAGCTTCGCGAGCAGCTCGGCCTGAACCGACCCTTCCTCGAGCAGTACTGGATGTTCGTTTCCGGATTCGCGCACGGCGACATGGGCAAGTCGTTGCTCTATCGCCAGCCTGTCGGTGATCTCGTGCTGACCCGGGTGCCGATAACGCTCGCGCTCGCCGGCTATGCCATGGGCCTCGCGGCCGTCATCACCCTCACTTTCGGCATCGTCGCGGCCGTCAACAAGGGCCGCTGGCCCGACCAGCTGATTCGGATCGGGTTCCTGTTCGCGCTCACCACGCCCAATTTCTGGTTCGGCATCCTGCTCATCCTGCTGTTCGGCCTCACGTTGCACTGGTTCCCGGTGGCCGGCTTCGGGGAGACGCTGCCGCAACACGTCTGGTACCTGTTCCTCCCGGCGCTGACGCTGGCGCTACAGCTTTCGGCCGTCCTCATCCGCAATCTGCGTGGTCAGATCATCCAGACCCTGCGCTCGGACTACGTCCGCACGGCGCACGCAAAGGGACTCTCCGAGAGGCTGATCCTTCTGCGCCACGTGCTGCGCAACGCCTTGCTCTCGACGGTCACCATCTTCGGCCTGCAGTTCGGGTTTCTGGTGGGAGGAGCCATCGTCATCGAAACAGTGTTCGCCCTACCCGGGACCGGCCAGCTCCTGATCCAGTCCATCACGGCCCGTGACTATCCGGTCGTGCAGGCCATCACCGTGGTCAGTGCGGTCCTGGTGATCGTCGTCAACCTCGTCGTTGACCTCTCGTACTCCTTCCTCGATCCGCGAGTCACCTATGAGTGAGAAGGCTCTCGACGTCGGGCCCGTACAGCTGACACGGGTCACGCCCGTCATTCGGGCGCGGACGATCCGTCTCAACCGGACGCTGCTGACCGGCCTTGGGCTTCTTGGCATTGTTGTCATCGTCGCGATCGCCGCGCCCCTGCTCACGCCCTACGACCCGATCGCACAGCAGTTCACCGACTCGTTCCTGCCCCCATTCAGCCCTGGTCACATCCTCGGGACCGACAACTTCGGGCGCGACATCTGGAGCCGGATCGCGTACAGCACGCGGCTCGACCTCCAGATCGGTCTGCTCTCGGTCCTGTTCCCGTTCATCTTCGGCGGCCTGATCGGAATCGCGACCGGCTATCTCGGCGGCAAGCTGGACACCCTCCTCATGCGCGTCGTGGATGTGCTGATGGCGTTCCCATTCCTGATCCTGGTGATCGCGATCATGAGCATCCTGGGGCCGGGTCTGACCAACCTCTACATCGCGGTCGGCGTCGTCGGCTGGATCCCGTACGCCCGCATCACCCGTGGGGAAACGCTCGCGACGCGACACCTCGAGTACGTGCTCGCGGCCCGCACGATCGGGTGCTCGTCGGGGAGGATCATGCTCCGGCACATCCTGCCGAACGTGATCGCGCCCGCGTTGATCTATGTGTTCACCGGGATGGTGCTCGCGATCCTCACCGGCGCGACGCTGAGCTTCCTCGGGCTCGGTCCGCAGCCGCCAACGCCGGAATGGGGCGCGATGATCGCGGAAGGGCGCCAGTTCCTGCTGCTCGCGTGGTGGATGACCACCCTCCCCGGCCTCGCGCTGCTGGTCGTGGGCGTCGCGCTCAGCCTGATCGGCGACGGACTCGCCGAAAATCGCGGAGGCTAGGGTGAAGTTCCTCGTCTGGGGCGCCGGCGCGATCGGCGGGACGCTCGGTGCGCACCTCGCGCGCGCGGGACATGACGTCACGGTCGTGGACCGCGCCTCCGAGCACGTGGATGCGATCAACCGAGCGGGCCTAAGCGTCGAAGGGCCGCTGGCGCAGTTCGTCGCTCGGGTCCCGGCGTGCACGCCGGACCAGCTCCGCGGCGAGTTCGAACACGTGGTCCTGGCGGTGAAGGCACAGGACACCGAAGGCGCCACGCGTGAGCTCGCGCCGCACCTGAGCGGGAACGGCTACGTGGTCTCGGCGCAGAACGGGCTGAACGAGATGGTGATCAAGGCGATCGTCGGCGACGCGCGCACGATCGGCTGCTTCGTCAACTTCGGAGCGGACTACCTCGAACCGGGTGTGATCCAGTACGCCGGACGGGGCGCGGTCGTGCTCGGCGAGATCGACGGACGCACCACACCCCGCATCGAGGAGCTGCACCGCGCGTTCCTGGATTTCGACGACCGCGCCGTCGTGACCGCCAATATCTGGGGCTTCCTCTGGGGCAAGCTCGGGTACGGCGCGCAGCTTTTCGCCACGGCGCTCACGAACGACTCGATCGCGGACGCGCTCGCGGATCCGGCGTACCGCGACCTCTACATCGACATCGCCCGTGAGGTCATGCGCGTTGCCCGCGCGCGGCGGATCACCCCGGAAGGGTTCAACGGCTTCGACCCGCACGCCTTCGCGCCGGATGCCGAACGCGGGATCGCCGAGCGCTCGCTCGACGAGATGGTCGCCTTCAACCGCAGATCGGCCAAGACCCACAGCGGGATCTGGCGCGACATCGCCGTGCGCAAGCGACGCACCGAGACCGACGCGCAGCTCGGTCCGATCGTCACGCTCGGCGCGGAAGCAGGCGTTCCGACGCCGATGGTCTCGCGGCTCATCGCGTTGATGCACGAGGTCGAGGACGGCAGGCGATCGCAGAGCCACGAGACCCTCGATCTGCTCAAAGCCACGCTCCCAGGGTGACGCCGCTCGAATATCTCGCGGCTCATCACGAGCCCATCCTCGGCGAGCTCATCGAGTTCGCCCGTATCCCGAGCGTGAGCACCGACCCGCAGCACCGTGAGGACATGACGCGCGCCGCCGAGTGGGTCGCCGCACGACTGCGCGAAGCGGGGCCGATCGACGTCGGCATCCTGCCCACCGGCGGACATCCGGTGGTCTACGGCGCGTGGCTGGGCGCGCCGAAGGCACCCACGCTTCTGGTGTACGGGCACTACGACGTGCAGCCGCCCGATCCGCTCGCGCGCTGGCTCAGCAAACCGTTCGACCCGCAGGTGCGCGACGGCCGGCTGTATGGGCGTGGCGTCTCGGACAACAAGGGTCCGATGCTGATCCCGCTCAAGGTGGCACAGGCCTACTTTTTGACTCGCGGCGCGCTGCCGCTCAACGTGAAGTTCGTCTTCGAGGGCGAGGAGGAGATCGGGAGCCGGAACCTGGAGCCGTTCCTCGTCGCGAACCGCGAGCTGTTGCGAGCCGACTCGGTCCTATCGGCGGACGGCGCGATGTGGCGAAGCGACGAGCCCTCGATCACGATCGCGAGCCGCGGCGTGTCGGGCCTCGAGTTCAGCCTCAAGGGTGCGAACCGGAGCCTCCACTCGGGCCGCTACGGCGGATCCATCGCGAACGCCCTGCACGCGATGGCCGAGCTCGTCGCGACCCTTCACACACCCGACGGGCGCGTGGCGGTCGACGGTTTTTACGACGACGTGGCGGCGCTGTCCGACGAAGAACGCCGCGAGATCGCCGCGCTGCCGTTCGACGACAAGCGCTATCTGGCCGAGGTCGGCGCGCCATCGACGTTCGGGGAGTCGGGTTACACGACGCTCGAGCGGCTCTGGATCCGTCCGACGCTCGAGGTGAATGGGATGTGGGGCGGCTACCTGGGAGTGGGCAGCCAGACCGTGACGCCAAACGAAGCGCACGCGAAGATCAGCTGCCGCCTCGTGCCCGACCAGGACCCGGACCGGATCCGCGCGCTGGTCGCGCGGCACCTTGAAACGCACCTGCCGGCGGGAGTG
>Ga0137409_10005776_pt1 | contig 12859 bp, 12 predicted proteins | sample CZODoug1_16funga_FD_122059 | JGI IMG/M metagenome (GOLD analysis project Ga0137409, IMG submission 122059) | Vadose zone soil fungal communities from Angelo Coast Range Reserve, California, USA - CZODoug1_16fungal (Hybrid Assembly) | ecosystem: Environmental > Terrestrial > Soil > Vadose zone...
GTCCCTCAGGAGGTGCCCGGGATCCTCGCCGACCGGGACCGCCTGATGCAGGTGATGCTCAATCTTCTCTCCAACGCCGCCAAATTCTGCAAGCTTGTGCCGGGCGCAGTCACGGTAACGCTCGCGCAGCAAGGCGGGTTCCTTCGCGTGGAAGTGAGCGACAACGGCATTGGCATCAATGCCGCCGATCAGGAAGTCATCTTCGAGAAATTCCGGCAGGCAGGCGATGTACTCACCGACAAGCCACAGGGTAGCGGGCTCGGGCTGTACATCAGCCGCCGTATCATCGAGCACTTCGGCGGCCGGATGTGGGTGAGGAGCCGTCCCGGCGAAGGCGCCTGCTTCTCGTTTTCACTGCCTCTGCCGCGCGGGCGTGCGCTGGCGGCCAAGGCCGCCTGAGGCCCGTAACAGGCATGGGCTTTCGGATTCTAATCGTCGACGACGAGCCGAACATCGTTGCCTCGCTCGCATTCCTCATGCGCGAAAGCAGCTATGAGGTGCGGATCGCCCGGAACGGGGATGAAGCGCTGCGGGTGCTCGGGACTTTCAGGCCGAATCTCATTCTCCTCGACGTGATGTTGCCGCAGCGGAGCGGCTTTGAAGTGTGCCGGGAGATTCGCGACAAACCTGCGTTTGCGGAAGTGAAGATCGTGATGCTGACTGCAAAAGGTGGCGACCTCGAGAGGGACGAGGGGCTCGGAATGGGGGCCGATGCGTATGTAACGAAGCCGTTCTCGACGAAAGAGCTCATGAGTACTGTGCACGGCCTGCTGCAATCGACCGCCCGGCCGACCTGATCGCCACGATGAACGACATGCTCGCAGACCCGGTGCCGACCGCATACGTGGTTGACGACGACGAGTCAATCAGGACGCTGTGGCAATGGCTAATGGAAACGAACGGAATAGCCGTGAGGACTTTTGCCACCGCAGCCGAATTCATCACCGCCTGTCCGCCGGACGCTCCGGGCTGCCTCGTGCTCGATCTGCGGCTCCCTGGTATGAGCGGTCTTGAACTTCAGGGCCACCTCAAGCAGAAGGGTGTCGAGATCCCGATTGTGATCGTGACCGGACATGGGGACATCCCGACTGCCGTCAACGCGATCAAGGGCGGCGCCGTCGATTTCATCGAGAAGCCCTTCAGTTACCGGGAAGCGCTCTCCATCGTACAGGCCGCTTTCCGGCGCGATGCCGAAGCGCGCGGAAAGCGCCTGCGGCGGCTCGTTGTGTCTGGTCGCCTCGCAACGCTCACCGATCGTGAGCGAGACGTGTTGCGCCGCATCATCGAAGGCAAACCCAACAAGATCATCGCTGAGGAACTGGAGATCAGCGTGAAGACGGTCGAGTTCCACCGCTCTAAGTTGATGGAAAAGATGGGCGCGGATTCCGTGGCGAGGCTGGTACAGCTGGCATTAGGGTTTTCCCTAATAGAGGCCTCCGGACAGGAGGGGTAGCATCCGGGCAGCTAGCCGGAGTAGATTCAGGCGCTAGCGACTATAGGTCCACAAAACCGAGGAGGGGTTCATGGCTGCAACAGCACAGCACGCGGATTTCAGCGGCGAAGAAAAGCGGGTCATATTCGCTTCATCGCTCGGAACCGTCTTCGAGTGGTATGACTTCTATCTCTACGCGGTCCTGGCGCCGTTCTTTGCGGCCTTGTTCTTTCCTCCTGGAAATCAGACGGCCGCGCTGCTCTCGGCGTTCGCCGCCTACGCCGCCGGATTTTTGGTGCGACCGTTCGGGGCGCTGCTGTTCGGACGCATCGGCGATCTCGTCGGAAGGAAATACACCTTCCTGGTAACGATCACCTTCATGGGTGCGTCGACGTTTCTCGTTGGCCTGCTGCCCACGTTCGCCAGCGTCGGCTGGCTTGCACCTGTCCTGATGGTGACGCTGCGGCTGGTGCAGGGCCTCGCGCTCGGCGGGGAGTACGGCGGCGCAGCGACCTATGTGGCGGAGCACGCGCCGAACGACCGGCGCGGCTACGACACGAGCTGGATCCAGACCACGGCCACGCTCGGTTTGTTCCTGGCGCTGCTGATCATCTGGCTCTGCCGGAGCAACATGGACGCCAAGGAGTTCTCCGACTGGGGCTGGCGGATTCCATTCTGGCTGTCGCTGATCCTGCTGGTCTTCTCGATCTACATCCGCCTCAAGTTGAACGAGTCGCCGATCTTCCAGAAGATGAAGGCCGAAGGCAGAGGGTCGAAGGCGCCCCTGACGGACAGCTTCACCAAGTATCCGAACAACAAGTACGTGCTGCTCGCGCTGTTGGGCGCGACGGCCGGCCAGGGCGTCGTCTGGTACACGGGGCAGTTCTACGCGCTCTTTTTCCTGGTGATCACCCTGAAGCTGGACTACGTTTCAGCTTACGGCCTGATCGGGCTGTCGCTTCTGATCGGCACGCCGTTCTTCATCGTTTTCGGCTGGCTGTCGGACAAGATCGGGCGACTGAAGATCATCATGGCCGGCTGCTTTATCGCCGCGGTGACGTACTTCCCGCTCTTCGGAGGTCTTACGCACTACGTAAACCCCGCGCTCGAGCAGTTCTCGCAGAAGAACGCGATCACCGTTGCGGCGGATCCGGCGGCCTGCCAGTTCCACATCTTCGTCGGCCCGTGGAGCAAGTTCTCGGCGTGCGACCGCGTGAAGGACTACCTGACCAAGCAAGGCCTGTCGTTCAAGTCGATACCGGGTGAGCCAGGCAAGGAAGTCGTAACCAGCATCGGGGGGGCGACCAAGATCGAGGGCTGGGATCAGAAGGCGCTTACCGATACGCTCAAGCAGGCGGGCGCTCCGGCGTCGGCGGACAAGAGCCAGGTGAACTGGGTAATGGCCGAAGTGCTCCTCGTCATCATGGTCATCTACGTCACCATGGTGTACGGTCCGATCGCGGCGTTCCTGGTCGAGCTCTTCCCGACTGAGATCCGCTACACGTCGATGTCCTTGCCTTACCACATCGGCAACGGCTGGTTCGGCGGGATGCTGCCTCTGACTGCGACCGCGATGGTCGCGGCGACAGGCGATATCTATTACGGCCTTTGGTACCCGATCGTAGTCGCTGTAATGACCCTGATCATCGGCACGTTCTTCCTGTCGGAGACCAAGCATCGCGATATACGGACCTACCAGCACGCGAACCCCTGACCAAGGGGAAATCGACAAAAAGCCCGCGTCGAGCGGGCTTTTTGTTTGGCTTCGCTTCTAGGCGGGTGCGGGTCTTTGCCCGTATAATTCGCGCTTCTTTTCCGTGCACCCGGCTCAGCGAGCGCACCGGCCTGGCCAAGTAGCTCAGTTGGTAGAGCAGCGGACTGAAAATCCGTGTGTCGCTGGTTCGATTCCGGCCTTGGCCACCACTTTATCCAGCAGCGGCGTCCGGCGGACGGCTTGCGGCCTGCCCTGATTCGATCAGGCGATCGAAAAAAGTGATTCGGCTCGCGGCGACCGACCGAAACTCCTCGTAGCCTGATTTGCGCTGCTGCTGGAGGGCATCGAATTCCCGCTTGAAGGTTTCGGTATGTCCCAGGCTGGTGACCTTCTCGAGGACCTCCTGCGCGGTACCGTAAGGCCGTAGAGCGTCGCGATCGTAGTGCTTCACCAGCAGATCAAGCACGGCCTCGATCGCGGCGGCGCGATCGCATAGGTCGAAAGAAAGGTGCAGCGAATAGTCGCCAACCGTCTCGACCTGGTGCGGCGTGCCGCTGCGAAGGAACAACGCATCTCCCGGGCGCATGATGATTTCGGCCTCCACGGGACCCATTTCCGATCCTTCCAGCTCGACCAGGTGCGCCCGACGCGGCGCCTGACGCGAGTGCAGGCGCCACTTCTTGGAGCCGGCGAGGTGAATCGCGAGGACATCGTCCGTGTCGACGTGACCGCGGTAGGCCTCGTTGCCGCGCTGTGAGAAGAACACCACGGCGTTGCTGAAAGTGCAGGAGTGCGCGCGGTCGAGAGTCGCCGCGAGAAGGCTCACTTGCGGCTCCAGGATGTCGACTCCCTCGAGCAGGCACGCCGCGCCCTTTTCCAGGTGCTCCTGCAGCACCCGGCGGTTGACGAATTCGATCGGGCGGCGCTGAACGATCTTGACGCAGCGCGCGGCCTGCATGTCGACAATCTTCCCGCGGTCGACGATCTGCAGGAACGCAAGCTGCAGGAAGGGATTGTTGAGGTGCCTGCGAAGATCCTCGAGGCGGAAGATCGTCTGATCTTTGATCAGGCCCGGATGGTGCAAATGGCTGCGCTCAGGCGGCAGTGACGAGGCCTGCTTGAAAAAGAAATCCCGCACCAGCCGCAGTTGTGGAGGAAGCTCGATATGTCCCTCTTCTTGTACCGTTGCTTACGGGCCCTGCAGAACTGCTAGTCTATAATAACAGCTTAAACAAGCCCTTTCGCCATGCAGCTGTTCGCGCTCGGATTGAACCACCAGACCGCACCGCTCGCGATCCGCGAGCGGGTGGCTTTTCATGCTGAGCGTCTTCGCGGGGCGCTCGCGGAGCTCACTTTGCGCGAGCCGGTGAAGGAGGCGGCAATCCTCTCGACCTGCAATCGCACCGAGATCTACTGTGCGCTCGGGGAGCCGAAAGCGGCGTTCGAGTGGCTCGCCGGCTACCACCGCGTGCAGCCGCAGGAGCTCCAGCCCTACCTCTACACTCTTCCCCAGGCTGAAGCGGTACGGCATGCCTTCCGCGTCGCCTCCGGCCTCGACTCCATGGTCATCGGCGAGCCGCAGATCCTCGGTCAGATGAAGGAGGCGGTTCGCGTCGCGGAGTCCGCCGGCACGCTCGGAATGCTCCTAAACAAGCTCTTCCAGCGCTCGTTTGCGGTGGCGAAGGAGGTGCGCAGCAACACCGGCATCGGAGCCAACGTCGTCTCGATGGCGGCCGCAGCAGTCAAACTTGCCGGGCGGATATTTCCCAGCCTCGCGGACCAGAAAGTGCTGATGATCGGTGCAGGAGAGATGATCGAACTCGCCGCCACGCATTTTGCTGCGCAGCGGCCCCGCGCCATGGCGGTCGCGAACCGAACGTTGGACCGGGCCGAGATTCTCGCGCGCCGATTCAGCGCGGAAGCGATCGAGCTGCGCGACTTGCCCGAGCGCTTGCCCGAGTACGATATCGTGGTGTCTTGCACCGCCAGTTCCCTGCCGATCATCGGCAAGGGCACGATGGAGCGCGCTATCCGCGCCCGCCGGCACCGTCCCGTATTCATGGTGGACCTCGCCGTGCCCCGCGACATCGAGCCCGAGGTCGCCGGGATGGACGATGTGTTTCTCTACACCATCGACGACCTTGCCGCCACGGTGCGCGAGGGTGTCGATGCGCGACAATCGGCCGTCGCGCAGGCCGAAGCGATCATCGAGTCGCAGGTCGGGTCGTTCCTGCATTGGATGAAAACGCGCGAGATGGTGCCGCTGATTCGCCAATTGCGCGAATCGGCCGAGGAAACTCGCTCTCGCGAGGTCGAGCGTGCGGTGAAGATGCTCGCGCGGGGGGAAGACCCCAAGAGCGTGCTCGAAGCGCTCTCGCACGGACTCACCAACAAGCTGATGCATGCCCCTACCGAAGCGCTCAATCAGAGCAGTGAGGGCGACCAGTCACTCAAGGCGCTCGTCGCACGTTTGTACCGGCTTCGCGCACGCGACTGAACGCGAGCGCCTTTCGCGAGTCGATGAAGACCAGCATTGCGGCCAAGCTCGATCAAAAGCGTCAGCGGCTGAGCGACCTCAACGGGCTGCTCTCCTCCGAAAATGCCACGCACGACCTGGAACAGTATCGCAAGCTGTCGCGGGAGCACGCCGAGCTGGAGCCTGTCGTCGCGCTGTTCAACAAGTACCGCGATACCGAGCAGCACGTAGCGGAGGCGCAGGACCTCCTTGCCGATCCCGAAGTGAGGGGTTACGCCGAGAGCGAGATCAAGGCGGGGCGCGAGCGGCTGGCCGCCCTCGAGTCGGAGTTGCAGAAAATGCTTCTGCCCAAGGACCCGAACGACGAACGCAACATCTTCCTCGAAATCCGCGCCGGGACCGGCGGAGACGAGTCGGCACTCTTCGCGGGCGATCTGTATCGGATGTACTCCCGCTACGCGGAGCGCCAGGGCTGGCAGGTGGAAGTGATATCCGAGTCTCCGGGCGACGTCGGGGGATACAAGGAAGTCATCGCACGCATCATCGGGCACGGTGCTTACTCGAAGCTCAAGTTCGAGTCCGGAGGCCATCGCGTCCAGCGCGTCCCGGAAACGGAGACGCAGGGCCGCATTCACACCTCGGCCTGCACGGTGGCGATCCTGCCCGAGGCCGACGCGATCGGCGACGTAGTGCTGAATCCGGCTGATATGCGCATCGACACTTTCCGCGCCTCCGGAGCGGGCGGCCAGCACGTCAACAAGACCGACTCGGCGGTCCGGATCACGCATCTCCCAACGGGCATCGTGGTGGAATGTCAGGACGCGCGCTCGCAACACAAGAACAAGGAGAAGGCGCTTGCGGTCCTGGCCGCGCGCATCAAGGACAAGCAGACGCGCGAGAAGCAGGCGAAGGAAGCCGCCACGCGCAAATCGCTCATCGGCTCGGGCGACCGCTCCGAGCGCATCCGCACCTACAATTTTCCGCAAGGGAGGGTCACCGACCACCGCATCGGCCTCACGCTCTACAAGATCAACGACATCATGGACGGTGACCTATCCCAGCTGACGCAGGCTTTGCTCGCAGAACTACAGGCCGAGCAGCTCGCAGCGTTCGCCGAGGAGCGCTGACCGGCATGCTCGAAATCGACGCTGGCTCGAGCATCGAAGACCTGCTGCGTGGATCGGGCCTGCCGCGTCACGAAGCCGAGCTCCTGCTTCGAAGCGCCCTCGGCTGTGAGCGCGTCTACCTCATCGCCCACGCGGGAGACACGATCGAGTCCTCGAACGCGCGCGCGGCGCAAGCATGGTTCTCCCGTCGCTGTGCGGGGGAACCCGTCTCGTACATCACCGGCTGGCGTGAGTTCTACGGTCTCAAGCTGCGCGTGACCCCCGATGTCCTGATTCCACGCGCCGAAACCGAGCAGCTCGTCGAGCTCGCGCTGGCGCGGCTTCCGCCCGGGTCGTCCGCTCGGGTCCTAGAGCTCGGGACCGGCAGCGGAGCGATCGCCGTCGCTCTTGCTTCGCTCAGGCCTGGACTGAGAATAACCGCGACAGATGTCTCAGGAAAAGCGCTCGACGTCGCGCGGCGCAACTCGCAAGAGCACGCGGTCGGGATCGTGTTTGCGTGCAGCGATTGGTTCGGATCGATCCCCGCGGACTCTTTCGATCTCATCGTGAGCAACGCTCCTTATGTCGCGGCCGGAGATCCGCATCTGGAACGAGGCGACCTGCGCTTCGAGCCGCGCCTTGCGCTAGTAGGGGGCGACGATGGCCTCGCCTGCATACGCCGGATCGCCGCACGGGCACGGCAATACCTCCGGCCTGGCGGTTCACTCCTCCTGGAACACGGATACGATCAGGCGGAGAGCTGCGTCGTGTTGTTGCGCGAGCTCGGTTACACCGACGTTGCCGATTTTCGCGATCTCGCGGGACTGCCGAGAGTGTCCACCGCCGTGTGGGGCGGTTGACCGTGCCCGGGACGAGAGGTAAAATTCCCGACTAATCCTCTCAGGTATTAGAGACGAACATGGACGCGCAAGAACGGATCAAGCAGCAGGTCACCGGCAATTCGATCGTGCTCTACATGAAAGGCACCCCGCAGTTTCCGCAATGCGGCTTCTCCGCCAATGCCGTTCAGATCCTCAAGGCTTGCGGCGTGTCGGATCTCTTCACCGTGAACGTGCTCGAAGAGCCGGACATCCGCCAGGGCATCAAGGAATACGCCAACTGGCCGACGATCCCGCAGCTCTACGTCAAGGGAGAGTTCGTCGGCGGCTCCGACATCATGCGCGAGATGTACCAGTCCGGGGAACTGCAAAAGCTGCTTCAGGGCTGAACCAGGAGCCCGTCGATCATTCGCTCGGCCTGGGAGGCGTAACCGCCTCCGAAGAGGTTCGCATGGTTGAGCACGTGGTAGAGGTTGTAGAGCGGCTTTCTCGCCGCGTAGCCCGCGTCCAGGGGGGCGCTTTCCGCATAGGCGGAGTAGAAGGCCGACGGGAATCCCCCAAAGAGTTCGGTCATCGCCAAGTCGGTTTCGCGGTCTCCCCAATAGACGGCCGGGTCGAAGAGCACCGGAGCCCCGCCGGCCAGGAAGCTCGCGTTCCCGCCCCAGAGATCGCCGTGCAGGAGCGTTGCCGGAGGAGCGTGGCCTGAGAGCAGGCGTGGGACGGCCTCGACGAGACGCTCGCCCTTTCTCAGCAGGCTCGCCTTCAGGCCGTTCTTTCTTGCCAGATCGAGCTGAGGCCGAAGGCGCGCGTCGCGCCAGAAGTCGCTCCATGAAGACGAACGTCGATTGAGTTGCGCCGTCGTCCCGATGTAGTTGTCGCGCTGCCAACCGAAGAATCCGCCGCGCACGGAGTGCACCCTGGCGAGCGAGCGTCCCAGCGCGGCGTAGTCGCCGTTCCCGCGCATCTCCAGGTACTCGAGCACGAGAAACGCCTCGTCGCCCGCTTCGCCGCGGCACAGCGGAGAAGGGACCATGGCACCGGCGACGGCGAGCGCCGCCAGGCCGTCGGCCTCGGCGGCAAAGTTGTCGAGTTGTGCGCGCTCGTTGACCTTGGCGAAGTATTTCCGGCCGTCGCCCTCCAGCCTCAAGCAGCGATGGATGCAGCCTCCGTCCGCGGGCGTCGCTTGCTCGATGCGAAACGGGCCGGCGACCTCCGAGATGGAGGTCTGCAGAGCCGCAAGAAGCTCAGGAGAAATCAGGAGCGACGTTTGAGCGTCGCGCGGGCGCGCTTGATCGCGGCGCGCACCCGTGCGGGCGCGGTGCCGCCGACGTGCGAGCGGCTCGCGACCGAGCCCTCGAGCGTGAGCACGCGATAAACGTCGCTGCCCACTTTCGGGGAGAAGCGGCGCAGCTCCGCCAGAGGCAGTTGATCGAGCGCTCGTCCCGATTCTTCGGCAAGGCGCACCGCCCGTGAGGCCGCCTCGTGAGCGTCGCGAAACGCTAGGCCCTTCTTCACAAGGTAATCGGCAAGATCCGTGGCAGTGGCGAATCCCTGCTGCGCCGCGGCGCGCATCGCCGCTGTGTCGACGACCAAGCCCGCGATCATTTCGTCGAAAACGGCGAGCGTGTTGCGCAAGGTATCCACCGCGTCGAAGAGCGGTTCCTTGTCTTCCTGATTGTCTTTGTTGTAGGCGAGTGCCTGGCCTTTCATCAGGGTGAGCAGCGCGACCAGGTCGCCGGTGACTCTGCCGGTCTTGCCGCGCGCAAGTTCCGCGACGTCGGGATTCTTCTTCTGCGGCATGATCGACGAGCCGGTGCAGAAGCGATCCGGCAGGGTCACGAAGCCGAAGCGCGGACTGGTCCAGAGGATCAGTTCCTCCGACAGGCGCGAAAGATGGACCATCGCGAGCGCTGCGCAAGCGCAGAATTCGATCGCGAAATCGCGGTCGGACACCGCATCGAGGGAGTTCTCGCTGACTCCTTCGAAACCCAGTTCGCGCGCTACTCGCGCGCGATCGATCGGAAACGACGTTCCCGCGAGCGCGGCGGCCCCGAGCGGCAGGCGGTTCACGCGCCTGCGGCAATCGGCCAGGCGCGAGCGATCGCGCTCGAGCATCTCGAAGTACGCGAGCAGATGGTGCCCGAAGGTCACCGGCTGGGCGACCTGCAGGTGCGTGAATCCCGGCATCACGGTGGCTGCGTGCCTTTCGGCCTGATCGACGAGCGTTCCCTGGACCCGGCGCATGAGATCCGCGATCTCGTCGATCGCGTCGCGCAGCCACAGGCGCAGATCGGTCGCAACCTGGTCGTTGCGCGAGCGCGCGGTGTGCAATCGCTTGCCGGCGTTACCCACGAGATCGATCAGCCGCCGCTCGACGTTGAGATGCACGTCTTCAGCGTCGAGCGACCAGCGGAAACGCCCCGCCTCGATTTCTCGGGAGATCCTGGAGAGGCCGCGCTCGATCGCCTTGAGATCGCCTCGACTTAGAACTCCACACGCGCGCAGCATGCGCGCGTGTGCGATCGACGCCCGGATGTCTTGGGCCGCGAGACGCCGGTCGAACCCGACCGAGGCGGTGTAGCGCTTGACGAGCTCGGACACGGGCTCGGCGAACCGCCCCGACCAGAGCCTCTTGCCCCGCTTGGGCTTTGCTCCCATGGTTGACTGTAGAATGCCCGAAGTCGCGAGTGCGCGATTGGCGCTGCGCGCCGGAACTTTACGTCCGCAAGAAAAGTGCAAAGTATACGGCAAAACCATCTACCCGACGCCCTGCCGGATTTCCGCAACCTGGGCGTGATTTCGCGCATCCTGCTTGCAGTCAACGCGCTCGCTCTGCTTTTTGCTCTGGCGCGTTCGCGCGAGATCGGTGAATTCGCCGGGAAGGTCACCGAGATCGCCGGGTCGCTGGAGCCGGTGCTGCTGGTGGTGGTGGTCGTGCTCTACGCGATATCGACGCTGTTGGAGCGGCTCGCGTACGCTCAGGGCTTGCTGGCGGTATTCGCGGTAGTGCTCACGGTGACTGCCGCGCTGTTTCCGTTTGAATCGCTGATCGGCGGTAGCGGTGAATGGCGAGCCTTCGCGTGGAACCTCGGGAGCGCGGCGCTCGCGACCGGAGCCGTGGCGGGGTATTTCCATCTGCGCAACCGGGCCTTTTCGCCCGCGATCTCGGAGGCGCGCCTTCAGGCCCTTCAGGCCCGCATCCGTCCACATTTCCTGTTCAACAGCCTGAACGCCGTGCTCTCGCTGATTCGCAAGGATCCGAAGCGCGCAGAGGGCGCCCTGGAGGATCTGGCGGAGTTGTTTCGTACCGTCATGGCCGACAACCGCCAGTTGATCGCGCTCCGGGACGAGCTTTCCCTCTGCAGACAATACCTGAACCTGGAGCAGCTGCGCCTGGGAGATAGGCTCCGGGTCGATTGGCGCCTCGACCCAACGGCCGACGATGCCCTGGTGCCGCCCATGGTCCTGCAACCACTGGTCGAGAACGCGGTCTACCATGGCATCGAGCCGGGAATCGCTCCCGGACTGATCGAGGTGCGCATCGAGCGGCGCAATGATCGTCTCTGGCTGCAGCTGACCAACCCCTACCACCCGGACTATCAGCATCGCCAGGGGAATCACATGGCGCTCGCCAATATCCGCGAGCGACTTCAGCTGCACTTCGACGTCGAAGCGAGCCTGAACACGCGCATCGCAGACGGTCGTTACGAGATCGGCATCGCCATGCCTTATCGCACCAGCCTATGAATCCGATCCGGGTGGTCATCGTCGACGACGAGCAACCGGCGCGCAGCCGATTGAGAGAGCTCCTGGAGGATTGCCGGACGGATCTGCCGCATTCTGTTGTGGGAGAGGCGGCAAATGGCGTGGACGGCCTGGTCGTTGCCGCGAAGGCCGATGTCGTTCTGGTCGACATTCACATGCCCGAGATGAGCGGGATCGAGTTTGCGAGGCACCTGCAGGTCCTCGAGCGCCCGCCCGCGGTGATTTTCGTCACGGCGCACGACCAGTACGCGGTAGAGGCGTTCGAGGTCAACGCTCTGGATTACCTGACCAAGCCCGTGCGGGCCGTGCGCCTGCTCACCGCTCTGAAGAAAGCCGTTAGCGGTGCGCGTCTTGCGCGCGGTGTGCTCGAAAGCATCGACCCGGCTCCGCGGCGCCACTTCAGCGTCGCCGAGCGCGGGCGAGTGATCCTCGTTCCGGTCTCGGACGTCCTCTATCTCAGGGCGGAGCTCAAGTATGTCACCCTGCGCACTCGCGACCGCGAGCACTTGGTCGAGGAATCACTGACGCAGATCGAGCACGAGTTCGACAAAGTATTCGTGCGCGTTCATCGCAATTGCCTGGTGGCGCGGCGATGGATCCGGGGATTCGAACGCGGTGCGGAAACCGAGGGCGAAGCCGGATGGTCGGTGATCCTGGAGGGTCTGGACGAAAAGCTGCCGGTGAGCCGCAGGCAGTGGCCGCAGGTCAAGTCCTTGGCAGAGAGCAGGCAGTGAATCGATACCCCGAACGCATCGTCATCGCGTCGCGAAAGAGCCGCCTCGCCATGTGGCAGTCGGAGCATATCGCGCGCGAGCTCAGGCACCTGTACCCGCATTGCGAGGTCAGCATCCTTGGCATCACGACGCGCGGCGACCAGATCCTCGATCGGCCGCTCGCCGAGGTCGGGGGCAAGGGGCTTTTTGTGAAGGAACTCGAGGCCGCGCTCGAGGAGGGCAGGGCCGACATTGCCGTGCATTCCGCAAAGGACGTTCCGATGCGCCTGCCGCAGGGGTTTTGCCTGGCCGCGATCACTCCGAGAGAAGACCCGCGCGACTGTCTCGTGTCGAACTCGAGCGCGAGCCTGGAGGCGCTTGCCCCGGGCAGCGTCGTGGGCACATCCAGTCTGCGGCGCGAGGCGCAGCTGCGCGAGCGTCACCCTGCGCTGCAAGTAAAGCCCCTCCGGGGCAATCTCGACACGCGCCTCGCAAAGCTCGATCGCGGCGAATACCACGCCATCGTACTCGCCGCTGCGGGCCTCAAGCGGCTGGGCCTCGCCGCCCGGATTCGGACCATGCTCGAACCCGAACAGAGCTTGCCGGCGCCGGGGCAAGGCGCGCTTGCGATCGAATGCCGCGAAGACCACGTCCAGTTGCGGCGGCGGCTCGCGTCGCTCGAGGATCCCGCCACCGCGGCTTGCGTGCGCGCCGAGCGAGCCCTGAGCCGCGCGCTATCGGGGGACTGCCAGCTGCCGCTCGCGGCCTACGCGGTGGCAAGCGGGACGGAGCTCCGCCTGCGCGCGCTCGTGGC
>Ga0137409_10005777_pt1 | contig 12858 bp, 16 predicted proteins | sample CZODoug1_16funga_FD_122059 | JGI IMG/M metagenome (GOLD analysis project Ga0137409, IMG submission 122059) | Vadose zone soil fungal communities from Angelo Coast Range Reserve, California, USA - CZODoug1_16fungal (Hybrid Assembly) | ecosystem: Environmental > Terrestrial > Soil > Vadose zone...
AGGAAAAGAGAAAATCTTCGCGCCTCTTCGCATATCTTCGTGGATGTTTTTTCAAATTGGAATAGTCAGACCCATTCTGGGATTTTCTGAGGAGCCGTTCATGTCGCCTTGCGACGCCCTGAAACAATGAAAAGCTCGTAGTCCCGCCTTTAGGCGAAATAGTTTGGTATCACGGAATGGATCTATAGCTAAAGCTTCCGCCTAAAGGCGGGACTACAAACTGATTTTCTGAGGAGCCTAATCCCTAAGCGCATGGGAACGCTTCTTGCCTTTTTGGCGCTGGTGGCGCTAAGGAGGGATAGAATGAGCGGTTTTGCGTCCGATCTTCGGGATTATCTTTCGGCAGGATCATTGATGGCGTATCCGATCGCTTTCGGCGCGGGCCTGCTTATCAGCTTCACACCTTGCGTCTATCCGATAATTCCGATCCAACTGGGTTTCATCGGCGGGCAGACGGCTTCCGCGCAAGCCGGCGGAGGGCGCGCCAGTTGGCGAGGTTTCACACTCTCGGTTCTGTTCGTCACCGGCATGGCGGTTGTGTACGCCGCGCTCGGAGCTTTCGCTTCGCTGACCGGCGCGTTGTTCGGAAGCTGGGCTTCCAGCCCCTGGATTTACATCGTGGTCGGCAATGTCATTCTGTTGATGGCGCTTTCGATGCTGGATGTAATTCGGCTCCCTGCGCCGCGGTTTCTGGCGAATTGGAATCCTCGGCGCAAAGGCAAAGGTTACGTCTCGGCGCTGCTAATCGGCGCGTCGTCAGGGCTGGTCGTCGGCCCTTGCACGGCTCCTGCGTTGGGAACCGCGCTGGCATACGTCGGCGCGCAGGGCAATCTTTTCTTTGGTACGACTGTCTTGTTTGTGTTCGCCATTGGGATGGGCGCGCTGATGATCGCGCTCGGCGCATGTGGCGGCGCGCTGGCCGCGCTGCCGCGCTCCGGCGAATGGATGGTGAAAGTTAAAAAGGGATTCGGTTTCGCCATGATCCTGATCGCTCAATATCTGTTCGTTCAGGCCGGACAGCGGTTCATCTGAAAGATTCGAAATCCGGCTTGTCTTTGGAGGTAAACAGAAAATGATCAGAAAAAGTTGGATAACAACTCTGGCAATCGCTCTGCTGATGGCGTTCGGCGCGATCCTGAGCAATTGCTCAACCGACAAACAATACGCGGAAACGCGGACGGCGGCGGCAGGAAGAAGAAGCGCATCCGGGCTCGCCGGCGCCCAGGTGGGCAATCACGCGCCCGATTTTCAATTGGTGAGGACGGACGGCTCTCCGGTTTCCCTCGCCGACATGCGAGGCAAACCCGCGGTCATCGTGTTCTGGTCCGCATGGTGTTCTTCTTGTAAGGAAGAGGCCCCACGCATCAACGCTCTGGCGGCTGAGTACGAAAGGAAGGGAGTGCGCGTCCTCGGAATCGACATCAAAGACAGCGCCGCCCGTACTGAAAGCGGGATCAGAGAATTCGGCATCAGGTACGCTGTCGCGCGCGACCCCGACGCCAGCGTCGCCCACGCTTATCAGGTGACGGGCACGCCGACGATCGTCTTTCTGGATCGGGAAGGCGTCGTGCGCTACTTTGCCAATGAACTGCCTGATGATTATGCGCGGCGACTCGACGGCCTGCTGGCGGGGATTATCTGATTTAAGAAAAAGAATCTTCGCCACGAATGAACACGAATCTTCACGAATAGAAGCAAGAAAATGGCGGCCAAACAACTTACGAGACCGGAGATAATATTCGTGTTCATTCGTGGCTAAAAACATTTCGCCCCTCCGGGGTTGGCGCCACAAAATCCGTTAGCGCCAGGAGAATAAATATATTTGGGATCAGGCCATTTCGCGCTTGCGCGCCTGCGACTGCACGGCGGTGATCGCGACGGCGTCGACGATGTCTTCGGCCTTGCAGCCGCGCGAGAGATCGTTCGCGGGCCTGTCCAGCCCTTGAAGGATGGGGCCGATGGCCGTGGCGCCGGCCAGACGTTCGGTCAGCTTGTAGCCGATGTTGCCGGCGTTGATGTCCGGGAAGACCAGGACGTTCGCGCGCCCCGCGACCGCTGAGCCTTTGGCTTTCGACGCGGCGACGTGAGGGATCAGCGCGGCGTCGATCTGCAATTCGCCATCGACTTCCAACTCCGGCGCGCGAGCGCGAACGGTCTTTGTCGCCTCGATGACCTTGTCGGCCATCGGGTGTTCGGCGGAGCCTTTGGTCGAGAATGACAGCATCGCCACGCGCGGCTCGGCCTCGAGCAGTGCGCGGCAGGTCTCGGCCGACGCGATGGCGATCTCGGCCAGTTGCGCGGAAGTTGGATTGATGATCACGGCCGGGTCGGCAAAGATCATCGCTCCGTCAACTCCGAATTCCCTGTTCGGCCCGACCATCACCATGACCGACGAAAGGACGTTGAATCCCCGCCTCAGACCGAGCGTGAGCAGCGCCGAGCGAACCGTGTGCGCGGTGGTGTTGGTCGCCCCCGCCACGGAGCCGTCGGCGCGCCCCTGCCGCACCATCAGGTTGCCGAAATAGAGTGGCTCAAGGACCTGCTTCGCGGCCTCTTCCATGGTGACGCCCCTCGCGCGACGCAGTTCGTAAAACTCCCGCGCGTAGCGTTCGAGGTCGGGCGATTTGCGATGGTCGAGGACCGGGACATTGGTCAGTGAGACGCCGAGCGCCCCGGCGCGGCTGCGAATCTTCTCCTCATCGCCGAGCACGGTGATTCTAGCCAAACGCTCTTCGGCTATTTTCGACGCGGCGACGATCGTGCGGTCGTCCTCGCCTTCGGGTAGAACGATGTGTTGGAGCTGAGTAGCCGCGCGGGCTCTCAGCTTTTTCAAGATGTCCATAAATCATTGCGGATTGCGGATTGCGGATTGCGGTTTTTTTAAACCTCGATCGGTAATCCGAAATCGCAAAACGCGGAGAACGTAATTGTAGAATCTCTTCAATCCGCAATCCGCAATCCGCAATCTTCAATCCTCTACCTTCAATCCTCCATTGATTGTCGCCGTGTCGGCCGCGACGCGACGCTTCCTAAAGAATCTCCACAAAAAGACGATCAGCGCCGCGCCGAAGACCACCGTGGCGATCTTGCCGTAGAGCGCCAGGTACTGAGCCGCGACGCGCCAGTTGCCCGCGAAAACCATACCCAGGTAGAGGAGAATGGAATTCCAGACCGCCGCGCTCAGCGCCGAAAGCAGTGTCGTGGCGGGCAGATTCATTTTGGACATTCCGGCGAAGAATGAAACGAACGCGCGCGTGCCGGCCAGAAAACGATTCGCGACAATTACGCCGTAACCGAAGCGATTGAACAGGCGCTCGACCTGATGAACAGCGTTGACCGGCAGAAAGCGATGGAAACGCCCCGAAACGAAATGCTGCTCGAAGTAACGCCCAAAAACGTACGCCGTCATAAACCCCAACACGCTGCCCAATGTCGCAACGGTCAGCACGGGCGCGAACCCGATCACGCCGATGCCGATCAATGTTCCGGCGAACACCAGCAGCATGTCACTGGGCGACGGGGGGAAGATGTTTTCGATGTAAGCGATGAGAAACACCAGCGCCAACACGCCGACCGGCGGCAGAGTCTGAAGCCACGAAATTGCCTGTTCCATAAAATCCATAGGCCGAGCCATTTTCCATATATCACTTATCATTTGTCATTGCCAGAGTTGCGCGGCGCCGCAATGACAAATGGCAGATGTAATATGGCAAATGGAAAATGAATACGATTACACCTCAGCGCTCATCGTTTTCATTTGTTTTCCAAATCCTTCTTCCTGCTCTTTTTTAATTCTTCGACCAGATCGGAGATCAGGTCATCAATGCCCAACCCGGCGAAGTCGCTGTCGGCGGTGTCCCAGAATTCCTGCAAAGACCGCGCCCCTCCTTTTTCATATTCGCGCGACTGGACCAACAGATCGAGCTTGTCCGCAGCCTTGACCAATCTCGACTCGACGCTCGTGCGATGTTCGTAATCGAAAAAGAGTTCGAGATAAGACTCGCTCAAATCCCCCAGTTCGGTAAAAATCTCTTTGGCGATGGTCTCGTCAGCGGCCTTGATCGCAGCCTTGCCGAAATAGCGTTTGATCGTGCTGGGCAGATCGCCCGTGCGCGCTTCCGTCATGTCATGCAGCAGAGCCATTCTGAGCAGCCGTTCGACGTTGACCTCGACGCCGCGCGCGCGCGCGCGGTCGGCCAGCAGCATAGCGATCACCGCGACGCCGAACGAATGCTCGGCGACCGATTCCACGTCGCGCACGCCCCGCAACAACCATCCGATGCGCGGCGTCGATTTCAGCCTCATCAATTCCGCGAGAAAATTTATCAAACCACCTGCTTCTGGCAAATGCACCTCTCTTTAGATAAAGCTACGGGATTGGATCAAAATCTAACCGCGCATCCCGGCCGTCTTCAATACCGGGCTACGCTAACGGTTTTGACGCGACGCGTCAACCGTGTGCTATATTTGGCGTTCATCATCCGCAGGCTAATATCTTCTGAGGGGAACGCCTGCGGGCGCAAAATCATTCTTTATGCGTTATCCGATTTCATTCAAGATCGACGGGCGAGAACTCTCGCCGCCGCTCGTTCTCTCGCCGATGGCGGGCGTGACCGATTCGCCTTTTCGCAGGGTCGCCAAAAAATGCGGCGGCCTGGGTCTGATCGTCACCGAATTTATCAGCGTCGAAGGTCTGACGCGGGGCAACCTGCGCTCGCATGAACTGATGCGCTTCAAGCCGGAAGAGCGCCCCATAGCGATCCAGATCTTCGGCTACGACGAAGTGAGAATGCGATGGGCCGCCGAGATCGCCGAAGAGGCCGGCGCCGATTTCGTCGACATCAATTGCGGGTGTCCGGCGAAGAAGGTGGTCAACGGGGGCGGCGGATCGAACCTGCTCCGCGACCTGCCGCAGCTCAGCAAAATGCTGACCGAGGTCAAACGCGCGATCAGCATTCCGATGACGGTGAAGATCCGCGCGGGCTGGGACGACAAATCGATCAACTGCGTCGAGGTCGCGAAGCTGATCGAAGATTGCGGCGGCGCGATGGTCACGCTGCACGGGCGCACGCGCCTCCAGGGTTACAAGGGCTGGGCCGATTGGGACCTGGTGCGCGAGATTAAACGCCATGTCTCGATCCCGGTTTCGGGCAGCGGCGACATCCTCAGGCCCGAAGACGCGATGCGGCGGTTCGACGAGACGGGCTGCGACGCCGTCCACATCGGGCGCGGCGCGATCGCCAACCCCTACATCTTCCGCCAGACCTGGGAGACGATGAACGGACTCGAACCGTATCAACCCACGCCCCGAGAAATGCATGATCTGCTGCTGGAATTCCGTGACAATCTGCGCGAACACATGCCCGAAAGAAGCGTGATCGGAAGGATGAAAATGCTCTCGGCGCAATTCCTGCGCGGAGCGCCGGGCGGCGCTCACATCCGGACAGCCGTCCTGCGCTCACAATCGGTCGAGGAGATGGAGCCGCTCTTCGAGGAGTATTTCGCGATCGCCGAAATCTATGGAATTGACGCGGAAGCGCAGAGCGCGCCGGATGAACAGGCGGAATTGGCCGAGTGTGGCGTATAAGAAATCGGCGCGATCGAAAGTCGTAAAGATCGGTTGACAGACTGCAAACCGGTCAGTACGATACGCCTTCCTTTTTGGCCAGGTAGCTCAGTTGGTAGAGCAACGGACTGAAAATCCGTGTGTCGGCGGTTCGACTCCGTCCCTGGCCATCAACAGAATCAATAAGTTAAAGCAGGCCGCCTGGCCTGCTTTTCTTCTTTTGGGACAAATTTGGGACAATTTTTTTTGCCCTCTCCGCCAGTCTCGACACCGCCTGATGAACACCCTGTTCCTTCGCATGCGCATAACGCTGCGTCATGCGCATGTCTGAATGACCGAGGATGTCCCGAACCTCAATCAGACTCGCTCCTGATTCAATCATATTAGTCGCCGCATCATGTCGCAGGTCATGCCTCTTGAAATCGGTAATGCCCGCCAGTTTCATGAGCGAGCGGAAACTGCGGCGGATCCACTTGTATGGCTTTCCGGTCCTGGGATTGAAGAACAAATACTCCGTCTTCTTTTCTTCAGCTCCGGCAATGAGACTGGTAACCACTTCGTAAGCGATTTCATTCAGCGGAACCCGGCGGGACTTGCCAGCCTTCGTTTTTGCGAGAAGTATGGTCCGTTCCTGAAGGTCAACCTGCTTGATCTTCATGTTGAGAGCCTCGCCGCTGCGCATCCCGGTGTGGCGTGTCAGTATGATGAATGACTTGAGATATGACGGCGCGAAATCGAGGACTGCTTCCAGGCCCTCTTCTTCATCAGGCTTGAAATATCGAATTCGAGCGTTGTCTTCCTTGAACTTCTTCACCAGTCTGACAGGGTTTTCGACCGTTTTACGCTCCCGGATCGCCAGTTCGAAGATTTTGCTCAGCGCAGACAGTTCACGATTGACCGTGGCTTTGCTGCGCTTCGCCCCGCGCTTGCTGATTCCATTGCTCCGAACGTATTTATACTTTTCAATGAGCAGAGGCGAGATTTCGGCGAAAGTCCTTTTGCCGAAGAACTCGCGAAAGGCTTCGATAAAGTACTCGTCGTCCTTGTACGACGACTTGTTCTCGCGTGACCAGGGAAGCCAGACCTCTTCGGCGAATTCGATGAAAACCGAATCGCCCATTGGCCTGCCGTACTTCCCTTGAAAGACCTCAAGGCGCGCCTGCGTTTCGGCGTGTTCAGCTTGCGCCTTTGTGCGAGCTTCCGGCGCCGCCTTCTTATACCGGACATACGTTCGGCGCGATGCTGCCGGTGCGGTTGATGGGCGCGCTTTATACGTTGCGCGCAGGCTCGATCGCTCGATTTGAATTAACGTGTGATCTGAAAGGTGAGGAATGGCGGATGCGGCTCGGAGATCAGGACCTCGCGGATTTGATCACATCCGCCGATCCGGCTCGCATTCGCGCAGTCCTGCCTCGAATGAACCCTGAGCCTCGGCAAATCGCTCAAACAGCTCTTAAAGAGATTGAAGAAGCAGGAAAGTGAGGTCACAAGATGCAACCGAGTAATCCAAGGCTGCCGGCGATCAACCCGCGAAAAGTCATAGCCGAATTCGGGAAATCCGAAAATCGAGAGGCTCACTCGCGACCTGCGCCTATTCCATTCACGGACCAAACGATTTCCGAAGAACTTCAGCGAAATCAGCGACCTCATCTGGCATACCCGACCGAAACCGGATTACGGCGCAGACGGAAGGCAGGCTCGCGTCGAGAACTATCGCTACTTCTATACGAAAGTGAATGACAGACAGTGCGCGATCTGGGCGATCCCTTTCGGCCCACAGCGCCATTACGCTTCAACATTCTTCGTCGTTTTGTCGCCCGACTGGATTCGCTCATGGAAAGGCCGCGCGATGAGCGATGAAGAGATAGCGCGAATCCCAGCCATCCCTTCTCCCACAGATCTCGCCGAACTCAAGATGCGAGAGATGCCGTCCCGCGCCTTCAGCGAGAAGAAGTAAACCGGTATGCCGATGAAAACTCCGGCCGGCGTTTCGTCATCGGCAACCACTTCGAAAACTCACCCATCCCACTGAAATCGCCTGAGGGACACAGGCGGATTCTCAACAATCAATGCCGCCGCATATCTCTCTCCCGCATCCAACTCATACATGTTCCATCGGGCCGCTTCGGTCGCATTCGCATCCACTTTCAGCAACACAGGCGCGGCGTCGGGAGTAAGAGATACGGTGAACCCATCCAGCGGGTACGAAACTCCCATCCCGATCGCTTTAATGTATGATTCCTTACGCGACCAGCAATTGAAGAAAGCTTTAGTCCTCTGATCGCTCGCTACCGCTTTCAACGCTTCGAACTCATCTTTCGAGAAGAAACGCTCGGCGACATCCAGCGTGGCGAAATCCTCGCGCATATATTCGATGTCTATGCCGACATGCCGCCCGCGCGCGACCGCGTACAGGGCCATGCCGCTGGAATGCGATAAATTGAAGCTCAACGCGCCGCGGTTCTGATCGGCCGAGATGAACGGTTTGCCGTATTCGTTGTATACGAATCGCGCCTCATCCGGAGCAAGCGCAAGATACGTGGCAAGGATCCGCCTCAAAATCCCGCGCCCCGCGATAAACCGCCGGTGATCTATGGGACGATGGAATCTTTCGGCTCTTTGATATTCATCCTCCGAAAGAAGAGGCGCCAATTTCGCGATCACGTCCGCAGGCTGATCGAGCGACGCTCGCCAAACATGCACGTCTTCCCCACCGAGTTCATTGTTGGCGGGAACAAGACCCCATTTATCGATCGGCGTGTGGGCGGTGTCGATCATGGCACTCTCGCCATGTAGCAATGTCCGCCTCGATGGTCCATATTCGTGTTACAAACTGTCCGTGTATCTAAGGACCATATTTTGTCCCTCGTCGTCTTCTTTAATAAGCACAACCCGGTCGAAGCTGTTCTTTCGCTCGGCGGCGAATGTCTTCGCGTCATCGACGCCGTCGAACTCCTTCACCTGACTGTCAGGGACAGGACTCGCTTGCTTGCCGTCATCTGAAACTTTGGGGATGTTGTACAGATATACTTTATAAGACATCGAATTTTCCTCCTCGAAATGTTATTGTGGCGGATATTCACAGTTCAGTTTTGCAGGCGCAATCGAAGCAAATCGCCCACGAAGGTTTGCAGAAAGATCGACCGCGAGCTGTTGAGGTAAAAATGATCGCCGGGAATCATTCGAATCTCACTGGCTCCCACAGTCATTTCGCTCCAAGCCGCCAACCGCCCCGCTTCGACTCCATGATCCTCCAGCCCACCGTAGATTGTCATCGGGCATTCCAGCGGGGATTCCGGATGATACTCGTAAGTCTCGCAGATTTCGAAATCCGCGCGGACCGTCGGCAACATCAAATCCAACAGTTCGTCGTTTTGCAGCACTTCCACAGGAGTGCCATTGAACTCACGAAGCTTTTTGACCAACTCGCTTTTCGACAAGCCGGAGAACGATTCTTCCCGCATTCGGCCATGAGGAGCCTCAGTCGCCGAGATGAACAGATGGGCCGGCTGACACCGGTTCTCTCGGCGCAGGCTGCGCGCCGTTTCAAAGCACAACAACGCTCCCAGGCTGTGGCCGAAGAAAACAAAGGGCTTGTCCAGGTACGGCGCCAACTCTTGCGCCACGATGCGGCTGAGCGGTACCAGTCGTCTGATATGAGGTTCCCTGAGTCTGTGACCGCGACCTGGCAGTTGAATCGCTCCCATCTCCACGCTCGGTGGCAGATGCCTGGGCCAATCATGAAAGACCTGTGCGCTCCCGCCCGCATAATGAAAGCAGAACAACCGCAGCGCAGCCGCCGGATTCGGCCTTGGGAAAAGAAACCATTTATTTGAAGACTTGTCGCTCATATCTCTTTCCTCCGGCAATCTGGCGTCAGCCTACGCCACTGATTCCCAAATCTGCTTCAAAGGCTCTTTCGACAACCCTTCTCCTCTCGGATAATCGAAGGCGTGATGAACGTATCTGACTCCTTCAATCACCTGGTCGAAGTCGATATGGCTGTGTCCGAAAACATGGATGACTGCATTGAGAGCCCTGATCTGACGATCAAGCGTCGGCGAGCCGGCCACCAGCGGCAGTCCTTTGAAACTGAGCTTTTCTACGGCGGGCAGCAACTCACGCCGCGGCAGAAAATGCGACAAGGTAATCACAGGACCGTCGTATTCCTTGATCCGCGACTCGTTGAGGTTGAGAAAATATCCCGAGATGGATCTCATCCCAGCTGGCCATTTGCAGAAATAAAAATCAGCCCATCCCTCCAACGATGAAACATCCGCCTCTCCATTTCGGTCATAATCAGATTCGTACCACGAGAAGAGCGGCACAATCCAATTTCTCCCCGCCCTGCCGGGTCGCGTGTAAATTCCTATCTCGTCGCAAAGGCGGAGAACTTGCTGGAATTTTTCAATCGAATCATATTTTCCGTCGCGGACCCACAATTCATGATTACCTGGGACATAAAATACTTGACCGAATTGCGAGCGCAACTTTCGCAATGTCCAGTCAATAATTCCCAAATCGTCGGCGATATCGCCGGCCACAACCAGCACATCCCGCAAATAAGCTGTTGACGAAACCCGCTGCAGCCGACGCCGATTTTCGGCAAAGTCCGCGTGCAGGTCTGAAACGGCGAAAATTCGCATGGGTTATGTAACTCCACCTTCGATTCAATGCGTTACAGCGTCTTGAGCATCATCTCGACCACAAGCCGGTTGAACTTCGTCGGCTCCGGAATTTCCGAGCCTTCGGCCAATAAGGCATGACCCAACAGCAATTCGGCGTATTTCCCGATCGCATCGTCTTCTTTGTTTTGTTGAAACCGCTCCTGCAGTCGCCTTCTGCATAGCTGCAAACAAGTCGGCGGCTTCCTCTTCTTTCTTCTTCAACTCCGCCTGCGCCTTCTCCTTCTCTTCCTGGTTGTCGCCCAACTTGAGCGTGCCCTTGCCCGCCGATTTCAGATTCTTCCCTTCATAATCCCGGAGCGACTGTACGAGCAATTCATCCACCGGCTCGGTCAGATAGAGCGCCTCATAGCCTTTCTCCTTGAGTGTCTCCAGATGTGGGGAATTTTCGACCACGGCGCGTGATTCTCCGGTCAGATAGTAAATCTCGTCCTGGCCTTCCTTCATCCGTTCGACGTAGGCCTTCAGAGTCGTCAATTTCTCACGATCATCTGACGATTGAAAGAGCAGCAACGAAAGGATTCGTTCTTTATTTTCGTGATCTGACGAGACTCCTTCCTTTAACGCCCGACCGAACTGGCGCCAGAATTTCAGGTAATTGTCGTAATCCTTCTCGAACAATTCCGCCAACAAGTCCAGAATCTTCTTCGTCAGCCATTTCCGGATCTGCGTGATGTGGCGATCCTGTTGCAACATCTGGCGCGAGATGTTCAGCGGCAGGTCAGCCGAATCGACCACGCCCTTAATGAACCGCAAATACCCGGGTAACAATTCCGCGCAGTTCTCCATCACCATCACCCGCCTGGCGTACAGGCGCAGCCCGCCCTGATAGGCGTGATAGAACACAGGTCGTAAGGCGCTTGCGCCGGAAGGAACAACAAAGCTTGATACTCGATCATCCCTTCGGCTTTGAGCGCCACGGTCTTGAACGGCGGGGTCCAATCATTCGAAATGTGCCGGTAAAAATCGACATACTCATAAAAACACCTTCCACTCAATAAAGACGCAAAACATGGAGAATCCTGCGGACTAGAAAAACAAGATATTTTTTGCCACGAATGAACACGAATATTGTTTACGGCTGTGTATTGATCAACGACAATTAAAATTCTTCTTCGGGAAATGTAATTGGCAGGGTCTCCCGAGTCACACACGCATTCGTGGACGCGAAATTCGCCAAGAATTCCTCCAAGCCGAAGATGGTCATTTCTTCTGACTGGCCGACATTGACGTTCGGACCTGGGCTCGAATTGACGACATCAGATGCGTCGGCTTGGGGATAGTATAGATGGCTCTCAACCTGAGATTAGACTTGGCCGCTGTCCGGTAACGGGGTCGAAGATTCCGACTTACTCTAGAGGGTGTTATTAACTTTGAGCCCTGAAAATACAGGGTTTATGGCGTTTCGATCTCAAATTCTTGCCATTTTGAAAGGCGATTTGCTCGAAAACTCAATAAAATCAAGCGTTAAAGTTAATAACACCCTCTAGGCAAGAAAGCAGAACAGAGGTATGGCTCTGATCACTCACAATGACAGGTGAGTATACTTACCTGCTCAGTTTTCCTTCTATCGAAAATTCTTGGGACAAATTTGGGACAAAAATTGTCTCAATGAGGTTCATTTTGGTTCATTTCGGTTCCCTGACCGTAGGGCTGCAACCCGAATAAAATGTGACGCTTATCAGTAATTTTCAACTTGATTCAGTGATTGGCCACCGGACTGAAAATCCGTGTGTCGGCGGTTCGATTCCGTCCCTGGCCATCAATAGAATCAAAAAGTTACGGCCACCGATGAGGTGGCCGTTTTCTTTTACTCACCCATTTACTCACGCATTCAATCGCGAAACTATTTTTTGAATGCTTGCCTTCTCTCGGATCATGGAGCGATGCGCTTGATCCAGTGTGGTCTCGGACACCCCACCGACGCATCTCGTTCATCAGCACATAGGCGATGCTTGAAGACCAGAGTTATTTCTGATCCGCTGCGCATTCGGGATGCTGTTACAAGAACTCGGGCAGCGCCAGCGCCGCTAGACATATGGCTTCGGGGTAACTGTCGGCGGTCGCGAGCGGATATACGGACCTTCCTTTTACCACTTCGCCCCCCTGCGCTGGCGAGTCAATTGAAAACCCGGTCGAAGCGAGGGTTACATCATTTGCCAATAACCGCCCCAGTCGCTCTTGAAGCGTTTGCGAGTCGCGATGATCTGTTACAGGGTCACCCGCTCTGTGTCCCCCCAGAAGCCTAGCTCAATCAGCTTGGCTTTGATTTCTTGCCTCTCCTGCTCGGTCATTTCGCCGCTTCCTTCTCCTTCGAACCCTTCTTCCTTGCCTTCTTCGCCCCGGCCTTATCGGCGTCTTCGCCATCTGCGGCTCGAACTGTCTGCGCCTCCTCACTCGCTCGTTCTTCCGCGTGATCCTTGGACACTTCGTCCAGCAGCCTGCGGAGCGCTTTCAACCGCGTTTTGAGTGGGAACACTTCCAGCTCAACAAATCAGCCAAATCAATCGTACCTCCTGAGCCGGATAATCGGATTTCAGCATTTTCAGGCCGGTTGGAATGTGCTCTTCCCGCTTTAATTCAGGGAAGCTCTTAAAAGCCCATGGC
>Ga0137409_10005778_pt1 | contig 12858 bp, 11 predicted proteins | sample CZODoug1_16funga_FD_122059 | JGI IMG/M metagenome (GOLD analysis project Ga0137409, IMG submission 122059) | Vadose zone soil fungal communities from Angelo Coast Range Reserve, California, USA - CZODoug1_16fungal (Hybrid Assembly) | ecosystem: Environmental > Terrestrial > Soil > Vadose zone...
GCGGCGGGTCGATAACAACGAGCATGCGTATGTTCGCGAGGATAGACTGGACTGGCGGAAGCATCAAGTGTTCACGCTTCAGTCCCCCGTTTGCTCCGAAATGAGTCTCTATGACGTTGCTTCCCTTCTCATCGACTGTTATGTAGGCCTGCCCTGATTCAAGCCGATCCAGTGATTGTATCGCTGTTGTGTCGACGCCTTCCAGTTTCAATATGGCGATCTGCTTCTTGCCTACGTCATCTCTTCCGACGCAAGCGAGCAATGCTACATGCCCTGGCCCGAGTATTCTGGAGGCCGCCACCGATACGTTGCCACCTTTGCCTCCCGGAACTCGGTCGATCTTCTCGACGACGACTTCTTGTCCCGACAGAGGTAAGCGTTTGACGAACAGATTGACGTCCCAGTTGAGGGCGCCTGTGATCGCGAGTTCTGGAGGCAAGGAATCAACAGTCGAGTTAGGGGTGTTGGCTTAATGAATGTTGAAACCGAAACGGGGGTTTTGGCCCTTAGGTTCCTCTACGGAATATTCTTGAGGGCAGCGGCGAGAACGGGCGCAACAGACACTTTGCTTATTGGGCTTGGGATTGTGTCTGTCGCAATTATCTTGGAGACCCCTGCGGCTTTGACCAGTTTTATCGCGCCCGTGGCTAGGACTGGGTGAGTGCAGACAACGAACATGCGCTTTGCTCCTTTCTTCTTGCAAGCTCTAGCGGCCCCTGCGATCGTTCCGCCTGTGCTGATGATGTCATCCGCGAAGACAACGTCTCTTCCCTTGAACTCCGCGCTCCCCGTATCCAGCTCTAACCTGGAAGATGTCTGTCCCTCTTCGCGAATTCGCCTCTTGGTGAAATGGGTGTGTTCGGCTCCCAGTTCCTTCGCCACGGTTCTAGCCCACTGTTCGGCCTCTTCATCTGGGGCCACGACGATCGGATTGTGGGGTCTCAAGTTCTCCCGGGCGTATTTGCCTAGCGAGGGCATGGCTGAGAGGTTCTTTGCTGGAACTTTGAAGACCTTGGATACGTCTCCTAGCCTGTGAAGATGACAGTCGACCGTGAGGACTGACGTTGTCCCAGCGGCCTCGAAGAACTTGGCGACTGATGCGGAGGTCAAAGCCTCTCCCGGATAGAATCGGGAGTCCTGCCGTGCGTAGGCCAAGTATGGTATGACGCCCGTGATCGATGATGCTCCCATGTCCCTTAGCGTGTCTGCGATGATCAGGTACTCGAAAATGTATTCGTCGGGCGATCGATAAAGGGATTGAATGATTGCGACGTCCTTGTCCTTCACGTCGTCATGTATTCGAATGTATTTCTCGCCGTCAGGGAATCTCTTGATTTCGATCTCTGAAGGTTTCTGGCCCAGTTCCTTCGCGACTTTTTCCGCGAGGCTAGCTGATGCTGAGCCGCCCATTATTATCATAGGGAAAAGGAAGCGCGCCTCTGGGATCTAATAAAAGCTGAGCCGAATCAAGTCGAGTCCTCTGATCTGTCGAGGGTTTGTGTAATGCTCCGCTCACATGTCACTTGCCGAGACTGATTCTGGTTACAAGCCCCCTTTCGAACCAGAGCTCGGCCCTGTCCCTTCGGGGCGCGGGAGTCCTTGAAGAGGTCGGCGGAGGATCATAGATTTGAGGCGCTTCAGCCCACTGGTATTCCAATTCTCGACAAAGTCACAGGCGGCGGATTTCCTCGGCCTTCCGCCATTGCCCTAATGGGGCCCATTGGTAGCGGCAAGTCCTCGCTCGTCCGAGAACTTGTGACCAATTTCATCCGTCAAGGATGCAGTCTTCTCTACTATTGCATTGATGATCCGGCAGATATCGTGAAGCTTGGATTGGAGGATCATCACATCGCTGTTGACAAGATCGAACAGGAGGGTCGCCTTGAGTTTGTCGACATGTTCTCCCTAGGAGCCGAAAAACTGGCTGAGTCTCTGCCGAAGATGGACCCGTCAGAGATACTTGAGGAGACGCTGAAGTTTCAGGACCTTCTCGCCTACGGCCGGAATTTCGCGCTCAAGGCCGGGATGGGACCTAAGATAATCGTGATGGATTCGATCACACCTTTCTTCCTACTTACGGAGGCCCGGAAGGTCTTCCAGTATGTGCAGGTAATGCGTTTCGCAACAAGAATTGCTCGCGCGGTCACAATCGCAATCCTTCACACAGAGGTTGTTGACGAGTCGCTTGAGAATGCAACAGCCAATCTGGCAGACGGCGTTATTGAGATGAAGAAACGGACTGGCGAGATTCTATTGAAGGGTGGGACAATGAAGGTATTGCGAATAGGCCGGAATCCTATCATGTCTCGAGGCTACTTCTATCAGATCACTCAGCAGGGAATTGTCTTCTCCAATTCGCCAGTGATCTAGAAACCCTAAGGGGAGATCGCCAGGATAATTCCGATTAAACGAACCGGGACCACACCTCTTTCTTCTCACAACACAACCGAAAAAGACCTCCGTCACATCATTATTTCGAGACCCTGATGCGGCCGAGTCTAGGTCCAAGGATCATACTGCACTGTGACCTAGACGCTTTCTATCCCTCCTGCGAGATAAAGCGAGACCCTTCACTTGCCGGAAAGCCCCTCATCGTGGGTGCGGATCCAAAGGCGGGTCATGGCCGCGGAGTCGTGATGTCATGCTCGTACGAGGCAAGGAAGTTCGGTGTTCGATCAGGGATGCCGATTTCACAGGCCTACAAGCTTTGTCCTCAAGGCGTCTATGTGAGGCCAGATTTCGAATTCTATGGCGAAGTCTCTGACCGAGTCATGAGCCTGCTACGGAGGTTCGCCGACAAGTTTGAGCAAACAAGCATCGACGAAGTCTACCTCGATGTAGGCGACAGATGTGCCAGTTTTGATGAGGCAATCGACCTCGCACGGAAGGTGAAGACGGAGCTCAAGAATGCCGAAGGGCTCACAGTGAGTGTCGGGATCGCACCTAACAAGTCAATTGCAAAGATGGCTTCAGAAATAAACAAGCCCGACGGATTAACAACCGTTAGGCCCGACGAGGTCAAGGCATTCCTTGAACCATTGTCGGTTAACAAGATCAGTGGAGTTGGCAAGAAGACCACTGAATTCTTGCAAGAGCACGGAGTCGAGACGATCGGACAGCTACGCCAAATCCCCGCGAAGAAGCTCACCGACTGGTTCGGCAAAGGCGGGGTCTGGCTCTGGGGCATTGCAAATGGGATCGAAGAAACACCAGTCGAAGAACGGCCTCTCCGCAAATCCATCAGTGTCGAGCAGACCTTTGAACGAGACATCCAGAACAAAGGAGTCGTAAAGGAAGCTCTGGAATCTCTTGTCTTAGAGGTCCACGAACGTCTCCTCGCGGAGAGGCTGCTGTTCCGGACTGTGGGCATCAAAGTCCGCTTTGAAGGGTTTCAGACCTTCACTCGTGAAAAGACTCACACCGGCTACGTGGACGATCAAGACGTAGTTCGCGAATATGTGAAATCTCTCTTTCGAGAGTTCGAGAAGGATAAGCGGAGAATCCGCCTAGTGGGAGCTCGCTTATCAGACCTGAAGCCCGCTGAGGGAAGACAGACGCGACTTGGATAGCCAGAGTTAAAGCCCAGCATTGTAATTCTGCATGGATAGCTTGAGCATTATTTCGTGGAAAGTAAATCCTGTTTCAATCTTGGGGGCGGCAATGGCTCTGATCGGCGCGTTCCTACCCTGGTGGGGCTTCGATGTCTCAGGCATTATCTCCACTCAGGCCCATCGTTGGACCATCTGGAATCCACCACGACTCAACACCCAAGTCCCTGGAGCAGCCGCAGTTTCATGGAACTTTACGATTTCCAGCGTATCGGTGTTGGTCTTGGTGCTCGTAGCTACAGCCCTCGTCGTTGTGGGCAGCATTACCCTTCTCAGACGTTATCTCTTGGGAGGGCTTCTTCTGTCGGCTCTTGCGCCAGTCGTCTACGCAGTCGCGATAAACTATGTTACAATGAATTACTGCATTACTCCCTTCTGCGTGTCTGGACCAGTCGGCAGTGAGTCAGTTTCTCGAGCCTCAGGACTTAGCGTTGCTTGGGGATTCCAGATTGGATTCTATGTTTTCCTGGCAGCAGTACTGGTTTTGATCGCGGGCCTGTTATTCAACTCCAGACTTGGAAGAAGTCAGGTCACAACTGGGAAGGCAAGGATTCCGGTCTTCACAGGACCTACGTCAGTCTCGTGCTCGAAATGTGGGGCAAACCTGCAATCTCAGTCAAAGTTCTGTCCCAACTGTGGCCAAGCGAGAGCCGCATTTTCCCTCTCGGCATAGTTTCAGACCTCCGAGCCGGCCATGACGTGAAGGGCTATCTGAGAATCGCTCGATCAATGATTACTTTCACTACGATGACAATTTCATCTATCGTTACAAGAAATCCACAATAGCATATTACCTACGTGAGAAGCGGCAGAGGCGCGTCGCGCTTGGATTCTTTGGAGAGTAGACTCAGCAATCCTTACGCACGAAGATTGCATGATGAGTACAACCGTCAATATTCTATCGCCAGCCTAGCTAGGTCAAAGGGCCTGGACCCGTCTACGAAAGTGGAATCCCAGACCACCTACGACTTGGCTGAGAGGGTCGAGAAAGCCGTGGGTCCCGCCGGCATCGCTGAACGAATTAGAGAGCTTGTGAAAATTATCTCACGAGAAGAGACAGCTCTCAAGGTAAGCGAAGAGATCGTCCTAGGCCGGTTCGGAAGCTTTGACGAAGAGCAGGCTGCCGAGCAAGCGATTCGCACTGCTCTCGCAGTTCTAGATGAGGCCGTCACCGTCGCCCCAATACAGGGAATTCACGATGTCAGAATCCGCAGGAACGAGGATCGCACTAGACATCTAGCCATCTACTTCGCGGGACCAATGCGATCCGCTGGAGGAACTGAAATGGGCATGACCATGATTGTTGCAGATCACGTTCGTCGAAGGCTAAACCTCCAGCCCTACAAAGCAACTGAGCCCGAAGCTCGCCGATTCGTCGAAGAGCTCCGAATCTACGAAAGGGCCGTTGCCCGGTTCCAATATCGCAACTCCGATACCGTATTGCACGACGCGATGCTTAGACTCCCAGTCGAGCCGAACGGCGTCGAGACAGACCCCGTGGAAGTGGCAGTGAATCGCAACATTGCCCGAATAGAGACCAACAGGGTCCGTGGCGGAGCATTACGAGTCATTAACGATGGTCTCCTAGGGCGTTCTCAGAAGGTTCTCCGTATCGTCGAGAGACTCAGCCTAGAAGGCTGGGAATGGCTACGTCCCCTGAAGACATCCTCGGCAGAGGGCGAAGAGGCGAAAGAGTTCATGTTCATGGAGGACGTCGTCGGTGGGAGACCCATCTTCGCCTTTCCGGGCGCCCAAGGCGGATTTCGAGTAAGGTATGGTCGATCGCGGAACACAGGCCTGGCATCTGTCGGAGTCCATCCAGCAACTATGGAGATTCTCGGAGGATTCTTGGCAGTCGGAGTGCAGATGAGGACGGAGCGTCCAGGCAAAGCAGGGATAGTTACGGCTGTCGACTCGATCGAACCGCCAGTAGTCAGAATGATGGATGGCTCGGTCGTGAGGATCGACAACCCTAGCGAGGCCCGAGCTGTCAAGGATCGTATTGATCGAATTCTCTTTCTCGGCGACCTAATAGTAGGCTACGGCGAGTTTCTGGAAAACAATCGCACACTAATTCCATCCGGCTTTGTGGAGGAGTGGTGGAGTCAGCTCCTCGCCGAGAAGCTGAAGACGCTTGAAGCGGCAGGCATCGTCCCGCCGCTCTCGATTCCTCGAGAACGGCTTCAGAATATGGCCACCAATCCACTCTCCACAAAACCCTCGGCAATCGACGCGTTGGAAATATCACGAAGCCTCAGCATTCCACTGCATCCATTCTATACCTTCTTCTGGGACGCGATCAAAGCCGAGGAGCTTCAATACCTGCGAGAGAGAATCAGCGAGTTATCAGAACCCTCAGAAGCGACGATATTCCTTCCAAACGATACCAAGATCAAATCACTCTTGGAACGGCTCTGTCTGCCCCACCGCGTCCAAGGCGAGTCTGTAAAAATCGGAGAGGATGAGGCTCTCTTACTACGAGCGATGCTCAAACCTGAAGATCGAGAACCGGTTCACGACGGCTCTAACAATCTAGAGCGCATCAGCCTCCTCGCTGGATTCCCCGTGAAGAGCAAGGCTCCGAATTACGTGGGGGCCCGTATGGGTCGACCTGAGAAGGCTAAGGAGCGCGTGATGACGCCCAAGGTTCACTGTCTCTTCCCAACTGGTCAGTTCGGAGGAATGCGTCGTGATATTGTGGAGGCGTCACGTAAACTGGCTGTCAGCTTGGATGTTGTTGATAGGGTCTGTCCCAACTGCGACGCCTGGGAGGCTCGCGTAAGATGCCCCACCTGTGGAGGTTTGACGGTAGAACACAAGTCCTGTCCAAGATGTGGCTTGCCCGGTCTCGACTTTTGCAAGAATTGTAACGTTGAAACTGTAGCCTACAAGAACAAGCCTGTTGACCTCAAACAGGTACTGGAAGCCGCGGTAAAACGCGTAGGACTCACCAAATCACCTGACGTCGTTAAGGGAACAAAGGGGTTGCTAAACAAGACGAAGACCCCTGAACCGCTCGAGAAGGGATTGTTGAGAGCGAGGGCAGAGGTGTCGATCTTCAAGGATGGGACTATCCGGTTCGACGCGACGAATGCTATCCTTACTCAGTTCCGGCCGGGCGAGGTAGGTCTCTCAGTCGAGAAGGCTCACACCCTAGGCTATGAGAACGACATGAATGGGAAACCATTGGAATCCCCCGAGCAACTCTGCGCTCTTGAGGTCCAGGACCTTGTTGTCCCCGAGACATGCGCGCAATATTTGTTGAAAGCCTCGAAGTTTCTAGACGACCTACTCTCGTCCTACTACGGCCTCGAGAAGTTCTACAACGCTTCCAAGCCGGAGGATTTGATCGGCCGCCTCGTCGTGGGCCTCTCTCCCCACACGTCCGTTGGTGTCATCGGCCGGATAGTAGGTTTTACAAAAGCAAGCGTATGTTATGCTCATCCGTTCTGGCACGCGGCGAAGAGACGAGACTGTGACGGGGACGAGGATTCAGTAACCCTACTGCTTGACGTGCTGTTGAATTTTTCTCGAGAGTTCATGCCTGACAGAATTGGTGGCCTCATGGACGCCCCGCTATTACTTTCACCTCTGCTAAATCCGGCCGAGGTTGCGCGTCAGGCCCTCAACATCGAAAACATTTCGCAACTCCCCGTTGAGTTCTATGAGAAGACGTGGCAAGGAGCACACCCTAGCGAGGTTGAGAATCTTGTTCCGACACTGAACTCGAATCTAGGGAACGGTGAGAATCAGTGGACTATCGGCTTCACACACCCGACAAAGGACCTTGACAACGGAAGGCTGATCAGCTCTTACAAGGAACTCCCCACCATGCTTGAAAAAGTCAAGGAGCAACTCCGTCTCGCAGATCAGATCGTCGCGGTCAAGGGCGAAGAAGTAGCCGTCAAGGTACTCTCCACACATATTCTCAGAGATCTGGTGGGCAATCTTCGAACCTTCACCAGCCAGCGGGTCAGATGCACAAAGTGCGGGTCGAAGCCCCGCCGAGTCCCACTGGGAGGATCATGCCACAGATGCGGCGGAAAGCTCTCTGCCACCGTCTTCAGAATGGGCGTCGAGAAATACCTAGACGTAGCGACTGAGATGGTTCAACGTTACAACATCCGAGAATACTATCGTCAGCGACTCGAACTCATCAAAGTGGAACTGGCGGAAACTTTCAAGGCATTGCCGGTGGACAGGGAGCAGCAGAAGTTGTTCGTAGCCGACTTCGCTTGAGGGTCACAGCCTGAGTCCTGCCTATCATCCGAGAGCCTACATAGCAGGGATGAGGAATGTCAGCAGAGGACTCGCGTCCCGGACAAAGATCATCGAGCTCATAGAGAAGGGAAGAAACAACATTCCCGAGATCAGCGAAAAGGCCGGGCTTAGCCAGAGGTGTGTCGGATATCACCTCAAGCTTCTCCTAAAACAGAAGGTCGTGAACTCCTCACAGTCCGGCAGGGTTGGGAGATGGACCCTAACAAAATATGGACAGGAGAAACTGTTCTCCTCAAGCTAGGCCAAGATCAACCCTAAACACTTTCGACTGACCGTCCCTCGATCCTCGTAATAGCCGCGAAGAACGCGAACATCGCCAATACGACCAAGTTGATAGCCAGACTAGCGATACCGCTGAAGAACGCAGCAATGAACGCCACGACATAGAGCATTGGCCCGAACAGGAACTGGCGCGTCGTCGTTCTTATTTCCGCGTCGCTGACACTGCTAGCCAGAATTCCAGGGTGTCTGATGGCATATTGCCAAAGCAGATTCCACGCCAAAGCCACGAACAGGAACGTTCCGGAGTAGACTTCGGCGGCTGCGCCCGAGTCCGCGACCAAAATGTGGTCGGCGACTAGGGACGTCGTGAACGGAATCAGTGTTGTGGCCAAGAGCAGTAGGCCGTTGAGAAGCATGAAAGGCCCGTCAATACGTCTGACATACGTGAACAAATTATGGTGGTTCATCCAATTGACAAGAATTGTAGTAAAACTTATTCCAAAAGCTAGGAAAGCTGGCCATTCGCCGAACAATCCTTTGAGGAGGGAATCGGTCGAACCCATTGTAGGGTCTCTGAGTCCTAGGACAAGTAGAGTCATCGCGAAGGCAAAGACGCCGTCGCTGAACGCCTCCATCCTGCCTGACTCGCGAGCCTCTGCACGTTGAATGCTATCATTCACAACGCTCACAAGTGCGCTATTGTTGGAATTGGCTGATGCTACTCTGCAATGGGCCAACTTCCGTCGATAATCCTTTCCAGTCTAATTCTGCCAATCCTGCTAGCCTGCGGAACTCATTGACGGATCCCGGGCCGAATCCTGCGAAGTGGTTGTTGAAGAAGATGAATCCCTGTCTGAAGAGGTTCGATTTTTCCTCCAGCGTGTCGTACCATTTCTTCAACACCTGAGATTGATCCTTCTGCGTGCCCCCGAAGTTGGTGATGGTTCTGTCACCGACCATTCGAAGGTAGGCTATGTCCGAGGTTGCTTCCGGCGGGGTGGATGCGTACTGGTTCTCCGACCATGCCAAAGCTACGTTCTTGCTCTCGAGTAGTTTGTAGATTTCGGGCTTGAACCAGGACTTGTTTCTGAATTCTATCGCGTGTTTGTACTTCTGGTCGATCTGGCCGACGAAGAGTTCCAGGGCCTCTTTGTCTTTCTTGTAATTGAAAGAGGGCGGAAGCTGGATTAGTAGAGCACCGAGCTTCTCTCTCAGTTCCGAGATGGATTTGTAGTATCGTTCTAGCTGGGCGAGACTGTCTCGCAATTTCAGTTCGTGGGTTATCTTCTTCGGAAACTTTGCCGTGAAGAGAAAGGCTTCAGGGGTTACTTTGCGCCAGTTGGCTACCATTAGTGGTGAGGGTGTGCGGTAGTATGTGGAGTCTATTTCGACAGCGTTGAAGACTGATGAGTATAGTCTGAGATAGTCGCCGGGTTTCGCGTCTCTTGGATAGAAGGGTCCGACCCAGTCCTGGTAGGACCAGCCGCTACAGCCGACATGGAGACGCTTGGGATCCGGAAACAAAGATTGACAGTGGATAATCGGGCTGTTCTGGGGTTAAAGGATTGTTTCTTGGCAACGCAAAAGTGTGAAGGATTTCTGGAGTTTTGTCATGTCCCCGGGGTCGAGGAAAAGATAACAGAAAACAATAGTTAACAGAAAAAGACAAGATAACGGATGAACCAGCAGGAATTCCTGCTTGCGTTGGGTCCTCTAGCATTAGCGTTTTCCTCCTTGGGAACACCATTCTAATATTCCCGATTCGGTCAGGAATCATTCAGCCGGAAGCTCGGCTCGGGAATCGAAAAAACGGGCTCATAGATGGTTTGGAGGGTAAGCATGCATGGACAAGCAGGCGACGATTAGAACCATTCGGGCATCCTACAAGATAGACCAGGTGGAGAACGGCTGGACGGTCTCGACCAGCGACGGGAACATGTTCGTCTTCGCCGACTCGAGGGAGCTGGCTGAATGGTTCTGCATGGTTGTCGGGGTCCCTCTTGATGAGAAGAAGGCCAAGGAGGACCCGCTTGAGATGGAGATCCGGAAGCTCGTCAAATCCTACAACCTTGTCGCAGAAGACGTCGACAAACACTTCGTAACCGGCCGCGTCCGAAGCTAATCGTTTGACAGATAGCAATTCGTAGTTCAGGAAATTCTTGAGTCCAGACACGTTCGTCTCGCTGACACCGTAAGATAGTTACCGAAAAGCAAACATACGCTTCCGAACCACGGCGAAGTGCGAGATGTACTTCACCAATTGAGTTCGGAGAGTAAGACTTTCAATTTCATCAAGCTGAACGAGCTGCCCGAGAAGCCCCGCGCGACTGGAGTTATCGAGTTCAGGGGTCCATACTACACTCCTGTTACGTTTGGCTATCTTAGCGATCTCCTAGATGATTGGGGGGAATATGTTGACGGTTTCAAGTTCGCCGGTGGGAGTATGCGGTTGCTTGACCGGGACAAGACCCGGAAGATGATTCAGCTCTGCCACGAGCACAACGTTTACGTCTCAACTGGAGGATTCATTGAGCGAGTCATTGTACAGGCACCAGATGCGGTCGACCAGTATCTGGAAGAGTGCAAGTCATTAGAATTTGACATGGTGGAAGTCTCCAGCGGACTCGCACCAATTAAGCTGGAAGACAAGGTCGCCATTGTGAAACAGGTGCAGAATCTGGGAATGAAGGCAAAGCCGGAGGTCTCAATGATGATAGGCGCGGGCGCTGGGACCCACATTGTAGGCTACAAGCCTAAGATGAGAAATTTGGCAGATGTGGTCAAGGAGACGACGGCGCATCTCGATGCGGGCGCGAAGATTCTCATGCTCGAGTCAGAAGGGATCACAGAAGATCTCCCGCCCAGCAAGTGGCGGAAGGATGTGGTCAAGAAGCTCGTGGACAAGTTCGGCTACCACACCTGGATGTTTGAAGCCTCGGACCCGCCCGTCTTCAAATGGTACCTGCAGACTTTCGGAAGGGACGTGAACCTCTTCATCGACCATTCTCAGATCGTAGAGTTCAATGCCTGGCGACTCGGACTCTGGGGCGACAGCGACATCTGGAAGGGAAAACGTCTCAGCTATCCGGGGACTAGATGAGAGAGGAAGAGTCTAAGGAAAAGTCAAGATAGAGACTGCTTTCGAGACATCCTTCGCCCTCTCAAGGTTCCACACAGCATCAAGGATTCTTCTAGCACGACTCTTATCCAGAATCCTCCTCGTAAGCTTCTGGAACTTCTCCTCAACCTCATTGTCACTCATTGGATTCTTAGGATGACCCTTGTGGTAGTCAATTTGTTTCGACACAACCTTTCCGGTTGACAGTTTTACCGTGACTCTGTTCGCTACTGCTTCAGGATACATTGCGCTCAGGGTCCTGTCTTCCACGACTGTGATCTTTTTCAGGAAGTCGAGAATCTTTGGATCTCGGAACTTCTTTTCGCTATAGGTTGAGTTATCGATCTTTCCCTCGAGCAGAGCCATCCCGACAATATATGGGAGGCTGTGATCGGCTGTCTCTTTTGTCAGTGGATTCCATTTCTCAGGATCTTTGCCGAGTATCGTGTAACCGGCTTCGTGCGAAGCAATCTCCACTGACAAAATGCCCTCCGGATTTTCGATCTCCTTCCTCGCCTCGAGAGCGGCCCAGATCGATGTCTGGGAGTGAATTTCCGCGGGGAAGAATTTGAGGTAGGTTTCTGCGATTTTGAATGATCCGTTTCTTCCTCCGAAATCGTTGAAGTTCATCTCGAAGGGTCCTGAGACTTGTTTGAAGAATCCCATCTCTCCCTCGAAGATGGGAGAGGGACCTGTCATGCCTTCCCGGGCGAGGAGGGCGGAGAAGACGCCGTTCCGCGCAGCGTTTGCGAATGAGCATCCTTTCCACATGGAAAGTTCTCCCGCTCTGACCTGTCTCATCGTAATGTGAGAGTTCAATGCGAGGTTCACCGCCTCGGTCATCTTTCCGGAGTCGAGGTCCATGAGTTTGCCGGCTGCGAGGGCGGTTGAAGGTAGGCCGTAGCATACGTGGTCCCAGCCTCGATGTCTGATGTCAGCGGCATCGCAGAGTCTGCATTGAATCTCGTAGGCTAGAATAATGGAGAGTAGAAGGTCCTTTCCGGTTGCATGCTCAGATTCTGCGACGGAGAAACAGGGTCCGATATTGTCGCTTGGATGTGCGGGCTCCTTGGAGAGGTAGGTATCGTTATAGTCGAAGTATCGGACCATTATGCCGTTAACAAATGCGGCTAGATCTGGAGTGGTCTTCTTTCTGGTCCCGAAGAGTGTCGAGCCCCGGCTGTCTCGGGCGGCTGATGCCACTTTGCGGGACATCTTGACAGGATCCTCGTTGAAGGCACCGATAGCACAGCCTATACTGTCGACTATTCGCCTCTTTGTCTCGTGAACAACCTTCTCGGGCACTGCCTTGTAGGTAATCGAACGAACGTAATCCACGAGCTGTTCTGCGAGATTCAATCTGATTTCTATTCGACGCTGCTTGTTGTTCTAATTGAATCTTTGATATAAGAGCAGACCTCAACGCAAGTTCGAACTGTTTGGTCTTGGAGAGAAATAATCGGACCCTATTGTATCTATTCTTCTTTCCAGTTCATTAGCAGGCTGCCTAGCACTATGAAGAACGCTGCTAGGCCGAGTGCAATGATCATGTTGTTCAGGGCTTGGGCTGGCTGGGCGTAAATCAGCGCGGCTCTGAGTCCATCGTTCACGTATGTCAGGGGCATGAAG
>Ga0137409_10005779_pt1 | contig 12857 bp, 9 predicted proteins | sample CZODoug1_16funga_FD_122059 | JGI IMG/M metagenome (GOLD analysis project Ga0137409, IMG submission 122059) | Vadose zone soil fungal communities from Angelo Coast Range Reserve, California, USA - CZODoug1_16fungal (Hybrid Assembly) | ecosystem: Environmental > Terrestrial > Soil > Vadose zone...
CCGGGCCTGGTTGCGTCTTTCCTGGGTCTCGCTGCCTGTCTCGCCAAAGGAGCGGACGGCATAGTCACGAACACGCCGCCTGCTACCACGTCGTCGAAGAGGCTGAGCGCGATATTCGAGAACGGTTCCGGCGACGTGTTGGCAGCCAGCCTCGTGGCTGCCTTAGTTCCATGGGAGCTGAGCGCCACGCCGCCGCCGGCGAGCAGAGCGGCCAGTCGCACCGACGGGTCGAAGTGCGCGAATGCCGATGCCGCCAGCACAGCGCCAGCCGGAACGCGAATGAAGGTGTGGATCGCGTCCCAGATCGAATCGAGGCCCGGCACCTTATCGGCCAGGAACTCGCCGGGATAAGGAACGTGAATGCCGAACTGAATTTGCCCGTCACGCTGACCAATCCGCAGAGTTGGGGTGTGCCGAACATCACCGGGTTTGGTGCAGGCTTGAGCGCCTTCGGAAACCAGACGAACGGTCCCTTCGCGATTAACGACAAGATCTTCCAAATTGTGGACAACTTCTCCGGGGTGCACGGCAAGCACTCCATGCGGTTCGGCGGGGAGTACCGTTACGACATATACAATCAATACGGCAACGAGTTCGCGCGCGGCCAGATCTTTTTCAACGGTCCCGGCAAAGATAACGACCACAGCGAACGATATGCGGCAGATACAGTTCGCTCTGAAATATGTGTTCTAGTTACCAGTGGCCGCAGCCCATTCGAATGTTTGAGCTGTCTTCAGCGGACACGTAGCCGTGGGCTTTATGCCCGCGTTTCAACCACCATCAAAGAATTCTTCTGGCGGTAATTGAACGCGGGCATAAAGCCCACGGCTACGTGCATTCCGGAACATTCTGGCTAACCTGGGCAACCTGAATATCTAGTGACAGCCTTCGGCCAGTTCAGCCACAATCCTTTTGTGTATTCTCCGGATCTTCGCCTCGCCCTTCGTTTCCTTCGCCGGAACCCCGCGTTCACGATAGCCATCGTTCTCACCCTGGCGCTCGGAATCGGGGCAAACGCAGCCGCATACAACATTGTCTACAACGTGCTCTTTCGGCCCCTGCCATTTCATGAGCCTTCAAGACTGGCACAACTCTGGGAGACAAACCCCGCCCTCCCGCAATTGCAGGTGACCGTCCCTGATTACCAGGATTGGCGGAAACAAACGCACCGATTCGAGCAGATCTCCGCTTACACGTTTCAGGCGATGAATAGAGTGACGCTCATCGGTCCGGGCGAACCCGAGACCGTGCAAGCAACGATGGCGACACACGATCTTTTCTCCACATTGGGTGTCCGGCCGTTGCTGGGGCGTGACTTTGTAACCGAAGACGAACAGCGGAAAGAGCACGTTGCATTGATCAGCGAGAACCTGTGGCGTCGAAAGTTCGCCGGCGATCCTGCAGTCATCGGGAAGCCGCTGCAACTCGAGACATCGACTTCACATTACGAGCATGATCCTCAGAGAAACCGCGATCATCGCAATGCCGGGAATAGGTTTGGGAGCCATGTTCTATCTCGTATTTGCCCGGTTCATGAAAAGCTTCGTGTACAAGCTCTCTCCATCTGATCCGGTTTCAATTCTGGCGGTAGGAGTGCTGCTCTCGGTCGTTGCACTGCTGTCGGCCTGGATTCCAGCCAGGCGCGCATCCGCTGTAGATCCCGGCGAGTCCTTACGTGCCGAATAGTAACGTCTCCTTCTCCAAAGTTCAGCTAGCCCGCAGTTTTACTTTCACTGGCCGGTACTAATCCGGACAACGGTAATCCGATTTGCCGCCGTCCAACTTCTTATGGAGATGCAAGGATTCAGAGCATTCTGGAGGAAGCATTATGAGTATTCAATTTAACCGTCAGCGCCCGCGACCATGGATAGTCCTCTTTGCGCTGGCGATTTTCAGTCTTCCACTCACATTGGCGGCCCTGCAACACCAACCGCCCCCGCCAGTAACCGACTCCACTGTCGATCAGCCCGATGTAAATGTTAAAGGTCAGTTGCCCGCGGAGTCCACGAAGGGAGAAATTCAGGAAAACCGTCAGAAGCCGGGCACCAGCGAGCGCAACGAAACCATTCCGTGCGGCACAACTCCGGCAGAAGAAGCCACGGGACCAGACCGGACCGAAGTGGTTTATCGTCTCGACGAGATGTTCGATCATCCGGATGGTTATGTCGGAAAGACCATAACGGTGGACGGGAAGATGCACAGGCAGTTTACCGATAGAGTATTTACGATTGAAGATGAGGGTTTCTTCCGTGACCGCGACATGCTCGTGATCACCCTGGTTCCGATGTCTGAATCTGTAGTTCCGCTACAAGGCTCATTTGACCAAGGAAAACACGTTCGTGTCACAGGTGTTTTGCGCCCTTACGATCGGGGAAAACTGGAATGCCTGTACGGACCTCTTCATCTCGAGTCCCGTGAGGGCCATTCCTTCACCAAGAATCCGGTGCTGATTATTGGTCACAAAGAGCCCCCGACACCAATAGCTGCCGTGGTGCAACCCCCACTGATCGTGGAATCACCACCAGTCGCGGAACCGCCGGCAATTAAGCGTGAGAAACCGGCACCTGCGCCAGAAGAAGCGGCTCAACCCGCGGCTCCAAAGGAAGCGCCGGCTGCAACTCCGGCCCCCGCGGCTCCCGAATCGCTTCCCAAGACCGCCGGCAATCTACCGCTGGTTGGCCTGGCTGGAGCCTTATTTCTATTCGCAGCTTGTTGTGTTCGTTTCTATACGTCCACAATTCGCGGTAAGTAAAAATTAGCCGGGGATTACGCCCGTTGCGCCCGATGCGCGTAATCGGCGTAATCCGCGGCTGATATAGATACATCCGATCAAAAATTCAGACGAGCACCCAGTGTAAATCTTCGGCTCCCCTGCGCATCGGTGAAGCGTCCGAAGTCGGGTGAACTGATACTCAAATTGATGAGATACGGGTTGTTCTGTGTATCTCGATTCGTGTTGAAGCCGAAATTCGGAGTGTTCAACACGTTGATGGCATCAACCCGGAATTCGAACTCCTTGGTTTCAGTTATCCTCACGCGCTTGACGAGGTTCGCATCGAACCCCAGACGTGACGGCCCTTCGAGCCACATCAAGCCAAGACTGCCCACTTGTCCGGGAGTGGGATTCACCAGAAGAAGGTGGCCCTGCGAATCGGTGATCGCCTTGTTACTGAATTGACCGCTGAGTCCGTTCAGCGACGTGACACCTGCCGCTGATGGATCCGTGATTTGCTGCAGACCTGGGAAGTAAGTGACGGCGTTGGGGAGCTTCGTAACCTTCCCGATGTTCTTTGGAAAATCTCCCACAATAGTTGGAGTGTTAAACGGAAGAGCAGGAGTGCCTGTGGTGAGCTGAGTGATCGTTGAGACAGGCGCCGTGATCGTCAGAGGCACTCCGGAACTCCAACTGAAGATTCCTCCGAACTGCCAGCGCTCGACGAACCGCTGCACGATTCCCGGAGCATTCCCAAGAAGTCTCCGTCCGGGTCCGAACGGCAACTCGTACGTTCCGTTGCTGGTGAAGTTGTGAGTGCGATGGTAATTGAGCAGAGTCTTGTCCAACGCGCGGTTTCTGGGATCCCGGGAGTTCAGCACTTCGTCACCATCGCTCGCGCCCAGAGTGCGGCTCCAGGTGTACGACGTCTGACTCGTGAAGCCGCGCGACAGCCGTTTCGTCAATTGCGCTTGCAAGGCGTGGTACGTGGAATTACTCAAATTCCCATGCAGCGTCACGGTATTGAACTGCGGATTGGGCACAAAGAAATTTTCGGGAAACATCCCGCTGTTTCGAACGAAACCGCCGCCCTTGCCCGTGATGCTCGTGTTGCGGTTCAGGAAGTCCGCGAGCTGACCGACGTTGCCGTTGGCAATAAATCCTCGAGTCGAAGTGTATGCGCGCAGCGCCGCTGATCCGGTCACCGTCGTCCCGTTCACCACGCCGGCTCCAGGAATATTGAGTCCTCTCAGCATGTCGTCGAACAGCTTTGCATTACCGCCGACCCGCGTCGTGTTGAACGCATCGAGAAATCCGTTGTTGAAAATGTCCACCGCGCTGAGCGGAACACCGTTCCAAAGCCTCGTGGACTTGGTCCCCACATAGCCGACACTGAGCGTAAGATCTCGCGAAAGCTCCCGCTGAAGCTCCAGGTTGAAGTTTTGAGTGTATGGCGCCACCCGATTTGGGACAGCCGCGGCGATGGCATCAGCCCGCGGCCCATCCAGCGGCACGGCCTGAAGCGGAGCAAATTGATGCGGTATCGGCAGCGCCATGTTCGCGAGCGAGAGATAACCCGGCTGCGTGTAGGTGATCCCGCCGGTCTGGGAACCCTCGAACACGCCCGGAGGAATTCCCATGCGTTCGGTATTTCCATTGACGGGGATCAGAGCGTTGCCGTTATAGGTCCAGCCATATCCGGCGCGAAGGACTGTCTTGTCCTTTCCAAACCACGGAAGCGACCAGCTAAAGCCTATAGATGGCGCGAGGTTGTTCCAGTCATCGTTCCACATTTGCTTCTGAGGGTTCGGCGAGTTCTTGCCGACGAACTGCACGGTCGTCAGACTGCCGCATGAAATTCCGCATAGCCCCGCAGCCCCGCCGACCGGACCTCCAGCGAGACCATGCCCTTCATAGGGCACGCCGAAATACCAGTAAGAGATGCCCAGGTTCAGCGTCAGATCCGGACGGACTTTCCAGGAGTCTTTGAAGAACCCACTGAAGTCATTCGCGTGCCAGTCGCGTACCTGTAATTTCACTCCGTCGCCATAGCCGCGGAATACCAGATCCTTTGGATCTCTGAGATCGAACGCCTGCATGATGCTCGCAACGGAGCCGGACAGGTCGGTGAGCAGATTTCGCGCAGTGGTCTGGTTGTTGCCGCTCAGACCGGGAATGGCGATGTTGTCGATATTTTGCACCGGCACTCCACCGGCGCCCAGCCGGGCCTGCGGGGTGAAACCCCTGTCGCCACCGGCGTTGGAATAACCTCGACGGAGTTCAGCACCTGCTTTGAGTGCGTGTTTACCCTGTGTCCAGCTGAGCGTGTCCCCGTAGGTATAGAGCGGACTGTCTGCGCTCCGCGTGCTTCCGCTCCCCGCAGCCCAGTCGATGACGTTGCTTGGGAAGAGCGTGGTGATCACCTGCACTGGGAGTCCATTCTTTTTGGGAAGCAGGGCAAATGCCTCCTTTCCTTTTTCACCGGTTTCCACCGTCTCATCCTGTTTACCGCCCTTTTCTCTCCCCAGGTAAAACGGCGCCCAACTGGCTTTCACATCCGTTTTCTTTCCCACGCGAATTTCGTTCACAACAGTCGGAGACAGCGTGGACACGAAGGAGACCGTCAGCAATCTCGGGTCTTTCGTGTTCGAGCCGTTGTATCCACCCGGCCAATTGGTGATGCCGGCCTGCGTGGACATGTTTCGGCCCCGTTCCCACGTGTAGACGAAACTGAGCTTGTGGCTGGCGTTGAAGTTGTGGTCGAGGCGCATGTTGACCTGGTCGCGGTTGGTGTCGTTTCCATTGGAGCCGGCGAGATCGTAGCCATCGACGTGCCGCGTAAACCGAATGCCTGCCGTGTTCAGGCCATCGCCGACCGTGTAATCGTTAGGCTGCGGCATTCGGGAGAGCAGCGTGTTCTGGATAAAGCCGGTTGGATCATAGCCGGGCCGGGACGCATCGCGATTGAACACGCTAAAGGATTGAAGATCGCCTGTTGCGGCGGCCGGCCGCACCGGATTGCCGCTGCGATCGACAGTGGGGTTCAGTTGAGTCGCGTTCTGGTTGTCTGCTCCCGGGAAAAACCGGAAGATGCCTTGCCGCGCGAGCGGCGTCAGCACGTTGCCGACGAAAGTCTGGCGGAAGATGTATCGCTGTTCATCAACCAGGACGAAGAAGAACGTCTTGTTTTTGACAATCGGCCCGCCGAGACGCGCGCCAAACTGGTTGCGGTTCTCGTAGTCCTTCGGAACGCCGTTAAAGTTGTTGAACCACTTGCTGGCGTCGAGCGCGGAGTTGCGATTCGTCCAGAATGCACTGCCGCGGAACGCGTTCGTTCCGGAGCGTGTCACCATCTGCACCTGCCCGGATCCGCGCCCGATCTCGGCGTCGACCGGCGCCGTGATGATGCGTACCTCCTCGACCAGGTCGGGACTGGTGTACGTGCTTGTCAGGGCGCCATAGTTGTATCGCCCATCGGTGACGTTGAAGCCGTCTCGCGTGACATTTACCGCGTTGAGCCTTCCGCCGGCAAAGAAGCCGTCGAAGTTGTCTTCGGTTGGACCTGTGCCGCCGGTGGTTCCAAGCAGGTCCATCACATTGCGGCCACCCAGGGGAAGGTCGCGGACTTTATATTCGGGAAGCACTGTTCCCACAGAGGATGAGGACGTAGCGATGAGCGTGTCGGCCGATACGCTTACTTCAACCGCCGTCGCTACAGAACCGACCTGCAACGTAAAGTTCAACCGCACCTGCTGCGAGACTCCAAGCGGGACCCCGCTGCGGGTCTGCGTCTGAAACCCCGGCAGTGCGGCGCTTACTGTGTAGGTGCCGGTCTGGAGACTTGCAAACTGGTAGGCGCCGGCCTCATTGGTTAACACGTTAGTTACGATTCCTGTTCCGGTATTCGTGGCCGTTATCGCTACGCCGGGAATTAAGGCGCCCGTGGCGTCGGAAACAGTACCGCCCAGCGTGGCATTACTTGTTTGAGAGAACGTTAGAGTGGATAAAGCGAAACACAGCAGCGCTATCGCTGCCATCTGGCATCTTCTCATGTATACCTCCACCCGGAAGTCAGGCAATTGGTTTTTGAATTAGTGGCGGCATTATAACGGGAATTCGGGGACAGACGTATAAATCACCTGAGGCAGGCTAAGTATGGTAGTGGAACTGTTCAGGCGTGCAAACTCCCCTCCTAACTTAGGAGGGGAGCTTGTGTTCCGCAGTTCTGCAGTGCGGGCGTTGTTGCTGGTCAGCAAGAATCAAAAGCGCTAATATCACAAACCATCATGAACCCAAACACTGTCGAAGCCCGCCGCGAATTTATCAAGTTTCTGGCCGCGAGTCCCTATGTAGCGATGCTGGGTGGAGTCTCTGCCTTCCTCCCGCAAAGTGCTTCCGAGCTCATTACTGATCCGGCCAAGGCTCTCAACGTCTTCGATTTCGAGGAGGTCGCTCACCGCAAGGTGATGCCCGGACATTGGGCCTATATGGCGAGCGGCGTCGACGATGATGCCACGCTCCGCGCCAATCGTGAAGGTTTCAGGCACGTGCAACTGCGTCCACGCCGCCTGCGCGACGCCACCAAAGTGGACATGCGCGTCGAGCTGTTCGGAACGATGTACAGCAGCCCGATTTTCCTGTGCCCGACAGGCGGTGAAAAATCCTTCTTTCCCGGCGGCGAATTGGCAGTCGCGCAGGCTGCCAGGGCTCGTGGTGCATTGCAGGTGCTGTCCACGATGACCTCGACGGCCGTTGAGGATGTCAACAAGGCCCTCGGCCGCCCGGTTTGGCAGCAGCTCTACGCGCCGAGTTCCTGGGATGCATGTCAACAACTTCTGCGGCGAGTGGAAGCCGCGGGATGCTCAGTGATCGCCCTGACGGTCGACAACACCACGGGCCGCAACAGCGAGACATTCCTCCGCACTCGTCCAAAGGATCTGACCCAGTGCTCCGCGTGCCACAAAGATGGGCCCGGTCCCGGCATGAGTGAGCGGCCCATGTTCGATGGCATCAATATGACGGGCGTCCGCGTGCCGAATCCTGCGATGGACTGGGCCTTCGTCGAGCGCCTGCGAAAATTCTGGAAGGGGAAATTCATCATCAAAGGGATTGACACGCGCGAGGACGCCCGGCTCTGCCTCGAGCAGGGCATCGACGGCATCCTGGTGTCGAACCACGGAGGACGGGCCACCGAGACCGGACGCGCCACTGTCGAGGCGCTGCCCGAAGTCGTGACTGAGGTCGGTAACCGCATCCCTGTGTTTGTGGATGGAGGCTTTCGCCGAGGCACCGATGTGTTCAAGGCCCTTGCGCTTGGCGCCAGGGCCGTAGGAATCGGGCGTCCATTCCTATGGGGACTGGGTGCGTTCGGCCAGAACGGTGTGGATCGCGTTCTCGAGATTCTTCAGGGTGAACTCAAGCTCGTAATGGGCAATTGCGGCACCCAGACGGTCGCTGACATCACGCGCGCTTATATCTCCACACCTGATTGGAAAATCTAGCCCGTTGAGGGTGCGGGAGGAGATTTTGAAATTGGACGAATCCTGCATCTCAAATCCGAAATCCGAAATCTCGGATTGGACTGCCCGAATGTTCCGGGTGATCACCAGTCCAATCGGAGATTTCGGATTTCGGATTTGAGATGAAGGATTCGTCCAATTTCAAAATCTCCTCTCAGCACACTATCTCAATGAGTGCCGGCTTCTCCGCCCGAAGCGCTTTTTGCAGCGCTGGTTTGAATTCCTCGGCCCGCGTCACCCGCAATCCCAGCGCGCCGAACGACTCGGCGAAGCGGACGAAGTCGGGATTGACCAGATCCACCGCTACGCGACGCCCGCTGTAATGCGCGTCCTGCAAGGCGGCAATACCAGTCAGACAGCGATCATTGATCACGATGGCGACGATGTTGATGCCATGCTGCACCGCCGTCGCCAATTCCTGTCCCGTCATCAGAAAGCAGCCGTCGCCGCTGACCGACACGACCTGCCGGCCGGGAAAAGCCACCTTTGCGCCGAGTGCCGCAGGTAAAGCGTGCCCCATCGCAATAAACGACGCCGAGTGCATGAACGTGCGCGGTTCGTAGACGGGAAACTGCCCGACCAGTGCGTAGCCGCTGCGTGCGATATCGGCAGCAACGATGGCCTCGCGGTTCAACTCTTCGCGCAATTCCCACCAATTGACCGGCAGACGGCCCGCCGGTCCCACCTCAATCCGTGCCTGGGGCCGCGCGGAGTCAGGCATCCAATTAGAGCGCGAGCCGCGCGGCAGTTTCTCCAAAGCCTCGCGCAGTTGGGGCAGCGCTACCTTTGCGTCAGCCGCGATGCCGACTTCCACCGGATAGTTCGCCCCGATTTCGTCGGGGTCCACGTCGATCTGGACGAGATGCCTGGGTACCGGAAGTGTGTAGTTCACCGTGGCCAGTTGACTGAAGCGGAAGCCCACCGCCAGCGCAGCGTCAGCCATACCGGCCAGCGGCGACATGCTCCTTTCCATGTTCTGCAAATCCGCCGTGACCCATGTAAAGGTCACACCACCGCAGAGCGGATGGTCGGCCGGAATCACACCCTTTCCCATTGGGCTCATCAGCACCGGCGCCTGCAGCAGTTCCGCGATCTCCACGAGTGTGCGCCACGATTCGGCGGCAATGACTCCTCCACCGGCAAGGATGAGAGGGCGCTTCGCTTGCGATAGCAGTTGCGCTGCGCGCTGCAGCTCGGAATCCGGAATTCGGCGTTCGGACTCGGAAGTGTTGACTCCGGACATCGAACTTCCAACTTCGCACGATTGCTGGAGGATGTTCATCGGCACCTCGATGTGCCCCGCTCCTCGCCGTCCTTTGGTGAGGACGCGAAACGCCTCCGCGATGACCTGTGGAATCTGCTCCGGAGTATCAGCGCGAGCGTTCCATTTGGTAATCGGCCTGGTCAGGGCCAGTTGATCCATGGCATGGAACAAACCGCGCTTCGTTTTGGCGGCTTCGGAGTGAACCTGGCTGGAGATGAGCAGAACAGGAATCGAGTCCCCCTGCGCGACCGCAAGCCCCGTTGCCGCGTTCGTCACGCCCGGACCCGAGGTCACGCAGCACACGCCAACCTTTCCCGTGGCTCGCGAGTAACCGTCCGCCATCAGCGCCGCCGACTCTTCGTGCCGCACAAGGATATGCTTTATCCTGGCGTGTCGGTAGAGCGCGTCGTAAATCGCCATTGTGTGTGCACCCGGCATCCCGAAAATGACCTCGACGCCGTTCTGAACGAGACACTCCACGATAAGTTGACCACCGGTCATTTCGATATTTGAGCATATCGTTCCATCGCCGCCAAATTGTGATGTTTGGTTGTCGACGGATTCCCCTCAACGCTTTCTTGCAATTTTGGTCCAGCGCCGAAGCTGCACGAACGCTTCCAGCATCTCCGCGTATGTGAAGTTGGCGTTGCGGCCGCTCGGGTTCGGCAAAACGAACACGCTCGCGCCATGAATCGTTACGGGCTGCGGGCCGATAACGCCTGATCGTCTGCCTGCCGCTGCGGCGGATGGCGCACCATCGAGCAACGGCAGGATCGCGCGATAGACCGTCACGCCGACCAGCGCCACCACTTCCGGACGGTAGCGGCGGATCTTTCGGTCCAGGATTTTCCACCCGTCGATGTATTCAGCCGGACGCAGGTCATCGATCCCAGGACTGGGCCGTGCAATCAAATTGGTGAGGCCAAGGTCCCATTCCGGCAGCCGATCGTCATCTTCGTATGTGATCGGTTCCGGTGCCAGCCGTGAATCGCTCAGAAGTTTCCAGAATCGGTTCGAATATCCCGCGAAATGGTGGCCGGTTATTGCCGATCGCACGCCCGGATTGATACCGACAAACAGCACACGCAAGCCTGGCCGGATGCGATCCTTGAGGCGCAACTCGGACCAGTCCGACTTTATAATGATCTGCCTGGCTGTCATTTCAAAGTTTCATTCAAAGGATCAATTATGAACTGGCTGGTCAAAGAGGAGCCCACGCACTACAGTTTTGACGACCTCGTGCGCGATGGTCGTACGGCATGGACCGGTGTGCGAAATCCGCTCGCACAGAAACATCTGCAATCGATGCGCAAGGGCGACCGCATTTTCTTTTATCACACGGGAGACGTGAAGGCTGTAGTGGGGATCGCGAAGGCCGCATCCGCGCCGTACCCGGATCCGGCGGACAAGACGGGAAAACTGTACGCCGTCGACCTGGTTCCGGTAGAGAAGTTGAAGTCGCCGGTAACGCTGGCAGCGGTGAAGGCCGACAAGGCATTTGCATCATTTCCGCTGGTCCGGATATCGCGTCTCTCGGTGATGCCGGTCACCGACGATGAATGGAAACGTATCGAGGCGATCGCTCATTGAGGGTTTGCAAAACTCGAACCCTCCATGGCTTACAGTCCACTGTTGGAATTCGGTAACATCCGGCCGAAGGATTCTTCCATTTTGCAGGCATTGCTCACCCCGGACTGTAGGAAAACTACTTTGAAATCCTGCTGAAGTCCCCGCGCGGACAAATCTGGAATAAGCCGTGCACTCCACACCGCAATAGCTATTCCCTTGTCTGTCGGATTTGAAAATCGGCTTCAGAGGTAAACAAATGAATAAGAGTGTTCGGTTAGTCTGGCCCGTGTTGATCGGCTGCCTGTGCCTGGCCGCCGCCTTTCGCACGGCTCTGTCACAAGAAAAGCGCGATGGCAACAACCAGAAGTCGAGCTACCTTCCGGTGGATATTCGTGAACCTTTCTCCAGCATCATGAGCCGAATGACGGCGGCGAAACCCGACGTGATGCAGCGTCAAATGACGTTGCTGGAACAGCGCTACGACCTCGGCAACCGCCCGGCGAAGGACGTCACAATGAGGCGCGGCAAGGCCGTTCAGCAAGGCGTGCGCGTCAACCTCTCGAAGGGCATGACGTGGGAAAAACTCTCCATGCTGAGTCCCGAAGAGATCCAGAATAAGGATCTTTTCCCCGCGGGCTTCCTTCCGTTGCCGCACGCCAATCATCCGGAAGGCGGAATGTTATTTCCGAAATTCGAGATCGATGAGATCAACAAGCAGGAGCAACGCGACCTGACGCGCTTTGATCTCGATTTCGATCTTCCCGATCACTTCCTTCCGGAGTTCCCCCCGCCCATGTTCCTGACGACGCGTCCTGATCTCGGAGATGTGAGTCACGGCAATCTGGTCACCATCGAAAACTATTACGAGTTGTTCAATGGAATCCTGAATCCGAAGCAACTTGAAGGGCTGCGGTTGCTGCTCACACCTTTCCCACAACAGCAGTTCAACCAGACCGAAGACCGTCGCAGCGAGCATCCCAGCCGCGGTGTTGCCTGCTTCGATTGTCATGCGAACGGGCATACCAACGGCGCCCAGCACCAGGTTGGAGACATCCGTCCGCAGGAGTTTCGGCATCGCATCGAAACACCGCCCTTGCGCGGTGTCAATATTCAACGCCTGTTCGGTTCGCAGCGGGCACTGAAGTCCGTTGAAGACTTTACCGAGTTCGAGCAGCGCGCTGCATACTTCGATGGCGACCCGGTAATTGCCACCAAGAAAGGCGTGAACGCTCTGGAGCGTGGCAGCCAGGTCCACTTCATGGCGGAGTTCCAGGAGTTGCTCGACTTTCCTCCGGCGCCCAGGCTGGGAATCACTGGAAAGCTCGATCCCAGGAAAGCCTCGCAACAGGAGTTGCGCGGTCAGGATCTCTTCCTTGGAAAGGCGCAATGTGGGACGTGTCATCCTGCGCCGTATTACACGGACAACCTGATGCACAACCTTCGAGCCGAGCGCTTCTACAGGCCACGCATGGTCAACGGAGAGATGGCATCCGCTGATGGCCCGATCAAAACGTTTCCACTACGCGGCGTCAAAGACTCGCCGCCATACCTTCACGATGGACGTTTGCTGACGCTCGAAGACACGATCGAATTTTTCAGTTTGATACTGGAACTCAAATTGACGAACCAGGAGAAGGCCGACCTTCTCGCGTTCATGCGAGCTCTGTAGATGTGACTGACTGTAGCGGCGCTCATAGAAGGTGTGAATGAATTGCAGGGAAGGGTGTTCCCCTCCTCGGAGAGGAGGGGTGGCTGCGCCATCAAGAAGATGCTGCGAAGCCTCCTTATGAAG
>Ga0137409_10005781_pt1 | contig 12853 bp, 10 predicted proteins | sample CZODoug1_16funga_FD_122059 | JGI IMG/M metagenome (GOLD analysis project Ga0137409, IMG submission 122059) | Vadose zone soil fungal communities from Angelo Coast Range Reserve, California, USA - CZODoug1_16fungal (Hybrid Assembly) | ecosystem: Environmental > Terrestrial > Soil > Vadose zone...
TCGTCTTCTCCTAGGAGTGGCCGCAAGTACTTTTGGTTTTCTAATTGACGGAATCGAGACGGAATTTCTACGCGCAGTTGCACGGCGGAGTTTTCACGCGGCCAAGACCCGATTCGGACACTAACTCGCCAGCGTCTAGAACTGCATCTTCACAACTGCGAAGCTTTTGTACGTAAGCGTCGCGCTTGTAGGATTCCGAACGGATCTTCGCGGCGCGCGAGCCTACGATAGGTGGTCAGGTCATCCTGCTGCAGTGCTGGCCCCTCGCCACGTCGCATGTCGGAGCCAGTGTCCGTGCCAATTGGAAGAGCAGTGCCGAGACCTGCATAAAGATATTGGCCACCAAAAGCTTTCTTCAACGCTGCGAACGTTGGCTCGCCCGTGCAGTGCCCCGGCGCAACGTTTTCGACCTTGAAGGTATCTTTCAGAGCCGCCACCGCCTTTGCGATAATTTCGTCAGAAGCGGCGACAAGGTGGAAGCCGCCAGCGATCAGATGAATTTTAGGATTGATTGCTGCCGCCGCCTCGACAATCCGTTCAATCCCTGGATGTGAGCAGCCAACGACCAGCACCACACCCTCAGCGGTGTTGATAGCAAGAGATAGCTCCTTGAGCTCCTTGGTGCCGGGAGTGTCGGACACCAACGCTATCAGCGTCATCCCTGGAGCGATTTCGGTGGTCTTGTCGATCAATTCGAAATTGGCCTCTTGCCATGCGGCGCCGAACTTCATGATTTGAGGTGGAGCGCCTCCGTAGTAGCGCATCTCCGGCGGCAACGATTCATCTTTTCGGTAGAAGCTCGACGGCAGCGACGAGCCATAGATGCCGAACCCCTCTTTGGGCGCGTAGATCTTCACGGTCGGATTGACGCTCAAAACATAATTCAAGCCTGCCATGTGGTCCGAATGCCGGTGTGACAGGACAACGAAGTCAAGCGTTTTCAGGTCAACTCCCTTCGCCTTCACATTGGCTGCAAATATGTCGGCGTTGTTCCCGGTGTCGAACAAGATCCGCTTTCCGGCGATCTCCACGAGGGCGGAGAAGCCCCAGTCCTTAGACATCGAAGGATCGTTTCCGAATGCATCGTAGAGGATAGTGATCTGACTTCTTGACTCGGGCGCAGCGGCTCTGGCTGGGGCGGCTATCGAAATGAGGCTTGAAATTCCTGCTGCGATAAGGAGCGGCCCACGGTGCTTCATGAGAGTTCCTCCTTACGAACACACAATCATTGAAATTGCTTTTTCGTCGGGTAGAGCAGTCAGTTCAATATTTTGAAGCGCCACGCCACAATACGCCCTCTCTTTGGAGCTTTCCATCATTTAGGCCAACGTCGGCGATCTCAGAGGACGTTCTTCACGTCAGAACCGCTGACGTATGGATGTGTGTGGTGTCCACTAAATCGCCAAGCGGCGTCAAACGTGGCGGCCTTCTTGGTCTGCTGTTGGCACCTTTGAGACATGCCGACGGTATCTGAAAATGTCCGCTTATTGGACGCATCCCGGTCGTCGGTATCCTTTGGCATTATGCAGATGCAGAACGCGCGGCAAACGCCCGACTTCCTTTGCTGAAAGGTCTTGCGGAGCTCGGATACATTCCCGGAAAAACTTTCATATTAGAAGAGCGCTACGCTAACGAAGTTCCTGAGCGCTATGACGCTCTTGCCACCGAGTTGGTCAACCTCAAAGTGGACGTTCTGGTCGCCGGAGGTGGCTCACCAATTTTTGCGCTTCATCGAGCAACTTCAACGATCCCCACTGTCTTTGTTGGCGTCTCTGACCCAGTAGCCGTTCATCTCGCGTCCAGCCTTTCCAAACCGGGAGGAAATCTGAGTGGCCTAACTCAAATGAACATTGAATCCTCCGCAAAGCGTCTTCTGCTTCTGCAGCAGGCGATTCCGACTGTATCGCATGTGGCTCTACTCCGTGAGCCCACAAATCCCACTGCCCCTTTTGAACTATCTCAGTTCTCCTCCGCTGCGAGAGAGCTAGGATTATCGTATGATGTTTTTGACGTCAGTACGGGGAATGATATCGATCAGGTATTCCAAAAAATGGAGGAACAACACTTTCAGGCAGTGGTACCCTTCGCTGCGAACCTTATGTTTACAGAGAAAAAAAGAATATCCGCCCTCGGCCTGAAACATCGGCTAGCTGTAATGGCACCATCTAAATCGTTCGTTGAAGTCGGTACATTGTTGTCCTATGGCGCAGATTTTCCCACGCTTTGGCATCTTGCGGCTTACTTCATCGACAAGATTTTAAAGGGAGAAAGCGTCGGCGATATTCCGATCCAACGACCAACTAAGTTTGAACTCTGTTTTAATTTGAGGACCGCCAAGGTACTGGGTATTGAGATTCCCCCAACGATGCTTGCGCTTGCCGACGAGGTGATCGAATAACGGTCCTGTTACTGCGATGCATGAGTCCGTTGTTGGCACAAGGCGGACGTTCCGGCTGCCGCGCTGGATGTCTGCTTTCACGGGTAAAGCAGACATGATATTCCCTATGAACAAAAATGCTTCCCGGGGAGGGCCGTCATGAACGCCAATGTCGAGAGGACGACCATCCGCAAGGTCTATCTGCGGTTGCTGCCGTTGTTGTTCGTGTCGTATTTCGTCTGCTACCTTGACCGCATTAATGTCGGCTTTGCGGCGCTGACCATGAACAAGGATCTGGGCTTCACCGCCACGGTCTTTGCGCTCGGGGCAACCGCTTTCTTCTGGGGCTATTGTCTGTTCGAGATACCGAGCAACATCGTCCTTGAGAAGATCGGCGCGCGGGTGTGGATCGCCCGCATCATGATCACCTGGGGCTTGTTCTCCTGCGCCACCGCCTTCGTCACTGGCGCGATCAGCTTCGCGACCATTCGCTTCTTCCTCGGCGTTTGCGAGGCAGGCTTCTTCCCCGGCATGATACTCTACTTCACCTATTGGTTCCCGGCGCGCTATCGCGGACGGGTGGTCGGGTGGTTCATGACCGCGATCCCGGTCTCGATCGCGCTCGGTGCGCCGATCTCGACCCTGTTGCTCGAACTCGACGGCACCTGGGGGCTGCGCGGTTGGAGCTGGCTTTTCATCGGCGAGGCGTTGCCGGCGGTGATCCTCGGCTTCGTGGTGCTATTCTATCTGACCGATCGGCCGGAAAAGGCGCACTGGCTCGAGCCGCACGAGCGCGAGTGGCTGGTGGCGGAATTGCAGGCGGAGCGTAGCGTCGTTGAGCAGGCTCGCGTCTATTCGGTACTCCAGTCGCTCGTCAACCCGCGTGTACTGGCGCTCTCGGTGATCTATCTCGGAATCGCGACCGCCGGGGTCGGTCTTGTCATCTTCCTCCCGCAGATGATCAGGCAGCTCGGCGTGTCCAACCTCATGACCGGCTTTGCCACGTCCGTTCCCTACATCTTCGGGACTGTCGGCATGATCATCTGCGGTTACGTAACCGACCGCATGCATGAGCGACGCTGGAATCTGTTCTTCACCTGCCTTGCCGCCGCAGTCGGGATGTTCGCCGCCGCGTTGCTCACGGGGAGCTTCTGGGCGCTTGCCGGCATGTCGGTGGCGACGATCGGCTTCTATGGCATGAAAACTTCGTTCTGGCCGCTTCCCTCCACGTTCCTCAGCGGTACGGCCGCGGCGGCAGCCATCGCCGGGATCAACTCGATTGGCAACCTCGGCGGCCTGATCGGCCCCATCGCGGTCGGCTGGCTCAGGGATACGACCGGCAGCTTCGAAGCTGGCCTGTTCTTCCTCTCGGGTTGCGCGCTGGTCTCGGCCATCGTCACCCTGGTCGCGGTGCGCGAGCGGCGCTCGCGGGTCGAGCCTGCGGGCGTCGGAATGACGCCGGCGTGACGAACACAAACCGAGAAGAATAGGTCATGACGACGGAAGAGCAAGACGAACGCCGCAAGGCTGCAGTTCAGGCGTTCGAACAACGGGAAGCTGAGGCCGCGCGTGCCAAGGCGGATCGGGACGCTGCCCAGAAGAACAGGGCCGCAGCACTTGCGCAAGAAAATGCGAAATGGAAAGCGCAAACTCAGGTCATCCACCTTGGCGTGATGGCCTCAAGCAATGGATTTTCGCGGCAGGGATCAAAATTCCTGATCGCGCCACGGCCCAGAGAAGGCGCAAATTTCGTCACTTACGACATCCAAGAAAGCGGAGCACTGACGAACGTCGCGGCCAGTGTGACCTTTTATATGAGGGAAGGCTGGGTGCGCCCGAACACCGATGCGTATGGGTGCACCTTACCAGCTGTCCCGCTTGATAATGTCAGCGAAGCTTGGGCAACGAGTGTCGCAGATGAAGTCATGTTCGCTGTGTTGCGTGAGACGTCGGGCTAATTCAGACCGCCCGTGCGTCAAATCCGGTTGGCCAGTAGATCGGGTGCCCACCGCTAAGGGAGACGATCCACGCTCGGCGTCATCCTTGATCTGCAACTTTTGCCGCCTAAATCTCTAGCCGCCGATACTCATCTCGAAGACGGGGGCGCTATGCGAATCGAACTAGAGCTGCGCGGGTACCCGCTCGATAGCGACGATTCTCATCCGGCTGGACCTATTGAGACGTCGCGTTCTCGCTCAGCTTAATCATGTGCGGCACGCGGCGCGTAGGAAGCCGCCCCGTCACTTGGGCCCTCGTGGTGCGCTGGAATCCGGCTGGCCGGGATATTTGTGCCCCGGCGCTCTATCTCCTCTACGGCCTCCCATCTTCGTCGCTGGCTAGCACGCAGCGGATCAACTCACCCGCCCGAGACAGAGGTATGCAAGTTTCGACTTTTGCAACAGGATTCCCCCAACGGCAGACATGCGGTGATTGCATCGGCATGTCGGTTTTGTGCTAATAGCGCCCGAACGCATGGAGCCGTGGCTCGGCTGTATCGCACATCGGAAAGTAGGGCCCTTTCGCGACCCTGCCATCTATGCATAATCTCGCGGCTGAAGTTCAATCGGTCACAAGGGGAAAAACCATGAGCGAAGTCGATGGCGCTACCCTGATCGCGAGGAGCCTCAAACAGCAGGGCATTGATCACCTGTTCGGGATCGTCGGGTTTCCGGTCACCGCGATCGCCGCGGCGGCGCAGAAGGAAGGCGTCGCCTATCTCGGGATGCGCAACGAGCAGAGCGCCGCCTATGCGGCAGGGGCCTACGGCTATCTCACCGGCCGCCCCGGCGCCTGCCTCACCGTGACCGGCCCAGGCGTGGTGCACGGTCTCGCGGGTCTTGCCAATGCTCAGCAGAACTGCTGGCCTATGATCCTGATCGGCGGCGCCTCGGAGACCTACCGCGGCGGCATGGGCGCGTTTCAGGAGGAGCGGCAGGTGCTGATCGCCTCGCCGTTCTGCAAGTTTGCGCACGGCATCGAGAGCGTGCAGCGCATCCCCTATTATGTCGAGATGGCAACCCGGCACGCGATCTATGGCCGTCCCGGCGCCACCTATCTGGACATGCCCGACGACATCATCCGGGGCAAATGCGACCTCGACCAAGCCGTCGAGGTCGAACGCGTAGGCGAACCGCCGCGCATGGTGGCGCCGGCGGAGAACGTCGAGGCGGCGCTGAACCTGCTCGAACGGGCCGAGCGGCCGCTCGTTATCCTCGGCAAGGGCATGGCTTGGTCGCGCGGCGAGGACGAGGTCCGCGCCTTCCTCGAGCACACGCAACTGCCTTTCGTGCGCTCACCGATGGGCAAGGGCGTGATGCCGGACGACCATCCACTGTCGGCCGGGGCGGCGCGCACGCTGGCGCTGCAGCAGGCCGACGTTATCTTTCTGATGGGCGCGCGATTCAATTGGATCTTTCATTTCGGCTTGCCGCCACGGTACGCGAAGGACGTCAAGATCGTCCAGCTCGACATCGCGCCCGAGGAGATCGGCCACAACAAGGCGACCGAAGTGGCGCTGGTCGGCGACGGCAAGGCCATCGTCAGCCAACTCAACAAGGCACTCGACAAGCGTCAGTGGTTCCATGCCAAGGACTCGCCGTGGCGGCAGGCGATCGCCAAAAAGACGGCCGATAATGCGGCGCAAATCCGGCCGCAGATCGATGACGATGCTGCGCCGGCCGGCTACTACCGCGCGTTGCGCGATGTCGCCGCCTGGATGCCGCGGAACGCGATTCTGAGCGCCGAGGGTGCCGGCACCATGGATATCGGCCTCACGCAATTGCCGAGCTTCAATGCCCGTTCCTGCCTCAATGCCGGCACTTACGGCACGATGGGCGTTGGCCTCGGCCAGGCCATCGCCGCCTGTGTGGTCCATCCCGACCGGCCGGTCATCCACCTCTCGGGCGACTCGGCGATCGGCTTCTCCGGCATGGAGATGGAGACGCTGGTCCGCTACAACCTCCCGGCCAAGATCGTCGTCCTGAACAATGGCGGCATTGGCGCCGGCATGCCGGAGATCCCGGAAAACCCGATGTTCAATCTCAAGCCCAACGCGCTGATCTATGGCGCGCGCTACGACCGGGTAATGGAGGCTTTCGGCGGCAAGGGATTGCTGGTCGAGGACCCGAAAGACCTGCGCGGTGCTCTCGACAAGGCGATGAACTTCGCCGGTCCTGCGCTGGTCAATGTCGTGATCTCGCAGGGATCGGCCCGCAAGGCGCAGGAGTTCACCTGGCATAGCTGATCGAGCGTCACATCAAAGCGCCGCTGCGGCAATTGCCGCGGCTCGATATTGGGAGGATCGCCATGCAGGAACAGGTAGCGCAGCCAGAGATCGCGACTGGAACACAGCCGGCGCTCAAGGGGATCAAGGTGCTCGACCTCACCCAGTTCGAGGCGGGACCGTCCTGCACCGAGGCGCTGGCCTGGTTCGGAGCTGACGTCGTCAAGGTGGAGGAGCCTAATCGCGGCGAGCCGGGGCGCTGGGGATTGAGCGAGCGTGCCGACGCCGATTCGACCTATTTCATCTACTACAATCTCAACAAGCGCAGCGTGACCTGCAACCTCAAGAGCGAGGCGGGCAAGGCGCTGCTGAGGCGGATGATCGCCAAGGCCGATGTGCTGATCGAGAACATGGCGCCGGGCACCTTCGCGCGCCTTGGCTTCGACTATCCGCGGCTGAGCGCGCTCAATCCGCGATTGATCTTCGCCCAGGTCAAGGGCTTCGCGCCGGAGAGCGAGCACGCGAACTACCTGGCCTTCGACATGATCGCCCAGGCGATGGGCGGCACGATGGGGGTAAACGGCTTTCCCGACCAGCCGCCGGTCCGGCCGGGCTCGACCGTCGGCGATACCGGCACCGGCATGCTTTGCGCGATGGGCATCCTCGCCGCGCTCTACCAGCGCATGACGACCGGCCGCGGCCAGCACATCCAGATCGCCATGCGTGACGCGATGCTGAACTATTGCCGCACGCCGATGAGCCGCCAGGCCGCCCGCCAGGACCAGCTGCCGCGTGGCGGCAACACGGTGTTCGGGACCGCGCCGGGCGGACTCTACAAATGCTCACCCGGGGGGCTCGACGACTGGTGCTATATCTTTGCCTCGCGGGGCAACGCGGAGCATTGGCTCCGCTTGGTGAAAGCGATTGGCCGCGAGGACCTGCTCAACGATCCGCGCATGGCCGACGGCGGCATCCGCGCCCAGAATCGCGAGGCCGTGGATGCGGCCATTACCGAATGGACGTCGAAGCGCACCAAGCAGGAAGTAACCCGGATCATCGCCGGCGCCGGCGTTCCCTGCGGCGCCGTGCTCACCACGCTCGAGCTGATGCACGACCCGGATCTGCACAAGCGCGGGATAATGCAGACGATCGAGCATCCGGTGCGCGGGCCTGTCATCGTGGCGGGTTGGCCGTTGCGGATGTCGGACACCAAGGTCCCGCTGACATGCGCCCCGATTCTCGGCGCGGATTGCGAGGCGATCTATGGCGAGTGGCTCGGCTGCTCACCCGACGAGGTCAGGGAGATGCGGCAAGAGAAGGTGATCTGAGGACCGCAATCCTGGCCGCGCGAGAAGAGGTACCAATCGGCGTCACGCGCGGCCCAGCGGTGTGTGCGTAGCTGTGGCTTGCGTGATCGGCGCATGACGTTCTCGCGATGACCGCTTCTGGGCACGAAACGGACATGCCAATGCAGTCGCTATATGTCTGCTATCGGGAGTTGAGCGGACCTAGCTCGGGCGCGTAGCCACGTGACGATCGCGCGCTTGAAGCCGAGCCACGCGCCAGCCGAATGAGCAAGGGCCGGGGGTTGCCGATCACGGCGCAGCGATTCCGGCCCCGGCCGGGGGACGCCGGCTAGCTTTTAATAGCCCCGTTCCCAATCGATGACATTCCGGAGCGGCCCGCCCTCGAGATAGACGCGCAGGTTGTCGCAGAAGAGATCGATGGCGCCATGACGGTCCTGATCACTGGCAGACGAGATATGCGGCGTGATCAGCACCCTGGGATCGGACCAGAGCCTCGACGTCGGCGTGTGCTCGAATTCGCCGACATAAACATCGAGCGCTGCGCCGCGCAAATGATCGCGTTGGAGCGCGTCGGCGAGGGCCTCCTCGTCGACGATCTCACCCCGGGCGACGTTGATGAGCACGCCCCCCGCCTTCATCGCTGCAAAGCGGTCCTTGTCGAAGAGACGGGTCGTCTCCGGTGTCCATTGGCAGCAGATCACCACGAAATCGCTCTCCGGCAAGAACCGATCGAGATCCCCGGCGCCGCCGAGCTCGCTGAATCCTGGTGGCAGGGGCCGGTCTGGGTGCGGGTGGCGGCGGGTGCCGACGACCCGCATGCCGAGGGCGGCGCAGAGTTTACCGACATCGAGTCCGATTCCGCCCGCGCCCACGACGCACGCAGTCTTACCTTCCAATAGAAGCGGCCGATATGCGCGATGGTCGAACACGCCCGCGCCCCGATCGACCGCGGCGCGGTGGAGGCCCTTGGCAAAGTGCAAAATACCAGCCACCGCGTATTCAGCCATCGCCAGCGTATTGCCCAAACCTCGTGAGGTTGTCACCATCACGCGGCTGCCCCATAGATCACCCATGAGTAGATTGCTGGCGCCCGCAGGGCGCTGATGAAACCATTTCAACTTCGGTGCCCTAGCGCGCAGATCGTGCGGAAATGGCCAGCCACCAAGGATTACTTCAGCTTCGGCGAGGAGGCGATCGCGTTCCTGGCGGGTCCCCGAGCCGGTGGCGCCTGGTGCCAGGTAGCGTGCCGTGGTGAAGGCAGGCCACGTTTCGCGAATTTCCCCGTCATACCAGCCCCCGGCGTCGGTCAATTCGATCGCCGGATCGACTGCCTCAATCTTCCCTCGATCTTCGGCGCTGATACGCTGGATACTCAGGACGTTGATCCTATGCATGGACACCTCCAAACCACTCACGCGGAACAAGCGAATCATAGTGTATCGCCGCCAGAGCTGTAACTGCTGGACCGTTGGCGGCCGGCGGGTATAACGTGACAAATGGCCCAGGACTTGTGGCATTTCCGCGCCGAGTCCGTTTGTCGGCCCTTATGCGACGGCCTGACAACACGCCAGCCGCAGGCTCTTCGCGTTCTTCGGTCGGCAACGTGACAATGCCACCCCCCGACGCAAGACTAGTTGTGTCGCACTGGGCAAATTGCCACACTCGCACTCAGACCGAGCCGGCCGAGGCTGACCACGACGAACCGGGCCGCCTTCGCCGAAGGGACGGGAATGCCACCGCGCGCCTGAACGCAGGAGCAGGCGGAGGGAGCCGAACGATGGCGGTCACGACCACGATCGACAGCCCGGCCGCGGCCACGAGCGCCACGCCTCGTGCGCGGCGACGCGGCACATTTGGCGCAGACAAACTCTGGGCGTTGGCCTTCGTCACCCCCTATGTCGCGATATTCATAGCCTTCGTCATCTACCCGATCGGTTATGGGCTGTGGCTGGGCAGCGATCCGGCCAGCTATCGCGCGCTGTTTCGTGATCCGGTCTATCCGCGCACGGTGGTGAACACCCTGCTCTATCTGCTGTTCGGCGTGAACCTGAAATTGCTGCTGGCGCTGCTGCTATCGGGCTTTTTCATGCGCAAGGGCTGGTGGACGAAGTTCCTGCTGCTGGTCTTCATGCTGCCCTGGGCGATGCCGGCGCTGTCCAGCTATCTGTCCATCAACTGGATGCTGAACGGGCAATGGGGGCTGATTAACAATTTGATCTGGCAGGTGGCGCAGGTGGATGGGCCGCCCTGGCTCGACAACTCGGGCTTCGCGATGGGTTCGGTCATTTATGGCCATATCTGGAAATGGCTGCCGTTCTGGACCCTGATCTTCCTCGCCGGGCGCATGGCCATTTCGGTCGAACTGTATGAGGCCGCGGATGTCGATGGCGCCAGCCGCCTGCAGAAATTCACGCATGTGACCGTGCCGCTGATGGCGGGGATGTACCTGGTCTGCACCATGCTCTCCACCATCTGGGCGCTGGGTGATTTCAACGCCGTGCGCTTCATCTCCGGCGGCGGACCGGCGCTGTCGACGCATGTGCTCGCGACCTTGGGCATCCGCAACGCATTCGAACTGGGCGATCCCAAGCTGGGCATGGCGACGGTGCTGACGGCGCTGCCCTTGCTGATCCCGCTGGTGATCCTGCTGATGCGCCAGTTGCGGCGCAGCGAGGTCACGATATGACCGCACAACGCCGCCACCGCGTGGTCGATAGCATTGGCGTGTCGGTGCTGTCGGCAGTGCTGCTGGTTTGGACGTTGCTGCCGATCTACAACATCATCCGCGTCTCCGTGCAGGAAAAGGAGGAAGTGCTCAGCACCTCCGTCTACCCGATCGCGCCCAGCCCGCATGCGTTCAGCGTCGTGTTCCACCAGGCCTTCTGGCTGCTGGAGACATTCTGGAACCAGATGGGCAACAGTTTCTTTATCGGTGTCGGTGTCGCGTTATTGACCCTGACCATCGGGTCCCTGACCAGTTTCACCATCAGCCGCATGCGCATCCGCAGCGGCTGGATGCTGACCAACGCTGCGCTGCTGACCTATGTGATCCCGATGTCGTTCCTGGCCATCCCTTTCTATGGGATCATGGGCAAATATGGCCTGACCAACAATCCGCTCGCGGTGATCGCGGTTGAAGTGACCTTCGCCACGCCCTATGCGATCTTCATTTTCCAGCAATACAGCGCCTCGATCCCGTTCGAACTGGATGAGGCGGCGCGCATCGATGGTGCCTCGCCGCTGCAGATTTTCTTCCGCATCTATCTGCCGCTGATGGCCCCCGCCCTGGTGGCGATCGGCACCTATGCGCTGCTGCTGTCATGGAACGAATATCTGTATGCGTTCCTGCTGCTATCGGGCGGCAAGGTAGTCACCGTGCCGGTGGCACTCGGCAAATTCCTGGTGGGGGACGAGGCACCCTGGAATTATCTGATGGCAGCGGCAATCATCTACGCCATTCCGCCCTTGCTTATCTACTACGGTTTCCGCCGCAAGATGAGCGGCGGTCTGACCATGGGCGGGGTAAAAGGTTGAACGCGGCGCCAAGGACGTCGGGGGAGAAAACAAGATGAAGCTCATTTCACGGCGGCAGGCATTGGGCGGCGTGGGTGCCGCGGTCGCAGCGGGCACTGGCCTGATGCCACGCCGCGCCAAGGCGGCCGGGGAACTCACAGTCTGGTGGACCCAGGGTTTCTACAAGGCCGAAAACGATGCCGTGATTGCCTGGATGGCGGACTGGGAAAAGCGCAACAACACCAAGGTCAATTTGACCATCATGAACGGGCCGGATGTGATCACCAAATTGATCGCCGGCATGCAGGTGGGCGACGTGCCGGATGTGGTGCACACCGTCACCGGCGACCGCTTCCTGGTACCGCGCGCAGCATGGAACGATCAGTTGGAGGATGTCTCCGACGTTGTGGAATCCCAGAAGGCCGAGTTCACGGAAACCGCGCTGATCAGTGCGCGCCTCTATAACGCCAAGCAAAAGAAATATTCGTATTACGGCGTGCCGACCAAAGGCTCCTCGCTGATGAATTCGGTCTGGCTCCCGTTGCTGGAGGAAGCCGGCTTTGCCGCGACCGACATGCCGGGCACGCAGGACAAATTCTACGATTTTTTCCAGACCGTGCAGGACAAGCTGCGCTCCAAGGGCAAGCGTATTTTCGGCCTCGGCTATTCGATGGCGACAAAGGAGGCGGATGCCGGCAACCTGTTCCACCAATTCCTGGTCACCTATGGCGGCGTCGGCATCGTCACGCCGGATGGCAAACTGAATATCGACGATCCCGCCGTGCGCCAGGCGGCGACCACGACGCTGGAGCGGCTGACGACGCCGTTCAAGAAAGGCTATGTGCCGCCAGGTGCGATCAACTGGGGCGATGTCGACAACAACAACGCCTTCTTCGCCCGACAGATCGTGATGACGCCCAACGCCACCATCTCCATTGCCGCGGCGCAGATGGACAAGCCCGATCTTTACTACAAGGAGATCATTACCCGCGGCATCCCCATGGGCAATGACGGCAAGCCGGTGGCGAGCGTGCTGGCGATTTCCCCCACCATCATCCCGAAAGGGTCGAAGAATGTAGATGCCGCCAAGGCGTTGCTGCGTGATTTCATCCAGCCGGCGAACATGAACGCCTATCTGAAGGAAACCCGCGCTCGCTATTTGCCGGTGATGGCCTCCATCGTGAAGAACGATCCGTACTGGACCGACCCGAAGGACCCGCACCGCCCGGTTGCGGTGGATATGGGGCTGATCAAGCCGACGGTGCCGTGGTGGATGTCCTACAACCCCGCCTATTCGGCCGTGCTGTCCGAGCAGATCTGGCCGCAGGCGGAAGCCAATATCACGCAACGCAACATGACCCCGGAACAGGCCACCGAGGAAGCGGCCAAACGGATCAAGCAGCTGTTCGAGCAGTATCAGAAATGACAACCCGG
>Ga0137409_10005782_pt1 | contig 12853 bp, 10 predicted proteins | sample CZODoug1_16funga_FD_122059 | JGI IMG/M metagenome (GOLD analysis project Ga0137409, IMG submission 122059) | Vadose zone soil fungal communities from Angelo Coast Range Reserve, California, USA - CZODoug1_16fungal (Hybrid Assembly) | ecosystem: Environmental > Terrestrial > Soil > Vadose zone...
CACCAACTCCCGATGGTAGGAGGGGGACTTCGCCACGTTCTTCGCGCTCTCCCGCGCCTGTGCCATATTCCCCGCGGCAATGTAGACATACGGCGTCACCCAGGACGCCCATTCCGAACCGGCGTCCAGGTGTACAAAATCCATTGCGCGATCGGTCTTGCCCAGCTCCAGAAATGCCCACGCACACGACCGGAAGTCAAAATTTCCGGGATCGAGGGACCGCGAGGTATTGCATTCCTGCGTTGCGCGCTCCAGTAAACCCGCATAGCGCAGCACATAACTCAGCGCGAAATGCGCGTCCGCGCTCTGCGGGCGCTGCTTTACGAAATTGGTTGCCGCATCGTAGGCTCGGCCCAGTTCGCCACGTTCCACACGATTCGTGATCAAATGGCTCGCAGCCAGCATCCGGTTCGGATCGAGCGCCACCGCCTTTTCGAACGCTGCGTTCGAGCGCTGGAACATCTGCTCCCCGCCTCCACCAAAATATGAATCGTAGTAATACCTGAGCCCCAGCGCCTCCCATGCCGGCGCATAGCCCGGGTCCTCGCCTACCACGTGTTCCAGAACAGTGATCGCATCCTTGTTCGGCCCGGTATCATGCGGCAAGGCGAGGCTATGCAAGTAGAGGTCGTATGCCTCCTGGCTCTTCGGACGCGATGCAGTGCTCAAAGTCCCCCCCGCACCCAGCGCGGGCAACAAACCCTGCTGCACTTGTGCGCTCAGCTGGTTTTGCAGGGAAATCAAATCATTCACCGGGGCTGTCACCGTTGCCTGCCACAGCAGCCGGTCACTGGCGACGTCAATCGCTTCCAGCGTCACGCTTAGTTGTTCCCCCTGCCGCATGAAGTGCCCGGTCAGCAGCCGGCCCACGTGCAGCTCCAGTCCCAGCTTGCGCGCATCCTGATCTTGCCCCGCATACTTCCGGGTGGCGGACGAGGGCCGTACCTCCAGCGAACGCGAATATGTCAGCACGCTGGTCAGCTCATCCGCCAGCGCGAAGCGGAGATAGTCCACCGCAAGGTCTCCATTCATATTCTGAAGCGGCAATACCGCGATCGCGTTCTGTTGCTCCAGATTCGCTACCGCCCGGTGTTTGACCCAGTACGCTCCCACCGACGCGAGCACCGTCACCAGCAACGCCGCTACTCCCAGCAAGGACCAGAACAGCCACCGGCTGTTCCCCGGCCGCCCGAACGTTTTGCTCGCCACCCGCAGCTTAGAAGGATGCAGCCCGCTCTTCACCTGCCCGGACTCATGCTCGCGCTTCAGTTGCTGAAGGTCCGCCTTCATCTGCGTGGCGCTTTGGTACCGCTCCGTGCGGTCCTTCTCCATCGCCTTGCCGATGATGCCTTCCAGCTCGACCGGCACTTTCGGATTCAGTTCTCCCGGCGGCACCGGCTTGTCATGCAGCACCGCATCCAGCGTCATCAGCGAGTTCTTTCCCGAAAACGGTTTCTTTCCCGTCGACATTTCGTACATGACCACGCCGAAGGAAAACAGGTCGCTGCGGAAGTCGATTTCCTCGCTGCGCGCCTGCTCCGGCGACATGTAAACCGCCGTACCCGGAATCACTCCTACCGCTGTCAACGAATTGTCCGCCGCCAAGGCGTGGTCGCTGTCGGTTCCGACGTTGTGTACAAGTTTGGCCAGCCCGAAATCCAATACTTTCACCTGCCCGCTCGGAGTCAGGAAGATGTTTGCCGGCTTGATATCCCGGTGCACGATCCCTTTGGCATGCGAAGCCGCCAGCGCGTCCGCCACCTGCATGCTGATGTCGAGCACCCGCTCCGTCTCCATGGGCTTTCCCGAGATGCATTGCTTCAGGCTCTCGCCCTCCAGCTTCTCCATCACAATGAAAGGATGGCCGTGGTTATCCTCAATGCCGTGGATCGTGCAGATGTTGGGATGATTCAGCAGCGACGCCGCCCTCGCTTCACGTGTGAAGCGTTCCAGCGATTTGGGGTCGCCCGCAAGATTTTCCGGGAGGAACTTAAGCGCAACGTGCCGCCCCAGCTTAAGGTCCTCCGCCTCGTAGACCACACCCATACCACCGCCCCCGAGCTTTCCCAGGATGCGATAGTGAGACACTGTCTGGCCAATCATGAGGAGAGCCAACCCCCGGACGCCGTAATGTTAGGCCCGCCGGCGATTGTGGTCAACTGGCCCGTTTTGATTGTATTCGTTCCCAAACTGACAGACTCATGCTTCCCAAACTGACAAACGCCCTGTCCTTTTGTGTCGGTTGAGTGTCCGCAAGTTGCCTTCCGGGGACTAGTATGAAAATAAATAAACTGATCGCGAGGCAAGCGTTGGTATGGTGCAAATATCCAGCGACAATTCTCATCAACTGCAGGAAGCCATTCGCCGCCGCGCCACGGAACTCTTCCGGAAGAGCGGCGGAATCGCAGGCCAGGATGCAGAAAACTGGTATCAGGCTGAAGCTGAGATCCTGCGTGAATCCGCAGGCACTCCTGTTCGCCGCGCCATCGTCGTCAACGTGCAGGGCGTGGTCTATACCGGGGAATACGAATGCACCTCAGCCGAGGGCTACCTTCCCGGCGAATGGAAACCCGGCGACCCCGTTCCTGTTCGCCTCGCTGGCGACAGACTCTTCCTCCGCCGCCCCAACGGCCGCGAACTCCAAACCACCATCGTAAAAAGAATCGGCTAGCGAAACAAAGAAAGACTGTGTGGCTCGGACACTCCCTTCGACAAGCTCAGGGCAGGCTTTGCCGGCGACTGCTTCCAGCGGCACGTCACTCCACCCACAGCCCCGCCGACGCTCCCACCCATTCCATATTCTTGTTCTGATCCACGCCCAGCATCAAACCCCGCCCCATGCGGATAATCGTCAGCACCGGCTTCAACTCCTCCTCCCACACATACATCACCCGCACCTCAGCTTTCGTCCAGCCAAACGGAGTCTCAATCACCGGCGCAAAGTTGAGCCGCTCCTGAAGGATATATTCCCCTCGCTTCTCCATCGGAATCGCGTCGATATCCTCTTTCTTCGGCGCAATTACCACTCCCAGCCCGGCGAACGAATACAGTGGCTTCAAGACGTAATTTTGCAAGTCGTCGGGAATTTTCTCCGGCTGATCCAGGAACCAGGTCTTCGGCACAGACTCATGCCGCAGATACGGAATCGAAAACTTACTGATCCGGAAATACCAGTTCGGATGCCCCGCCCACTCAACATCAAGATCATCGCGCCAATCGAACCCCAGCTTCACTTGCTTACGCTGCAACTCGTCCACAATTGCCCGGTTATAGATCCGCCGGATCGGCACCCGCCCGTCGTTCCGGTCGTAATAAAGCTGCCGCTCATGCTTCTTGATTGCCTCAATATCAACCGTCCGCACTCCCAGCATCTTCTCAGTCAGCAGAAAATCCGGCAGCGTCTTCTGCTCGCGCGGATGAATCTCCATCAGGACCACGTTCTCCGGATCATGCTTCCCAACAATCGCTCGCCGCAAAAGTTCCCGGTAAGTGCTTCCATCCAGCCCGCCTAAGAAAAAACCCAGCCCTTCTCCGCCTTCGAATCGATCCAATCCGTACACGTCGATGTAGCTCTGCGCCAGCGTCACCTGATACGCATACAGGGAAGGGAAGGCCTGTAACTCCACCAGCTTCGGATGCAATTCGCCGTCCGCACCCCTCACCAACCCAAAATCCACTTGCACAAACATCGGATGCGCCGGCTCGTTTGGAACCCGGAACTCCTCCGGAATCGAAGCATCCGAGCGAGCTCGATACTCGGCACTCTCCACCAGTTGGCGAACCAGTTCCTTCCCGTCCTCCGCCATCCGCTCCAGCAATGACTTGGGAAAGAAACAAGGAGTCTCCGACAGCCGGAACTGCACATGAGTTCCGCAAGCGTCGTCAATGCGCCGCAAAAATGCCTGATATTTTTCGCGAGTAAAGCTGGCGTTGAACTGTTTTCGCAGCGAGGCGATCATGGGAGAAGATTATGCCGCATGGCTACCCATGACCGCCGAAAAAAATCGGGCTGTCCGGAATTCCGCACAGGTTCCGCTAATGATTACTCGTGGATCTCCATACTGCGGATCAGTGCATCTTCCATCAAGTACACGTGGTTAACCATTCGATCCAGCAAGACCCTCCCGGAGTGATCGCGAACTACCTGGTGAACTCCGACCACCACTCGGCCTGTTGTATCCAGATCGAAATTCACCGGCTCGACATGTGGATCAATCATGCCCCACTGCCGCGTCCAGTATTCGCGGATGCCCGCGTGCCCGTGAACTGTGCCACCTTCCATGCCATTTGGCCACTCAACGTCGGGCTGCATCGTCGCCAGGGCAGCGTCAATGTCCCGCGCGTTGAACGCGTCGTACGCCTTCTTGAGCACCACCAACGTAGACTCTTCGACCATAACCTGGGACACTTTCGAGTGCGCCGCCTTACGCTTCCACCAGAAACTTCCCATCCCGCATGATCTGCTCGTCATCCACCCAGATGTTAAACTTCCGTCCCACTACATCGATATGAGTCGACGAATCCCATTCCGCCCCGGTGTGTGCCCCGTATGGATTCCCAAACGCAATATGCACGCCGGGATACTTCTCATCCTGGAGAATCTGCCCAATCACTTCTTTCAAATCAATGTTCGTCCCGATCGCAAACTCGCCGACGCGGTCGCTGTTCTCATCGGTGTGCGTGTACTTCCAGAAGTCGTCCTCCAGTTCGCGATTGTCCGAGTGCGCCTCGGTAAGCCGATTCTTCTTCATGTGAATCGTCAGCGGAGTGTCCCGCAGGCTCCCAAACTTTGCGCATAAATAATCGCCTACCACGCCATCAATCACGAACGTTCCATTCACTTCGCCGGGAGTGGTGAAGATTTCCCCGCCCGGCAGGTTCCCCCACTTTTCCGGAGTGATAATCCCACTGGTTTTCAGCCAGCGATAATTAGGATTCAAGTCTGCCGTCAGGTCGGTTCCGGCCGCCGTCTTCGCCCGCACCCGCTTTGCCTTGCGCACCATGGCCACAACCTTCGCGCTTAACCGGTCGACTTTCTGGAAATCCGCCCGCATGCCTTCCAGCATGATCTGCCGGTTGATATTTACCATGTGAGCGTGCCGGATCTTCTTGCGGTTCACCACATCCGTCATCTGCATGCGAGAACGCAGTTCGTTTCGCTGCGCCTGCACCGCAAAAATCGAGACCTGGCTGCTTTCCAAATCCTCGATAACCTGTGGTGGCAGATCTTTTAGGGGACGTTCCGCCAAATCCTCCAGCACCCAGGCGCGATACGTTACGCCGAGTTTCTCTAGTTCACAGACAATCGCCGCTGCGATCTCAATGGTCACTTCGTCAGTGATGACGCATACCTTCTCGTCCGGCTGCACCCGCAAACAAACATTCACCGCATTGCGCGCCCCTTCTGCAAACTCTGGGTCAAAAGCAATGTGATTCGACCGGTTGCCCCATCCCATAGGCTGGGTGCCCCGTCCTTCTCGCGGTGTTTGCGAGAGGGCGGGGTCTTTGACTTCCTGTCCAGGTATCGTCATCCTACTTTTCTCGCAGCAGCTGGCTCGTTCTCCGCCAACCCCGCTTCCGTCTCCTCAATAATGTAATCGACCACTTTCTTCAAGTCTCCAGTGTCTTTGTACACTTGCAACTGCCGGTCCGCGCCGCTCCCCGTTTCCAGCATGGTGTGGATATAATTCAACTCCTCGCGGGAGTCCAACTCGTCGACTACATCGTCGACAAAATCCAAATATTCGTGGATCAGATCCTTCGCCGGCACTTCTGTTTGCTTGCCGAAGTCGATCAGCTTGCCGCTCATGCCGTAGCGCGCCGCCCGCCACTTGTTCTCCATGAGAAGCGCGCGGCGGTACAAACGAAATCCCTGATTCGCGGTATGCAGCTTATACAGCTTAGCCACCGTGGCCTGAATCAGCGCCGCCAGCGCGATCGTCTCATCCGCGCGCATCGGAATATCGCATACCCGGAACTCAATCGTATTAAAAAACGGATGCGGCCGGATGTCCCACCAGATCTTCTTCGCATTATCGATGCAGTTGGTCTTGATCAGCAGCTTGATGAAATTCTCGTACTCGCCCCAACTGGGAAAATAATCCGGAATATTGGTCCGCGGAAACTTGTCGAACACCTTGCAGCGGTAAGACTTCAGCCCGGTATTCATCCCCAGCCAGAACGGCGAATTGGTCGACAGCGCCAGCAGATGCGGCAGAAAATACCGCGCATGATTCATCATGTGGATCGCGGTCTCGCGATCCTCTATTCCGATATGCACGTGCAAACCAAAAATCAGGTTCGCCCGCGCCACCAACTGCATGTCCTCGACGATGGTGTGGTAACGCTCGTCGGGATAGATTTCCTGTACGCGCCAGTCGGCAAAGGGATGGGTGGCGGCGGAGGCCAGGCGCAGGCCGTTTTCGCGTGCCAGCCGTACCATGTCGCGGCGCAGGCCGGTGACTTCCGCTTTGGCTTCCTTGATGTTCTTGCAGATGCCCGTGCCGACTTCGACCACCGACTGGTGCATCTCCGGCTTCACGCGCTCTTCGAGAATCATCTTGCCCTTGGCGATGACCTCAGCGTGGATGTGCGAGCGCAGGTCCCGGGTGGTGGGGTCGACGGTTTGGTATTCCTCTTCGATGCCGATGGTAAAGCTGGGCCGCATGGGAACCTGCCTTGGTCAACCTGCCTTGGCGCAAATTGAGCCGAAGACAGTATATCGGAGCGGTAAGCAGGGTCCTAGACCGATCCGAACGGGTTTTCAGGCAGGAAGCGACCGATCTCGCAGCCATCGTAAAACTTGATTGGCGCTCTCGTTCGGCGGAAATACCGGATAGAAGACGTGCTCGATGCGCCCGTCGCGGGCAATCAGCGTTAGGCGCTTTAAGAGCCGCGTCCCGTTGGCCTCGAACGTCGGCAGACGCAACACATCGCAGAGTTTGAATTCGTGATCGCTGAGGATATCGAAAGGAAGGTGCAGCCGGTCCGCCATTTCCCGTTGATACTCGCTGGATTGAGTGCTGAGGCCGAAGACATCAGCATGAAGCCGCAGCAAGTCCTGGTGATGATCGCGGAAGCCGCATGTCTGTGGGGTGCACCCCCGTGCTCCGGGAATCGAGTCCCAGCCTTCGGGCAGCGGTTTTCCCGGGACACCGGTCATGGGATAGCAGTAGATGATGGTCCTGGTCGCGCTTAAGTGGGCAAGATCAACGGATTTGCCCGCAGTGGATGGTAGGGAGAGCTTGGGCATCGCCATGCCGACAAGGTGGTCAGCCTGTCCGTCGTCAACAGGGCGAGGCAGTTCTTTGGGCAGCGGAAAATCCGTCGGTTGCGGTGCCAGGTTCCTACTTTCCTGCCAGGAACGACGACCAGCGGAGCTCGCGGTTCGGGTTCTCCACGGACAGGGCTTCCTTGACCGCCAACTCGGCCACGGCTTTCACCACCCACTCGAAATTTTCCGGGCCGACGGAATTGATATCCGCGTCGGGAGCGGGATTCATGAAGTCGATGGCGTAAGGAATGCCGCCTTCAACGGCGAACTCGACCGTGTTCAGGTCATAGCCAAGAGCGCGGCAGAGCGTAAGCGAATCTTTGACGATGCGGTCGCGCAGCGCGGGCTCCGGTTGGGGATTGCCTTTGACGTAGCGTTCGTGGAACGGCGCCTTCGGGTCATAGCGCATGATGTGGACTTTTTCCTGGCCGATCACGTAGCAGCGGAAGTATTCCTCGAACTCCACGCCGCGTTGCAGGGTCATACACAAGTTGCCGGTTTCGTTGTAGCGCTCAAAAAATTCTTCCGCGTTGTGGATCTTGTAAACATGTTTCCACCCGCCGCCGTCGTAGGGCTTAAGGAATGCTGGGAAGCCGACGTAGCTGAAAATCTCTTCCCAGTTGAGGGGGTAAATGAGGTTGCGCATGGACTGCTCGTTCGTGTCGGGCGGGTAGTCGCGGTGCGGCAAGATCACTGTCGGTGGAATCGCGACGCCGAGTTTGGTGGCCAGGGCGTAGTTGAAAAACTTGTCGTCGGCGGTCCACCAGAACGGGTTGTTGATGACCCGCGCACCCGATAAGGCCGCGTTTTTCAGGAACGCCCGGTAGAACTCGATATCCTGCGAGATGCGGTCGATGATGACGTCGTATCCGCTTGGGGCAGCCATCTGGATGCCGCCGATCTTGACGAACTCGGCGGTGACGTCCGGCACATTCATGGAGTTGATGTACTGGACCACCGCCGATGGGAATGTGTTTTCCTTGCCAAATAGAATGCCGATCTTTTTCATGATGCCCTCCACAGTCAAGATTCTAGAAATACTTGACGGCCATACGCAGCCACAGCGGCCAATCGTGAACGCTGTGGTCGCCCCAGATGTCGAGCCAGTGCGGAATTGCCTTGGCGTGCATAATTCCCGCCATCTTCACGTTCTGGTCCAGGCACATGTCCCAGTCGGCTGTGGCGAGAACCCATCGCACGCGCTCGCGATACTGCCGCAGAAACCACTCATCGCTCATGTTCGGCAAGTAGTCCGTGGGGTTGTTGAAGTAGCAGTCGTTATCGTAGTAGCCGTTCAGAAATTGCTTGATGTCATAGGACCCACTCATACAGACGCAGTGCGTGACCACGTCAGGATGCTTGAGCGCAAAATTCAATGCCTGGTAGCCCCCGAAGCTGCACCCGGTTACGGCAAGCTGTCCACTCTTGTTCTTATTGCGGATCAGAGGTAGAACGTCGTTGAGGACGTAGCTCTCATACTGCACGTGTCGCAGGACCCGCCAGCGAGGATGGGCGCCCTTGTTGTACCAGCTTTCGAGGTCCACGCTATCCGGGCAGAAAACTTGAAGCTGGCCGCTGTCGATTTTGTGACCGAGCACACCAATCATGCCCCGGTCGGAATATTCGAAAAAGCGGCCCATGGAAGTAGGGAAGACGATCAAGGGCGTACCCGCGTGGCCGAACTCGAGCATCTCCATCTCGCGGTTCAGATCTTTGCTGTACCAGCGGTGATATTCACGATTCATAGAGTGAAGATGTCCAATAAAGCGAGCGCCCGCCATTGTCTTATGTTCGCGAAGGAATGGCAAATTGACCTAACGAGTGCGACGAAGGGTCAGCCACGGCGAAATTTGGCGAGACGCGTGCCTAATCCCCATGGAAAGCTCGCGATTTTAAGCAGGGATGCAAAGATTTGTCCCTCTTTTATTCCCACGCACCACGGCGTGCCTCCCTAAGGTTCGTCTAGAAAATAAAGGACAAAGCGCCAGGCCTTCGAAACGGCGCTGGCTGGCAACACATACGAATACATCAGTGATCTGGATGCAGCTTTCAATATTCAAGAGGAAAAAATTACATGAACAAGGTGTTTTCAGTCGTAATTTTGCTACTTGCCCCATCGTTTGCGACGGCGCAAACAATTGTGAAGGCAACATTTCCTTGGAAAAATGTAACGCGCCGCTACACCGTAGTAATTCCGCCCGCGAACATTCCCCTATCCGGAGAGTTGATCATCACTTTGCACGGGTTGAGGTATGCCAATTCCTCTACCCCGCCAGATAACAACTATTACGGCTGGGATTACACCTGCAAACAAAAGGGTGCGGGCTGCATTGTCGTTGCTGCCGTATCCACCTGGGATCCCGACGCCACGACGAAGGGCTCTGTCGGGTACTGGGCATGGAATGCCGGGTTCTTCAACAATATGGTGTTTTCAAAGAAGTCCCCGCCGTACACGCCCTATCCGGACGACATCGGATACTTGCGCCAGCTCGTCACTACATTGAAGTCCAAATATTCCGTTATCAATCCGAAGAAGGTTTATGTGGTTGGGTTTTCGGTCGGAGCTTTTATGGCGTCGTTGGCGGCGGTGGACCTCTCTGACATTGTCGCTGCAGTGTCCATCAATTCCGGTTCGCTCCAATCGACGTTGAGCACGACAACGGTGCCGAATATTCCGAATCCCATCTCCGTCGTGGAATACCACGGGACCCTGGACACCAACGCGGTTGGCGTAGATCCCTGTTCCGCGAAGTGGGATTGGAACAAGTACCTGCCGGAAAAGTCGACGGTTGATTCGACCTTCAATTTCTTCGCTACGCAGAATCATTGCCAGGTTCGGTCAACGGTGCTCCCGCTCTGTCAAGTCCTGGTGGGGATCAAGGTGTTCAACAACAAGAACGCATCCTCGTGCTCGGCCGGCGGCGTAGTGAAGTTCGTGTGGGAAGTTGGTACCGCTCACAAATACCTGACCTCGCACAATGCCGCGGATTTGGCATTCTTCCGTGCCCATGCCAAGAAGTAATTCAAACCGGGGACGGGTTAGCCGCGCGAAACTCTGATAAAACCTCGATATTCCCGGCGATGTTTTCGTTGAAGCTAGGAAGGTCCGCCGCCGGAATCCAATATTCGCGGTGGTGCGAATCGCCGACGGTGTGAATTTCATACCTGCTCAGAAATTCCGTCTGCACGGAGAAGCGAAGCACATAACCAAGGTATCCTGAAGCCGCATCTTTCGTGTTCCAGTCGCGAGCGATTTGGATGGCGTACTCCTCGTTGGTGACTGGATAAAAATAGGGCTGTGCCGGCAGCCGTGGCGGGAACTCGCGATACCCGGAGGCGCGGATCAGGTCGAGTTCAGCCTCTCCGACGGGGCGGTACAGGGTCGTCAAGTTTTGCTGCATTCCCCAAGGATAGCCTGAGTCTCGCTAGAAGCCGGGCAGGATGGTTTGTTCCTCTGATCCGACTCCCTACCTTGCTTTACCCCGTTCCTTTTCAATCACTTACCTCCAAACAATGCCCTCTGTTACCGTTCGACCTGAAATTCTGACGGTTCGTTGTCTTCTAGGTGGAAGGCCCGACCGGGCCGGATAGTCTATAAAAGCGTACACATCTACTCTGAAGACTTGGTTGTTTTCTATGGGTTTCAGGGGAGATGCCTTGGGTGCCGACCTTTCCCAGGTTCGACCCATGAACACAAACGAATAATTGCTGTGGAATCAAGATTCTGCGGTTAACTTTTTCGCGAAAGCGAGAGGACATGCATAAGCCAATCAAGTATGTGGAAAAAGCTCTAACGTACGGCGCCAAGGGTGTTTGGGCGGTATTTGACCGCGTCAACCGCATTAAGCAGAATCCGGGGATCGTCCCGAAGTGGTCTGACAAGCCTTTGTTGAAGTCTTATGAGAAGAGCAAGCCACCGCTAGGCTGGCCGCGTACCACCGATTCGCTCTGCCCAAAGTGCGTGCCTGAGATCCGGCAGCAGATTCTAGATGGCAAGCTGCCTTACGAAGTATTGATGAATGAAAAGGTCGGCGAAATCAAGGCGCAGATCATCGAGCGCGACGGCAAGATCCTGATGGTCAAGGACTGTCCGGTTCACGGGCATTTCGAAGACGTGATGTCGATCGACCCCGAGTTCTCGAATCACCTGGAAGAGACTTTCCCTGGCCGCGACATCAAAGCGCACAACGACGAAAAGCTGCATCATCACGGCAGTAGCACGGTCAAGTACGGCCGCGGCTCGGTGTTGACCATCGACCTTACCAACCGTTGCAACATGATGTGCGATCCCTGCTTCATGGATGCGAACCAGGTCGGCTTCGTGCATGAGCTGACGTGGGAAGAAATCCAGACCATGCTGGACAACGCCATCACTATCAAGCCCAGGCGCCAGATGTCGGTGCAGTTCTCCGGCGGCGAGCCTACGTTGTCCCCTTATTTCCTGGACGCAGTCCGCTACGCCCGTAAGGTTGGATACAACTCTGTACAGGCGGCTACGAACGGCATTGAATTCGCGAAGAGCTTTGAGTTCGCGCAGCAGGCCGCGGAAGCAGGCTTGCGTTACGCCTACTTGCAGTTTGACGGCATCGGCAACGCGGCGAACGCGCATCGGGCTGTCGGCAACCTGTTCGACGTTAAGTTGAAGGCCATCGACAACCTGCATCGCGCCGGCGTCGAGATCGTGCCGGTTGTGACGATTGTCAATGGCATCAACAACGAACAGGTCGGACGCATCATCAAGTTCGCTTTGGACAACCCGAAGCGCATCGGCTTCCTCTCGTTCCAGCCAGTTTCGTTCACTGGGCGCGACGAGGCTGTCACCGACGATCGCCGCGAAGCGCAGCGCTACACGCTGTCGCACCTGGCGCATGACGTGAAATCGCAAACCGGACTGGGCGAACCTGCCCGCGACTGGTTCCCGATTTCCTTCATGAGCACGTTCTCCGACTGGGGCGATCTCATCAAGGGCCACGATGCCGACTGGGGCCAGTTGAGCTGCGGCTGCCATCCGAACTGCGGCACGGGCATGGCCATCATGATTGACAAGGAAACGAAGGAAGCTGTTCCGGTCACGGCGTTCCTGAAGGGCGATCAGTTGGCGAAGGATATTGCCAAGATCAACGATGCGGCTCGCGGAAAGTTTCTCTCGGTCTTCGGCATGGCGCTGGCGCTGATGAAGAACTACGACTCCTTCCAATCGCCGACGCACTTCAAGATGTCCGACTTGTTGCAAAAGTTCGATAAGAACTATAACGCCACGGGCCGCAATTACGGCAAAGTTGGCCCGGATCGCACGATGGAAGACATCATGAAGCGTCGTCAGGATCGCTGGAACTTCCTGTTCATCGCGGGAATGTGGTTCCAGGATCTATACAACTACGACTTCCGCCGTACCGAGCAGTGCATCATTCCTTACGCCACGCAGGAAGGCGAAATTTCCTTCTGCGCGTACAACACTGGCGTGGGGTGGCGCAACATTATCGAGAAGATGCACATGACGGCCACGCTCACCAAGTGGTATGAAGAGCACGGACGGCATGAAATCTTCGCTGGCGGCAAGAAGGTCAAGATGGAATCGAC
>Ga0137409_10005783_pt1 | contig 12853 bp, 9 predicted proteins | sample CZODoug1_16funga_FD_122059 | JGI IMG/M metagenome (GOLD analysis project Ga0137409, IMG submission 122059) | Vadose zone soil fungal communities from Angelo Coast Range Reserve, California, USA - CZODoug1_16fungal (Hybrid Assembly) | ecosystem: Environmental > Terrestrial > Soil > Vadose zone...
CACTCGCACGACCCAGACACCCGCCTGCGTCGGCCCTTCGCCCGGCGGCACGAGCGCGCCCTTCACCAGATCCGCCATCGGCACTTTCCAGAGCGCCACAGTCGGCGGCGTGGCCAGTTTTCCGCCTCGCGGCTGCTGCCAGCTGAACTCGACCTCGCCAGCGCTGGTTTCGATCCCGGGCGCACTCACCTGCAGGCGCAGCAAACCGTGGACGACGCTGGCGCCAGGGGCAGGAGCAAGAATCTGCGGCGCGGCGATGCGCAGCCCGGCCATCGATCCGGACGGCGACACCGTGGTCGGGCGCGGCGGCGTGAGGCTTGGCGCCGGCGCGTTGCCGACCGTCTGCTTGAGATAGGCCGGCGGATAGCTGGCCGACGTCGAGCAGGTCTTGCCGCCGACGTTGCTGGCGCAGACCCGATAGTTGACGCGCTTGGTTGCGCCCGGCACCTTGCTGGGATCGGTGATCGTCTCGATCAGCTCGAGGTCGCCGCCGCCCAATCCCAGCGGCGGTGTCACGCGACCGACCTCGGTCCAGATCTGCGCGCTGACCGGGCTGGTGACAGCGTCGGCTCGCTCGACCGCGAACCACGCGACGTCGGCGGCGTTCATATTCCATTCGACGAGGACACGTCCGGGCTTGGCGGGACCGACCTCACCCCGACCGCTCGTGCCCTGCTCCAGCAACGTGACCTGAGGCGCCTTCGGCGCGGTGGCAGGGCGTCGCGGCAGCGGCGGCGTGTGCGCGCATACCTGTGGCGTCCACGCCGAGTCGTGAATACCGTCGTTCGCCTTGACGCGAAAGCAATAGTCGGTGTCTCGCTGGATGCGAAGCACCTGGAAGGCTCGATGCCCCTTCGTGTTGCTCCACCGAGCGCCGCTGCCGATCGGGACGCCGGCGCAGGCGTTCGCATCAGCGCTCTTCGTGCAGGCCACGTCGCCGTTGTTCGTGCCTGGCCAGCGCGGCTGCATCACGCCATCGAATATCGCCTCGAAAGCGAACAGGACCAGGTCGCCTTCGTTGTTCATGAAGTCGACGAACACGATGGGTGGGCCGGTGGCCGAGTCGGTGATGCGCACGGCGAGCTCGGTCGGGTAGTTCACCGCCAGCGCCCAGGGCGAGTTGAGGGCAAGGCAGGCGGAAATCGCAAGTCGAGACGAGATGTTCATGGTGAGTTCCGAATGGGAATAGGTTTGCGGTTCACTGCGGCAGGCGCGCGGCGAGCTCGATCACCGCCTGGTCGATCGCGGCGCGCAGCGCCACGTCGAGGCTTTCCTTGCGCTGCTGCTGCATCTGGATGTCGGGCACAAACGTCGTGTTCTTGCCCCTTCTCGCGAGCACCGTGCTGACCAGGTTGCCGATGCCCGACACGTTCGTCGAATCACTCGCGACTGACTTGCGAACGCTGACCACGTTGAGGATCTCGCCGCTCGCGACGTCGATGACGCGCACGTCGATGCCGAGCACGTCCCTGTTGCTGCCGCCTCCGAACTCGGCACCCGCGATCCGGATCGCGCCCGAGCGCTGGGTCTCGCTCGCGTTCGCTTCGGTGATCGAGCCTTCGAAGATGTACTTGGCGTCGATCAACGTCTGGGTCGCGTTCTTGCCGGCGCTGAGTCCCGCGGCGTTGAGCTGCTTCTCGCGGATCACACCGTCGTTCAGGCGCGAACGTTCGACGACGCGAAACTGCCCGCTCTGTATCAGCGCCGTCGCGAACATGTCGGTGCTGCCGCGGGCCGTGATTTCGCCGACGCTCGAGCGGAACTCGTAGATCGAAACCACCACCCGTTCGCCCGGCTTGCGCGCAAGCTGCTTGAGCTTTTGCGTGCTCGCTGCGCTGTCGACACGAGGCGCTTCGGTGGCAGGCGTGCTCGCACACGCAGCCACGACCGCCGCGGCGATGAACGCCATACAGCGCGGCCGCAAGGTTCTCGACGTGTTCATGACGGCCCCATCGAGGTGGTGCGCCCTGCAGTCGTCGCTTGCGACTGGGCCGCCAGCGTGGCAGGCGAGGGCGCTGCAAGCATGGCCATGGATTGGAAGAGCACCATCGTCGCCAGCGTCGATGCGGCAGCGGCGATCAGGCGCACGGGGTGTCGGGTCGGTTTCATGTCTCGATCCTTCGGGTGGACATCGGTGGAGCGAGGCCAATCCAACGCTCCCTATCCACAGTCACGAGGGTTCGAGGGCCAAGAGGACAGTGAATATTCGCGACCGGGTCGCGGCGATGCCACAAATCGACCTTCGAGCGGCCGGGGGGTCGCTTTTAGCGGCGCTTGAGTCACAATCGGCGGACCGCGACCGGCGACATTCAATGGGTGACATCACAAATCTGATCGCACGCGTTCGCGCAGGAGACCGCAGCGCTCTGGACAGCCTGTTCGAGACGGTCTATCCCGAGCTGCGCCGTATCGCCCACACACGCCTGCGGCGCGGTTTCCCCGACCCCGATCTCGGTACCACGGCGCTGGTCAACGAGTGCTATCTGAAGCTGCGCGATGCGCAGCGCCTCGATTCGAGCGACCGCGAGCATTTCTTTGCCTACAGCGCGACGGCGATGCGCTCGATCGTGGTCGATATCGCGCGCGCGAAAGCAACGCAGCGCCGCGGCGCAAATGCGGAGCATGTGACTCTGGACGACAAGGTGCCCGACCAGGCGGCCGAAGACGAAATCCTTCGCGTGCACGAGGCGCTGGAGGAAATCGGCCAGCTCGAACCGCGCCTGGTGCGTTTGATCGAGATGCGCTACTTCGTTGGCATGAGCGACGCGGAGATCGCCGCGGCGCTCGAGATCACCGAGCGCACCGTGCGCAGGGACTGGCAGAAGGCGCGCATACTGCTTGCGGCGGCGTTGCGCTGACCGCGCCGTTCGTCGGCGCAGATGGCCGGTTTTGCTCTCGTTTTCCGTGTAGCTGAAAGCGCAGCAGCGGCTGCAGCGGGAGTAATCGATTGGCCGACCTCAAATTTCTCGCACAAGACTGGCCAGCGCTCAGTCGCCGGCTCGACGAGGCGCTGGCGTTGCCGCCTGCCGAACGCGACGCCTGGCTCGACGAACTGCATGAAGCCGACGCATTCAAGATCATGCTGCGCCGCTTGCTGGCCGACGATCCTGGCGTCGAGACCGACGACTTTCTGGCGTCGCTGCCCCGGCTGACATTCGACCCCGCCGAGTCACTCGGCGCAGCCACCAGTGACGCGGATGCCGCTGGTGTCGTCGTCGGTCCATACCGGTTGTTGCACGAACTCGGCGTTGGCGGCATGGGCCACGTGTGGCTGGCCGAACGTGCGGACGGCGGCTTGAAGCGCCAGGTCGCATTGAAGCTGCCTCGGCTCAGTTGGGCGCGCGGGCTCTCCGAACGGATGGGCCGCGAACGCGACATCCTGGCGAGCCTGGACCACCCGAATATCGCGCGCATCTACGACGCCGGACTCGACCTCGAGGGCCGGCCTTATCTCGCGCTCGAATACGTCGTCGGCGAGCGGATCGACGTCTACTGCAAGCGGCTGGCACTGCCGATCGCCGATCGCCTCAGGCTCGTGCTGCAGATTGCGCACGCCGTCGCTCATGCGCATGCGCGCCTCGTCGTGCACCGCGATTTGAAGCCCGCCAACATCCTCGTCACGTCCGAGGGCAAGGTGCGCCTGCTCGACTTCGGCATTGCCAAGCTGATGGAAGGGGCGCAAACGCAGGAAGCCGAACTCACGGCGATAGGTGGACGGGCGCTGACGCTCGACTACGCCAGTCCCGAGCAGATTCGGGGCGAGCCGCTCGGCGCGGCGAGCGATGTCTACAGCCTGGGCGTGGTCAGCTACGAGCTGCTGGCCGAAGCGAAACCGTATCAGCTCAAACGCCAGAGTGCCGCGGCACTCGAAGATGCGATTGCCTCGGTCGACGTGCGCCTGGCCAGCACCGCCGCGACCGGCGACTCGATGCGGCGCGCACTCCGGGGAGATCTCGACGCGATCCTCAACAAGGCGTTAAAGAAAGATCTCGCTGAACGTTATCCAACCGTGGAGGCGTTCGCCCAGGACATCGAACGACATCTAACGAGCCAGCCGGTACACGCTTGTCCCGACGCGCTGCCCTATCGCGCGGGGAAGTTCGTGCGCCGTAACAAGCTCGCGCTTGCAGCCGCAGCCGCCATCAGCGTGTCGCTGATCGCAGGTCTCTCCGGCGCGCTATGGCAGGCGCGCGTGGCACGGGCGCAGGCCGAGCGCGCGGAGCAGGTGAAGGAATTCGCGCTCTCGATCTTCGACAGCGCCGACACCGACTCGGGTGCCGGCAGCGCGACGACCGCGGCGGATTTGCTGAAGGCAGCCCGCAAGCGGGTCGTGAGCGAACTCGCGGACAGGCCCGAACTGGCGGTAGAGCTGATGACGGCCATCGGCTACAGCATGCTTGGTCAGGGCCAGACCGGCGACGCGCATGCGCTGATGCGCGACGCGGTCGAGTTGTCGGCGCAACAGCTGGGCCCGCGGCACTCGCTCACCACCGCGGCGCTCGTGGTCTACGGTGAAGCCCTCGTCGAGCTCGGCCAAAACGCGAAGGCGATCGTGATTCTTGCGCCTGCCATCGACGCGGCGCTGAGTGACGGCGACCTGCGCACGCTCATCACCGCGCTGCGTTGGACCAGTTCGGCGCAACTGAACGAAGGTCAGATCGATCAGGCGGTCGAATCGGCGCGCAAGGCCGTGGCCGCACTGTCGATGAAGGGCGGTCGCGGCAAGCCGCTGAGACCGCTCGACGCGATGGAAGCGCATCAAAACCTGGCCAACACCTTGCTCTATGCCCGCAAGGCGGGTGCAGCCGACGCCGCGAAACAGGCGCTCGTCATTGCACGAGAAATCTACGGACAAAGAACTGTGCTGCCAGTGCTGGAAATCCGGACGCAGTTCGCGAGGGCAGCGATCGACGAAGGCCAGATCGCCGCAGGCCTGCGCGAACTCGAAGATCTGCTTCCCGATGTCATCGGCATGCTCGGACCCACGCACCCAAGGGTGGCGACGATTGCGAATCTCGTCGGCAGCGCACGCCTCAATGCGGGTGATGTACGCGGCGCGATCGAGGCACTTCGCCAGGGCGTCGCGATCAGCGACGTGCTGCGTGAAGCCGACTCCGAGTTCAATCGCGGCGCGGCCCGCTTCGAACTGGCGCGCGCGTACGCGGTGGCGCGCCAGCCGGCCGATGCCCTGGTTGTTCTCGAAGAAGCCGCGAGCCTGCTGAAGACCGGCGCGGGACCGACCACACTGCTGACTTTGCAGACGCTGTCTGCGCGCGCCTCGCAACTCGCCGAGGCCGGGCGCCTGACCGACGCAGACGCCGAATTCAAGAAGCTGGAATCGGCGGGCTGGAGCGGACCTTACCTCGCGTCGAACCAAGGCCGGCTCGCCGCTCTGCGTAGCCTGCAGGGCCGCCACGAAGAGGCCCTCGCGCTGGCGAAGCTGGCCAATGACGAGCTGGCGAAAGTTCCGCGAAAGCGCGTTCAGGCAGGAGCCCTCGCATTGCTCGGCAACGTCCGGCTCGATGGCGGCGACGCGCGCAACGCGCTCGAGCCGCTGCAGAACGCCCGGTCGCTCTACGCAAAGACGGAGATCAGAATCTCTACCGATCACGCAGAGACGCTGGTCGCGCTCGGGCGTGCGCAGATGGCGCTGGGCGACATGAACGCCGCCGCGCAGTCACTCGCGATGGCAGACAAGTTCTGGCAAGACTTCAATCCAGGCAATCGCCATGCGGGCCTGGCCAAGCTCTACCTCGCGCAGGCGACGTGGGAACTGGGCGACAAGGGAGCCGCAGCGCAAACGCTGCGGCAGGCGGACGCGGTGCTCGACCACAGCGTGTTCACCGCCGACCGTGCGCTGCTGGCGTCGACGAGGCGGCGAATCGGGCGGTGAATCGGCGTAACGGGCGAGAAGGCGACCGCGCACCGAACACTGGGGCATTGTGCGGAGATCGAGAGCGAGATGGTGCTATCGTTAAATCATGAATGGTGATGCCCTGGAAAAGGAGATTCTTCGCTTGCCGCCGGAGGAGCGGGCGCGCTTGGCGGAGTTGCTCCTTTCAAGCCTTGATGAGCTGCCAGAGGCGGAGCTCGAGCGGATTTGGTTTGCGCAGGCACAGCAACGAGCCGCGCAAATTGACTCCGGCGCTGTCCAGTTGATCTCTTCCGAGGAAGTAGACCGCAAAGCACGTGCGCTCTTGCGGTGAATTACTACTTTCACCCCGCCGCGGAAGCCGAACACCTCGCAGGACCGCCTGGAGAACACCGCAAATATCGGAGGGTCGGTCGTGCGCAGGACTTCAATCGCGCAAGAATTTTTGTATGCGCTTGCCACTGTCGACTTCACCGGCGTAGAGATTTCCGCGCGAGTCGATCGCAAGATCGTGCACCCAATGGAACTCGCCGGCATATCGGCCGGGGCGCCCGAGTGTGTCGACGACCGCGCCGGTTTCCCGGTTGAGCGTCAGCACCTGGTTGTTGCGACCATCGGCGAGGAACAGCCACTTCTGACCGGCATCGCGCGAGATCACGATGTCCCACGCCGAACCGTTGCCTGCGGTCTGCGGTTCGACTATGAATTCCTTGATGTACGTCCCGTCCTTGCGAAAGACCTGCACGCGGTTGTTGAGCCGGTCGCAGACATACACGAGTCCATCGCGCGCGATGCGCACGCAATGCACCGGCGTGCTGAACTGTTGAAGTTGCGCCGCGGTCGGTGGCGCCGTTCGCCGCGACTCCGGCTTGTCCGCGTCGCTCGGCGACTTGCCATACGCGCCCCAATGTCGCTTGTAGGCGCCGGTCGTGGCATCGAACACGATCACGCGCCGATTCTGGTAGCCGTCGGCGACGTAGACCTCGTTAGCCTCGTTGTCGACCTCGACGCCTGCGGGCCTGCCGAGCCGCGTCGTGTCCGCGTTGGTGGTCTGCGGGCCGACCTTGCCGATCTGCAGGATGAACTTGCCGTCGGACGTGAACTTGAGGATCTGCCCGTCGTTGTCACCGTTGCCGGTAATCCAGACGAAGCCCTTTGCATCTACGTGCATGCCGTGCTCGTTGCCTGGCCAGTCATAGCCTGCGCCGGGTCCACCCCACGACCGCAGCAGGCGACCTGTTGAATCGAACTCGAGTACGGGAGAAGCGGGGACGCAACACTTGGAGGGAGGAGGCTTGAGCGTGGCGCCGGCTTCATCCTCGGAGAGACTGCGCGGGCGTTGCAGCACCCAGATGTGGTCGTCGGCGCTTACCGCGACGCCGCTCACCTGGCCCAGGATCCAGTTGTTGGGAAGCGGCTTGGGCCAAGCGGCGTCGACGTGAAAACGCGGCGCGGTTTCCGATGAGACGTCGATCTTTGGTTGCGCGCAGCCGACGAGTATTGCGGAAACGGCGGCGGCGATTCGCACAGCGACGTTCATGACGCGGTCCTTCATGACGGGATTGCGAGGGGCGTGGATCTTATCGCGGCCCGCAAGTGTGTTGTGCTAAGAGCTTACGGATCTCACGGCGCGCAGACACCTGCGAAGCATGCGGAGATCGAACGCGGAGATGTGTCTATCGCGTCGGCCACACTATGCCGCTTGTCGTATTACGTCTAGCGTAATATCATGCCCCGGTGATCCAATCATTCCGGTGCCCGGACACGCAGGCTTTGTACGAGGGCCGGCATCCGAAACGCTTTCGCGCGATCGAAACGGTAGCCACGCGCAAGCTGGCAATGCTGGAGGCGGCCAAGACGCTCGAGTTCTTGCGTTCGCCGCCTGGCAACCGCCTGGAAGCACTGAAAGGCAAGCGGGCAGGTCAGTGGAGCATCCGCATTAACGATCAGTGGCGGCTGTGCTTCGTGTGGACGGGATCTGGGCCGGCGAATGTCGAGATCGTGGACTATCACTGAAGGAGAATGAGGATGAGTCGACCCGTGAATCGAATGCGCGCAGTGCATCCCGGTGAAGTGCTGCGCGAGGAATACCTCGCACCGCTGGAGCTCAGCGTCAACGCACTCGCCATCGCGCTTGGCGTTCCTGCTACGCGCATCCATGAAATCGTCAAGGAGCGCCGCGGCATCACCGCGGATACGGCCGAGCGGCTGGCGCGCTATTTCGGGGGTGACGCTGCTTCGTGGCTGGCGCTGCAAGCCGACTACGATTTGAAGACCTTGGCGACACGCAAGGACATCGTGCGCCGGGTCGTGCCCAGAGAGATGGCTTCGGCGTAACGGCCGCGCAATGAGTGCTCGGCAGAACCAGATCCCGGCGTCAGCAACTCATGTGCGCAATGGCATCGCAACCCTCGAAGATCTAGTCAGTGTCGATCCGCGCGCCCGAAGAATTCGCCGATCTCGTGGCTTGCATCGATCTGCCGACTCGTCGTCCCGACCACGCCAGCGACTAGCGGTAGCACAGGCGCACCCGGCCATGTATGGCCGGCGCCGGTGATGACGATCGCCTCGACCGGCGCTTTGCAGCCGTCGTACCGAGTGCGCGCGGCGCGCGTCGGATCGTTCGCGTCGTGCACGGGTAGGTCGGTCTTGGATGATGGCCCGCACCCGTTCAGAGCTGCCCAGTACGCAAGCGTCGCGTCCAACCCGAGCAGGCGGCCGCGGCGGATGCGGCCGACCCCAGCGTCGCCGCCCGCCATCGGGTTGATCGTGTCGTCCGTGCCCTGAATCATCAGCACGCCGACCGGAGCGGTGGCGCCGCATTCGGACCCTTCCGGCAGGCTTGCCGCAACGATGGCGACCGCGCGCACGCGCGCGCTGCGCTTGCACGCAAGGTTCAGCGCCATGCGCCCGCCGTTGGAGATTCCGGCCGCAAACACGCGCTCGGGATCGACGATCTTCTCAGCCACAAGCTGATCGACGACGGCGATCAGAAAATCGAGGTCGCTTTGCTGCGAGCGACGTGAGTCGGGCGGCGGTCCGGGCACTTCCCAACCGTGTGCGATACCTTCGGCGTAGATCGCGACGAAGCCGTACGCACCAACCTGCTCATCGAACGCCGATTGCTTGCGCAATTGGCTTGCTGTGCCTCCACCTCCGTGCAGCATCAGAACTGCTGGATGCGGACCGGTCGTTGTGGGCCGTGTGATCTCGTACGTGCGCGCGATTCCGTCGACCACGATTTTGCGCGTCTCTGCCACTGCGGGCTGCGCGTGGAGCAAGGCCAGAGTCGACGCAATGCAGGTGGCGAACCGCAACCAAACGCGCGTGCTTTCGCCCCAGGCGCATGCGAATGTCGACGCGCAGACCTTGACCACTGGATGCTCCTTCATCGCGCATCGCGTTTCTGCGTCGGGCGCCTCAGCCGTTTGAGTTCGGCGCTGCAAACGCGCGTTCGATAAGCGTCGCCTACCGCGCTTACCATTAGCGGCGCCGCCAAGATTGCGTGCCTGACTCTGCCACTTTGCCATGAATCGAACCGCCAAGTCTCGCAGCAAGACCGCAAACAAGGGCGGCGGAACCGGCGTGGCCGCGCTGCGCTTGCGGGCGGCACCTGCCTGCGTTCGCCCGGATGGAAGCTCCCACCATCTGGAGGTCAGAGACGCGGTCCTGCTCGCGTACCTTGCAATCGAGGGACCTACCTCACGCGCCGAACTTTGCGCGCGCCTTTGGCCTGGCGCCCAGCCGCAGCGCGCGCGCGCCAATCTTCGTATGCGTTTGATGAGATTGCGCCGAGCTGTCGGCGCGGAGCTGGTGACGGCAACTGACCCTGCCCGGCTCGCAGACGATACGTCGCATGATCTGGAGCCCTCGAGTGACGTGGTCGCGTCGATTGCACTGCCGCAAGCGGGCGGCTTTGCGGAGTGGCTCGAAGCGACACGCCGCGCTCGCCGTGCCGCGCGGATTGAGCAGATCGCTGCAGCCGCCGAGCGTGCGGAACGCAAGCACGAACTCGCTGGCGCGCTCGAACATGCGCAGTCGGTGCTGGCGCTCGATGCCACTTCCGAGCACGCGCACCGGCGCGTGATGCGCCTGCACTACCTTCGCGGCGACAGTGCCGCCGCCAGCGCGGCGTACATCCTTTGTGCGCAGGTACTCGCGCGCGAGCTGGGTGTCGCGCCGGCCGAGGAGACCAAAGCACTGCTGCGGCAGATCGAAGGCGGCGTACGGGTGGGCGAAGCGGTGCGCGGGCCTGCCCCAGTCGCGCTGCTGCGACCGCCGAAGCTCATAGGCCGGCGCGAGCCGCTCAAACGCCTGCGCGAGGCGTGGCTCGATGGGCGTGCGTTCGTGTTGGTCGGTGAGGCAGGCGTCGGCAAGTCGCGCTTGCTGGAGGAGTTCGCCGCCGCCGTTCCCGGCGCAGTGCTGGTTTCCGGTCGCCCGGGCGATCGAGGGATCCCACTTTCTACTCTTGCTCGCCTGGTGCGCCTGATCGGCAGCCGTTTGCCGCAGGCACAGCATCGAGGTCATGCCGAACTGCTCGCTTCATTGCCCGGAGGCAGCGCGATCATCGACGAGACCGAGCAGCCGCGACATATCAGCGCAATGCTTGCAACGTTGCTCGACACGGAATCCTTCGACGGCATCGTCGTTGATGACCTGCAATGGGTGGATGACGCAACCGTCGAGGCGCTATGCGACGCCCGGACGTTGTCCAACGCCACGAGGGTGCGCTGGGGCTTTGCCACGCGGACAGGAGGCGGCGAAGAGAGCATGCGTCGGATCGAACGCGTGCAAACGGAACATGCGGCCGAAACGGTTGTGCTCCATCCGCTCGATGTTGAGATGCTTCAGGCACTGATCGCATCGCTCAAGTTAAAGGTGGGCGATGCAAGCGCAGCGGCGTCAGGCCTGTTCAAGAACGTAGGTGGCAACCCGCTTTTTGTACTCGAGGTCCTGCGTCAGGCACACGCGGCGGATGGCGATTGGCATCGAGTCGTCGTGCCGACGAGAATCGTCGACCTGATGGATCACCGCCTGCAAGGATTGTCCGAAGCTGCATTGATGCTGGCACGCGTGGCCGCGATCGCTGGGACCGACTTCTCAGCCGAGTTGGCCGAGTTCGTGATCGGCTCGAACGTTTTGGCGCTGGCCGATCCCTGGCGCGAACTCGAAACAGCACAGCTGATGCACGCGATGGCGATTACGCACGATCTCGCGCTGACCGCGGTGCTGAAGTCCATCCCGCAGTCGATTGCCGCGCGCGTGCACGCAAAGGTGGCGACCTTCCTCGAAGGCGCAGCGGCGGAGCCGGCGCGTATCGCTCGCCACCATCTGGCCGCCGGCCAGGATGTAGAGGCCGCTCCCTTTCTCACTGACGCGGCGCGGCGCGCGTGGCGTGCCGGATGCACGCGCGAGGCCGCGGATTTTTTCTTCCGCGCGGCAGACATCGAGCTCGCCGCCGGGCGTCACGATGTGGCGTTCGACATCCTGTTCGATGCAGGTGAAGCGTTCACCGAGGCGGGAGCGGTCGAGCAACTTGCGCTCGTGTGCGAAAGCCTGACCCGCCTGGCGCGCACGCCGGCCCAGCACGCGAAGGCGCTGCTGGGCGAAGCGACGATCTGGCTGGTGAGTGGCGGCGATACCGCGGGCTGCATCCAGCGCACGGAGGCGGCAATGAAACAAGCGGTTGCCGCCGGCGAGCGACGCGTCGAGGGCGAATGCCACGCTTACCTCGAGCGGATCTGCGTCCGCGCCGGCCGTTTGCGCGAAGCGACCGAGCATGTCGGCGCCGCCGAAACTCTCTTTCGCCTGACCGGGCCGCCGCGGCGCCTGCTTGCGATGCAGGCGTCGAAGGCCGTCACCCTCGGGATGCTCGGAAATTGCGCGCAGGCTTTGGAACTTCTTCGCGCGGTCGCTCCGTCCACCGGCCCCTCCTTGCTGATCGGCTTCCGCGCCCACGAGTCGATCTTCGCGCTGATGCTCGGACTGCATGACCGTGCGCTTGCCGCGGCCCAGTCCGTTGCGGAGATGCTCGGCAGCGTTGACGTGGGCGACCGCGACTGGCCGGCGATCGCCTCCCGTGCGGCAACCTGTCTCCGGCGCCTGGGCGCGTACCGTGGTGCACTTGGCCTGCTCGACCGCGCGGTCGCGCGCTATGGGCGCGGGTCCGCCTTCGTGCCTGTCGTCGAGGCGGAACGCGCGGCGGTGTTTCTCGAACTGGGCCGCCTCGACCTGGCATCGCGGGCGTTTGCGTCGTTCGAGGCGAGCGAGCCCGCGCGGAGCCATTCTCCAGAGCGCCTGGAGCCGGGGCGTGCTGCCCTCCTCAACGCTGCAGGCAAGTCGAGCATGGACGTGTTGGAAACGATCGACCCGACAGCCCTGCAACACCTGTGGGTTGCCTGTGAGCTGATGTTCGAGCGCGGCCGAGGGAAGGGCACGGAGAAGGCGTTGCGCCAGGCCGAGACACTTCTCGCGCGTTGCACCGAGTTCAATCTGATCGGCTTGCGCGTTCCCCTGCTTGCGCTCACCGCGAAGTTCAGTGTGGAACTGGGCGCGCTCGCTGGAGGCGCAAGTCTCGCCAAGCAAGTCTTCCCGATTCTGGACCGATGCATTCCGGGGCTGCTGCCTTTGGCGTGCTCCTGGCTCACGCAGTCGTTCGAGGCTTGTACTCGCCAGGACAACGCGCAGCGTTGTTTGCAGATCGGTTGCTCATGGGTGGAACGCACTGCGCAGGAGTCGGTCCCTGACGAGTTCCGCGAAAGCTTCCTGGATCGCAATCCGGTCAATCGCGAGTTGCTGCTGGCAGCTACACGCGCGCGGGCGAAGTAATCTTTTTGCGGCCCCCACCCTAGCCCTCCCCCGCAGGCGGGGGAGGGAATGAGCTCGCGGCCTCGCTGCACGCCTGGTCGCTCGTGCCCGAGGGCAGCGAAGGCTGGCGCAAGGCCGAGGTCATGCGCGGCGGAGTCTCGACGCAAGCCTTGA
>Ga0137409_10005784_pt1 | contig 12851 bp, 7 predicted proteins | sample CZODoug1_16funga_FD_122059 | JGI IMG/M metagenome (GOLD analysis project Ga0137409, IMG submission 122059) | Vadose zone soil fungal communities from Angelo Coast Range Reserve, California, USA - CZODoug1_16fungal (Hybrid Assembly) | ecosystem: Environmental > Terrestrial > Soil > Vadose zone...
GCTGCGTCGATGATCTGCTGCATGGTCGTTCCGTGACGGATCACCCCGGTCACCGCGTCGAAGGCCGCCTCGGCGGTGTCGTACAGCCTGCGGAACAGCGGCGTCGGCTCGGCGCCGACGGTGAAACTGCGCAGGATCTGTCCCGGATACTCGTGGAAGTTCGCGGTGATCTCGGTCGCGATGATGTCGCCCGGTCTGATCTTGCGGCTGGATTCGATCTGACGGGGGACGCAGTACTCCGGACTCGCCATGGGCGTGGCGAGGAAATAGTGGATGAAGGTGACGCCGCCGTGCGGGTGGTACGCGCCCTCGCAGATCGCGCCGAGCTCGCGCTCGCTCATCCCTGGACGCGCGTCGCGCCTCAGCGCCTCGATCGCGAGGTCGGTGAGCGCCGCGCCGATCCTCATCCACTGGATCTCCTCCGCGGATTTCACCAGGCGCAGGCGCACGTACTCGCGATTGAGGTCGACGAGCGGCCCGAACGAGGCCTCGACCTTCTTGCAGCGCGGGTAGGCGAGGGCGCCCATCACGCCGACGCGCCTGGCGCCGCGCGCCTTGAGCTCGTCGAGCACCTTGTCGAAGCCGCGGTGCTCGCCCCAGCGGACCTCCGTGTCGCGCGCGAGCTTTCTCGCAAGCGGCCAGTGGTTGTACCACTCCACGAACATGAGCTGCGGCTCGCGGGGCGCCACGATCACGTAGGCCTCGACCGTGGTCGGCCAGCAGGTGAGCCAGCCCACGCCGGTTCCGGCGCGCTGCTCGCCGCAGACCAGCAGATGATCGACCCCAGCCTGCTCCATCACGCGCAGAAGCGCAGCGCGGCGCCGCGCCATCTCGGCGTCGGAGAAGCGCGGGTATTCGGCCGCGTGGATCGCTGCGAGCTCGGGCTCGAGTGAGAACGGAAGGGTCATGGCGAACTGCCCTTTCTTCGCATCTTGCGCGGTGCAAGTGTAGCGCGTCGGGGAGCGGCGACGAGCTGCACAGGGAAACTAACCCGGCGGTCCTCTGTCTCAGCATCGTATTCCGCAAAGGAGCGAGTCATGAAATCGAACAAGAGAGGGCGCGGCGCCCTGACCGCCGCCACCGCGGCCGCGGCGGTGCTCAGCCTCGGCGGGTGCGACTGGGTCCAGTCGCTGTGGAAGAGCGAGCCCCCCGCGCAGGCGCAGCAGGTGCCCGCCGAGGGCAAGATCGATATCGCGAAAGCGGCTCCGGCAGAAGCGCCCAAGGCCGTCGAGCCGGCGAAACCCGCAGTCGACGAGAACAAGGTGCTCGCGGGCAAAGTGAAGTCCGCGCTGGGCGCGGATCCGGCGTTGAAGATGCTCGCGATCGACGCCGGAGCCACCGACGGCGTGGTCACCCTCTACGGCACGGCGGACAACAAGAAAAACCGGGACAAGGCGGCGCACGTCGCTTCGGGCGTACCCGGCGTGAAGTCGGTCAAGAATGAGCTGGTGATCGTCGCAGGCTCCTGAAGCGTCGCGGGGAGCCCGTCGCTCCCGGCGCTCTCTATTCTTTCAGTTTTCAAGCGCTTATCCGAGGTATCACACTTGGGTTCGCGCGCGCTTGTCAGGTTTGCACGGACGCCAATTGTCGGATTACCCCGGCAGCAATTCCCTTTCACTCCTGATTAGATGACTGTTCGGTGCAGTGCAATATCCGTCGGGCTGCGCCTTCGGCAAAGGCCCGGCGCGGCGCCACGGCTAGCGTCCAGGTTTTGCCCGGCACCCTCAGGTATTCGGAAGTCTTCCTGATCCTGCGATCACGGCCAGAAGGGAGGGCTTGGGTTCACTTTGCACTTTGAAGCATCGCAAAACCGGCGAAGACGGCCGCAAAGGCTTGGTTTCCGTCGATCCGAACCAACGATTGGAGGAAAGAATGCAAACGAATGTGTCAGTTCGACCCGTTGAGCAGGTCGTCGCAGCGATTCGCGCGCTCGACCTCGACCCGATCAAGTTCAAGCTGATGGACCCGGAAGAAGGACAGGGCTGGTCGCGCGCCTACGCCGATCGGCTGGAGGTGGCTTACCGCGGCTTCCTGACGCTTCTGGTGACTCATCCCGGTGAGACCCTTGCCCCGTGCAAGGACGTGGACAATTTCTGGCACGGGCATATTCTGGACACGCTCAAGTACGCCGAGGACTGTGATCGCGTGTTCGGTTGTTTTCTGCACCATTTCCCCTATTTCGGAATGCGCGGCGACGAGGATGCGGCGAATCTCGCCCGGGCAGCAGAGACGACGCGGCGGCTGTACCGAGAGCAGTTCGGATACGGCCCCGATGCTACTGCGTATTGCGGAGCGATCAAGGCCGACAACGCGGCGTACTGCGGCGCGATCCGGACAGGGGAGGCCTACTGCGGCGCGATCAAGGCCGATAGCCCGGCGTACTGCGGCGCCGTGAAGCGGGACGATCTGAACGTCTCGTTGCGGCCCGCTCTTTGAAAGGCCCGCGCACGGGAAAAGGCCGGAGTAATCCGGCCTTTTCCTTTTGCTGCATAATCGTCCGTTGGGCTGGCGCGCCGGGTCGGGACGAGTGAAATCATGAGCGCAGTCATCCGCTGGATTGCTCTGCGTATTCGCGCCGGCGCAGTATTGCCCTGGATCGTGCTGGGCATCGGGCTCGCGGCTTCGGGCGTGGGGTGGATGATGCTCCGCGACAACATCGAGAACGTGGCCGAAGAGCGCTTCGACCATCAGGCGACCGAAGCGACTCAGGTCATCGAAAGACGCGTCCTCTCGTACGCCGAGGTCTTGTTCGGCGCCAGAGCGCTTTTCGCCACCCGCGATCGCGTGTCGCGTCTCGAGTTCCACCGGTTCGTCGAATCCCTCGACCTGAAGAGCCGGTTCCCCGGGTTCGACCAGATCAACTACTCCGCGTACGTCCGTCCCGGGGAGAAGGAGCGCTTCGTCCAGTCGGTGCGTCGAGACACGAGCCTCGACCCCAGTGGCTATCCGCAGTTCAGCATCAAGCCGCCGGGCGAGCGCCCCGGCTACTACGTGCTCGTTTACCTGGAACCGATGGCCGGCTTCGAATCGGCGTTCGGGCTCGACATCGGCGCCAACCCGGCGCTCGGACCCTCGCAGCAGGCGATGGCCGCGGTGCAGCAGTCGGGACGCGACACCGGAACGCTGACCGCGTCCGGACTGCCGATACCCGTGAAGACCGCGAGCCGTGAATACGTCGGACTGGGGATGCGCCTGCCGGTATATCGCAAGGACGCGCCCCTCGATACCGTGGAGCAGCGCCGCGCCGCCTATCTCGGCTCGGTGGGCGCCGGCTTCAATGTGGAGAGCCTACTCAGCGGCGTCCTCGAGGAGAAGACCACACGCTATATGCGCTTCAGGGTGTACGGGCCCGCGGTCGAAGGGCGCGCGACGAGCCCCTCGGGGAGGGAGCGGCTGCTCTTCGACAGCAATCAGCTGACCCACGCATCGGTCCGGCAGCCTGGCGGCAACGACCCCGCATCCGCGTTCGCACGAGTCATGCCGATGGAGATCGCCGGCCGTACCTGGGAGGTCCGCTTCAGCGCGGGCAAGGACGCGGTCATCGATCCCCTCGACCGGCTCATGCCGGCGGTGGTGGCGGTCGCCGGGGCGCTTTCGAGCCTTCTGCTGTTCGGAGTGCTCAGCTTCCTGTCCTCCTCCCGCAATCGCGCGCTCGCGCTCGCCGGGAAGATGACGAGGACGCTGCGCGAGAGCGAGGAGCGCTTCCGCCTGATCGCGGAAAACGCCTCCGACCTGATCACGGTGATCGACACGAAGGGCACCCGCGTCTACGCGAACCCCGCCTACGGAAAGCTGTTCGGCGACGCGCGCTCGCTGATCGGGTCCGACATGGCCGAGTACATCCATCCCGACGACCAGGGGAAGGTGAGAGAGTCGTTTCTCGAGACGCTGAGCGACGGACACACGCGCCATTCGGTGTTCCGTTTCCTGCTGCCGGACGGAGAGGTCCGATACATCGAGAGCTACCGCAGCGCCGTGCTGGACGCGCAGGAGCGTGTCGAATTCGTCGTCGCGGTGGCGCGCGACGTCACCGAGCGGCGGCGGACCGAGGAGGCGCTGCGCGCTCGCGACGTCCAGCTCCAGGAGGCTCAGGGGGTCGCCAACCTGGGCAGCTGGGAGTGGGACTTGCGCACGAACTCGCGCACCTGGTCCGACCAGCTGTCGCGGATCTTCGGACTGCGCCCCGGCCAGATGCCGTCGACCTTCGACGGCTTCTACCCGCTGGTGCACGCCGAGGACCGGGAGCGCACTGCCCACCTCGCCCGCGAGGCGTTGCGCTCTGGCAAGAGCTACGAGAACCAGTTCCGCATCGTACGTCCCGACGGCACGGTGCGCACCGTGCACAATCAGGCGCGCGTGGATCGTGACGAGTCGGGCAAGCCGGTGCGCGTCATCGGCGTGTGCCAGGACATCACCGAGAGGAAGCTCGCCGAAGAGCAGGCGCGCGTCTCGCAGGAGCGCTTCCGCATGATGGTCGAGAACGTGCGCGACTACGCCATCTACATGTTGGACATGAAGGGCTACATCACCAGCTGGAACCTCGGGGCGGAGCGCATCTTCGGCTATCTCGCCGACGAGATCATCGGCAAGCACTACTCGCGCTTCTTCCTCTCCGACCACGCCACCCGCGGCGACCCGGGGATCCAGCTGCAGTTCGCGTCGATCCAGGGGCGCTACGAGAGCGAGGGCTGGCGCATGCGCAAGAACGGCGCCCAGTTCTGGGCCCACGTCATTCTCACGCCGCTACTCGACGAGGCGGGGAAGCTGCGCGGCTTCTCGGAGATCGTCCACGACATCACCGAGCGCAAGCGCGCGGAGGAAGACCTCCACAGCTACGCCGACCGGCTCAAGACCACGTCACGGCGGCTGGTCGAGGTGCAGGAATCCGAGCGCCGGATGCTCGCGACCGAGCTGCACGACCGCGTCGGCCAGAACCTCACCGCGCTCGGCATCAACCTCTCCATCGTCGCGGGCGGCATGCCGGCGGGGGCCAAGCCGGAGCTCGCCGCGCGGCTCGAGGACTGCAACTCGCTGGTCGAGGGCACCGTCGACGCGATGCGCGACGTGATGGCGGAGCTGCGGCCGCACGCCCTGGACGACTACGGGCTTCCGGCCGCGCTGCGCTCGCTCGCGACGGGCTTCTCGCGGCGCACGGGAATCCACGTCGCCTTCGAGAAAGAGGGCCGGGGCGCGGACCTGCCCAAGCCGGTCGACCTCGCGATGTTTCGGATCGCGCAGGAGGCGCTCAACAACGTCGCCAAGCACGCCAACGCGCAGCGCGTCGAGATTGCGATACGTCGCAAGAACGGCCACGCCGTGCTGTCGGTGAGCGATGACGGCGTGGGCTTCGACCCGCAGCGGCTCGACGGCCCGCGCGCCGAGGCCGGCTGGGGGCTGCTGATCATGCGCGAGAGGGCCGAGGCGGTCGGCGCGCACTTTACGCTGAAAGCGGGCCCCAACAACGGAACGCAGGTTCTGGTGGAATACAATGCCTGAAGGAGGCGATATGCCGGTCTCAGTGATGCTGGCCGATGACCACGCGGTGGTCCGGGATGGACTTCGGGCCCTGCTCGAAGCGGGCAACGACCTGCAGGTGGTGGGGGTCGCGGGCAACGGCCGCGAGGCCGTGTCGGAGGCGCTGCGCCTGCGCCCCGACATCGTGATCATGGACATCGCCATGCCCGAGCTCGACGGCGTGGAGGCGACACGGCGCATCGTCGAGCGCTCGCCCGAGACGCGCGTGCTGATTCTGTCGATGTATCTCTCCGCCGAGCACATTTACCGCGCGCTGCAGGCCGGCGCGCAGGGGTATGTCCTCAAGGAATCCGCGGGCGAGGAAGTCGTGGAGGCGATCCGCGCGCTGCGCGCCGGCAAGCGCTATCTCAGCCATCGCATCACCGAGACCGTGATCGACGACTACCTGCGCGAGGGCACCAACGTCAGCCCGCTCGACAGCTTGAGCCTGCGCGAGCGCGACGTGCTCCAGCTCGTGGTCGAGGGGCGTACCAACGCGGCCATCGCCCAGGCCCTGTCGCTGTCGCCCAAGACCGTCGAGACCTATCGCGCGCGCATCATGAAGAAGCTCAAGGTCAAGGACACCGTCGAGCTGGTCAAATTCTCGATGAGGCACGGGCTCATCAGCTAACATCGCGGGATGAGCCGTATCCGGGTCCGGCGCTCCCTCCTTTTCGCTCCCTTCCTCCAGCATCCCGGCCGGCTCGCGCTCTCGGTGCTCGCGATCGCGTTGGGCGTGGCGCTCGGTTACGCGGTCCAGCTCATCAACCAGTCGGCGATCAACGAGTTCTCGGCGGCCGTTCAGACGCTCTCCGGCGAGGCCGATCTCGCGGTGCAGGGGCCGCGGGCCGGGTTCGAGGAATCGCTGTATCCGCGCCTCGCGTCCATGGACGAGGTGGCGGTGGCGAGCCCGGTGCTCGAGATCGACGCGAGAATTCCGGGCCGCCGCGATCCGCTGCGCGTTCTCGGCCTGGATATCTTCCGCGCCGCCCGCATCCAGCCCTTCCTCGCGGCGAGCGGCGAGCGTCTGGACTTCCTGCGGCCCGACCGAATCTTCCTCTCGGCCGCCGCGGCCGAATGGCTGGGCCTCGCGAAGGACGACGCGCTCTCGGTGCAGGTCGGCTTGCGAGTGCTGTCGCTGCGCGTCGCCGGCGTCGTCGCCCAAGGGCGGCGCGAGCGCTTTGCGGTCGCGGACATCGGCGTGGCGCAGGCGCTGTTCGGCCGGCCCGGGATCCTGAATCGCATCGACCTCAGGCTGCGCCCGGGCGCCGATCCCGGGCGCTTCGCGGCTCGATTGCAGCCCCAGCTGCCCGCGGGCAGCCTCGTCGAGCGGCCCGAGGCAGGTGTCGAGCGCGCGGGCGCGCCTTCGCGCGCCTACCGCGTCAACCTCAATGTGCTCGCGCTGGTGGCGCTGTTCACCGGAGGCTTGCTGGTGTTCTCCGCGCAGGCGCTCGCCGTGGTGCGGCGCCGCGCGCAGTTCGCGCTGCTGCGCGTGCTCGGCGTCCCGCGCCGCGGCCTCGTGGCCATGCTCCTCGGCGAAGCCGCCGCGGTCGGGGCACTGGGCGCGCTCGCCGGCCTCGGCCTGGGCTACGTGGCGGCGGGATTCGTGCTGCGGCATTTCGGCGCCGAGCTGGGCGGCGGTTTTTTCCGCGGGCTCGCTCCCGAGCCCGCGCTCGACTGGCCTGCGCTCGCGCTGTTCTTCGCTCTCGGCGTGCTCGCCGCGGTGCTGGGCAGCCTCGCGCCCGCGCTCGAGGCGGCGGGCGCCGCGCCGGCGGCGGCGCTCAAGGCGGGCGACGAAGGGCGCGCCTTCGAGCGGGTGCAACGCGCGTGGCCGGGGCTCGCGGTGATCGCCGCAGGCGCAGCGCTCACGCAGGCTCCTCCGCTGCACGGGCTGCCGCTCTTCGGCTACCTCGCGATCGCGCTGCTGCTCATCGGCACGGTGATGCTGATGCCGCGCATCGCCGTGCTCGCATTCCGGCTCGCACCCGCGGTGGGCTCTCCGTGGGCGCGCCTCGGCCTCGCGCAGCTGCGGGGCGCGCCCGGCCAGGCCGGGGTGAGCCTTGCCGCCATCGTCGCCGCGGTGAGCCTCATGGTGTCGATGGCGATCATGGTGGCTTCGTTCCGGCAGTCGCTCGACGAATGGCTGGGGCGGGTGCTGCCGGCGGACCTGTATCTGAGAACCGGGCCGGGCTCCGACACGGCGTATCTTTCCTCCGCCGAGCAGCAGGCCCTCGCGGGGCTGCCCGGCGTGCGCCGCGTCGAGTTCATGCGCCTGCAGCGCGTGAGCCTCGACCCGGACAAGCCGCCGCTCACGCTTCTCGCCCGGGCGGTCGAAGCCGAGGGCAGGGTGCCGCCGCTCCTGGGGCCGGCGCACGCGGTCAAGCCCGGCGAGCCGCCGGCGGCCTGGGTGAGCGAGATCGCCGCCGGAATCTACGGTTGGCGGACCGGGTCGGTGATCGAGATCCCGCTGGGAGGGCGCCGCGCGCGATTCACCGTCGCAGGAGTGTGGCGCGACTACGCGCGCCAGCAGGGGGCAGCGCTGATCGAGCGCTACCAGTACCTGCGCTACACCGGTGACTCGTACGCGAACGACGCCGCGTTGTGGCTCGCGCCCGGCGCGGACCCCGAAGCGGTGAAGCGCGCCATCGAGGCGCGCCTGCCCGGAAGCGCCAACGTCGAGACGAGCGGCCCAGAGGAGATCCGCGAGGCCTCGCTGCGGATCTTCGACCGCACCTTCGCCGTGACCTACGCGCTCGAGGTCGTCGCGGTGGTGATCGGGCTGTTCGGGCTTTCGTCGAGCTTCGGCGCGCTGGTGCTCGCGCGGCGCCGCGAGTTCGGCGTGCTGCGCCACATCGGCATGACGCGCCGCCAGATCGGCGCGATGCTCGCCGGCGAGGGCCTGCTGGTGAGCGCGCTCGGCCTCGCCGTGGGCCTCGCGCTCGGCTGGCTGATCAGCCTGGTGCTCATCGACGTGGTCAACCCCCAGTCGTTCCATTGGGGAATGGATCTGCACATACCCTGGCGCCTGCTCGCCGAGTTCGTCACGGCGATGCTCGCGCTGGCGACGCTCACCGCGATCGCGAGCGGCCGCCAGGCGATGAGCGGCGATGCGGTGCGCGCGGTGAAGGAGGACTGGTGAGAGCTCTCCTCGCCCTTCTGGCGCTGCTGCCCGCCGCCGCAGGCGCGGCCGCGGGCGACTACGCGCCGGTCAAGCCGGGCGTGGCGCTCCAGTTCCCGCGCGATACCGGCAGCCATCCGCAATTCAAGAACGAGTGGTGGTACATCACCGGCTGGCTGAAGGCGCAGGACGGCTCCGAGCTCGGGATGCAGATCACCTTCTTCCGCAACCGTCCGCGCGTCGCCGAGGACGTGGCGAGCCGCTTCGCCGCGCAGCAGCTGCTATTCGCGCACGCCGCGCTCTCGGACGCGAAATCGTCAAGGCTGCTCCACGACCAGCGCTCCGCGCGCGCCGGGTTCGGGCTGGCCGAGGCCCGGGAGGGCCGCACCGAGGTGCTGATCGAGGATTGGTCGCTGAAGGCCGACGGCGGCGCGTACGCGGCCGAGGTCGCGGCGCGGGAATTTCGCTACAGCCTGCGCTTCGAGCCGACCCAGGCGCCGCTGCTGCAGGGCGAGCGCGGTTTCAGCCGCAAGGGGCCGCTCGCGGGGCAGGCAAGCTACTACTACAGCCAGCCGCATCTCGCAGTCAGGGGCAGTGTGATCGTGGGCGGCGCGGAGCGTGCGGTCTCCGGCGAGGCCTGGCTGGATCACGAATGGTCGAGCGAGCCGCTGCCCGAGGGCGCGGTCGGCTGGGACTGGGTCGGGCTCAACCTCGAGGGCGGGGGAGCGTTGATGGCGTTTCGCATGCGCGGCGCGGACGGCGCCAGCTTCTGGGCGGGCGGCAGCATCCGCGGCGGCGACGGACGCGTGCGCGCGCTCAAGCCTTCCGAGGTCCGCTTCGTCGCGCGGCGCAGCTGGCGCTCGCCGCGGACCGGAGCCGAGTATCCGGTCTCGATGCGGGTGGAAGCGGGTCCGCTCGCCGTCGAGGTCGAGCCGCTCATGGACGACCAGGAGCTCGACGCGCGCGCGAGCACCGGGACCGTGTACTGGGAAGGCGCGGTCCGCGCCAAGGGCGAGAAGGCGGCGGGGCGCGGTTACCTCGAGATGACGGGCTATTGGAAGCCGCTCAAGCTGTGAATGGCGCTATAAAAGGGTTTGTCGAGATCCACCGGAGGCGATAGGTCCAAGGCGTTCGTTCCCGCCCGGCGCTCCGGGGGTGTTGCACCGGCGATGATCGTATCGGTGCCATCGGACGCCGCTCCGTCGCGCCGGTGGTGCCGGTAGCAGTCTTGCACCACCGCTACTCCGTTATAGAGCGTGATGTAAAGGGATGTGCCGCTGACGGCTACCCCGGGCGGGCGACTCAGGAGCCCCGGCAATGCCCCCGGCGTAAAGCCCCGCTGCCCCGCCACCCCGGCGAGCGTGCTCACCGAACCGTCGGGCGTGATTTTCCGGATGGTGCTGTTGCCGAAATCCGCCACGTAGACGTTGCCCGCGCCGTCGGTGGCAAGGCCTACCGGGACGCGAAAGCTCGCCGCGCCCCCGGTTGCATCGGTGCTGCCGAAGACGCCCGCCGTACCGGCGAGCGTGCTGACCGCGCCCGCAGGTGTGATCACGCGGATGGTGAAGTTGTTGGTATCGGCGACGTAGACGTTGCCCGCGCTGTCGGTGGCAACGCCTTGCGGGAAATTAAAGCTCGCCGCCGCACCGGTCGCGTCGGTGCTGCCCCGGACGGACGCAGTACCGGCGAGCGTGGTGACCACGCCCGCGGGCGTGATCTTGCGGATGGTGTCGTTGAAGGTATCCGCCACATAGACATTCCCTGCCCTGCCAGTGGCGACGCTCATCGGGGAACGAAAGCTCGCCGCCGCACCGGTCCCGTCGGCGCTACCGAAAACGCCTGCCGAGCCGGCGAGCGTGGTGACCACGCCTGCGCGTGTGATCTTGCGGATGCTGTTGTTGCCGGTATCGGCCACATAGACGTTGCCCACCCTGTCTGCCGCGACGCCGAACGGCTGATCAAAGCTCGCCTCGGCCCCGGCCGCGTCGGTGCTGCCTCTGACGCCGGCAGTCCCTGCAAGCGTGGTGACCACGCCCGCACGCGTGATCCTGCGGATGGTGTGGTTGTCGGTATCGGCCACATAGAGGTTGCCTGCGCCGTCGGCGGCCACGCCGGTCGGGAAACTGAAGCTCGCCGCGGCCCCGGTTGCGTCGCTGCCGCCGGTGGCGCGCGCCGTACCGGCAAGCGTGGTGACCACGCCTGCCGGCGTGATCTTGCGGAGGGTGCTGCTCAGGACAAGCGTATCGGATCCGTCGCGCCTGATCTCGTTGTCGGGTACATAGGCATTGCCCGCGCCGTCGGTGGCGACGCCGAACGGCTGATTGAACCTCGCCGCGCCTCCGGTCGCGTCGATGCTGCCGGTGACGCCGGCCGCACCGGCGAGCGTCGTGACCGTGCCTGCAGGCGTGATCCTGCGGAGGGTGCTGTTGCCGCGGTCGGCCACATAGACATTGCCCGCGCCGTCGGTGGCGACGCCGATCGGCTGATTGAAGCTCGCCGCGGCCCCGGTCGCGTCGGTGCTGCCGGTGACGCCCGCAGTCCCCGCGAGCGTGGTGACCACGCCTGCGGGGGTGATTTTGCGGATGGTGCTGCCGCCGAAATCGGCGACATAGACATTGTCTGCGCTGTCGGTGGCGACGCCGATCGGCTGGTTGAAGCTGGCCGCGGCTCCGGTCGCGTCGGCGCTGCCCCTGACGCCCGCCGTCCCGGCGAACGTGGTGACCACGCCCGCGGGGGTGATTTTGCGGATGGTGCTGCCGCCGAAATCGGCGACATAGACATTGTCCGCGCTGTCGGTGGCGACGCCGATCGGCTGGTTGAAGCTCGCCGCGGTCCCGGTCGCATCGGTGCTGCCGAAGACGCCGGCCGTCCCGGCGAGCGTGGTGACCACGCCGTCCGGCGTGATCTTGCGGATCGTGCCGTTGAAGGTATCGGCCACATAGACATTGCCGGCGCTGTCGGCGGCGACGCCTTCGGGGCGATCAAAGCTCGCCGCGGCCCCGGTCCCATCGGTGCTGCCCCTGATGCCCGCCGTTCCGGCGAAGGTGCTCACTACGCCCGCGGGCGTGATCTTGCGGAGGGTGCTGTTGAGGGAATCGGCCACGTAGACATTGCCTGCGCCGTCGGTGGCGGCGCCGAACAGCTGATTGAAGCTCGCCGCGCCCCCGATACCGTCGGCGTTGCCGATGCCCCCCATGCTGCCGGCAAAGAACGCGAGCGAAGGGTCCGGACCACCGCGGTAGCCGTTACCGTCGTTGCCGGCGCCGAATCCGCCGTTGAAGCGCATCGCAGCCCTGACACTATCGCCGGAGGATACCGGAGCACCCTCGCTCCCGCCCCCGCCGCTGCACGCGGCAAGGAGCAAGGCGCAAGCGAAACCACAGATCTCCCGGACCGTTACGCCACCAACACCCATGACGAATCTCCCAGATTCCGGCGGATGGTGCCTCCCAGCGATACCCAGTCCACCCTACCCAAGAAACATTACGGGTTCCGGCCGAAGGAAGTCTCGTGCGCTGATTCCAACGGGCTACGGTACGGATATTGCGGGGCCACCGCGCGCTTCGGGTAAACTCGGGAAACGGAAATTTCCTTCAGAGAAACCGAGTCCAGTTTGTCCGCGCACGTCGATCACTCCTTCGTCGCCGTTCAAGGCCGCAAGCTCGAAGTTCAGAAAATTACCGGAGCAAACCGCGATGCGCCCACGCTGGTATTTCTCCACGAGGGCCTGGGCTCGGTCGCGATGTGGCGCGATTTCCCGCGCAGGGCGGCGGCCGCGGCGGGCTGCGCGGCGGTGGTGTACTCGCGCTACGGCTACGGCCAGTCGGAGCCGCTGCGGGGGCCGCACGGCACGGATTACATGCACCGCGAGGCCCTCGAGGTGCTTCCCGAGCTGCTCGCGAAGCTCGGAGTCCGCGATCCCGTTCTCGTCGGCCACTCGGACGGCGGCTCGATCGCGCTGATCCACGCCGCGGCGCACGCCGAGGTCCAGGGCGTGGTGGCGATGGCCCCGCACGTGTTCGTCGAGGACTTGAGCGTGCGGAGCATCGCGGAAGCCAGAACCGCCTTCGAGACCACCGACCTGCCGCAGAAGCTCGGCCGCTACCACAGCGACGCGGCCAGGACCTTCCGAGGCTGGAACGACATCTGGCTGCACCCGGACTTCCGCGCCTGGAACATCGAGGACTGCCTGCCGCGGATACGCTGCCCGGTGCTCGCG
>Ga0137409_10005785_pt1 | contig 12850 bp, 12 predicted proteins | sample CZODoug1_16funga_FD_122059 | JGI IMG/M metagenome (GOLD analysis project Ga0137409, IMG submission 122059) | Vadose zone soil fungal communities from Angelo Coast Range Reserve, California, USA - CZODoug1_16fungal (Hybrid Assembly) | ecosystem: Environmental > Terrestrial > Soil > Vadose zone...
TCCCACACGGTGTGGGAAAACCGTGCCGTCTTTGAAGCATGGACTAAATCTGAAGCTTTCCGTGCAGCACATAGTCGCGCAGGAGACAGCAAGCCACTGTATTTGGATCGCCCGCAGTTCGAGGGGTTTGAAGTTCGCCAGACGGTGAAGCGCGGCTGAATTAAGCAGCGCAGAGTGCCAGGGCGGCGCCCCTCGTGACATCGTGGAAGACTTTCGCAGCAGAGTTAACGAGAGTGCCGCTCCCCCTTAGCTCCCCCCGTACAATCACAAACGGCAGTTCTGCATTGGATTGAACAAATTTTGGAATCAGCCCTAACCTTGAGAAGGTTGAGCTCTCATGCGTAGGCGTGTGGTTGGTCTTCGGAAATGAACCGCTTGTCACGATACGACTGCACGAAGCATCTCCGCTATTGAGGGCTAAACGGACGTCGAGACATTGTGTGTCTGACGCTGGTCGGTGCCGATTGTTCCGCGCTGGGCACTCGGCCGGTGCTCAAGGTCGGCTCAGGGTGGAATCGCGACGGTCCGCTTCCGAGCGGCAATGGTCAGAACCAGAGATTTACTCTACGACACGATCGGGCCGGAAGCGGAATGGCGCTTTAGAAAACAGAGATCGCGGAAAGCTGCTGTTCGCACAGAATCGATCGGACCAACCTATTTCGTCCCGTTTCGCACGTTCAGATCCGGCCGAGTTTCGCCAAGAACTGCCATCTCGACCGAGTCGTTGGTCGGCTTCGTTCCTAATCCAGGACACGCGGCCCATTTACGGCTCTCCCCGACATAGAACCCTAGTCGTGGGACAGTGCGCGGCCGCGTGCGGCGAACCGATTAGACCAGGAGGCCGCCACCGTCGATCACCAGAGTCTGGCCGGTCACGAAGGTCTGTCGCATCAGGTAGAGATAGCCCTCGGCAACCTCCTGCGCGTCGGCGACATGCCCCACCGGTAGGCGTCGAGCTTCGGAAGCATAGAGTGACTCTCGCGCCTCCTCCGGCATCTCACGCCAAAGCGGTGTCTTGACGATACCCGGGGCGACGATGTTGACGCGTACCGGTGCCAGCTCTACCGCCAAGGCTCGTGTCAGCCCTTCCATCGCCCCGCAGATACTCGCCGCGACAGACCAGCCGGGACCTGGCCTTGCCCCTGCTACGCCGGATGTGAACACGATCGAGCCGCCCGTCCGGATCTGGCGGTGCCCCCATCGGGCCGCCATGAACGCGCCCCAATATCGCAATTCGAAGAAGTGACGGGCGCTGGCGATGTCCCCTTCCACCAGGGGCGAGAGCTTCAGCGACTCCCCGGCGGTGTAGACGAGATGGTCAAGAGGCCCCACAACGTCAAAGAAAGCCTCGATGGCGGTGGCATTCGACAGGTCGAGCACGTGTCCTTCGGCGCTGGCAGGAAGCATCGTGAGCGCTCGCTTGACCCGTGCGGCGTCGCTGGACGCGACCAGCACCTGGGCGCCATCCGTTGCCGCAGCTTCCGCGACCGCCAGGCCGATACCCGATGTTCCTCCAAGAACGATGATCCGTTTGTCCTTCAAAGTCATGGTAGCCTCCTTTTGCGAAAGGCTCATTTTCCATTGTGCCCGCCTTTGATACAAACGCATCCGAGTCCATACAAAGATGACTCGGAGTCACTATCAATGTTCGATGCGCGGTTGCTCTCCGGTGTCAGTGTGATGATAGCCGTGGTCGAAGCGGGCAGCTTCGTTCGGGCGGCCGACGCACTCGGCCTGACTCCGTCCGGCGTCAGCCGGGCCATCGCGCGGCTGGAGACGCGGATCGGCATAAGGCTATTCGATCGCAACCCACGCGCCGTAGTCCTCACCGAGGAGGGCCGGCGTTTCCATGCCCAGGTGGCACCGCTGCTGACCGGGATAGAAGAGGCGGCAGAAGAAGCGGCCGGTGCGAGTGCTACGGTTCGGGGCCGTCTCAAGCTCAACCTCGATCCGTGGTTCGCCCGCATCGTTCTGGCACCTCGCCTGCCCGAGCTGACAACCCGCTATCCCCAGCTCTCATTGGAGCTTCTGGTCAGCAATCATCGCGAGGATATGATGGCCGGCGGCGTTGACCTCGCGCTGCGCTTCGGGCCGCCCCACGCATCAGCGCTGATCGCGCGAAAGATTCTCGAAACGCGCATCATAACCTGTGCGTCTCCGAGCTATCTCGCGCGCCGGGGAACACCCAAAGTCCCGAAAGACATCGCAAATCACGAAGCGCTGCTGTTCCGAGACCCACAATCCGGGCGGCCCTTCAGTTGGGAGTTTCATCGGCAGGCAAACGTCGTCGAGATCCCCGTCGACGGGCGCATCGTGATGGACGATCCCTCGTCGGCTTTGGCAGCCTGCGAAGCAGGGCAGGGTTTATTTCAGAGCTTCGAACTCGGCCTGGCCCAGTGGCTCGCGAGCGGGAAGCTCGTGCAGGTCCTGCCCGAATGGTCTGACGAGCGTTTCCCCTTGTATGCCTATTATCCCTCGCGCCGGCAGGCGCCAGCCAAGCTACGCGCCTTTCTCGAATTCATTCACCTCATCGCCGCGGACGCTTAAGTCTGATTTGCCCCATTGGCAGCCGTTCGCAATGATAGGATGGTCTCCCTTTGCCGGATCTCTGCCGTCCAAATTCTGAAGCAACTGGCCGCTATCCGACCCCCGAAAAGTCAGCCGCAGCACGGGCGACGCTCGCAGGGCCTGTTGGGAGACAAGGCGGTTTCTTCTGCGGTGGTAACGTTGACCGGTTAGGTTAAGAAGCGAGTATCGTTGCGCTGTCGCGACTAGCCCCATCAAATGAATTTAACTTTTTGTCTTGTTTTAATGATTGGTCGTTATGAAAGAAAAACGTGAGGTTTTGACGGAAGCTATTTGCCCCGCCTGTGATGGCACAGGGTTACAGAAGGTCAAACAGCCAACGCAACCGGGCCGCAAAATCTTTCCTGCGAAATGCGAAGAATGCCTCGGCAAAGGCCGAATAAAGAAGCCAACTTCGTGATCTATCGGATAAACTGGTAGACGTTTGGTGTTTTCCGCGCGGGGCCCGTCTTATGCCGATGCCAGGCAAGCTTACTTTCGATCTCCTTGGAGAGAAGCTTTGCGGAAGGGGCGAACTGATTTCTTACGGGCCGGACTTTTTTCGCGATGGCTCAACTTGGAGCTCACTATGTCGATCGAATCCTGAAAGGCAGCAAGCCGGCCGAACTTCCTATTTAGCAACCCGTCAAATTCCTGCTTCTCATCTCAAGACGACGAAATCGTTCGGTATCGAGATCCCGGCGACCTTCTCGCCAGCGCGGACGAGATGACCGAATAAGGCTTGCCACTTCCGGTTTTGGCGCGTTTGAACCTTCCATGATTTCCGTTCTTCGGTCGCTAACAGGGGGAAAGCGGACGTAGCGCGGACATCCCATTTCGGTAGCGATAGAGACCCAAAGCGAACATCAGCGACAGTCTGATGCGTCCCGTCTCGGCACAGTTGAGAAGCCGCAGACACTCGCGTAGTTCCGACGGACTACCTCTAGGCGTCGCCTGGCCAAGCAGCCATGGCCGCTGCGGCTACGGCTCTCAACTCCGCCTGGGAGGCGCCGTCTCGCGCCTGAATGGCCATTCCCTGGAAGACGCTCAAATAGAACCGGCTCAGGCCATTGATGTCCGTCGAGGCGCGCAGTTCGCCTTTGGCCACTGCAGTTTCCAGCCGCGAGCGCAACATGCCCAGCATTTCGAGCCGGACCTTCTTCACGACACGGGTGATCGCGGCCGGCCATTCGTCGCCGACGGCCGCCAGCACTGCCATACAGCCTGCCGGTGTCGCCCGGGATTTCGGCAGGCTCCCGGTCCCCGCGATCAGTAGTTTCTCAATGCCGGCCCGAGCGGTCGCTCCTTCCGCAAGCTGGTCCCAGACCGGGGGTCCCTGGGTCCGGACGTAGTGCTCGACCGCTTCGAGATAGAGCGCCTCCTTGCTGCCGAAGGCCGCATAGAGGCTTGGCGAGCGGACGCCCATGGCGTCGCACAGGTCGTTCATCGAAGTTGTCGCGAAGCCCTTGCGCCAAAACAGGACCATGGCGGCCTCAAGCGCCGCGTCGCGATCGAATCCCCTTGGCCGCCCGATAACCGCCATCACCGTCCTTTCTGTAATGAACAACACATAAGTTACTTGACGCGGTCGATCAAGGACCTAGATAGTTTTGTGTCGATCATTACAGAAATGGAGATTACAATGACGCTGACGGGAAAACGGGCCCTTGTGACGGGGGCAAGCAGAGGTATTGGCGCAGCGATCGCAAAGGCGCTTGCCGCTGAAGGCGCGGATGTGGCGATCACTTATGAGAAGTCCGCGGAGAGTGCCGCGGAGGTCGTTAGCGCTATAAAGGCTAAGGGACGTAGAGCGGTGGCGATCCAGGCCGACAGCGCGGACCTCGCCGCTGTTCAGGCCTCGGTCGACAAGACGGTTGCCGAACTGGGCGGGCTTGACATCCTCGTCAACAATGCAGGGATTCTTCGATTGGGCGAACTCAAGGACATCTCGCTCGCCGACATCGACGCGCTCCTGAACGTCAACGTGCGCGCGCCATTCATCGCAAGCAAAGCCGCCTTGGCCCATCTTACCAAGGGCGGTCGCATTATCACCATCGGAAGCTACTTCGCAGATCGCGTGCCTACGCCGGTCCTCGGCGTGTACGCGGCGTCGAAGTCGGCGCTGGTCGCGTTCACGAAAGCGTTGGCGCGGGAGCTCGGCCCAAAGGAGGTCACGGTCAACCTCGTGCAGCCGGGCTCCATCGACACCGACATGAACCCGGCGCACGGTCCGTCCGCGGAGACGCTGCGGCAGTTCATGGCGCTAGGTCGGTATGGCAAGGCGGACGACATCGCCAACGCTGTGGCGTTCCTAGCGAGCGCCAAGGCCCAGTACATCACCGGCTCGACGCTGACCGTTGACGGTGGCGCGAACGCCTAGACGCCACAAGGGGCCGGCTGGACGTAGTACCGCCCGGCCGGACCCTTAGTCGCTTCGTGGGTTGCCTCAGCTGGCAGTCTCGTTCATGTCCGAAATGTGCCGATACTGTTCTCTAATTCCGGGACTGGGTGTCAAGCTCTCCGCGAACATCCTTGCCGGGCCCACTGTTCTCTCCGCGGTAGGGGTGAACCCTCCGCATGCCGGCGGCGCATAGCCTGAGGATCTTGATCCAACCGCTGCTGCAAGGTTTCGAGAACGTGCTCATGCTCCCATCGCGTGATGCGGCGTTCTTTGCCGGTGGTGCATTGTTCCTTGATTGCGGAGGTGTCTTGCAGGCGTTCGTCCAGTAGCGGCGCATACTGAGATCACTTGTTCACATCATAGAAGACATTCCAAAACACGCCTGCCAATAAAAGGATGCCGCCCAGCATGTCGGTTGGCAATGTTGGAAGGCTGAGACCTTCTGGGAGATTCACGTTTAGGCGCGGCCTAATGAACGCGGCTATGCCGGCAATCATCAAAACATCCCCAGGTGTTTCATGTGTCCACCAATCGCGGTCACAATTAACTCTGGCTCATGCCTCTTCCATGCTCCCTAGCGCCCCTCCGGGCGGATGCTGGTGGGCCCAACCGGCCCTGGTTCAGGCTGGTCCTGCTCAGGGTTAGCAATGGCCGGCCGTGGCGCAGACTTGCGCTCCGCCGGCGCCGCCGGCTTTCTAACGACAGGCACTGCTGGGCGCTGTAGCGCATCAACCTTGGCTGGGAGAGCATCAACCTTGGCTTGGAGCGCCGCCACTGCATCGGACAACGTTTTTGTCGCCGCCTGTGTCGCCGCCTGTTCGGATGTCAGAAGTTGAAGAGCTGTCCGCACGTCGTCTGCAGTACGTTGCTGTGAGACTTGCAAATCCTTCACCAACCCCACGATTTCGTCGGCATTTATCATCATGGATTGATTCTGCTTAGTTTGGGTACTGACCCAGTGCGCGGGCACTCCTGCTGGAGGAAGTTTTAATATGGAGCGAACATCATTCCCATAAATTCCCCAGACGATTGCTCCCCCCACTGCTGCTAGGGTGATCCATATCAAGAAGGTTCCTGGCGCCACTCCTCGTCGACGCGGACCGATTTCAGAGGTTTCTGTCATAGCAATCCCTGTGGGTCCGGTGTTGCATCATCACCTATTTTTCAGGAGCGGTGCATTCCCGACGCAAAGTATGCCAACGCATTGTAGGTTAGTCTCTTCTGTCGCTGACGGCACTATCGATAATCGATCTGTCCCGGTACCGTCTCGCGCCTGCGAACGTTTCCATGCTGCGACGCGCTGACTCTCGAATTAACGGCAGCGCGGACATCAAACTTAACACTCGACTATCGTTGCAAACGCCGACGGAACAGACAGCCTCTCGCACCGGATTTTTCCTGGACCCACCGTCGCAAAGCCGTCAGTCAAAACATTTTCCGGCCGACGGTCTTGTTTGAAACAGGGTATCGGTCTCATGATTTAGATATTCATCTTACGGTGGCACGAATTATCGCACGAATCCAAGCGCACCGACCAAGTTGCCCGCTCGCTTGAGATAGAATATCGCGAGTACTGGACCTGCGAGAGCGGGTTAGAATGGCTGAGGCTGCCGCCGGCGTGAATCGTGTGCCCCCCACCGCTACTCGTCCGGATGCACCCAACAGGGCACTATCTGCCGTCCTTCCGTGAGTCGGATCACGCGCACCGGCGGGTCGGAACGAGAAAACGGAACGGCAGAGCGCCCATCAGCTGCGCCCGAAAAAAAAACGAAATCACGCAGCCCCTCGACCGACACGCGCGTCGGCGAAGATTGCTACGTGGTCGACTGACCGTCCAGTGGTGGCGGCCTTTAACCGACTCTCAGGTTTTCCGCTGACGTTTTGCCCCGATTCTCCATCTCTTCGTAGCTTACTTTCGCACCTTCATTCAGGCTGCTCAGGCCGGCTCTTTCCACCGCCGAGATATGAACAAACACGTCTTTGCCGCCCTTATCGGGTTGAATAAATCCATATCCCTTGGTTGCGTTGAACCATTTCACAATACCAGTCGCCACGTCCGCACTCCGTTTTGAATTTTTGAACCAACGGCGACAGCCTAGATCGGCCTGGCCGTATACCGCAAGAAAAACCCGCCCTCAAAAAAAAGAGACACCAATCGATAGCTCCGCTCGCCGACAGACGGGTATGAGCCGGATCACATCCTCGCACGAGTGACGCCCAAAACGCGCAACGCCGCCCTAGCGGAATATCATCGCCCGGCGGCGTTTGGTCGCCCAGGCCGTAAGGATCAAGCCGCTTCAATTGGCGGTCTTGTTGAGTTATGGTTTATTAAGGGTTGGTCTAACCCTAGGGCCTGGGCGATCCTTGATGCACGGGGTCGCTCCCCAAATGTGCGATCGAGTAGCCAGCCCATTGTTAGGCCGAGGAGCCGGGGGTCGCTCCCCCGGCTACCTTTTCGTGCGGAAGCGATCCGCGGTCACCGTGTCCGACTGCAGGCCGATCAGATCAAAGCCATCGACGCGTGGGCCGTGAAACCCGTCCGTCACCCGCCCTGAAGCAATCCGCGGCATGATCGACGCGATGCTGCATATCCTGTCGAAAGACCCGGGAGATCGAATAATAACGTGGGGGGACCACGCTGTCGGACGCCAAACGCACAGGCGATTCCGACAACGGGCCTGAGGCTGCATTGACCGGCGATTGTCGCTTATTTCGTTCTTTGGCGGAAAATTAGCCGCGTGGCCTTTTGGGACTTTGCAACACTATCCCTCCAATGGCGGACATTTGCCGGTGCGGTTGGCTTGTCCGATAGGTGCCATGACTGGACTTTCGCGTTGCGGCAAGAGAACCAAGGTGCCGGGGCGTTCTGCTTGGTTGCGGCGCCATCGGGTCGAAACTAGACTGTGTGGATGCCGATTGCGATGACCCTGTTGATACGAACATTTATTTGCCTTCTCGTGTTCTTCTTGGTGTTCGACGGCGCTGCTCTAGCACAGGGCCGCAGGATCGCGCTCGTCATTGGCGTTTCCAAATATAAAAACGTGCCGCCGCTCGCCAATACCGCGAACGACGCCGACAGCATCGGCGCGGCCTTGCGTCGTCTCGGTTTCGCGGTCGATCTAGTGATCGATCCAGACCGGAACGCTATGGAGTCATCGATCCGTAACCTGGGCCGCAAGGCGGAAGGCGCGGAAGCGAGTGTTTTCTTCTACGCCGGCCATGCCATCGAGGTAGGCGGCCAGAATCTACTGGTGCCCGCCCCAGCCGACATCCAGTCTGATCGTGACCTGCGCTACGAGACCATCGATCTCGATAGCGTTCTGGACGCTGTTGCCGGACGATCGGCCGTGTCGCTGCTGTTCCTGGACTCCTGCCGTGACAATCCATTCAGCAAGAAACTCGTCGCGAATTCGCGCGCCATCAGCTTCCGCGGCCTCGGGGCGATCGATGCCGCCACGGGCACGTTGATCGCATTCGCGACCGCGCCGGGAAAGACGGCGGAGGACGGCGACGGGGCCAGAACAGCCCATTCACAAGCGCCCTCCTGCGCAATCTCGAGCGGTCCGGCATCGAGGTGCGCAGGATGCTTGGCGAGGTCCGGCGCGAAGTGCGGGAGACGACCAAGGGTCGGCAGATACCTTGGGAAAATTCCGCGCTGGAGGGCGAATTCTATTTCAAGCCCGTAGCGGCCAAGCCGGCGCCTCAGCCCAAACAGGCCGTCGCCGCTGCCGCAGCGACCGATCCCGCTGACTTGCAGCAGACTCTCCGGAAAGCCGTGCAGAAGGTTTTGCCAGCCGTAAACTCGGCCCATCTTAACGTCGCCCTGAAGTCATATGCGGACGGCAAGGACAACAAAGCGATCGCAGGATCGCGCGAAAGAAACGCAACCTGGCGGTTCACAAATCGCGAGAGTGCCTATGCTGCCGAACAGGCTACGCTGGAAGGCTGTCAGCTCTTTTACGCAAGTCCGTGCATCCTGCTCGCCGTCAACGGAACAGTCGTAAACACTCCGGAGGACGGCACCTGGGTCACCAGAAGCATGAGCCGGGCCAGTTACGAGGGACAATTCAATCCGCAGCAGATTCCTATCGTCAGGCCGGAAGTGCGTGGGCGCAAGGACGTGGCTGACTATTCGTTTGGTCGCGAGCCCAAGGCCATCGCAATCCATCCCTGGGGGCTGCTGTTCATCGCCTCCGGAAGCGCCAGTCAAGCCTCGGCGGAGGCAGAGGCTTTGAAGAACTGCAACGATGACCCCGCACGCGCCGGCAAGGACGGACCATGCTTCCTCTATGCCATCGGAAATCACGTAGTACTGCCGCTCAGGATTACGGGGCCGCGCCCCCCTGCCAAGACGATCGCCGAGGCGATCCGGCTGATCGGGCCGGCAAGGGCGGAGGAGGTCTATCGCACCGCCAGGCCGCGCAAGGCCCTGGTCATCGAGCCGGAAAGTGGCGCCTGGAGCTATTGGGATGGCGCACCCACGGCGGAGGTTGCAGAACGAATGGCATTGGGCCAATGCCAGGTGAACCTGGCGAAGCCTTGTATTCTCATTGCAACGGACGACGCGCTGATTGCAACCGATCCTCCTGCAACTCCGCCCCGCGATATGGAGCGGGTGCACGCCGAGGGACGGTATGATCTTAACAAGCTTCCTTTCCTGTCGCGCGTAAGCCTGGACACTGCAAACGAATACTCGCAATTGCCGATGCCGAAGGCCATGGCGATCAAGGCTTTCCCGCCCCGTCACGTTTCGGCAACCGGTGCGACGGTTGCCGAGGCGCAGCGCAAGGCGCTGCAAGACTGCAATCAGATAGCCGGGTCGACATGCATGCTTTATGCGGTTGACGACACGATCGTGTTGCCGAAGCGATTGACGTCGCCGCCATAGCTGCCACGCCGTCCGCTCGAACGCCCTTCTGCTGGCTAAGCAGCCCGCTCCCCATAGGGTGCCTTCAAGGGGGATGCCCGCCCCGGCTCGCTCGTTCGGGGTACCGTAGTATTGCTTGCCAGTCGGCAGCTGCGCTGTGTTGCTTTGGGTCCATCAACGGAAGTCAGCGCCCGTCTGAGCTAGGTCCGTTCATCCCTCAACAACGGACATGCGGGGCCAGCGGCAGCATGTCCGAAAAGTGCCAATACCCGACATGAGCCTTAGTTGGTGGTATGATCGGAGAGCCGAGATGCTTCTGACCAAGCCCGTCGATTTTGCTAGGGGGCACCATGATCCGTCTTTTGCTGGTCGCGTTCCTTTCTATACTCGTTTTTGAAGGCGTCGGTTTCGCGGAGTCGGGTCCAGTGTTCTCCGACACCGGTCCCGATGCGGAGGCATATGGTGCTTCTAAGGGATATCCAGTGCCCCCCTTTGAATACCCACCGGGTGTCCGGCAGGACTTCATGATTGGAACGTACAGTCATTTCGACAAAGTGCACCCGATGCGCACCGTTCCAAAGCCAGCGACGCCGTCGGTTTTGAAGCGCACGGCAGAGGAAATCGTACCAGTCTATCATTACGACGGGCGGCAGAAGGCGATCGGCGACTATCTCGAAACGCACCCTGTGACCGGCCTGCTAATCGCGCGAGGTGATACGATCCTGTTCGAGCACTATCGCTACGCCCGCAGCGATCAGGATCGTTTGCTCTCGAACTCCATGGCTAAGACGATTACGGCGCTGCTGGTTGGCATTGCGACCTCGGAAGGAGCCATCCGCTCGATCGACGATACCGCGGCAACTTATGTGCCGGAATTGGCGGGGACGGAATACGGTGCCACGACGTTGCGCGCGCTGCTTCACATGTCGTCAGGCGTCGCGTTTCGCGAACAGACCTATCAGCCAGACGATGACATTATCAATTTTCATAAGGCGCTGCTGGGGAATAACCCGGTCGGTGCGATTGCCGCCCTTCGCCAAATCAACACGCGCGACGCGCCACCGAATACGCGCTTTGCCTATGCCAGTTCGGAGACAGAGGTGCTCGGCCTCGTCGTCAGCCGTGCGGTCCACATGCCGCTTGCCGACTATCTTGCGACGCGGATCTGGCAAAAGCTCGGTGCCGAGTCCGATGCCGCCTGGGCCATCGAGACAACAGGGCAAGAAGTGGCTTACTGCTGCTTCATCGCCACACTACGTGACTGGGCGCGCCTAGGATTGATGTTGGCAGATGACGGCGCCTGGAACGGCCAGCAGATTGTTCCGCGGCAGTGGCTTTTCGATGCGACGGCGGTGCCACGGAATAGTTACCTACGCAACACGATTGCCCAGTCCTGGGGGTACGGCTATCAGGTCTGGTTACTGCCGGGAGAGCGGCGGATGTTCCTTCTGTTGGGCATTCATGGACAGGGTCTCTTCGTCGACCCCGAGTCGAAGCTGGTCATGGTGCAGACGGCAGTGCGTAAGTTGCCAGTCGGCGACCCGAAATCGCCGGAAGCTATGGCCCTGTGGTATGCGATCGTGGCGCAATACGGGCATCGTTAGATCCGCAGGCAGCACGTCCGTTCCGGGTCAAAGGCTCCGTTTTGACCCTTTGCGAGCCACTTCCGGTCTACCCCGAACAACGGACATCATCAGAACCAGTCGGCATGTCTCAAACGTGCCAAGAACAGAACACACGGCCCGTGCCTTGAAGCGTCCACATTGCCGATGGAGAAGCGGCCGGGCATAGCGCTGGTTTCGTGAGCAATGGACCCCTGGGGGACGATGACACGTCGTGCAATCGGCACAGTGATCGCAGGCTTTCTGCTGCTGGCCGCTCCCGTGATGGCCGCCGAGTCGCCGGCCGAACTGATCTCCAGCTTCCGCCTCAAGCATGGCGAGGTCCGCGTCGTGCGCGATGCAACGCTCGATCGCATCGCGCTCGAGCAGGCGCGCGCGATGGCGGCGAAGGACAATCTCAGTCATGAGGTGCTCGGCTCGTTCACCAAGCGGATCGCGCCGGCGCGTGCGGGGCGCGCCGCCGAGAACATTGCCTACGGCTACGAGAGTTTCGAGAAGACGCTCGGCCAGTGGATCGACTCCTCCGGGCACCGCAAGAACCTGCTGTTGCACAATGCCTCCCGCGTCGGGATTGCGAGCGCCAAGGATGCAAGCGGCAAGCGCACCTACTGGGCCATGGTGATCGCCGGCGATTACGAGCCGAAGCCGGGCAAGGGCAAGAGAGACATGGAGCCGCTTGTTGCTGTGAAACGTGAGGCCGCTCCCTCAGGCCGGCCCAAATCCACCGACTGCCACATCAAGGTGCTCAGCCTTTGCATTTGAGGCGGAGCGCGAAGTCGGAAGCGCTGTAGGGTGAGCAAGGGCCCACTGCGGCGCGCCTTAATACTTTTGCTGGTGTCCGCCTTGGGTCCATGAACCGCCCTCCGGCATCATCGGCGACGAGTCGGCTCATCCCTCAACAACAGACATTTGCCGAATGAGATGTCACGGCAGTTCCGTGCAGCCAGGAACAGACGTCGCCGAGGTGGCGATCTAACGGCCGATGTTCGGATTGATTTTCTTCGCGGCAGCGATATCGGCATCGCCACCTGCATTGTCACCGCTGAACTGTTTGACCTTGCCACGCCTGTACAGCGTGGCGGAGGAATTGGGATCGAGCCTGACAGCCTGGTCATAGTCGGCGATGGCGCGGGCGTAATTCTTCTTGGCGGCGTAGGCGTTGCCGCGGTTGTTGAAGGTATGGGCATCATTGGGGTCGAGCCGGATCGCCTGGTCATAATCCACGATGGCGCGGTCGTTGTCGTTCTTGGTGCCGTAGGCGCTGCCGCGGTTGTCGAAGGCATCGGGGTTATTGGGATCAAGCCGGATCGCCTGATCGTAGTTGGCGATGGCGGAGTCGAGGTCAGACTTGGCCTGGTACGCGGTGCCACGGCCGTTGAACGCAACGGCGTAATT
>Ga0137409_10005786_pt1 | contig 12849 bp, 8 predicted proteins | sample CZODoug1_16funga_FD_122059 | JGI IMG/M metagenome (GOLD analysis project Ga0137409, IMG submission 122059) | Vadose zone soil fungal communities from Angelo Coast Range Reserve, California, USA - CZODoug1_16fungal (Hybrid Assembly) | ecosystem: Environmental > Terrestrial > Soil > Vadose zone...
GGCGTGATCGCCACGGTGCTGGCACTCCTGATCGGACTCTCGATGGGTCTCGGCGCCGCGTATTTCGGCGGCCGGACCGAGTCGTTGATCATGCGGATCGTCGATATTCAGCTGTCGTTTCCCGCCATTCTGATCGCGCTGATCCTGATCGCGGTGCTGGGACAAGGCACCGGCAAAGTGATCGCCGCGCTGGTGACGGTCCAATGGGCGTATTACGCGCGGACAGTGCGGAGCGCGGCGCTGGTCGAGAAGCGGAAGGAGTACATGGAAGCGGCGCGATGCCTCGAACACGCCCTTCACCACGGCCGGCATTCGGCGCATTCCTCATTGCGCTATCCCAGTGTTCAACGATTTTGTTGTTCTCAATGCGAAAACCATCAAAGCTGGTGTAGTGATACATCTTTGATGGATTGGCGGGATCCGGCACATCGTGTCCCCAGACCAGCAACACGATGTCCCCCTGAGAAAGCTGAATTTCCGGCAGGGTCGTTAGCGTAGCGGGTATCGGATTCACGGCGCCCCGCTGTCCAAAAAGCTGCTTCAGTGTCGCCGTGCCGTTTCCGAAATTCGGGTTGTGCTGAATCAAATTTGGATCGGCGTACTTATCGATCAATTCCACGTGACGAGCCTGCAGTACTTCGCGCCACCAGTCCAGGACCAGTTGCAGATTCTTCTTCTCCTGAGCGGTCATGCTGGCTTTCGCCGGAAGCGGTGTTTTTGTTTGACCGGGCAGCATCGCGCTGCAGACGGCAACCAGTGCTGCCGCCGCTATATATTTTCCAATTGAAAATCTCATTCAAGTCTCTCCTATCAGAACACTGCATTTTGCCGAAAATCGTACCAGAGGTATCATGGCGGGCATGTCAAAAATAGGGTGGGGAAAGATTGTTCTTTGTCTCGGGATATTAATAATGTCGAGCCTGGCGGCAATTGGCCAGCTCACGACCGGCACCATTGCCGGAACTGTCACAGATCAAAGCGGCGCCGCAGTACCGGGCGCAACAGTAACGCTGAAAAACACGGATACAGGAATCTTGCGCACCGTGCAAACGCGGGAGAATGGGAAATACGAGGCATTGAGCCTTCCGGCCGGGAGCTACGAGGTCAGCGCCAGCCTGTCGGGGTTCCGGACAGCAGTGCACACCGGGATCGGCATGGCGGTTGGGCAGAATGCCGTGGTCGATTTTGCACTTCAGGTTGGTGAGGTCAGCCAGACGGTCACAGTCACGGGTGAGACCGCTCAGATCGAAACCACAACCGCAACCGTTTCAAACCTTGTTGATGAAAAGAAGGTCACGGATCTTCCCCTCAACGGACGCGATCTGACACAGCTTTCGTTTTTGCAGCCGGGCGTCACCAAAAGCCCTGCGGGAGCGGGAGCGTTTTCGGGTCTCGGAGACAAGCTCTCTGTTGCCGGTTCCCGTGGTAACCAGAACATCTATCTGCTCGACGGCGTCAGCAACTCGGATCTTTCGGGTAATGCGCAGTCCGCATCCGGGCAATTGGCCGGCGCAGAGACGATCAAGGAATTTCAGATCATCACGAACAACTACTCCGCCGAGTACCGCAGCCAGGCCGGTGCGATCGTCAGTGCTGTTACAAAGTCGGGGACGAACAACTTGCACGGTTCGCTATACGAGTTCCTTCGCAACGACAAGCTGGATGCCGCCAAGTGGGAAGAAAACAAAGGCGGCGGCAAATCCGCGTTTCGACGGAACCAGTTCGGCGGTTCCCTGGGCGGACCAATCATCAAGGATAAGACCTTCTTTTTTGGCAGCTACGAGGGATTACGCCAATCCCAGGGCGTAAACACTCAGGCCCGCGTCCCCGATGTAAACGCGCGGAACGGAATCCTTCCTGGGGTCGCTCCGATCACCGTAAGCCCGGCCGTTAAGCCGTACCTGGGCCTGTATCCGGTGCCTGGCGAGGGAAATGTGATCGTTTCAGAGCCCGGCCGCAGACCGGACGGGACCGTTTTGTTAGCTGCAATTGCAAAGGTTCCGACGAACGATGACTTCGGATTAGGCCGCATCGATCACAACTTCTCTTCCGGGAAATTGGGAACGATCTCCGGTACGTACAACTATGACAGTGGCGAGAGCAGCTCCGAAACCCCTCCCGGTGTGCTGGGCGATTTGTTGGCCCAGGGCTTCAGCAGCCGAAAGCACGTCGTCTCTGTAAACCAGACCAGCATTTTTTCTCCGTCGGTTCTGAACGAGGTAAAAGTGGGCTACAGCTTTACCAATCCGGTGCAGGACATCCCGCTGGTCAGCAGGGATTTCGGCAATCTCGCGTTTCGTCCGGGACGGAATCTGCTGGGCGAAATCGTAGTCAGCCCGCTTACCACAATTGGTTATCGCGTGAACAAGTCGGACTATCAGCAGAAGCTTTGGAGCTTTAAGGATGGTCTCTCCGTTACACGCGGTGCGCATTCATTCCGGATGGGCGTGGACTTCGAGCATTATTGGTACCAGCAGGTGAGCTGCAGCCGCGGGTGCAACGGCAGCTACACCTTCAGTAACCTTGCGCAGTTCCTGCAAGCGCAGCCGCAGCAGCTCGACGTACAACTGCCCGGAGCGGAGAACCCCGACCGGCACATGCGGCAGATTATGTTCGGCTCGTATTTCCAGGACAACTGGAACGTCCGTCCATCCTTGACTCTCAATTTGGGAATTCGCCACGAGTTCGTGACGGTTCCGACGGAGGAAAAAGGGCTGATCGCGGCGATGAAGACCCCGTTCGATGCGGGCATGTATCTGTCAAAAGAAGCGCAGAAGCTCTATCCCACGTTTCCGACCCTGGGCACCGTGGATCGGTTCTACACGAATGCGACGCTCAAGAGCTTCAGCCCCCGCTTCGGGTTCGCTTTCGCGCCAGGAGATAAAAAATTCTCTGTGCGAGGCGGCTTCGGCATTTTCTATGAGCATCCCATGCTCTATAACCTGAGGACGAATATTCAGGAGATGCCCCCGTTCGCCCAGATCGGCTCGATTCTTGCGGCCGATGCGGCCAGTGCTGGAATCCCGCTTACATTTCCCCGCGCCATCGACAATCCGGCAATCGCAAGTCTGCTCAGGGGCGGAAGCTTGACAGCCCGGGTGATCAATTACGAGCAACACCCGGCGTACATCTATCGCTGGAGCCTGACTCTCCAGCGTGAACTGGGGACGGGATGGGCCTTGATAGCGGGCTACACCGGTTCGCGCGCGCTCCATCTATGGCAGCAGGCCGAGCCGAATGTGAACCGCTGGGTCGGTTTTCCGAGCAACGTCCCGAGCGATCAGAAGGTGTTTCCGTTGCGCACCAGCCCGCAATTTGGCGGACGCATCAATACAGTCTTCTCGGAGATTCGCTATCAGTATCCTAACGCCAACAGTTATCACAACGACCTTGCGCTGGGACTGCAGAAGCGTCTGAGCCAGGGTTTCCTGATGCAGGCTTCCTACACTCTATCTAAAACGGTGGACGATGGCTCCGGCGTGACGAGCACAGGTGACAACTTCGTTCAGGGGCAGCGCGGCGAATACGCCTGGGACATGAAGCTGAAGCGCGGTCTCGCTTCCTTTGACGTTCGCCATTCGTTCACGACCAACTTCTCCTACAACATTCCTGCTTTCAGTACGCTGAACGGTTGGAAAGGCGTTGTGGCGAAGGGCTGGCAGTTGAACGGAATCCTCGCGATGAGTTCCGGTTATCCGTTCTCAATTGAAGAATTCCGGACTGCTCAAGTGAATGCGATCGGAAACCGGGACAATCTTCGCCCCAGCCTGATTTCGGGCGGTAACAATAACCCGATCCGTAAAGGCAATCCGGACGCATATGTCGATGCGAGCCAGTTTGTGCTGGCGCCTGTCGGCATGTTCGGCAATCTGGGAAGAAACACCATCATCTCTCCCGGCCTTTTTCAGTTCGACGGCTCTTTGTTCAAGAATTTCACACTGGTGGAGAACCACAAGGTCCAATTCCGGGCGGAGTTTTTCAATCTGTTCAACCATCCGAACTTCGGCGCACCAGTCGGGAACGGCGGCCCCAACAATGCTCTGTTGGTGAATTCCGACGGATCGCCGAATGCGAACTTCGGGCAGATCTCATATACCCGTACTCCAGCGCGGCAGATTCAGCTTGCGCTGCGGTACACGTTCTAACGCCGGCACCGCCGGTTCTAGAACACGAATCTGATGGCCAGCTCTCCCTGCTGCCGCGGCTGCGCGGCCTGGATTCGGCCGAATGCATCCGAGCGCACGTTCGTTTGATAGAAGGTGCTCGCACCTCCAAGATTGTCGCGCCCCAATACGTTGAAGACCTGCCCGATCAATTCGATCTTTCGGGCCTCGCCAAGAGCAAACGCCTTGCTGATCCGGAGATCGAGCCGGGAGAACAAACTGCTGTCGATCTGGCTTGCGGAGAACGGGGCCAGGCCGAGCGTTGCGCGATATGCGTTGACAGCGACCAGCATGGCGGCGGTGTTGCGATTGCCCATGTTCTTCGTCGTGCCCGGCACGTAATCGGTGATGGCGCCGTCGCTATTGAGGTCAACACCCGCCTTGGCGCTGAAGGGGTACGACGTCCGGAGATTCCAGATCGCGCCAACAACGATCTTAGCGGGCAATTGCCCGCCGCCGCTGAATACGAACTCATGCCGGCGATCGGCATTCGAAGGACCGACATCGCGGCCTGGATTGTAGTTGTCAGTGATCACGCCTCCGATGCCGACCCCTACCAGGTCGGGACTTCCAAAGGTGCTATCCTGCTTCGCCAGCGTGTAGGAGACCTGGTACTGGTAATTGTGTGAGAGGCGTTTCTCGAGACGGAACAGCAGTCCCTTGTAGTTGTACCGGCCGATGGGTTGGTATTGGATGATTTGCCCCCAGTCGGTCAGCGGGCGCGCCAACGTGTCCGGATTCCTGGTGTTGACCTGAACCTGGGTTGGATAGTCGGTGGCCTTCTGATAGACGCCATCCACATGGACCGCCATATCGGACATGAGTTGCTGCGAGAATCCCACGCTCGTGGTGCGCACGGGCGCATTCACCAGATTGTTGGCGATGATATTGATGTTCGGCGCCGCGGTCGACACGAAAGCCGCCGGATCGCGGCCCTGGTAGGGATCCGGATACGGCACGTTGCCCGTGAGGTTGATCGTTGCCTGCCTCAGGGCGCTCACCTCAGTACGCGGCACAATGTTCGTAACGTTCGTGTACACGAGACCGTACCCCATCCGAACCGTCGATTTTCCGTTGTTCGCGATGTTCCACGCCAGACCCAGGCGGGGCCCGAAGTTGTTCTTGTCGCCGCGTGACCCAAAATTCGCATACGGAAGCGGCCGGGGATAGTCAGACTGCTTGACCCAATCGTCCCAAATGCCGGTCTGCAGGTCGTAGCGCAGGCCAAGGTTCAGCGTCAGGCCGCGGGCCGGCTTCCACTCGTCCATCACGTAAACGGCGTAGCTGTGATTCCGCATCTCCCGTCGGAGATTCGGAAACGATGCCTGGAATCGCGTGGCGCCTTTCAGATTCGCGAAGCTGAAGTTCGGATCGGAGGGATTGAAGTACTGATCCTGACTGAAGGTCCAGGTGCCGAAGATGTTTCCGGGGGCCCATTCGTGGGTCGGGAAGAATTGGATGCTGCCGCCAAATTTCCAGCTATGCTGCCCGGTGGTAATCGATAAGGCCTCTTGCGCTTCCGTAAACGTGGTCCGGGTGCCCGCGTTCGATACGCAAGGCGGTAAGCACTGGTACGTTCCCCACGTGAGGCTGGGAAACTGGTACACCGAGCCGCCGACGATCGTCCCGCCGCCCATGGAAGCCGGAATCGTCACCACCTGCTGATACTGCTTGGGCGCATAGGCCTTGTTCAGGAAGCCACGGTCCGACGCAGCCCCGCGCATGAAGTAGAACTCGTTCAGCACCCGGTTGGAGAGGGCCCATGTGTGACCGATGGCGTGCATGTCGCGCGGAATCAGGTCATCGTTGTTGCTGAAGGCCGCCATGCTGTTTGCGCCGCATCCGCTGCAATAGAACAGGGTGTGCTGATTGACGTAGCGGTAGAAGAGGGTTTGCTTGTCGCTGATCTGATAATCGCCGCGAATGAACCCGATATTGGTGTAGGACCCGCCCTCAAAGGTGCCCTCGAGCGCCTTGTAAAGATCCGGCCTGCCGGTGTTGACCGTAAAGAAGTTGTGCTCGCGGGTGCGCTCGAAAGTGCCGAAGTAGTGCAGGCGGTTCTTCAAGATCGGCCCGCCGAGCGCAGCGCCGAATTCGTGGCGTTTGTAATCCGGTTTCGTCGCGTGCTGCAGTTCCTGGAACTTGTCGAGCGTGTTCAGCGATTTGTTGCGGAAGAACTCGAAGAGCTCACCATGGAGATCGTTGGTTCCGCTCTTGGTGGCGATGGACACGACGCCGCCCGCGCGCTGCCCGAACTGCGCCGGGACCTGAGTTGTGTGTACCGCAAATTCCCGAATCGCCGCCTGGGGAATATCGTGGCGTTGCTCGCCGCTGATCGCTGTGGCGTTCGATAGCCCATCCACCAGGTAGCTCGTTGAGCTGGTCGAAATTCCCGCGCCGACATTGACGGCGCTTCGCTTGGCCCGCGTCGTATCGACCCCTGTCCCCGGCAGCAGCAGAGTGAGGGCGAGAGTGCCGCGATCCTGAAACGGCAGCGTTTCAATCTGCTGTTGGGTGACAACCGCTGCCACTTCGGTCTTCGTCGTCTCCACAACCGGCGACTCGCCAGTGATCGTGATGGATTCTTGAACGCCCTGAATGCCCAGAGTGAAGTCTTTGGTATATTCAAGGCCGATGGTGAGCGTGGTGTCCTTCACTTCCTGGGTCGCAAACCCGGGCAACTCGGCCTTGAGGTTGTAGCGTCCAGGTGGAATGCCGCCGAGACGGTACCGCCCGTTCTCTTCCGTCACGATCGTTCTGACGACGCCGCTTTCGGCATTCGTCACCGTAATGGTCACACCCGGCAGAATGCCGCCCTGCGCATCGGCGACGATACCGGTGACGACGGCATTTGAGACCTGCGCCGAGGCCGGCAGGACGGCCACGCTCATCAACAACAGTACTGGCAAGTATCGAGACATATTGCTCTCCTCACCTAAAATGAGCCGCGTATACGGCTATAAGTAGTGCTGGTGAAAGAAAAGCGTTATTAGTACTGGGGACCGTTTCCAGCTCTTAGTAACTGCGCTGCACCCTCGGTTCAATGCACCTTCTCGAGCCCGATTCTACTGTTTGTAAAAAAACGTGATGAATTAAAGACGGCGACTTCTCGAAGATCGTACGGTTGGTGGTAAATCCCCATCCCTCACCTCCGCGAACGTCGGAACACTGACGAGAAACCATCCCCTTTGAGCAGAGGATTAAGAATACGCGTATTAGTACTTTCGTTTGCCAGGCCTGTCAAGGGATCTTTCCAGACTGTGATAAAATGCCCTGGATTCCCAAAGGAGAAATGACCGTGAGACAAAAAGTTTGTGGCGTGTTACCGGCGCTGATTATTCTTCTCGCGACGGTTTCTTTGTGGGCGCACCACTCGCCTTCGGCCATATTCGACATGTCCAAGCGAATTACAATGGCGGGCACGCTGACGAAGATCGATTGGGTCAATCCGCACATTGTTGTTCACATCGATGGGAAAGCTGAAGACGGAAAAGCAAAGAGCTGGGTTTTTGAAAGTAATCCGCCCGCATGGTTCCGCAGAGTAGGGGTTGGCAGGGCCGACTTCGCCAAGTCAATCGGGCAAGCTGTTAAAGTCGAAGGTGTCGGTGCGAAGGATGGTTCGCTATATGGATATCTGCAAAAGATTACGTTTGCCGACGGTAATTCTTTGGAACTCACTGATGCGTCCGACACACCGCGCTGAAAGGAGAATCAGGTGATGAACCGTTTCTTTTACACCATGGTTGCCGCGCTGTTGCTTCCCGCTCTTGCTGGTGCTCAGAAGCCTGTAGCGGCACACCCCGACTTAAGTGGGTTGTGGCTCTTTTCTATCGGTCTGCCTTCAACGGCTTTGAAAAAAGAAGTCAATGGCAAGGTTGAAATCAATAGGATTGATGCCAGCGGCCGCCGGGCCGTGAGGTCCGATGTTCCCGGGGCCCTGCCGTCCGCTCCTGGACCTTCGTACAAGCCCGAGTTTCAAGCGAAGGTGAAGCATCTCTCGGACAACGAAAGCAAGCTCGATCCCGTCTTCTACTGTGACCGACCCGGTATTCCGCGGATCGGGTCTCCGCGGCGGATCATTCAGTTTTCAAACGAGGTTGTCTTCCTTTATGAAGACATTTCCGGCGATCCATACCGCGTCATTCCAACCGATGGCCGTCCGCACCGCAAGGACGGGAACCCTTCATACTACGGTGACTCCGTTGGGCACTGGGAGGGAGACACATTGGTGGTTGAATCCACGAATTTCGTCGAGGAGACATGGTTTGGCGAAGAGGGATATTTCCATTCCGATGCCATGCGCGTTACCGAACGTTTGTGGCGCGTTGGCGAAAATCTGGCGTACCAGGCAACGGTAGATGATCCAAAAGTTCTCACGGCGCCCTGGACGATGCCGGTTCGAGTGGTGAAGCCATCGAATGAGCCCCTGGAAGAGTCTCCGCGATGTATCGAAACGGATGGTCCGAAGTTGCTGAATAACGATCATCACGGCCAGAGGTAGAACTGTAGCGGCGGTCTATGACCGCCGGTTTTTCCTCGCAACGTGCCATAAAACCGGCGGTCATAGACCGCCGCTACAGTCACTAGCGCACGACTTTGGCTGGCGCCACAACAGGCACGGCGGGCGCAGGGGGTTTGGCAAACTTCGCTGGATCTATCGCGACGTTCGGCTGCACGTCATCCAGAGTGTACGTGGATTGCCCGTCAGTCCACGTCACACGCCATTGAAAAGGCATTTTCACTCCGGCCACTTCACGGTAATCCGAGTAGTCTATCTGGGTGGGAACCGGACCAACGATCGTCTTACTGTAGCGCACGACTCTGGTTAGCAGTCCCGTCTCCTTGTCAAAAAACAGTTTCACGCGACTCCCGCCGGCCATCGCCTGAACGACCTGGACCGAGCGTTCGTTGATTGAGGTGGTCGGGAAACCTGTGCGCCAGTCGGTAAGGGTTTGCTTCAGTCCGCCCGGGAAAGCAAGATCAAAATCCAGTTTGATTCCGTCCAGATCCCCTCCTGGGGCGAGCTGGAGCACCGACACCGGTTTATCCGGACCCACGATCCAGGCATTACGCCCGTCATAGGTGGTGACGCTGTCGCCATTTTGTGTATAAGCGATAACCGTCCGCTGTCCTGTAGCCTTCGCGTACACCTCCAGGGCAACCTTCCCGTGATAGCTGTCGAATCCTTCGTAGCTCCCTTTGCCCACAAAGCTGGTCAGGGTTGCCAGGCGCCCGGCGCCGCCGAGTGCCTGGATATACCGGTTGAGAATATCATCGGCGGTCGGACCCGCAGGAGCCCGGCGGTTGATTTCGACTTCGTTCGCATCGTCGGGAGGCGGCTCGCTGTACTGTTCCAGCAAACTCGGAACGACCTTTGGAGATGGGCTGCCGCGATGGCATGTATAGCAGGTCACCGCTTCGCGTCCTCCAAACAGGTCCTTATTGATCGTATTGACCACTTGAATCATCCGGCGGGCGGTGCGCTTCACGGGGACGTCATCCGCATACTTTTCCCAATTGCCGAGGACCTCATCGCCGTGGCAGTTCGTGCAGTTGTAACCCAAAGCCGCGGAGAAGAACCCCATCGTTTCCATGAACTGATTGACGGGAATTCCCTTCAGCGCCTGAACGTTTTTGAAGACATCCTCCGCCATCAGCGGTTTTTCTTGCGCTCCAGCCTGGCTACGTGTCGGCAATAGACCGAGGAGCGTGCACACTCCAAGCGTGCACGCTGCAATCATAAAAAGTCGGTCTCGTCGTCTCGACATGTTGTGCAAAAGCTCGCCGGCGTTGACTATTTCGCGGCGAGGGCCGGCCCGATGTCGGATTGTTTGGCGACCGTGCCATGGCCGCCGGCAATCGTAGCGCCGGTGATGCCGTATTTCCTCAGGACCTCACCCACGGCGACGGTGCCTTCCGAACGGTCGATCGGACCGCGGGGTGAGATGAGATCGGTGACATACAGAATATTACCTGTGACCACGTGGACGAGGAGAAAGCCTTGGACATGGGGATTGGTAATATTGTAAACGCGAATTTCGGCGGCGTCGTCCTTGAGTGTCATCTGGTCCTTGACCTCGATGATCTCGGCCGCGCGCGGCTTCTTCTGCAGATCGTCCGAAACGACCGTGTGAGGCGCCTTGACATCCTTTTCGAAATAGGGCTTGTCCGGACTCGGAACGATCACCTTCGCGCCTTCGGCCACATATGTTCGCATGCCGCCAGTATGGTCCATGTGGTGATGGGTCAGGACCACATACCGGATTGGCTTGCCCGGATACTTCGCTTTTGCTGCGTCGATGACCCAGCGCGATTGCAGTTCGCCATAAGGGGCATCGAAGATGACCAGATGGTCTTTCATTGCGACGATCAGATTGTTGGCGGTTCCACCCTCGACATGCTGCACGTTGGGCGTAAGCTCGACCAGCTTGAGGCCTCCGCCGTTGGGGAAAATGACGTTGTCGCTGTCGGTCAAACGAGTCAGGAAAAGCCGCCGCAATATCCATTGATAAGGCACGTTGCCGGTTGCGGGCGGCTTGGCCGCCGCCTTCACGGCGTCAGGGACCGCAAAGGTCTCGGCTGCGATTGTCGGATTGGCGCTGACCTCTCGGTAGGTGAGCCTTGCCACCTCGACATCGTTGACCCGATAAGACAGCGATTGCGCGATCTGCACGCGGCCGACAGCTTTCCAGTCCGCCAGCACGAGATCAAAGTTCGAATCGCCGTTGATGTTGTCGTCATCGCGCGTGCGGACGGCAGCGGGCAGATGAGTCTTGGGATCGAACAGGATGGTGAATGTCGTTGGGCCGTCAACGTATGAGACCGCCGGCAGCGACTGCTGGCCGAGCCGTTGGGATCCCGCGGCGCGGACCTTTCCCGGTTCGTCCATGGCCTTGACCAGCAGCCAGGGTGAGGCGCGCTCGAGCTCGCGCTGATGCGTGGCTACGCGGATGCCGGACATCGCCTGGCTGCTCTTTTCGTCCGTGACGTAACCGAGCGCCGGCAGCACGGTCTCCGTGTATTTCATCTTCACCGCGGGCTCGGGGTATTTCTGATCGCGGTCCCATGCGGTGCGGGCCCTGCCAGTGGCGAGATCCCAGGTGATCGCGAACGTCGCATCCCCCAGGAAGCGCGGCTCTGCACCGGCCAGGAATGACTGCCCCGGTTCCCAGAACCTGGCATCGCCTTTGATGGCCAGGCCCTTCAGTGCGCGCAGTTCGGCGCCACCTTCCGCGGCGACGGCCTGCTTGACGAGATCGCCACTTCCTTGAGCGAACGCCGGCTGTTGTTGGATCATCGCCAGCAACAATGCGATCGACAGAGCGTATTTCATGGCTTTCCTCCCTTGTGTCCGTTACGCTACCACGCTTTTTCAGAGGACTGCGATAGAAAGACATCCGGCTCCGGAACGGGCCGTAGATGCATTTACTGTTTTATGACGATAAACCATCCAGCGACGATCGGACCTTGTGGGCCGCGGCCACGTCCGCCAGGTGCCGCAGCTGGCGGCGCGCCAGCGGCTGGCGCCGGAACCGGACCGCGCTCGGGCTGGAAGAGGTACACGTTGTGTGTCTTCGGATCAACCGTGATCGTCTTCGCGCCGGCGAACGTGTCGACCGTCGCAACCACTGTGTACTTGTCGGGCGAATCCTGGTGGACCACGGTGACATTGCCCTCGCCGCCATTCGGAATGTAAATCAGTTTTTTCGACGGATCCCACCCCAGGGCGTCAACGCGCGTGCCGTTCTTGATCGTCGCCACGATTTTGCCCGTGTTCGGATCAACGACGACGGATGTACCGTTGCAGCCCGAGAAAATGCGGTTCGACGCTTTGTCATATGCGATGCCCGTCGGCCCTTTACACGGCTCGAGCGGCCACGAGGCGGTCGCCTTCCACGTCTTGACGTCGATCACCTGCATCGTGTTCTTGCCTTCGTTGTTGACGAAGATGTGTCCCTTGCCATCGGCCGCGGCGCCTTCGGGCGCCGTGTCCTCGAGCTCGACAGTGGCGACGATGGCACCGGTCTTTGGATCGAGCGCGGTGAGAGTGCCGATCGGGCGGCTGTGATTCGTCAGAATGATTTTATCGTCGGGCTCATCGTACATGATGCCGTCGAGACCTGGGCCGACTTTGATCTGTTTGATCACCGCCAGCGTCTTCAGATCGAACATGGTGACAGTCTCGTCGCCGCCGTTCGTCGTAAAGCCGTGACCAACCTTGGTGACGATGCCGGCGCCATGCACCCCCGGCGTGTTGGGAATGTCGCCGAGTATTTTCCCTGTGGCGCCCTCGATCACCATCATGTGAGTGGCCCGCGAAACGAACACGCGGCCCGTGGCGGCTTCGGCGGCGACGTAGTCCGTGCCGCCTTCGCCTTTGATATCGAACTTTTCAACCTTGAACGCTTGCGCGTGCCCGACACTGGGCGCGGCAAGGCTGGTTGCGAAGAGAACCGCAAATGCGGTCAGTAAGCGTTTGGTCATCGGGCCTCCGTTGTTATTGCGAACGCGTGTGTAAACCTGCACATAATCTGCCTCGGACAGACGACAATTGTAGCCCCGTTTGAAACTGAATGGGAGATTACAAAATGCGCCCATTCACGGCCGTCCCGCTTGACCACACCTATGCACGATGATACTGTCGCGCCCGGATGCGAAGATTTCTGCGAAAACCTTCCTTAAGAAG
>Ga0137409_10005787_pt1 | contig 12848 bp, 11 predicted proteins | sample CZODoug1_16funga_FD_122059 | JGI IMG/M metagenome (GOLD analysis project Ga0137409, IMG submission 122059) | Vadose zone soil fungal communities from Angelo Coast Range Reserve, California, USA - CZODoug1_16fungal (Hybrid Assembly) | ecosystem: Environmental > Terrestrial > Soil > Vadose zone...
GGGGCGTAGCACAGCCTGGTAGTGCGCTCGGTTTGGGACCGAGAGGTCGGAGGTTCGAATCCTCTCGCCCCGACCAAAACGCATTCAACCCTTCCGTCGACGGTCGCTCCCGCGGTATCCACCTTTAGTTTTTTTCACCAAAAGGCCAAAAACTAGCGATTTTTAGCAGACTTTGGGCTTGGTCTGTGGTATATGTCATTGCGAAAGTTTTCTCATTTTGTTGACGTTTTGGAGGTGGGATACCACACATGGCGACCAGCACTGCAGCAGGTAGGAAGCGCATGACCCAGTCTGAGGTCTTTAATCATTTTGCGGAACGGACCGGAATGAAGCGCGCTCAAGTGAAACAGTTCTTCGACGACCTTGCGAGCTTGGCAACGTCGGAAGTGAAATCTGGCGGAGAGTTTGTGCTCCCGGGTTTCGGAAAACTGGTTCGCTCAGAGCGAAAGGCGCGCGAGGGCCGTAATCCGGCGACGGGAGCGACGATTCAGATCCCCGCGAAGACGACCCTGAAGTTTCGCGTGGGGAAGGCTATGAAGGACTCTGTCCTTCCTCGCAAGTAAGCGATCCGCCGCAAGCCCCGCTTCGCGAACAGATTAGGCGCCGGTGTAGTGTCTCTAATGGGGGGCACAGCCGGCGCTTTCCCCTTTTCGCCCCAAAATTAACCCACAAAGCAGCAGAGACCAGCAGCGTTCAAACCCAGCCTCGCCCTCCAAAACGCTCGACAATCTGCCTTAGTTTGCTGTTCGCCGAGCCCACAACCCTCTTCCTTGTGCTTTCCCATTGGATAATTCCGATTATTTAGCTAGCCGGGGAGACCAAGTCGTGGTATAGTTTCCGGTTTCGCTGAGAGAGGTTTTGCTTTCTATCTGCCCCTGTTTGGGCCTTTACGTTGCAAGATTTCGCGAAAATGCAAAGAGTTTACATCCTATAGGGGACTGGAAAGCATCTATTGTTACGTAACGGAGACCGAATTTCATAACTTTTTAGAAGGAGACTGTATCCAATCGTGAATCTCGATAAAGGCCTGCCGCTGGCTGAGCGGCTTCAGAGAATCGATCATATCCAAGCGCGGCGTTTTTCAAAGCTCGGCGGCACTGTTCTGGACATTGCCACCGAAGGAATTATTCGTCATCTAGCTGCTTGTGATCGGATGGACGTTAACCCCGACATTTCCGCTGTAAGAGAGATCATCGATGACGCTCTCAACGGCCGGCGTGTCTATGCCGAAGCCGCGGAAATCACTCGCGCTGCGTAACGTAGACTGAACACCCCAATAACCGCAGGCTGCCGGATCCCGATTCGGTAGCCTGTTATTTTTTGTCGTTTCTCCTCATTGGATCGACTTCTGAGGCGTGCTAACATCCCCGCGGTTTGAGTTGATGGCTCCCGTAGCTCAGTGGATAGAGCATCTGCCTTCTAAGCAGAGGGCCGCAGGTTCGAGTCCTGCCGGGGGCACCACTTCCTACTTCTTTCCGAGGCTTACTTGTTGTCATCCTCGGTCCGGCTGCCGTCGGTTCTTGGCGGACGATCTCTGCCGACGTTCAAATGATCGTAATTCAGGGCCGTATTAAAGATGAGAAAAAAACTGCCCTGAGTTTGATGCCGCCACATGGGATTATTCGCGAACATCACCACGTGTCCCTGGCCCACGGGTACATCGACCACCGCCGGCTTATTCACCAGATCCGACCCTCCCGCCAGCATACCGCTAATGAGGAGACTCTTTTCATCCGAAGCGAATCTCAGGACTATGCGTGGCCTTAATTCAGGCGGCGTAGCAAACGCCTGCTGCAGCCGCTGCTCGTCAGTCAGTTCGCCGGGCCTTCGTTGCTGAGCAGGTTCGGCCAAAGGCATTCCCTGGACAACATCCGGGTCTGTCAGAGTTCCTCGGCCTGATGGCCGGCCGACGCCCGCACCGCCGCCTCCACCTTCGCCGCCTCCGCCGCCGCCAGGGCCACCGCCGGCGGCAACTTGGAAAAGGGGCGCCTGGTTGAAGTAAATCGGCAAAGTCTCGGCATAGCCGTAAGCGATCGGGCTCCGCCGGTCCGCAAACGTCGCGTTGTAAACGGAGCCACGCGCCTGAAGGGTTCGGGATTCCTGGATGGACACACCGCTGACCAGACCGTAGTCGACCGCTATGCGGGTGCAGTTCGTAATGGGGATAAAGACACCGCCGTCTTCAACAAACTTCTGCAGGTTCAGGACTCCACGCAAGGTCATACCGCCGCGGATGTCGTCACTCTGATCCGGACCGATTCCCATGTTCGGAGTGACGTCACTTCCCTTCCACGGAATCGGCGCGCCGCGCATGGGGATGCCACCGACGATCACCTGCGCAGATCCGCCGACAGGTGGAAAGATGATGACGTCAAACTTCTCCCGCAGGTTCGGCGTGTTGCGAATTACCTGATCAGAGATATAGGTGTACGGGACCTGGAGCCGATCAAACTCAACTCGGAACCAGCCATCATTTTGTGTGTTCGTCCACGTGTGCAGAATTGCGATATGCGGCACTGCCAGCAAGTGGCTTTTGACATCCGGTAGCTTCTCAACGGCGATCGCCTTCAGTCCGGAATCTGCGACCGGGCCCGACAATTTCTGATTCAAGTCCCCGGGATTGTCCGACAGCTTGATGATGAAGGTTCCGGCATTGAACTTCTGACCTCCAGCTTCAAATGGCTCTTCGGCAGCGGCGATCTTCAAGTCTTTAAGCTTGAAACGCAATGTCATCAAAGTGTTCTCGGCGTTGTGATTGATCAAGTACGCCGTGGGCGCGGGTGCTTTGGTAACGGTACCTGCAACCTTAGCGTCCTGGGTAAGCAAAGTCATCGGCGATTGCAGGACACTCTTATCAGTAACGCGAACCGTCTTCACGTTGCGCAGCGCCCCAAGTGTCCAGCCGGTGTCGTCATACGGGGCGGGATCATTGACGTTGTAATACTGAGTATCCAGCAGCATGTCGGCCATACGGGAGTAGGGTTGATCCATCCGGATCATGTAGGATCCGGCAGGAAACTTTTGGTCCTTTACCGTGATCTCCTTATCAACCTGGTGAACCTCGACACCCATCAGCCGGAGCAAATTCACCATGTCCGCGGCCTCAACCACTCGTGCCTGATCGCCCGGCACTACCCAAGCCGCCGGGCCTTCGTTCGTGGCCTTGGCGACGGAACGTTTGCTCTTCAAATAAAAGTTCTTCAGAAAGCGATCTTTGTTATTCGAAACAAAGTTCATCGCCAGGAGGATCGCCGACTCCTGCATGTTGACGTTGTTGCGCAGCGACCATTTTACGCGCGGCTGTGGCGGATTAGGACGAAACCAATCACGTTGTGATTGGGCCCCCACGGTGCGATCCATGGTGTCGGCGACGCTGTTGCCGAAGGTCTCGTAAAAGCGACCAATCGCGTTATGTCCGTTGGCGACATAGAACATGTAGTTCGGCGCCCAGCCATCGTAGAAACCATGTGTCCAAACGCCGGGCACTCCGCGCTTGGTCATCTCTTCGATCTCGTGATAGGCGAGCACATTCCATTCATCGATCACGATCGGATCCAGCCAGGCGTTGTAAGGACCAGTCCCAGTCGATGTGTAAAGAAAAGGCACCGACTCGTGCAGGTCATGCAGGATCGCCGGATGATATTCGAGAAAGGTCTTCATCTGATTGCGGGACAGCGCCAACGCCATGCCAAGTCCGTCACGATTGTTGTCGTGAGCAACGTATTTGCCCCAGTAAACCAGCGGCGGCACGCCTTTGCCCGGGTTCGCCTTGCGATAGTTATACGTGTCGACCATGCGATCGCGGCCATCGACCTCAAGCGCCGGAGTAATGAGCACAATTACGTTCTTGCGGATTGCTTGAATGAAAGGACTCTCTTCGACGGCCAGACGATAAGCGAGTTCCATTAGCATCTCGCAGGACCCAGTCTCGGGCGAGTGAATAGATCCCGACGCCCAGTAAAAAACCTTGCCTTCGCCGATGAGTTGTTCCGCTTCAGCGTCAGTGACCTTGCGCGGGTCGGCAAGTTTCGCGGTTATCTCTTTGTAACGATCAAGCTTTGCGAGCAACGCTTCATCACCCACGGCCACCAGCATCTGTTCTTTTCCCTCTTCGCTTTTCTCAGGCGCGATGAAGGTTCGCACTCGCGGCGTCGTCTTTTCCAATTCGCGATAGTAACGATACAAATCTTTCGTGTAGGTCAGATGGCCCGGCGCGCCCACGGCATAACCCAAAATTTTGTCAGGCGACGGGACCTTGTCCGACGCGGGCAAATGGTCGACCAGCTCGGTCATGAAGTAAGACTCGGTCGTATATTCTTTGACCTTCGCGCCATATTCGGAATTGTTCGGTCCGGCCGCAGCTTTGCTTGTAACCGGCGGTTTGTCCGCGTTCCCGGCCGAAGCCGGATGCGCCGTCTTTGGCTTTTCCACCTTTTGCGCTTGCACGCGCAGGGAAACCTGCCAAAGCGCTAACGCGGTGACGATTGTCAACAAGAAAATACGAAGGTTTTGCAGGGACATCTTTGCTTTCATGGCCAGCTCCAGAAGAGAAAGTTTGTCGGGCGTGCGAAGGATACTGCAACCCGACCGAACTTGCCAGAGTCAAAGAGCCAGGAGGCAAGCGCTTAGAGGCAAGTGCCACCCGCCCTCTGCTCTTTGCCCCTTGCTCTTTGCCACAGGTGTAGTGTAAACACTCAGTTCAAGGACTTATTTCAACTGTACTAATCGATAGAGTTTTCTGGCGGCTATAGTTCAGTTGGTTAGAACGCTAGATTGTGGATCTAGAGGTCGTGGGTTCGAGCCCCACTAGCCGCCCCAGAAAGAGTATTCCGAAATGCCAGACGCACAAAGAACCGCCACTCATGCACAGACCTATTTGGTCGATTCAGAAACCTTTTCGTTCGAAACCATTGAACAAGAGAATGGCCAGGCGAGCGTCATTCGCTTTGAACTCAAAGATCCGCGCTATCAAGCCGGCGATGTCGTCCTCGTCTTGTCGGGGACGGACATTCACTTTCACGGGATGATCGGAGAGATTCGCGACGGTTGGGCGGTGGCCACCGACCGGCGCGGCTCCCTCCTGGCCGCGACGGTGCAGTAAGACGAACGTTCAAGTTTGGAGGTAGCCATGAAGCGCCTCTTGTCGATCGCGATTCTTGCCTTAACAGTGTACGCGCCCAGCGCGTCGGCGCAGCATGATCGCTATGCCAGGAAGTACCTCAAACAGGGAATCGAACACTTCAGCAAAGGCGACCTTGCCGGCGCGATTGCGGATTATGACCGCGCCCTGAATGCCGATCCGAAATTCGCGGAAGCTTATTTCAATCGCGGCAAAGCCAGGCGGGCCCAGGGCGACCTCGACGGCGCGATCGCTGATTACGAAGCGGCCGCCGAACTTGACCCTCAGCTGGCCTTGAACAACCGCGACATCACCCAGGCCTATCTGAATCGCGGTTACATCAGATCGAACCGGCTGGATCTTGACGGCGCACTTGCCGACTTTGATCGCGCGATCAGACTTGACCCAAAGGACGCCGATGCTTACTTCAAGCGCGGCCGGGCGCTGCTGATCGAAGGCAACGTCAATTTTGCGATCGCCGATTTTGACAAGAGCATCTCGCTGGACGATCACAACCCGCTGGTCTTCGCCGAACGCGCGTTGGCCCACCAGAACCTCGGACAAAAGGAAGAAGCAAAGAAAGATTTCGAGCAAGGGTTGAAGCTCAACAACGACCTTCGTTTGATGATCGACATTCACCTGCTTGATTTGCAGATGCAGATCAAGGAGATGCGTCGCCGGCAGGCCGCCGTCCACCGAAATATTGCGTGATTACCGGGGAAATCCGGCCGGCGCGCGCACTTCAGCGTTGCGCTCGATTGGCTTGATGTCGAGGCGATGAAACCCCTTGTTTGTGTGAGTGGATAAATACGTGAGGGCGATCTGCTTGCCGAGCGATACGTCAATCTCTCTCAAAAAAGGATCGAAACTCACCGGCGCTCCCGTGCCCTGGAAGAAAGCTGCTCCGCCAGTTTCGTCTGAGAGTTTCTCTAAACAGCTTTGTCCATTCGCCGCCAACAGTTGCGGGACGGAAGCTGCGCTGGGCGCATAGATTGAATAAATCGCGACGCTGCGACGTTGCGCTTCGGTAATTGCTCGCTGCAAATCCAAACTCTGACTGGGCGAGGAACTATCCACGCCCCGCGCAACATCCAATCCATCTGAGACTACGATCAACGCGCGCCGGCCCGCCGGTTGCGAATCAAAGCGGCGCAGCGCCTCGATGATCTCCACGTAGGGATTGAATGCGCCGGCCGAAGCCAGACCCGTGGGCGGACGCAACCCGGAAGCGGCTTTTTCAAGATCGGGAGTGAACTTGCGTCGCAGGTCGAGCGAACCCGAACGAATGTAACCAATCATGACGCGCGAGCCGTTCGGCAACCGGCGCACAAAATCCGCGATTCCCTTTGTCTCAGTTCCGATCGAAGACACCAGATCATCCTGTAACAGAATTGCCAGCGAGATTGGACTATCTGATGGACCACGAATCGAAAGATTTTGCTGGACCTCGCCATCTTCCTTCACCAGCAAATCGACGGTTTGCATTTCCTCCGGCTTGCCGCGCAACTTGATGGTAACGGGCACGGTCACAGGTTTGGGCGTTCCTTGCCCGCGCCTCAATCCATCGCCTTTTTGGGCGCGCGCCGGTCCCGCTGATAGGGCAAAGAAAACGATGCCGGCGATCGAAAGGGCTTTTTGTCTTGTCTTCACAATAATCCCTTCGGCGTGCGTTCGTGACGGGGAGTCGACCCGATCATATTACAACGCGCGCAGGCCAGCAAAGCCGCGCGGGCCTGTGTCAGAGCCGGGAGCGGTAGCGACCGGATCAAAGCGTCAACCCGTAAGCACCTGGGGTTAAGGATTGTTGAGTCTCTGATCCGGTCGCTACCGCTCCCGGTTCTGACACGCCACGTTTGGCCTACCCTTCTCCGTCAGAGTATCATTTCTTTGAACGGAGTTTAGGATTGGGGTCGTTTCTTTCAGTCTTGGGAATGTCCGAAGAAATCATGAGTGCCGGCCATCCGGACGGAAAAATCACCAGACGCGACCGCCAAATCACGCGCCTGTGGCAATGGGCGCCGTGGCTGACTTTTCCAGTCGTGACGGCCGGTCCGCCAGTGGCATTCTGGCTGGCGTATCTGTTGGCCTCGAGTGATGCCACGGTCTTCCTCCTGCTCGCCTTCAGCTCGATCCCATTCGCCCTAATCGCGGCGGTCATCATGGTGCTCTTGCTGGTCGTGCTTCGCCGCCGGTGGGCCCGACAGCTGCGCGAGCGCCTCGCGTCGGATGGAGTTACGGCTGACGAAGTCGAATGGTTCATGCCCGAACTCACTCGCGACGAACGTCGCGCGCTGAAGGGCATGGAACAACAACAGCCGCTGCTGGCTGACGCCTATCGCGAAACGCTGGCCCTGCGTTTGAACGCTTCTCGTCTAACCGCCAGCGCTCGGCGCGATTTGCTGCAAGTCGAAAGACGACTCAGTCGCGCGCGATATCTAAACGCGCCCGACACCGCGGTTCTGATCGAAGAGCTGCGCCGCGACCGCGCGCGGCTTGAGGGGGTCAAACAGGAAGGCGCGTCGCGCCGCGCCGAAGCGGAGGCGCGTTTGCAGATGATCGAGGCTGCAGCCAGCCGGGGCGCGAGTTGGAGCGAAACCAACTACATGTTGCAGAGACTCGACGAAGGACGAACGCACGTGCCGCTGGGTTTGGAATCAGCTCGCGCCGAACAGCAGGTTCGCGAAGACACGCAACGCGAATTACGCAAAGAACTCGCACCATAAAGAGACCGCAAAGGGAGACCCGATTCATGATCGTGTCTGCCATGCGCTTCTTAATAGCGCTGCATTAGCACCCGCTGAGGCCTTGATCCCGAATCATCCTATCGCGGCGTGTTCGCAGGCGCTCCTGAGCGAATCGTGATCTCAGTCCCTCTCCCGAGGTCAAGATCATTTCGACCCTGCACATACACGGAACCAGCGCCGCCGCCGGCCCCAACGATGGCGCCGATCGCAGCACCTTTGCCGCCGCCGGCAATGGCGCCAATGATTGCGCCCACCGCTGTTCCGATAGCCGCGCGCTCCTCGGTCTTCCGCGTTTGGCTCTCGTCGCGGACTGTGCCTTCGGTGTCCACCCGCACGGTCTCACCACTCGCTGAACGGACGGCTTCGACAATTCCCGCAAAGCGATAGCTACGGCCATCGCGCAAGCGAATGTCGTCAAAGTCGAGCGTCATCACTGAACGACCGGTCAGACGTCCGCTGCGCTCGATATGCGAGACGTGCCCTCCGATGCTTGCACCTGCGAATTCCGCCGGCTCGTTTACCCTGAGAGTAAACCGATCACCAACCGCGGCGGTGCTGGTCGACAATGCGTCGTCCAGCACCCCCACTACGCGAGCTCCATCCGGTATCAGGAAACCACCCGCGGACGTCGGATACGTCGGCAAGTTCTGCGGGTTATAAATGTTGAACTGAGCCACCTGCGAAATCTTGTCGTAAGTGCTCTGCACTGCCACCGGCCTCGACAGCCCCTGAACATAAACTCGCCGAATGACGTTCAACCGCTGACCGCTATCGATCGGATCGAAGGTAGCAGTAAACTCGTTTCCGGTATCGCCTGTTGAGCTAACCGATAACTGATTCGAAGTCAGCGTCACTTGTGAATGTACTGTTCGCCCGCTGGGCGTCGTTTCAACCCGCTCGCGTCCGTCAGCTTCGAAAGTAATCTGCGGGGCTCTCGTGGATGCCAGGGTTACCGTACGGCCGCGCACGTCGATTGCCAGCTGATCGGGCGATTCCAGACGCCGAATGATTGAATCACGCAGGCGCCGTTGCTCGCTCGGCGACAAATCACGCGTCGCCTGATCGGCTATGCGTGCCGCATCATCACTGCGCGAAAGATCGATGCGGAAGGTGCCCGTAAGCTGGCTGCTCACCGGGAACTGGCTGCTCACCGGGTTCCCGTAAGTCGGATTGCCGTACGTTGGGTAGGCTCCCGCTGATTGCGGCCAGTTGATCCGATACGCGTTGGCAAGCTGATTCAGATCGACGCGCATTGCTGACCAGTATTGCTGCGATCGCGCATCCACGTTGTTCCTTCGCAGAAAGTCATCTATCAGCGCCGCGCGATTCAAGACTTCCTGCGCGTCAGATGCCGTTGCCTGGCGTCTGTCTAATCGCTCGTGGAACCGCCGCACGCTATCGCCAAAGTTACGAGCGAAGGAGTTGATGTCCTCGTTGGCTCCGTAGGTTTGGTTATCGTTTTGATCGCTCCACCCCTGAATGCTGCTCGCAAACAGAGCTGAGCGATTTTCCAGGCGCAGAATCGACTGTCGCACCGTTTGATTTGAGCGCGGGTAAACGCGACGCTGTGCCGGGGCGGACGGGCTCATCGCCAACAGACACACGATCGCTAACGCTCCGAACAAAATACGTTTTCTCATTGCTTCTGCCTCTCCCTCCTCTACTTAATGTCTGTTCTCGAACAGGCGCTTTCATCAGCTTTAAGCGTCACGATCAAGAATCGGCCCAATGCCACCCGGGGACAGAGAGAGTATGAACTCTCCGGCAGTCTATGAACGTTTCCGTTACGGGGAGGCAATTAGTATTCCCTGGAATTGTTCAATGGTTGCCGAAGGAAATTCCCGTTCCGTTTCGCGCGTCAATCGCCTTTATTGCAATTGGTGAGTATTAAGACCGGTCATCTGCGTTTTGAAAACGGTCATGTTATTCTTTCCTTGAGCTTTCGAGACGACTGAGACGATGGAGAAAAAGACCAAAGCGACCATCCATTTCGCCGGAAATGATTTCTTCGTAGGGGTGACCCCGTCTGGGCACGCCCAGGCGATTGAGACGAATTCCGATCGCGCGAGCGCCGCCACGCCGATGGAACTGCTGCTAATCGCGCTGGGAAGTTGCACGGCGGTTGATGTGATTTCAATTTTGAAAAAGAAGCGTCAGCAGGTCACTGACTATCGCGTCGAAGTGAGCGGAGCGCGGCGCGAGGAGCATCCGCACAGCTATACGCGCCTGGACGTCAAGCACATCGTCCGTGGCCACGCAGTCTCTGAGCAGGCAGTGGCCCGCGCAATTGAGCTTTCGGACACGAAATATTGCAGCGTCGCCGCGAGCCTGCGCGGCAGCGCCGAGATTGTTTCGAGCTACGAGATCGTGGAAGAGGATGCAGTGAATGTCCCGGCCTGAACGCGCATCGTTTCTGATCTGCGCGGGATTAATCCTCGCCATCCCTTCGCCTGGCTACTCGCAGAGCGGCGATGCGGCGCTCAGCGCGGTCCGCGAGAGCGACCGGGCCGACCGCGCGCAGAAAAGCAAACAGATTACTCAACTCTCCGCCGCCGAGCACGCCCGGCGCGCCGGCATTTACCTGCTCAATCGCGCGTTCGCTGAAGCCCGCGCGCACTGGCAGGCGCTGATCGACAATTATCCCAACGACCCGAACGTCCCGGCCGCGCTGTTAGGCATTGCGCGTTCTTACTATGTTGAGCGTCGTTATGAAGAGGCGCGCCAAACTTACGAAAGGCTGGCGCGTGATTATCCGCAGACCAGGGAAGGGCGTGAAGGACTGAATTTTTCCGCTTCATCGCTGCTGCGCATGGGGCGCGGAGCGGAAGCAGCCGCGCGCTATCAGGAGTATCTCGAAAAATATCCCAACGGCGAGCGCATCGACACTGCGCATTTGAACATCATCGACGGCTATCGCGAATCTGGCCGACCCCAGGAGGCCATCGCCTGGATCGATCGAACTCGCGGACGATTTGCCGGGACCGCGACCGATACGAACGCGCTATTCGCGCGACTCAGGCTGGACATTGCCGTCGGCGACTGGCAACACGCCGTGCGAACGGCCGACGATTTGCTAAGCAAACCGTTTCCCAAAGGCACGAACACAAACGCCGACGAAGTGCTTTATTTGAGAGCGCATTCGCTTGAACGCGCCGGACGCAACCAGGACTCAATTAGCACTTTCCTCATGATTCCCGATAATGCTGCTTCGTATTACGGCCCGCTGGCCACCGGCAAGCTGGCCAAAAGCAGCGATCCCAACGCGCGGCAACGCGCGGCTGAGCGCGCCCAGTCCGCAACGTCAGCGATCAACGCGGCAGCAGCGAACTACCCGGCGCCTTATCGTTTGCAGATTGTAAATGAAGCAAAGAAGCGCGGGCTCGATCCGCGCCTGGTGCTCTCCATCATGAAACAGGAGAGCCAATTCAAGCCGAACGCGAAATCAGCCTCGGCAGCGCGCGGCCTGTTGCAGCTGACGTTAGACGCGGCGCAGAAATACGCCAAGCGCGCCGGAGTCAATCATCTCACGGAAGATTCACTGTACGTGCCCGGCACTTCGATCGCGCTCGGTTGCGAATATCTCAGCCAGCTTTCGCGCATGTTCGCCGGCTTGCCGGAAGCGATTGCCGCTTCCTACAACGGTGGCGAAGACAATGTCGCGCGCTGGCTCGCCCGCTCGAGCCAAAACGACGAAGGCGTCTTCGCCTCTGAAGTTGGGTTTTCCGAATCGAAGGACTATGTGTTCAAAGTGATGGCGTTTTATCGCGCCTATCGCCAACTGTACGACGCAAACCTGAAGCGACGATGAAGGGGCAAAGAGCTAAGCGCTAAGAGACCCGCGCTTTGCCCGTTGCCCCTTGCGCTTTGCGCTTCGTAACTACGGCTGCGGACAATAGCGTGGCTCGAAACCCTGCGCGCGTTCGCGCCGATCAAGCACCTGCGGCCGCGGATAATCACGCGGAATGATTCCCAGTCGTACCAAAGACGCGCGATATTCGTACCGAATCATGATCTCGCCCGCCGGCCGCGAGTCCAGGTCCATCTTGATCCATTGCACGTCGTTGCGCACTGAACGGCCGATGCCGGTAGCCGCCGACTCGTCGTCGGGCGCCGGATAGGACGGCACACTCTGCCGCCTGGCGGATTCGCGCCCTATGCCATTCGCGGTCTGAGCCTCACCGGTCGAATTCGATTTGGGCGCGGGCGCGGACCTGTCGTCACGCGTGCGATCCTCTTCCTTATCCCTGTAGGGCGGTCTTGGCTCGCCGGGCGTCACCGGGAGGATCGTAAACGGCCGGCGCTCGCGAAAGAACACGGCCGAAATCACGCCGAGATTCGCCGTCTGGCCCAGCTTCGCCGCATAAGAATCGCGCTCAGTCGTGAAGTAGAAGCGGCGCGCGCTATCCCCACTCATCTGCCATCCGCCGACCGAAATCGTGCCGTAAGGCGCAATCACCCATTTGTGCGCGTCCCACGCGCTGGTGTGTCGCGCGTCGATTGAGTTCAGGCCATCGACCGACAGCGCAACTGCCACGCGCGTGCCGAAAGGATTGTGAATGCGCACCTCGTACTCCGCGTTCTCGAGTGCCTCGATGTAGCGCCGGCCGCGCGCTGCATATTCCGCCAGCGGGCGTCCGTCCACCAGCACTTCAACCGCGAACCCGTTTTCCGTGGCCACCGGCTCTGAATAGAATTCGTCCGTCGCCGATTCAGCCTCGGCGGCCTTGAAGGCTTGCACATTTTGCGAGCCATACCTGAGCGCCAGACCGGCCAGGACTGCGATTGCGGTCATCAAGCTGAGACCCGTAAGAAACTTTTTCCACATTGATTCGTTCTCCTTCTTGGCGAGAATAGCTATCGTCGATTGCAGAACGGCGCCATTCAGGAGTTCTTGCGCGGTACGGGCAGCTTTTTGGCGAGTTTATCCCATGCCAACCGATCCGTTTGGGTATTGAGCGCCGGCAGGATAGAATGGCGCGACGCTT
>Ga0137409_10005788_pt1 | contig 12846 bp, 12 predicted proteins | sample CZODoug1_16funga_FD_122059 | JGI IMG/M metagenome (GOLD analysis project Ga0137409, IMG submission 122059) | Vadose zone soil fungal communities from Angelo Coast Range Reserve, California, USA - CZODoug1_16fungal (Hybrid Assembly) | ecosystem: Environmental > Terrestrial > Soil > Vadose zone...
AGGTCCCCAACCTTGCGCTGTTCGCCAACATCGGCATCAGCCAACTGATCAAGGCGAAGGTCGCCGACATCCAACGTCTGATCGAATCGCTCAACGCTCAGGCGCTGTGTGTGCACCTCAACGCCTTGCAGGAGGCTATCCAGCCGGAAGGCACTCCGCAATTCAAGGGGGCCTGGCAGGCAATCAAAAATCTCTGTCATGAGTTGTGCTGTCCCATGATCGTCAAAGAGACCGGCTGCGGCTTCCACCATTCGACATTGCGCCGGCTCGCTCAGATCGGCCCGGCGGCGCTGGCTGCAGTGGATGTCAGCGGCCTCGGCGGCACGCATTGGGGGCGCATCGAGGGCGCGCGCGCCGGCGCCCACACCTTGCATCACGCGGCCGCCGCGACATTCGCCGATTGGGGAGAAGCTACCGTTGACAGCGTATTGGCGGCGCGAGAAGCCCTGGGGCCGAACACGGAGATCTGGGCATCGGGCGGGGTTCGTTCCGGCCTCGACGCCGCCAAGCTCATTGCGCTCGGGGCAAGCCGCGTTGGTTACGCGAAACCTGCTCTGGAAGCGGCCCTCACCGGACCAATCGAGTTACGCCAGTGGATGGAGCTACAAGAGTACGAACTGAAGATCGCTCTGTTCTGTACCGGCTGCGCCACTCCAGCCGGTCTCCGAAGCAAAACTAACGCGTGGGCAATGCTATGAAACATAATACCTCAGGGGTTATTAGCGCCTCCCTGGCGCGTATGCGGAAGGAATACGCTGAGATGGCCGCCGAGTCGTCCGCCAGATTCTCGCTACGGGAGATGCTCGACCATGACCAGTTCCATCTGTCGGAGTACTGCCGTGACTACCGACCCAATCCCTACGGCGCCGAGATGTACAAAGCAGTCGAGAAGTTCGGACGGCATTACGGAATCTGGCTCGACGACGCCAAACATTACATCAGTTGTACAGATTACTTATATCCGTCGGCGAGCCTCGAAAAGCTAGTACCCATAGGGAAGAACCTCGCGATAGACTTCTACCTCAACGACACGATTGGACGTGAAAAGGCTGGCCATCTCACCCCTGAACAACAACAGGCCGCCCGGCGGATCAGGCGCCCTTTCGTCGCTACTGAAGATGATTTCCCCATCTGCCCAGGGGCCCATCCCGTGGAACTGGCGAATGCCGAGATGTTGGCCGATATCAGAACCGAGGCGCCGACGGACTGGTTCACCGAGTTCCTGCGACTGTGGAAGTACCAAATCGATATCGCGCACATTGATCGCAACGCCAGCGCGCTCGGCTACATACCTGGCATTGAAGAGTATATCGATAGCCGCTGCCATGTCTCCGGAATGCATCACACAATCCAATTGATGGAGTTCGCCGACGACCATTTCCTGGACTGGCCTCGGCTGACCACGGTTGGGATCGCCCATCCGTTGCGGCAGATTCGCAACCTCGTCGCCAGGATCGGCTGTCTGATGAACGATCTGTTTTCCTTCGAGAAGGAGTTCATCGACAACGGTTCGGACTCTAACCTCGTCACCGTTATCGTCCTCAACGAACCCTCGCTTGCGCTCTCCGAAGCAATCGTCCGAGCTGCGGCCATCGTCCGGGGTTTCATCGCCGGGTTCCTGACATTGATTGGAGAAGTGAGGAACCAAGGCCACGGCCTGCTAACCACCGATCGGGGCCTTGCCAATATGCTTGAGACACATCTCCGCAGCCTCGAACAGTGCGTGCAGGCAGGCTGGGTATGGCAGGTGTATACGATGCGCTACAAGCGCGCGGCGTCAATTTGGCGCGAGGCCCGGTTAGCACACGCGCCGGCGAAAAACACTGCGCCAAGTCCGCATGACCAAAGAGTTATAGCCCAATAAGGTTATCCGAAAATGAACGCGCAAGATCTTACAACCGGTTTCAGGGCAGTCGATCAAACGTCCGACCCGGAATTCTATGTTCGGTTATTAGATGAAGTGGGCGGGTTGGATTCTATCCAGGCTTGCAAACATAAGATGCTCAGCCTCCTCGACGCGCAAAAAGGTCATCGCATCCTGGATGTGGGCTGCGGGACGGGCGAAGACGTGATGGCCTTGGCCCGCCTGGTCGGGAGCGAGGGACGCGCAATAGGCGTGGACAAAAGCGAAACCATGATCGCGGAAGCGAAAAGGCGCTCCGCCGGGTCGGGCTTACCCGTCGAATGGCGTCTGGGCGACGCCGAGCGCCTCGACTTTGCCGATAACACTTTCGACGGCTGCAGGGCCGAGCGCGTATTTGTCTATATCGAAGCCCCCCACAAGTTACTCGCCGAGATGATTCGCGTAGTCCGGCCCGGCGGACGGGTTATAGTGTTTGATGTTGACGTCGACGCATTCATCTTCAACATTGCCGATCGCGCGCTTAACCGCAAGGTGGTTCATGCCATATGCGATAGTTTCCCCAACGGCTGTATCGGACGTCAATTGCCGGCCCTGTTTCGTAGCTCGGGACTGGCAGACACTTTCATTATTCCGCACACCCTCAGCCTTCCCCTGACAACGTTGGCGATGGCGATGGAAGGCGTAGTGGAGAGCGCGCGGGAAACAGGCGTGTTGACTGATGACGAGGTCACGAGATGGCGCCAACAACTGGAAGAGGCCGAACGACAAGGCAGTTTCTTTGGCGCGGCGTCAGGTTTCATTGTCGGCGGAAGAAAACCTCTCAAGGGGTAAGAAAAATTTCAAGGGCATATCGTAGTGGCTGCTCCCGCGAGCGCTGCGATCGGATGAGGAAGATGAGATTGACGGTTACGTAATCGACAAGAAGACGCTGCTCTTCTACAGCCCTTACGTTACTCACCGCCTGCCCGAACTGTGGGAGAACCCTGACGCCTCCGATCCGGAGCGATTCGCGCCGGATCGCGCCGAGAAGCTACCGCAATTTACTTACATCCCGTTCGGCAGCGGGCCGCGCCAATGCATCGGGAACAACCTTGCGCTGATGGAGTCCCAGTTGATCCTGGCCACGGTGGCCCGGCGCTATAGTTTACGGCTCGCGCCAGGAGCCGGAGTCGAAACCGCTCCGCTATTTACGCTACAACCGCGCAAAGGCCTTCCCATGACGCTTCATCCGCGTAGCTGAAGTGGATGTTTTTCTGAGGAGCCTTCATGTCGCTTTGCGACGCTCTGAAACGATGAAAAGTTCGTAGTCCCGCCTTTAGGCGGAATAATTTGGTATCACGGAATGGATCTGTAGCTGAAGCTTCCGCCTAAAGGCGGGGCTACAAACTGATTTTCCGAGGAGTTTTGACTTATGCCTAACTCGTTTTCATCTGAATCGGAATCGAAGCCGTCGGCGCGGCCGCCGGAACCGGTTCCGCCGGAGCCGCACACTGGCGCGCCACGAACGTCCGGCGTAATTAAATCACTGCCTCCATTACGCTATCCTTTTGACGATCATCTCAGCGCCCACCGTAATCCTTACGAGCAAGACATTGAAGATGTCATAAGCGAGTGGATCGACGATCAATATTTATTCCTGTCCGCGGCCGAGCGGGAGTACTACAAGAAATGCCGCTTCGGCATGATCACCTCCTGCTTCTACCCTAACGCCAACTATCAGGCGTTGGCCGTGGGAGCGAGACTGACCGCGTTATTGTTTATTCACGACGATTATACGGATAACTTTTCTCCGGACGAGTTACGGTCATTCCTGCTGCAAAGCGAGTCTATTATGGCCGGGCATCCTATGCCTCATGCTGATGGAGACATCCTTCATCAGTTTGGCCTACTCAGGGAAGAATTACAGTCGCTTACCACGGCGGGGTGGATGCGGCGATGGAACAACGACCTCAATTATTTTTACGAAGGGATGATCATTGAACGGTACTTTATGCATGCCGCCAACCGATACCCTTCCGTTCAACATTATATGTTTGTCCGCGAGCATTTGATCGGCATGTATATATTTCAGGACATCGTAGAGTTGTACCTGCCGTCTCCATTGCCATACGCGATAGTTTCCCACCCCTATACCAGGCAGTTAAGGCAGGTAGCTTCGCGCATAATAGCCTGGTGCAATGATTATTATTCAGCGGAAAAAGAGTTGAACGCCGGCCAGACAATGAATCTTGTTCTGGCGATCAAACAGGAGCGCCAATGCGGCCTGGAAGACGCTTATGCGGAAGCAATGCGCATCCACGATGAAGAGATAAAAAAGTTTATGCGTTTAATGAACAATGCCCCGGATTTTGGCCCTTGTAACAAGCTTTTTAAAGAGTACGCGCATAATCTGCAATTGATGTTCAAAGGAAATCAATTGTGGCATATCAGCTCCGGACGATATAACTAGGATACGCCAACGCCAAAGGAGAGTTTCCATGTCGAACGCCAAACCCCTTCAACGCTCCGCCCGCGCGCTCCCGCCCGGGCCTCGCGGTTATCCGCTCGTCGGAATTTTACCCCGCGTGTTGAGAAACCCACTGGGGACCATGACGAACGCCGCGCGGCAATACGGCGGGGTCGTCTATCTCGGGAGCTATCGGCCGGGCAGGCCCGTAATCCTGATCAGCCACCCGGAACCGCTCAAGCGCGTGCTCCTGGAGAAATGCCACATATACGAGCGTGGATTGGGTACAGCCAGACTGGTCCCCTTTTTAGGTTACAGCCTGGTGACGCTCGAAGGGAGGCCATGGCTTCAGCGGCGACGCCTTTTGCAGCCCCTGTTTCATAACAATTACGTCGCCCGGTTCGCGTCTACGATGACGAGTAAAACCGCGGCCATGCTCGAACAGTGGCAGGCGACGGCGACCCGTGGCGAGACGCTCGACACCATGGCCGAGGTGTCCAAACTCACACGTGATATTTTAATAAAAACCGTGTTCGGGATGGAGATGGCAATAGACAACAGCGAAACGATTTCGCTCGGACGGTCGCTAAAAATCGCGATGGCGCATTCGAACTTCTTGCCTTTCAAAAATCCATTCCCACTCTGGGCGCCGACGCCGCACAACCGCGCCTTCCGGCATGCGATCGAGACGCTCGACCGCATGGTGTACCGGATCATCGACGAGCGCCGTCAGAACCCCGATGGACAAAGTGATCTGGTGGCTCTTTTACTGAAGGCGCGCGACGCTGATACGGGCGCCGGACTGGACGACCGGCAGTTGCGTGATGAAGTGATGACCTTCTTCTTCGCCGGCTCTGAGTCCACCGCCACCACGCTGGCCTGGACCTGGTATCTTCTAGCTCTCCACCCTGAGGTCGAGCGCCGCGTCCACGCCGAAGTTGACGAAGTTCTCGGCGGGCGCCTCCCGACCGTCGATGATTTACCGAGGCTCGTCTACACGCGTATGGCGCTGATGGAATCCATGCGGCTCTTCCCGGCCGGCTGGTTGTTCTCGCGATCGCTGCGGGCCGGAGAGAGGGATGAAATCGAGGGCTACGTGATCACCGAGAAGGCGCTGCTCTTCTACAGTCCTTACGTTACTCACCGCCTGCCTGAATTATGGGAGAACCCCGACGCCTTCGATCCTGAGCGCTTCACGCCGGAGCGCGTCGCGAAGCGCCCCCGATTCGCTTATATCCCGTTTGGCGACGGGCCGCGTCAATGCATCGGGAACAACCTTTCGCAGATGGAAATCCATTTAATCCTCGCCATGGTGGCGCAGCGCTATCGTCTGCGGCTCGCGCCTGGAACCCGCGTCGAACCTGAACCGACAGTGGCGTTGTGCCCGCGCAACGGCCTGACCATGACGCTCCACGCTCGCGGCTAAAAATGAGGAGTCGGATTTTGAGGCGAGGGAGGAGAGCAAAGATCACATGCCGTCCAGATTACAACAGGCGCTTTCAATATATGTTGGCTCCGCCCGTTTCCGTGATGGCGGCGATGTTTGAACGTTATTTCGGAGCGATCGAGATTTTTTCTTACCCCGGCGGTCGAGACGAGGGGCTGCCGATGATCGGGATTATCGCCAGGAAGAGAAGATGGAAACATCACGTGGAGTGATAACAGTGGAGAGAATGCGAGGTCGCGATGTTAAGCGAACGTTTCGATATAGCCGGGAAAGTCTTTGTGCTGGGCGAGTATGCCGTGCTGGGTTGTCTGCCGGCGCTAGTGGCCAGCGTCGCCCCGCGCTTCTCCGGCTATTTATGTGAGCCTCCGGCAGAAGGCGCCGATTACCATCTGGAGAGCCCCGTGGGCCGCTTCTTGCGCTGGGCTCTAGAACATCGGGGAGTGAGTTACTCCTTTCATTTCGAGGACCCTTATCAGAGCGGAGGCTTTGGAGCTTCGACGGCGCAGTTCGCCATCGCTTATGCCGCCGGGGCCGAGAGGCTTGAGTTGAGTCGTGACTGGCGAAGCGTATGGCGATTCTATCGCGATTTGACGGCCACTGACGGGCTCGTTCCAAGCGGCGCCGATCTGGCAGCTCAATTACGAGGCGGAGTAACTATTTTTGATCCGGCTTCGCTAACCTGCCAAGACCTGTGGGCCGAGTTTGATTGGTCGCGGCTGTTGGTCTTCGCGCCCGACGCCCAACCTGATCGGAAGGTCGCCACGCACGCTCACCTGAAGTCGTTGTCCGGCAGTCGGGAAACAGCGTGGCGCGCGCGATTGTTTTCGCGCCTGGCAATTCCCCTGATGAAAGGTCTTGACGCGATAGGGCGGCGGAATGTTCGCGCCCTCGGTCGGGCGCTAAACGACTACGCCGACATCCTCGCCGACAGCGGCCTGGAAATACAAAGAACACTCGAAGATCGACGAGCGCTTGCGGAACTGCCCGGCGTCTGTGGAGTGAAAGGATCGGGCGCTTTGCAAGCGGATGTCGTGCTCGCGCTCATGGCGCCGGACGCGGATGCGGAACTGATTATCCGGTCGGCGCGGACTCGCGGGTTAAAGCTGATGTGCCGTGGGCTGACGTGGCAGGCAGGAATAGCAAGTCAAGGAGGAATCACATGCCGCGGATGATCGTGGGAGCTCGCGCTCCATCCAATATAGCGATAGTTAAATACATGGGAAAGCGGGAGAGCGCGACGAACATACCTGAAAATCCGAGCCTGTCATTGACGCTGAACAAGCTGTGCAGTTGCGTGGAGATAACTTGCAGCCATGCGCCAGGGGCGGCCGGGTCGCCCGATTCTGATGAGGCCGCGTGGGCGTCGGAGCCTCCGCTGCTGTGGACCGGTCTCAAACTCGAAGTTCCGCGCCTTGAAGAAGAGGGGATAGGTCGCTTTTTACGCCATTTTAAGCGAGCGCGCCGCGCCGCGCCGGCCATACTCTCGAAATATGGCATTCCGGTCGCCGCGCATAAAGAAGCCTGCTCTTATTTGATCCGCAGCGGTAACACCTTTCCACCGTCAACCGGCATTGCTTCGAGCGCCTCCAGCTTCGCCGCGCTGACACTGGCGACGGCGATGACCTGCGCGAGCGATCAGGCGGCCTTCGACCACGCCTGGTATTCGGAGACCGGTCTACGCAGAGAATTTGCCGGCCTGTCGCGACAGGGATCGGGCAGTTCCTGCCGCTCGTTTGAAGGGCCGTGGGTTGGATGGGAGATGGAGCGCGCTTTTAAAGTAAACGCCTCAACGCCGGAGCTCAGCCACTTTGTTTTGTTGATCAGCGCCGCGGCGAAGAAAATTCCTTCTTCCAGGGCGCATCAACTCGTTAAGGAATCGCCGCTGTGGATGGGGCGCATGGAAAGAGCAAGCGCGCGATTCGAGCAAGCGCGTAAGGCGTTGGCCGAAGGAGACCTCACACGCCTTGCCCGGATCGCATGGAGTGAAACCTGGGAAATGCACAGCCTGTTTCACACCGCGCCGGAGCCTTTCTCCTATTGGCGCCCCGGCAGCATAGAGGTTCTGCAGTGGCTCGCGCCGGCGATCAATGAGCCGGCGCCCGCTATTGTTTCGCCCCCGATCGTCTCGATGGACGCCGGCCCAAATGCGCATCTGATCGTCGAAGCGGCGGATGCGGATTTCTGGCGCGAGCGATTGATCCGTCGCTACGGCGTTGACACTTTCCTCGAAGACGAGCCAGGCGGAGGCGCTGTTCCTTTGAGGCAATAGTTCTATATGACTGACTTTTGGCATACATCGGGCATTGCCCACAAACCCGCTCCGAACCGTGACGCCGATGTGGAAAGAGCGATCGGATTTCTGCGCGAGCGATGCGCCCCGAACGGATTTCCCTCTTTTATTTCCCAAGATCCCGGCTTTTCTTCGCGGGTCGAATCCCCCGAAGAGGTGTTCACGCCCATGCTGATCCTGCGCTGCTTTGGGGACTGTGGCTTGAACGCGCCCGGCGAGAAGCGACAACTCGACAGAGTTCGCCAGTCTTTCACTCAGCAGGGCCTCGTCCACTTTTTTGCAAACCGCGGCATGCTCGCGGCGGATATCGACTGCACGGTGGTGGCGATCGAGGTGGCGCTCAAGTACGGCGTTTCTCTGCCTTTCGATGTCGAGCGCGCGCTGGACGCTATTGCCGCGAACGTCGACGAGTCCGGCGTGGCGCGCGTCTACCTCGATCCCGATGGAAGTCGAAAGGATCGCGTGGACGCGGCCGTGTGCGCCAACGCTCTCTATCTCTTTTACCTGCTCGGCCGCGAAGCCGATCTGAAAGCTTCGGAGCAGTATGTTTGGGACCACCTTACGGGAGTCAATTTCTCGGCAGGGACACGCTACTACCCATCCCCTGACATCTTCTTGTTATTCCTGTCGCGACTACTCCGTGATTTTGAACGGCCCCGCAAGCGGTTTGCGCCCGCTGTTGAAGGGCAAATTCGCGGACGACTCAGCCTACCAGGATCGAACGTCGAGCTTTCCGCGCGCGCTGCGGCGGCAGGTAATGTGGGGTTACTCGCGGAGCGGGAGATGGAGGAACTCGCGCAGTCCCAGCGCGCCGACGGCTCCTGGCCGGCAGCGCCCTGCTTCCGGTTCGGACGCCGTCAGGTATATTTCGGCGGAGAGAGCCTTTCCACAGCCTGGGGAGCGTGCGCTTTGATGGCGGGTTCGGGGCGCCTTCGATGCCCGTCGCCCGCGCGGGTTTGGTTGGATCGAGAGCGCATTCATGAAATGCAAGCCCCACGGGCGACACTCGAGACGAGAGAAGTCGTCGTGGATGACCGCGGTATGTCGCGATTTAGCGAGCGGATCACCTATCCGTTTCGCTGCTTCGAGTTGAATGCGGATCAGGTCGAGTTGGTTCGAGACGAACTGGCCAACCTATCCGGTCGCTACCAACTCTTCGAAGAGCGGGAGGCTTGGGATCGCATCCTACTGATCTTTATCACCTATTGTTCCGCGCGCCACCCCGATGACGACGCACTGCGTCTGCACTGTCATTTTCTGTACATGCTTATGTTTCTCATCGAGTCCCGTTGGCGCCGGCTCTCTCGGGATTTGGCGCTCGACTACGTGGGGGTCATAACGGGCCAGCAAGCGCGCTCGTCACATCCCTTACTCGGCGCCGCGCGAGACTTTCGCCCGAGGCTCGAGCGGCTGCTCGCCGCGAAGGAAAGCGACGCCTCGGCCTTTTTCCATTACCTCAGCCTCAACGTCTCCTCCTTTTTGCGAGATGCAACGGCCGATCCCGCCGACCCGCTCACCTACCTGTGGGGGCGTCTGCACACCATTTCCACTCTCATCTACATCCAGTTCTGGAAGCTGCTCCTCGGAGTCGGGGCGCGTGAGGAACTGCCTCACGCCGCCGACATCTTCCGATGTGAAATGCTGTCAGCCAGAATTCAGTGCCTCGCCAACGATCTCTGTTCTCTTGAAAGGGACGCGCAGGACGGCGATCCGAACATAGTGTTCGTTGTCGCCCGCCACGAAGACATTACGTGCGAACTGGCGTTGAGAATGGTTCGCCGATGGCATGACGACGCCGTAAGGGAGTACGTCGATGCCACTCGCCGTGCGAGCAAGGTTGCTCCGCCCGGCCCCGTTACCGACTACCTGGAATTCATCGAGTCGTGCACTGCGGGAAACGTGCAGAGCATGCTTTCTCTTGCATCACGGTATTCATAATGTGGGTTAAGTTTAAAACCTGTCTGCCGGGGAAATGGGTCCTGGTCGGAGAACATACCGTGATGCGAGGCGGTATGGCCATCGTCTTCCCTTTTCCTGAAGTGAGCCTTTGCCTCGATTTCGTTCCGCAACGAACCAAGAGGCTGAAAGTCTCTCCGCCGGACGCCGAGCCGGTGATACATGAGCTGCTCGGAATTTATGAAGGTTGGCGGAGCAGGAATGGCGGTTTTTCCTGGCCCACGGGCCGGCTGACCATTCAGAGCGACATACCTCAAGGCGCCGGCCTCGGCTCGTCGGCTGCTTTGTGCTCGGCAGTAGCCCGGTGGATCGCCAGCGCCACGGGTCTTCCGGCAAATGAGCTGACGGACATCGCCCGCAGCCTGGAGACGCGCTTTCACGGCAATAGCAGCGGCATGGATGTCGCGGCCGTGCTGGCCAACGCGCCGATCGTATTCGAGAAAGGCTGCCCGCCGCGAATACTGAAACTCGAGCGGATTCCCCATTTCACTCTGCACGACACCGGGCTGCGGTCGAACACGTCCGAATGCATCTCACAGGTAAAAACATTCGTGACTGGAAATCCGGACAGGGCCGCCGCCGTAGATCGGGCGATGGACGCCGCGTCATACAAAGCGCTGAAAGGGCTATTGACATACAGCCGAGGAGAAGAACAGGCCGGGTTGGAAGCGATAGCCGAAGGAATGCGAATTGCGCTCGATTGTTTCAGCGATTCGGCCTGGAACCTGATTCCCGAAGCGGAAGAGCGCCTGATCCGCTCGCTGCTGGCCGACGGCGCATTGGCCGCGAAGCCGACGGGAGCCGGCGGAGGCGGCATGGCGCTGGCGCTTTGGGAGCGCCCAAGATGACGCCCCACCGTCAGCCAATCCGTTTCTTGAGTTTTATTCCGCGAAATACCACGGTCCCGTCAAATGTCGTGGTGGGAGCGGCTTGGATGCGTTTCATCCCCAGCTTTAAACTCTCTGCTAAGTCAAGACGCTATTACGTTTACAGGATGAAGGCCAGAAACCCGAACGTGGCATAACAATCGCTTGTATCCATCATTCCTACATTCCTATTGATAGCGTGGAGTAATTACCAAATATCCAATCTCCGATCTGAGCGAAGCACGTTTTAGTCGTAATAAATGTGAAGGAGAGTATGTCAGCAATCAACTCGAGTGTCATTCCCCTGCTCACTCCCTGCTGCTTATCTCCTAATGCTTCCCCCAGTTGTTCATTTCCTTGATGCTTATCCATTGGAGCGTCGGTTAAATATAAATCCATGGCCGCCGCTCTGATTGTCTACTCCCTGCCGCTTATTCGCTAACGTCGCTGTAGGCGCTACAGATTCAATGAAAATTTGTGGCGCGGAGGGATTAGTGCGCCCAGTTTAAGAAGGGGGCATATTGAGGCGTCAACGCGCAAGATGGACCGTGCGGTCAATCGGAATAGGAGTATCTGTGCCCGACATTCCCGAAACAGAGCTTGAAGCCGGCGTCTCGACGGTGACTGATGAAGAGTTGATCGCGCGCGTGAACCGCGGCGACACAATGGCTTTTGAACTGCTGGTCAATCGCTACCGGAAGTCCGCGCTGCGATTGGCGCTGCGGTTTATGGGGCGCTGGACTGAGGCCGAAGACCTGGCCCAGGAGACGTTCCTGCAAGTTCACAGCCACGCTCGGCAGTACGATCCGGAGGCCGCTCCTTTCAGAACCTGGTTCTTCGCAATCCTCAGCAATCTTTGCCGCAATGCCCTCAGGAAAAATAAGTCCTTCTCGTTCATCGAACTGTCGGAAGATGCGCCTGCAATTGACGATCCGGAAGACGGCCTTGCGCACGAAGAACAGCGGTCAGCCCTGGCCGCAGCTCTCACCAACCTGCCGCCCAATCAGCAATTGGCTTTGACTTTGCGCCATTATGAAGACTTCACTTACGCCGAGACGGCAGAGGCGCTCGGAGTGTCGGTCAAGGCCGTCGAGTCGCTGTTGGTGCGCGCGAAGCGGACGCTGCGGCGCGAGTTGGCGGAGTTCGGGAAAAAATCTTTAGACTGAGCGCAGTTTTTCCGCGCTTCGCGTGTACTAGCATGTAAGCATAGATTTCGAGCCTCTTGTTCAATTCGGTCAATTGACAGCTTATTCTTCATTACTTTGTAGAATTGAGCCTCTGGGTATGTACAATTAACGTGGCACTATCTTGGCCTGTCTATTCTTGAAGGGAAATGTCTTATGAAACGATCGACTATTTGGAAACTAAGCCTGACAGTGGTGATGCTAGCTTGTGCAGCGCTCTTTGGGCAACGCGAAGGAGCGGCGCGATTTGCTTGCGGCGCTAATTGTCATGACAATGACAGGGTAATAACTTCCGCATGTATCATAGTCCAAGGCGCATGCACAGGGACTACACTGTGTCAGAAGCCGGATGGGACTCTTTACACACATGGTTGTCAGTAGTCACTCGGGATTTACACGGATGTGACATATTGTCAGGGATAGTCTCTGATGATCCGCCGCATCCGTGCAAATCTGCGGCTTCTATTATCTCAATGGCGCCTGCTCTGGTTTTTATAGAGATTTAGCGAGCCGTTCACGCATGATGGCGCCACTTGCCCCGCGTACCCCATTTCCATCAACACAATGAATAGCCCAATACGCATAATGATTGTTGATGACCATCCGGTAGTGCGAGACGGGCTGGCGGCGTTCCTGGACCACGAGCGCGAGATCGCCGGCCAGCTGCTCGACGGCGTGCCGATCGGCTGCTTCCCGGATCTCTACGGCGCCCTCGCCGGCAATATGCCCGATCAGGTCATCACGCTCTGATTCCCCCGCGCCCGCGGCACCAGAAAAACGATGGATACGGACG
>Ga0137409_10005789_pt1 | contig 12846 bp, 11 predicted proteins | sample CZODoug1_16funga_FD_122059 | JGI IMG/M metagenome (GOLD analysis project Ga0137409, IMG submission 122059) | Vadose zone soil fungal communities from Angelo Coast Range Reserve, California, USA - CZODoug1_16fungal (Hybrid Assembly) | ecosystem: Environmental > Terrestrial > Soil > Vadose zone...
TCGATACCTGCACGCCGGATCTCTTGCGGCAGGCCCGGCGGTGGGCCGACGACCTCGGCGTGCCGATCCAGCTCCACGCCGCGATGAACCAGCGCGAGTTCCACCACATCCTCGAGCAGCACGGCCAGACGCCGATCCAGCTCCTGCACTCGATCGGCTTCCTCAAGCCGCGCACCGGCCTCGGCCACTGCGTGTTCCACAACGCGCACTCCTGGTGTCACTACCCCTACGGCGACGACCTGAAGCTGCTGGCCGATAGCGGCGTCACGGTGGTGCACGCGCCGTACAAGTACGCCAAGATGGGCGTGAAGTTCGAGTCGTTCGAGCGCTACCGCGCGCTCGGGATCAACCTGGCGCTCGGCACCGACACCTATCCTCAGGATCTCGTCCACGAGATGCGTTGGGCGGCGCTGATGTGCCGGATGGCCGACGGGAGCTTTCGGGTCGGGCGGCCGCAGGACGTCTTCGACGCCGCCACGCTCGGCGGCGCGCGCCACCTCGGACGCGACGACCTCGGCCGGCTGGCGCCGGGCGCAAAGGCCGATATCATCGTCGTCGACCTGCTGCAGATGCACTACGGCGCGGTGCACGATCCGATCAAATCCCTCGTCGAGTGCGGCACCGGCCGCGACATCGAGACCGTCATCGTCGACGGCCAGACCCTCATCGAAAGCAACCGCGCCACAAAACTCGATGAAGCCGCGCTCCTCCGCTCAGTGCAAGCGGAAGGAGAGCGCCTCTGGCACGCCGTTCCGCAGTGGCACTGGAGCGGCAAGCCGCTCGACGACATCGTCCCGCCGAGCTATCCGATTCGCGGAGGATCGTAGCGCTCGCGCTCGAGTCGGCAGCGACGAGCGGGTGCGGCAGGGGTCGCGCGGACCACGCGGCACGCGTTCGCTGCCCCGTTGCGGCTGGGCTCCATCCGGGCGCTCCCACGTCCGCCAACACTTGGAGGGAACGGGTCCCTGCGACCCCTGCCGCACCCGCTCGCCGCCGCTGGCTACTCGACGGTTACCAGCAGCGGAGCGAGTCGTGGAGGATGGCGGCGAGCTCGGTGGCGCCGACGGTGCGCGGCGATCCACTTAAGAGGCGTGGCTGTTTCAGCGTGCCGTCGACCAGCGCGGGGATGTCGCGCTCGGCGTAGCCGAGCGCCGTGAGGCCGTTGGGGATGGCGATGTCGCGCATGAGCGCGAGCAGCGCGTTCGGCAACGCTACGCGGGCGTCGCGATCAGAGAGGCCCGCGATCGGCACGCCCATCAGCTCGGCTGCGCGCAGGTGCCGTTCGGGCGAAGTCGCGTAGGTGAAGCGGAACGTGGCCGGCGCCGCCACGACGACCGACACACCGTGCGGGACCAGCGCGTGGCTCGTCCGGTATCCGCTCGGCACGTAGTCGCGAACGAGCCCCGCGATCGGATAGCCGAGCGCGTGCGGGATGTGCACGCCGGCGTTCCCGAAGCCCACGCCCGCGTAGTTGGCGGCCAGCGCCAGGTACACACGCGCCTCGAGGTCGAGACCGTTCAGCACTGCGCGACGCAGATAGCGTCCGACATACTCGATGGCCTTCTCGCACCAGATGTCGCTGGCCGGATTGGCGCCGATGTACGCCGGCCGGTCGGGTGGATGATGCTTGGCGCGGGCGTTGTACGGGCGGGTCGTGTAGGACTCGATCGCGTGCGTGAGGATGTCGGCGCCCGCGGCGGCCGTCACTTCGGGCGGCGCCGTCAAGGTGTTGAGCGGATCCACGATCCCGAGCGCCGGACGCAGCAGACGGTTCGACACGCCGGCCTTCACGTGGTGCGCAAGCACGTGCGTGACGGCCACTGCCGTCGTCTCGCTCCCGGTGCCGGCGGTCGTCGGCACGGCGATCAGCGGCTTGAGCGGGCCGGGTACGGGCCGGCCGCGCCCCACGGGCTGGTTGACGTAATCGAGCAGCGAGCCCGGATGCGTCGTCAAGAGATTGATGGCTTTGCACGTGTCGAGCGCGCTGCCGCCGCCGACGCCGATGAGCCCGTCGAACTCGCGCTGGCGCGCGTACTCGGCGGCCTCCTCCATCGACCGATCGGTCGGCTCGATCTCCACGCCATCGTAGAGGTCCGACTTGATGCCCTCCTCGTCCAGCAGGGCCCGAACGCGCTCGGGCAAGCCCAGCGCTCCGATGTGCGGGTCGGTCACGATCAGCACGCGCTTGAGACCGAGCCGTCGCGCGTCGTAGGCGATCTCGTCGGTGGCGCCGAGGCCGAACTTGATCGGCGACGCCTCCATCACGAACACCGTTTCGGTCGGTAGCGTCACGCCCTTCATGCCGTTCCTCCCTGGCTCCGCCTGAGCCACGGATTATAATCGCGTCAGTGAGTCGATCGCCGCTCGAGGCCTCCGGGCCTTCGTCCACCAGGTTCGGGGCGCTTCAGCATCGCGACTACCGCCGCTACTTCGTCCTGATCTTGTTGTCCGGGACCGCCGACAACATCGAGCACGTGATCAGCTACTGGATCCTGTTCGAGAAATTTCATTCCCCCGCGCTTGCAGGCTTCGCGGTGCTGTCCCACTGGCTGCCATTCCTGCTCTTCTCGGTTTACTTCGGGGCGATGGCCGACCGTTTCGACAGCCGGCGCATCATCCAGATCGCCATGGCGCTGTTCATGGTGGTGTCGTTTGCCTGGGCCGTCCTGATTTACACGGACACCATCGAGATCTGGCATGCCTGCGTGCTGCTGGTGGTGCATGGCATGGCGGGGGTCCTGTGGGCGCCGGCGAGCCAGGTACTGATCCACGACATCGTCGGGCGCGAGAACCTGGTTAGCGCGGTGCGGCTCAACGCGACGGGCCGGCAGTTGGGGGTATTCCTGGGGCCGGGCGTCGGCGGTGTGCTCATGCTGCTGCTGGGGCCAGCAGCCGGGCTGATCGTGAACGTGCTGATCTATCTGCCCCTGGTCTGCTGGCTGTGGAAGGTGCCCTATGGGGCGGCGGAGCGCCGCGAGCAAGCACCGGGGCGCGCCGCGGATTTTGCCGACGCCGTGAGGACGTTGCGCGAGGTGTCTGGCAATCGCACGATCATCTCGATGATCCTGCTGGCGGGCATCACCTCGCTTTTTGTCGGCAATGCGTTCCTGGCGCAGATGCCCGAGTACGCGCACGACCTCGGCACGGAGAAGGTGGATTTTTCCTACGCCGTGCTGTTCGGCGCCAACGCGGCGGGCGCCTTCATCGGCGGCATGGTGCTCGAGGCGGGCGGCGTGCTGCGCTCGACGCCGCGGACCGCGATCGTCCTCGCAATCATCTGGTGCTTCATCATCGCCGGTTTCGCGGTGACGGACAGCTACCCGGTTGCTGTCGCGCTCATGTTCATCGCCGGCTTCCTGAGCCTCGCGTACAATTCCATGGCGCAGGCCCTGGTCCAGCTGGAGTCCCCGGCCCACCTGCGCGGGCGCCTGATCGGGCTGTTCCAGATGGCCAACAACGGGCTGCGCGCGTTCAGCGGCATCACCGTGGGCCTGCTGGGCAGCCTGATCGGCATCCACTGGTCGCTCGCATTGAGTACCCTCGTGCTGCTGATGGTGACCTCAGTCCTGCTGGCCTTTGCGATGCGAGCGCACTGACGGGAACGCAATCGTGGCGAAACGTCCCCAGGTGATTGTCTCCGGCGCGGGCCCGGTCGGGCTGCTGACGGCGCTCGCCCTCGCGAAACAGGATGTATCCGTGCTGGTGCTCGAAGCCGAGGCCGGTCTCACGCTGGACCTGCGCGCCGGCACCTACCACCCGCCATCGCTGGAGATGATGGCGCCATACGGCATCACCGACGAGATGCACAAGACCGCGATCCGCGTGCCGCGCTGGCAGATTCGCGACAAGCAGGAAGGTGTCATCGTCGAATGGGACGTGACGCTCATCAAGGATCTGACGCCGTATCCCTACCGGCTGCACCTGGAACAGCACCGCCTGACGCCGATCATCTACGCCAAGTTGAAGGAGTGTCCGAACGCCGAGGTCCGTTTCGGTCATGAGGTGACCGATTTTTCGCAAACCGTCGATGGGGTCACGGTGACCACGAAAACACCCGGTGGCGTCGAGAAACTCGAGGCGCAGTGGCTGGTCGGTGCCGACGGCGGGCGCAGTACCGTGCGGAAATCCATGGGGGTGGCCTTCGACGGCTACACCTGGCCCGAGCGCTTCGTCGTGGCCAGCACGGTCTACGACTTCGCGCCTCACGGCTACACCATGAACGCCTATGTCGCCGACCCGGTGGAATGGAGCGCGATGTTCAAGATGCCCGACGACGGGCCGCCGGGCATGTGGCGCGTGCTGTGGCCGGTCCCTGCCGAAGAGGACGAAGCGGTGGCGCTGTCCGACGACAGTGTCGAGCGGCACATGCAGAACTTCCAGCCGAAGGCGGGGCGCTACCCGATCAAGTACCGCAGCATGTACAAGGTGCACCAGCGTGTCGCCAGCCAGTTCCGCGCCGGGCGCGCGCTGCTGGCGGGGGACGCGGCCCACCTCAACAACCCGATCGGCGCCTTCGGGCTCAACGGCGGCATCCACGATGCCGTCAATCTTGCCGACAAGCTCGGCAGGATCTGCCGCGGCGAGGCCGACGCGTCGCTGCTCGATCTTTACGTGCGCCAGCGGCGCACGGTGAACCTCGAGTACGTGCAGGAACATTCGATCCGCAACCTGAAACGCCTGACTGCCAGGACCGAGGCCGAGCGCCGCAAGAATTTCGACGAGCTGCGCCGGGCGGCGGCGACGGCGGACGGCGCGCGCAATTTTTTGTTGATCTCCAGCATGATTGCCAGCGTTCGCAGAGCAAACGCTATTATCTGAGCAGCGTGACAAGGGATGAGGGATAGGGCACCCGCGCAGCGGAGGTTCGTTGAGCCTCATCCCGTATCCCTTATCCCGCTTCCTGCGGGTGAGGCATACTAACGGCTTGCCTCCTGGCTGCATGGATCACAACCCGAGAACGCAATGGCAAGAATCATCGGCGGCATCGGCACCTCCCACGTACCGACCATCGCGATGGCGTACGACCGCAAAAAGCAGAACGACCCCGACTGGGCGCCGCTGTTCAAGGGCTACGAGCCGGTCGCCCGCTGGATGACCGCGCGCAAGCCTGACGTGCTGGTGTTCTTCTATAACGACCATGCGACGACGTTTCTGTTCGACCACTATCCGACCTTCGCGGTCGGCGTAAGCGCCGAATTTCCCATCGCCGACGAGGGGCTGGGCCCGCGTCCGGTGCCGCCGTTGAAGGGCCACGCACCGCTCGCGCGCCACGTGGCCGAATCGCTGGTCAACGACGAGTTCGACATCTCGGTGTTCCAGGACCTGCCGATCGACCACGGCTGTCACTCGCCGCTCACGATGTTCTGGCCGCCCGCACCCGACTGGCCCGGGAAGATCGTGCCGGTCGAGATCAACGTGCTGCAGCACCCGCTGCCTACGCCGCTACGTTGTTACAAGCTCGGGCAGGCCGTGCGCCGCGCGGTCGAATCCTGGCCCGAGGACCTGAAAGTGGTGGTGGTCGGCACCGGCGGACTCTCGCACCAGCTGAACGGCGAGCGCGCGGGCTTCAACAATACCGAATGGGACATGCGCTTCCTCGACTTGATTGAGCGCGATCCCGCCGCGTTGACCGCGATGAAGCACGCCGACTACATCCGGCTCGGCGGCACCGAGGGCGCGGAGGAGGTCATGTGGCTGGCGATGCGCGGGGCGCTGTCCGGCCGGGCGAAGAAGATCCACCAGAATTACTACCTGCCGATGACCAGCGCCATGGCGGTCGCGCTTTTTGAAGAACCAGAGGCGTGATGAGTGATAGGTGATAAGTGATAGGACTCTGCCTCCGCGGTAGCGGATCCTGGTCATCCCTCATCCCTCAGCCCTCATCCCTCGGGGCCGCGCTCGCGTCGGCTGCGGTGCTGACGCTGTTGGGCGGCACAGTCGACGCGCAGCCGTATCCCGCGCGCCCTATCCGTCTCCTGGTGCCGAATCCGCCCGGAGGCGCAACCGACAACCTTGCCCGCGTGATCGCGCCGAAGCTGACCGAGGCGCTCGGCCAGACCGTGGTCGTGGACAACCGGCCCGGCTCCAATGGCAATCTCGCGGCCGAGGCGACAGCGCGGGCGGCTGCCGACGGCTACACGCTGATGCTGTGTGCCGATGCCCAGATCGTCATCAGCCCGCACCTGTACCGGAACCTTTCGTTCGACGCGCTCAGGGATTTCGCGCCCGTTGCCAGCCTGGTGTCCACGCAGATGCTGCTCGCGGTTCACGCGTCGATCCCCGCGAAGACCGTTCCGGAATTCGTGGAGTACGCGCGCCGTGTGAGCCCGCCGCTTGCGTACGCCTCGATCGGCAACGGCAGCCAGCACCACCTCGCGATGGAGATGCTCAAGTCGCGAGCCGGCATCAACCTGCTGCACGTGCCGTACAAGGGCGGTGGCCCGGCCACGGTTGCGTTGTTCGGCGGCGAAGTGTCGCTGATGTTCGGCGGCAACTCCGTCGCCCCGCACATCCGCTCCGGCAAGCTGCGCGCACTGGCGATGTCGGGCAGGCGCAATCCGGCGTACCCGGACCTGCCGGCGCTGTCCGAGTTTTACCCCGGCCTCGAGATCAATCCGTGGCTGGGATTGATCGCACCGGCCGGCGTCCCGGGGCCGGTCCTGGCGAGGCTGCGTGCTGAAACCGGCAAGCTGCTCGCCGACGCCGACGTGCGCGAGCGGGTGCGCAATATCGGCGGGCTCGATCCCTATGTCACTACGCCGCAGGAATTCTTATCGCAGATCCGCTCGGAGTACGCGCGCTATGGCGAGGTGGTGAGGAAGGTTGGCGTCAAGGTCGATTGACTGCGGGAAAAGCGTGATAGGGGATGAGGGATAAGGCTCCCGCGCTTCGCTCGGAAAGTCGGGAGGGGCCCTATCCCATATCCCTCATCCCGCTTTCGCGGCGCTGTCAGCGCGCGCCGGGGACGTTCCGGGTTTTAAGAAACTCCTCGAGCGTCTCGCCGCGCATCGCCGCGACCATCTCCGGGTTGGAGACGCCGCTGACGCGGGCCAACTTCTCGAGACAGAAAAAGCTCGCCCCGTAGCGAATGAGGGCGGCCCAGTCGCGGCTGCCGATCAGTTTCTTTTCTTCCTCGGTGAGTCCCGCTTTGGCAAGCGCCGCGTCCGGCTCGTCACGGAAGAGGGCACGGTTTGCCGGGACGATGAGTCCGTGGAGAAATCGGTTCACTCGCAGCGCTTGCGCGCTGCGCTCGAGCGTGAAGAGGTAAGTCCCCTCCAGCGATTCGACACCTTCCAGCTGCGGATTCACCATTTTTCCTTTTGAAAATGATGCGTGGGTCGTGGGTGGTGGATCGTGATTTAAAATGCGGGTTCTGATCGACCCACTACCCACCATTCACGATCCACGGCGTTCATCAGTCGACGCTGGCGCCCGAAGCGCGGATAACCGGGCCCCAGCGCTTCACTTCGGCCGACATGAACTCCGAGAATGCCTTTGGGTCGAGTTGATTGGGCTCGATGCCGTCGCCGCGCAGGCGCTCGCGCACGTCGGGGAGTTGCAGCACCCGTCTCACTTCACTATTCAACTTGCTTGCGATTTCCGGGGACATGCCCGGTGGGCCGGAAAGGGAGAACCAGACCGTGGCCACCAGGTTGCGGTAACCGGACTCTCTGAAAGTGGGAACGCCGGGATAGTCCGAAAGCCGATTGGCCGAGCTGATCGCGAGTGCCCGTATGCGCCCGGCGCGGATCTGCGCGCTGGCCGTGGTCAGGGTCGTCGAGATCGCGTGGATGTGGCCTGCGACGATGTCCACGACCGCGACACTGGCGCCCTTGTAGGGCACGTGAATGATATCGATACCCGTCGTTTGCTTGAACACCTCGGCGACGAGATGGCCCTGGGTGCCGTTGCCGGGCGAGCCGTAGGTGAGTTGCCCGGGCCGGACCTTGGCCAGCGCGACAAACCCTTTCAGGTCTTTCGCCGGCAACGACGGATGCACGCCGAGCACGGCAGGGGGGCCGCCGAACAGCGCGATATGCGTGAAGTCTTTGACCGGCTCGAATGGCGGCTTGGCGGCGAGCGCTGGCGCAATCGCGTGCGAGGCGACGCCGGAGACCACCAGGGTGTAGCCGTCGGGCGCGCTCTTCGCGACGAGGTCGGAACCGAGCAGGCCGCCTGCGCCGGGGCGGTTCTCCACGACGAATGTCTGGCCCAGGCTTTCCGTGAGCCTGGCAGCAGCAATGCGTCCCAGTGTGTCCGCAGTGCCGCCCGGCGCGAACGGCACGACGATCCGCACCGCCTTGACCGGGTACTGCTGCGCCCACGCCGGCGCCGCGCCCGCGAAGAGCAGCACAGCCATCAGAATTCCGGAAGTGACGTTCACAGGTTTTCCCTCGAGTTCATTTTGGTATGTGCGGCGCGGCGGAGGAAGCGTGACAGGTAATAGGTGATAAGAGCTGTAACTCCCGCTGCGCGGGAAACCTGTCACTTATCACTCGTCACTTATCACGCCCCTTCAGGTTCACTCGACCTTGACGCCGGACGCCTTGACCGCTTTGGCGTATTTGGCAATGTCGATCCGAATCTGCGCGGCGTATTGCTCCGGCGTGTTGCCGACCGGGTCGATGCCAAGCTCGATGTAGCGCTTGGCGATGTCCGGCTGGTTCACGGCCTTGGAGACCGACTCTGCGACACGGTTGATGACGGCCCTGGGCGTTTTCGCCGGCGCGAGCACGCCGATCGCGGGCGGATAGTCGTAGTCCTTGATGCCGGTGATCTCGGAGACGGTTGGCACGCTCGGCGCTTGCGGGCTGCGCTTCAGGGTGTTGACCGCGAGCAGCTTCACGCGCCCCGACTTGAGGTGCCCCTCGATCGCCGGCAGCGCCGAAAACACCAGCGCGACCTCGCCACCGATCATTGCGGGGATGGCCTGACCGTTGCCCTTGTACGGCACATGCACGATGTCGAGGCCGAGCGGCGTCTTGAGCGCTTCCATGCTGAGGTGATGGACGCTGCCGATGCCGCCCGATCCATAGCGCAGCTGCCCGGGTCTTGCTTTCGCCAGCTTGATCAGATCGGGTAGCGTGTTGGCCGGCACCGAGGCGTTCGCCGACAGGAATTGCGCCGACGTGCCCATCAGACTGACCGGCGTGAAATCACGCAGCGTGTCGTACGGGAGCTTGGCGTAGAGGGCGGGATTGATTGCGGTCTGCGCAACGTCGACGACGAGCAGCGTATAGCCGTCGGGATTCGCATGGGCGACCAGCTCGCAGGCGCCGATGCCGCCCGCGCCGGGGCGGTTATCGACCACGACCTGCTGGCCGAAGAATTCGATCATCCTGACGGAAGCCAGGCGGGTCATGGTGTCGGGCAACCCGCCGGCCGCGTAGGGAACGACGATCCGGACGGGCTTGTTCGGAAAACTCTGCGCGCCGGCGTAGCCGGCCCACGCAACCGCTGCCAAGGCGGTCAGGAACCGCTGCCAATAGCCTGTCATGGGATGATCCTCCTCCTGATTGGTTGTGCGCCCGCGTCGGGGTACACTTTGAGAGTCATTATAAAGGGAGGAAGCGGTTCCATGAGCATAAAGGGCCTGATCGACGACCTGGTGAGCGCCAACCACATCCTGTTCAAGGAAGGCGTGGTAGACGGGTTCGGGCATGTGAGCGTGAGGGACACGCGGAATCCGGAGCGCTTCCTGCTGGCGCGAAGCATCGCGCCTGCGACGGTGAGGGCCAGGGACGTCATGGAATTCGGCATGGACGGCGAGCCCCTGAGCCCGCGCGGCAGGAAACCCTATCTGGAGCGCTACATCCACAGCGAGATCTACCGCATGCGGCCCGACGTGGTCGCCGTCGTTCACAGCCACTCGCCCGCGCTGATCCCGTTCGGTATCACCGGCACGTCCCTGAAACCGGTTTTCCACATGAGCGGTTTCCTCGGCGCGGCAACGCCGATCTTCGAAATTCGCGAGGCGGGCGGCCCCGCCACGGACATGCTGATCCGGGACCGCAAGCTGGGCGCGGCGCTGGCGCGGGTGCTGGGCCGCTCGCCGTTCGCGCTGATGCGCGGGCACGGCGCGGTGGCGGTCGGCGGCACGCTCAAGCAGACCGTCTATCGGGCGATCTATGCCGAAGTAAACGCGCGCCTTCAGGCCGAAGCGATGCGTCTCGGTACGGTGAATTACCTCAACGACGAGGAGGCCGTAAATGCCGCCCGTACCAACGACAGCGTCGTCGACCGGCCGTGGGAGCTCTGGAAAGAAAATGTGAAGAAGCAGTAAAAAATGAAAAGATTCACTCATGTGCCGCGAGATGCCGGTCGTTGGTCAGGGCGTGCGTGAAGCCTGCCGCGTCAAAATGTATTTACTAAGTGCCACTCCTCCCGTTACTATATCGGGGCTGGATAATTGATGAATACGCAGAATTTCATACTGACGTACGTGCAGTCCTGCACCAGTGGCAAGCTGGCGGTGTCCGATTGCGGCCCGATCTGGCAGATGGGCGTGATCGGCGTGTTCCTGGTGGCGGCGGTTCTGGCGCTGGTCGTTATGCGGTTGCGCTCGCGGGCGGAGCCCACAAGCTGATCCGCGTTACGTGAGCGTGAACGGTGCCGGCGCGAGCCGGTCCAGCCGTCTCGCGCTTTATCGCCGGTGTTAGGATAACCGCGTGGCTTTGACTCCCTCGTTCGTCTCTCCGCCCAAGGGCGAGCTCGTCCATCTCCTGCGCCTTGGCCGCTATCTCGGACCCTATCGGTTCCGTGTTGCCGGGGCGCTCGCGGCCCTGGTCGTCGCCTCGGGCTGCGTGCTGCTGTTGGGGCAGGGCGTGCGGCACGTAGTGGACGGCGGCTTCGGCAGCGGCGATCCGCACCTCCTCAACGCCGCGCTCGCGGGGGTTGTCGCCGTGTCGGCCGTGCTGGCATGCGCGACCTGGGCGCGCTTTTACCTGATGATGAGCGTCGCCGAGCGGGTCATCGCCGACCTGCGCCGCGCAGTATTCGGCCACGTGCTCACGCTTTCGCCGGCGTTTTTCGACTCCTCGCGCACCGGCGAGATCGGCTCGCGCATCACCAACGACAGCGAGCAGCTGCGGCAGGTGATCGGCTTCGGTTTCTCGATGTTCCTGCGCAACTCGCTGATGATGGCGGGCGCGCTGGTGCTGCTGTTCGCCACCAGCCCCCGGCTCGCGGCGTTGATTGTCCTGGGTGTGCCGCTGACGCTGGTGCCGATACTCGTGATCGGGCGCAGCGTGCGGCGGCTCTCGCGCACGACCCAGGACCGGGTCGCGGACGTCTCCGCGCACGTGGACGAGTCCCTGCACGAGATCCGCACTGTGCAGGCTTACGGGCACGAGGACCGCACGCGCCTCAAATTCAACGAATCGGTCGATGCCGCCTGCGCGGTGGGCGTGTACCGGGTGCGCGTCAAGGCCTGGCTGATCTCGCTCGTGATGTTGATCGGTTTCTGCGCCGTCGGCGTGATCCTCTGGATTGGCGGCCACGACGTGCTCGCCGGGCGGATCACCGCCGGGCAGCTCTCGGCCTTCGTGTTTTACGCCGCCATTGTCGCGAGCGGGGCGGGCACCGTGTCCGAGGTCTGGGGCGAGATCCAGCGCGGCGCAGGGGCGACCGAGCGGCTGATGGAACTGATGGATACCCGGTCCGCTCTCGGCACCGCGGCCCCGGTCATCAAGCTGCCGCCACGCGTGACCGGCGCCATTCGCTTCGACGACGTCGTATTTGCCTATCCCAGCCGGCCGGAAACCACCGCGCTTGGCCCCGTATCATTCGCCATCAACCCCGGCGAGCGGGTGGCGCTCGTCGGCCCGTCGGGCGCGGGCAAGTCCACCGTGTTTGCACTGATACTGCGCTTTTACGATCCGACATCCGGCCGCGTGCTCCTGGACGGCGCTGACATCGGGCACTGCGAGCCGCACGACGCGCGCCGCGCCAGCGCTTCGGTGCCACAGGACCCGGTGATTTTCGCCGCCAGCGTCACCGAGAATGTGCGCTTCGGCCGCCCGGATGCGACATTCGAGATGGTGCGCGAAGCGTGCGCCGGCGCGCACGCGCTGGAATTCATCGAGCGGCTGCCGCAGGGATTCGACACCGACCTGGGCGAGCGCGGTATTGATCGTGGCCTGGCGCAAGACAACTGGATATTTGTCTCGCGCACGCTGGCGCAAACCTACGGCAGTTCGCGCTATGTGGTCAACGGCATTGATCCTTCTGAATTCATTTACTCAGAAAGCAAGGACGACTACCTCCTCTTTGTTGCGTGCCTTGACCGCGCGGCGCAAAAGGGGCTTGACGTTGCGATTTCTCTTGCCGTGAAAACCGGCTTCCGGCTGCTGGTGGGGGGCTCCGGCGGTACCGCTCTCCATGCCGCCCTCGTCGCCGGGGCAGAGCTCGGACCTGAGGCACTCGTCGTCGTCCTCATCCCCGACTCCGGTCGCGGCTATCTCTCGAAGATCTTCGACGACGAGTGGATGCGCAGCAACGGCTTCCTCGAAGAAGACGATCCGCTCGGCATGGTGCGCGACCTGTTGGCGCAGAAGCGCCAGCGCAGCATCGTCACCGCCTGCTCGGGGGTCCGGACGTTCTCGATGTCGAAGGGGTCGTCACCGTGGATCCGGTGATCTTCGCACTCAAGTCCACTCCCAACTACACCGTCGCGGATATCAAAGGCCGACTGGTTATCGACGGCGGCACCGACAACGAGAGCGATGGTGACATGCTCGTGATCCACAACGAAGATGGCACGGTCACCACGGGAACGCTGACATCGGAAACCATCGCGGTAATGGATGGCGAACGCATTCAAGCCTTCGATGCCAGTGGCAGGGCATT
>Ga0137409_10005791_pt1 | contig 12841 bp, 11 predicted proteins | sample CZODoug1_16funga_FD_122059 | JGI IMG/M metagenome (GOLD analysis project Ga0137409, IMG submission 122059) | Vadose zone soil fungal communities from Angelo Coast Range Reserve, California, USA - CZODoug1_16fungal (Hybrid Assembly) | ecosystem: Environmental > Terrestrial > Soil > Vadose zone...
TCACCGAGGCCACATCCCTGCTCTCACCCCAAAAAGCTGTTTTTGGCTACGCCTTGACGCTTATGGTCGCTGGATTTGTTGCGGCAGTAGTTGCGGGAGAGGTCAGGAAGCAGGTGGACGCTGCTCTTCGTGAAGCGGAAGCTCGGCGTCAAGTGGAGAGGTTAGAACACGACCTAGAGGTCGCGCGTTCAATACAGCAGTCTTTGCTTCCGAGTGGAGCGCCGCAGATTGAAGGTTTTGAAATCGCTGGATGGAACCAGCCTGCGGACCAAACAGGCGGAGACTATTATGACTGGCAATGCCTGCCCGATGGAAAACTTGTCATAGCGCTAGCAGATGTAACCGGACACGGAATTGGCCCCGCCATGCTCGCGGCAGTTTGTCGCGCGTATGCAAGGGCTAGTTTCCGCGGCTGTGGCGCACTGATGGCAACGATGGAGCAAATCAACGCCCTGCTGGCTGGCGACATTGGGGAAGGGCGTTTCGTAACGTTTGTAACGGTAGTCTGCACTCCGGGAAGCTCGCAGGTAGAACTGCTTTCGGCGGGGCATGGCCCGCTATTCCTTTATGCGCTAAAGGAGGATCGTTTCGACGAGATGGGCGCGCAGGGACTGCCGCTTGGCATAGTAGCGGACCTTGTCTCCGAGCCTCCACACGCCCTCAATCTTGGATCCGGCGACCTGCTGGTATTGGCGACGGACGGCTTTTTTGAATGGGCCAATCCTCAAAACGAATTGTTCGGCCCAATGAGATTGGAACAGGCCATCCGCACATCGAGGGCAAAGCATCCGAGCGAAATCATCTCTGATTTGTACCAAGCGGTGATTGAATTCTCCGGCGGCACGAAGCAACAAGATGATTTAACGGCCGTGATTATCAAGCGAAAATAAGACAGTCGAGTCAGTCCTACCTTTGCTATCCGCCTCAGATCTCTTCTACGCTACTACTTGAAAACTTCTGTCCGAGAAGAACTGATTCCGTGCCAACAACTAGCTCTTTCGCCGCATCCCACTTAAGAATGTAACCGTCCCCACCCGCTCTGAAAGCTTCTCGCACAAATTCAGGATCCGAATGACCCGTCAAAAAGACTATCTTGATCTTGGGGACGAGTTGTCGGATCCGTTCCGCCGCTTCGATGCCGCTCATATCCGGAAGGTCGATGTCCAATAGAATCAGATCAGGTTGGAGGTCCGCCGCTTTTTGAATGGCTTCCGATCCGTTGGATGCAACACCTAAAATGTGTACGTCCGACCGTTCCTTGAAGCATGTTCGAACGAAATCTTGCCAAAGACTAAAATCATCTACCAACAGAATCCTGACCAATGACATTTCCACTGCCTCTGTATGCATGATCTTCATAACCGGGAACTCTCCGGTTGCCTCGTAACGGGTTCCGCCAAACAGAATCCCATGCCTCGTCTGGACGAGTCATTGTTCACGAGCATCCTTGCACTTGCACAGGAGCAATCAGGGAAGCACTATCAGTCAAATAAGGAATTGGAAATCGGACGGGGTCAGACTGAACTCAGTAGCAGTTTTTCCGGAGAGCAGAGAAGGATTTTGCCGCGACGCTTTTGCACCGCCCGTTTGCGCTGCCACTCGCTCAACAAGCGGCTTGCCGTGAATGGCGTGATATTGGCCGCGCCGGCAAGCTCTTCATTTGTGGCGTCAAACTCAAAGCCCCCCGGAACTTTTTGCCCTATGAGCTCGGCCAGGCAAATCACAACGCCGCCGAGCCGCTCGCGAGCTGAATGACTCGTAAGAGCTACGTGGACAGCAACATACCAGGCCAAATAGTCCGAGGCGGTAGCAAGTGCATTCTCCAGAAGTCTTGGGCACCGCATCGCCAGCCCTCGAATCGTAGAGCGATCCCACACAAGAACGTGGCTATCTTTGATCGTCTCCGTGCTCGCAAGATATAAGGACGGGGTCCCCAACAGGGCTGCAACACCGAATATTTCCCCGGGTGTAAGCCACAGAAGCAGTAACTTGCGACCGTCTTCCGTCGTGAAGAAGTATCGGGCGCGCCCTTTTGTCAGCAGGTACAGATAGTCCGCAGGGTTGCCCTGACTCACGATGATAGAATTGGCCTTGAACTGCCGCGGTTTTGCGGCTGCCAGGATGACTTTAAGATCTTGCGGGCCAATCCCTTCCAAAAATCGGGACTTGAGCTCTGCAGCTACGGCGGCGATTCCCAGAGCAGGCATAGATGCCTCAGGATCTGTCCATTTTCAGGTCTTCTCACTAGGGGAGACAAAAACACGTCCTGCCAGAGCCTCTTGTATGGCGTGCACCAATTCGGTCGCCATTCGAGGCTTAATGACGTACCCAAGGGCACCGATTGACAGGCAAGCCCGCATGAAGTCAGGGTCCGAATGAATTGACAGAAAAACGATCTTCGACTCGCAGCCCGATTTCCTTAACTGGGCGGCTGCTTCTATGCCATTTAGAATCGGCATCGAGATATCCGTGACTACGACGTCCGGCTTTAGCTCCATCGCCGTGTCAACCAAAGACCGCCCGTTAGAAACACTCCCGATGATCTCGAATGCAGGCTCCAGCATGCTTTCCACCAGCTTCGGAAAGCCAGGATGGTCATCTGCCAACAGTATTCTGATTCTGTTCAAATGGCCCGCCTACCTGAGTGCGTGCCCGTCAGATGGGGAAAAACAACTCTTCGGGCCGGAGCTTTGGCGGCCCACAACTTCAAATATCCCCCAGGAAAGGAACCTTGAATGCTGTCAATTCTGCCAGTCGCGACGAAGTCACCGGTAGGACACCGCGGAACGGAGAATCCTATGCTAGTATTTGGGCGGGAGGATGGCATCCAGTCGATGTTCTCCCCACAAGAAACCTGCGCTCGAGTACGGGCAATCTGTTCGGAGCCTAAATGCCATGCAAAATCTGCGCGTCAGCTAACTTGCAACATCTCACAGGAGAGCTGACGGCGAGTCTCCCCAGCATGAAGAACCTAAACGTTAGTCCAATCTATCTATCTCAAGAGATCCTGGTGTGCCTGGACTGCGGCTTCGCAGAACTTCTAGTACCGCCGGCTGAGCTACAGCAACTCAAAAGAGCCAAGCAGATCGACAAGTAATCTCGTCGCCTGAGCACTTGTGTCACCTGCCAACTGGCAGAGACACGGGCTGTTGTAGGCGAAATGCAAGGAGCGTCTCGCTCGGGACGCTGATTTTTCCTCCACATGGGCGCACCAAATGCCAGAGTACAATCCCGCGGCAGCGGAGGTTGACGCGCGACCCATTTTTTTAGGATCGTATAGCGCGAGGCCGGAAGAGAGACTGTCAATACTGCCAGTATGCGGGGTAGCCTCCTTACCCCCAGCATCAAGTTTGCGAGTGAGGCATTCATGGCACTTCCACGGGTCATGCTGGCCGATGACCATACGATCCTTCTTGAGGCATTTCGTAAGCTCTTGGAGTCTGACTTCGAGGTAGTGGGCACTGTGTCTGATGGGCGCGCCTTACTGGAAGCTGCGCCAGATCTTAAACCCGACGTGATCGTGGTCGATGTCGGTATGCCGCTCATGAATGGCCTGGAAGCTGGCGTCCGATTGAAAGAACAGATGCCCGCTGTGAGGATTATCTTCCTAACGATGAACGAGGATCCCGACTTGGCCGCAGAAGCGATGCGTTCCGGGGCTTCCGGGTACCTCCTAAAAAGCTCCGCAGCATCCGAATTGATCCGCGCAATCCACATGTCGCTAAAAGGAAAGTCCTATGTTACTCCGCAGATTGCGCGCGGAATGCAGAAGGCCTTTATCAATAATCCTAGCCCGAAAGGCCGCGCAAAGACTTTGACGCCACGGCAACGGGAGGTTGTTCAACTATTGGCAGAGGGTAAGTCTATGAAAGAGGTTGCCAGCGTGCTGCACGTAACCCCACGAACCGTTGCTTTTCACAAATATCGGGTCATGGAAGAGTTAAACCTCGAATCGACTGCGGAGCTGATTCAGTTCGCCATCAAATCAAAGATTCTCGTTCCTTGAACTCCGTCGAGGCGCGCTACCTTACTGTTTCCTCTCAGCCTTACTGCTAGCACCATGCGTGAGCGCGTTCTCTCGTGTTTTCCCCAAAATCTGTCACTTATAACAGTTGTTGGTCGTCCACCTCGAATTAACACTTAAAGAGAATCGGGTCGTTTCTGCGACTCGTGGACTCGAAGATGCGAGTTCTCGCTAACGACGGAGGGCGAAGCAATTGCAGGTAATGAGCAACGCGTCGAGTCATTAGAGACAGCTAGAGGCCGGCAGATCGGACTCTGACAGTCTGAACACAAATCCAAAATGAGGTACCAAGTAATGAATATTAAAAGTGTAATTCTTCTCGGAATGCTTTTTACGTTCTGCTCCGCCGCATTCGCACAGGATTACCCCAAGATAGAAGTTCCCCTGGTCTACTCCTTCATGCGGTTCAACCCTGAAGACAGCCACATTGTCAGCGGCTTTTCCCTGAACGGAGGGGGCGGGGGAGTCATCGTCAATGTCAACCACTTCTTCGGAATCCAAGGCGAATTCGAGGGTTATGGCAGCCTCACGAAAACCTTTACTTTTCCGGCAACATCTAACAGTCCGTGCCCGGCGGGATGCATCGTTACGGCTAGTGGCAATCTTTTCACCTACAATGTAGGCCCCGTTTTGAAACATCGCGCCCAGCATTTCGAGCCCTTTGTGGAAGCGATGTTCGGCGGTGCCCATTCCAATACTTTCACAAATTTGGCAAAGGCTTGCCAGAACACGTGCACCACTTCGACGAACCCAAGCAATAATGCCTTCTCTTTCATCTTGGGCGGAGGCGTTGATATTCCGGTTACCAAATCGATTGCTATCCGGCCCGCACAGTTCGATTTCGTGCTCACCCGCTTCGGCAATGGCTTCACAAGTGGCAACCAGAACCAGAGTAATTTCCGCTACCAGGGCGGCGTCGTTTTCCGGTTCTAGAAGCAAGCATTTTTGACCATTGCCTCAAGCGTGCTGGGAACCGCCGCCTTGTGTGCGCAGGCGTGAAACAGGAGATTTCCTTGCCACGGACAATACGGCCCACCTTGCAAACAACAGGGTGGGCCGTGTTTTGATGGGCAGGCCCGAGGTTTAATTGAATCATGAATGTATAAACTCTTATCTATGCCCCGCGCGAATTGCCGCTTCTCATTACGGGCGCGATGTATCGGGCCCCTTTATTACGGCCGTTCACTCTGGCTGCGCCCTCTGCCGGCGGCACTGATCACATTGCCTGAAAGGCACAAGAATGAAAGGACGGTTACTAGGATCAGTATTGTGAGTATCGACGTATTCGCCCCGGCAGGAAGGATGGAGGCGGCCTCTTTGGGGGTCCGCAGGGGATGCTCAGGCAGCAGAGAACTCGCCTCCGTTTCCAGCAGCATAGTCTTGGCCGCAAGTCCGAAGGAACTGTCAAAAAAGACAGATCGGAAAATCGATCGACGAGCGACAGCCTTAACGGACGACTTCGTAAACTTCTAAGCAAGAACCGCGTGCTCAGGGGCGGAGCGCATACCTGTTAGTTTTAGCAGTGGCTATATCCCGCCTTTCTGGCAGTTTTCTTGTGATCGGATTCCTAAGAGATCTGGAGGATTTATGAGCCACCGCCACCCTATTCTGCTCCCCTGCCTGGTGCTCTGCCTATCAACCAGCACCGCTGCAGCACAGTCGGAACAAAAGGTGCCGACATCCTATCTCGTCGGCAAGTCGGTGACCGCGATTGGATTTCCGGTTGGCCGAAGCAGCAAGGTCGACCTGAAGGGCACGGATTTGATACCCCAGGCCAACGGTGAGGCAAAAGTCGAGGCCAAGCAGGGAAAGACAAATATTGAAGTGACCATCAACGGTCTGGAACAACCCTCGAAGCTTGGCGCGGAGTTCCTAACGTACGTGTTGTGGGTCATCACCCCGGACGGGCGTACTGGAAATCTCGGTGAGCTGCTTGTTAACAAAGATGGCGAAGCAAAATTAAACGCCAGCACACCAGCGCAGACATTTTCAATGATCGTGACAGCCGAACCATATTTTGCGGTTCGTCTGCCTAGTGAGACCGTGGTTCTAGAGAGTGAGGCACGGAAAGACACGAAGGGAAAGCGCTTTCCCGTAAATGAATACAAGCTAATGAAACGAACCCAATACGAAAAACTCGGGAACCCCCTTGCGATGACACCCGATCTCGAACGTGTCCCACTGGAGATGTATGAAGCGCGCAACGCCGTGGATATCGCGAAGTCGCGCGGGGCCGAAGCAGATGCTCAGGAAATCTTCTCAAAAGCAAAGGGAAGCTTGGAAATCGCCGAGAACGCCCTAGCCAGGAAAGCGGACAAAAAGGAAATCATTTCCGCCTCCCGGCAAACTGTGCAGTTTGCGGAGGATGCGCGCGCGCTTGCAGCCCAACACCAGGAGGAACGGCGTATAGCCTCAGAGCGTGCTGCTGCGGCCGCCCAAGCTAAGGCAGAAGCGGAAGCAAAGGCTGCAGCCGAAGCGGCAGAAGCAAAACGCAAGACAGATCTGGAGGCCCAGCGTCAGGCTGAATTGGCCGCGGCCGCCGCTACGAAGGCCAAAGCGGAGGCAGATGCGCTGAAAGCAAAGGAAGCAGCGGCGGAGGCTGAGGCAGAACGTGCTCGAAAGGCAGCTGCGGACTTGCGCGCCCAACTGCTGGAACAATTCAATCGCGTTTTGGAAACCCGCGATACCCCGCGCGGCCTTGTCGTCAACATGGGAGACGTCCTCTTTGACTTCGGAAAATATGACCTTCGGCCTGAAGCAAGGGAGAAGCTGGCAAAACTATCGGGCATTATCCTGGCTCATTCTGGCCTAAATCTGGCAGTCGAAGGGTATACCGATAACGTCGGCAGCGATGAAGTCAATCAGAAACTCTCTGAACAGCGCGCGGAATCGGTGCGCGGCTACCTTATCGGACAGGGACTCGGTGACAGTACTGTGACTTCACGGGGATTTGGCAAGACTAACCCGGCCGATGACAACAGTTCCGTTGCAGGCAGGCAAAAGAACCGTCGTGTGGAAATCGTGGTCTCGGGCGAAGTCATTGGCGTAAAAATCGGCACCTAGCTTCCACATTGTGGGCGTTGCATAGCGAGAGCTAATGAAGTCTGGCGTGAATATTCTCGACACTCATCAAAAAGCGTTAGCAATCAATTTGGATCAAACCATATTCGGCTCGTTTGCCGAAATCGGCGCCGGGCAGGAAGTGGCCCGTTGGTTTCTGCGCGTAGGAGCTGCCTCGGGCACCGTCGCCAAGACAGTCTCGGCCTATAGCAAGCCGGTTAGCGACAGTCTGTATGGAGCGGGCTCGCGCTATGTTTCCATGCAGAGGCTTGAGGCCATGATAGAGCAGGAATGGAATTTGCTCGTTGCACAACTACAACAGAGCCTTGACCCACAAACACGTCTTTTCTCCTTCGCCGATACCGTTTCAGCCCAAAACTTCGCCGGCACGAACGAATGTCATGGTTGGATGGGAATCCGCTTTCAGGATCGCCCTGGAGGAATGCCCAATGACCTCCTGTTGCACCTCAATCTGAGGGACCCATCCAATTTGCTGCAGCAGGAGGCGCTTGGCGTTGTCGGCGTCAACTTGATTCATGCCGTCTTTCATCCAGGCCCGAGCAAGCAGGACTCAGTAAAGGCTCTTCTGGACGAAGTCACCGCACAAAGGATTGAAATCGACTTCATCGAATTGCGAGGCCCCGCGTTTGAGGGATGGAATCGCCAGGAAGCTTTGCTGATGCTTGTCCACGGAGGCATGGCCGAGGCCGTGCTCTTTACAGGCAGAAATCCCCAGACGCCGCCTACAGAAATTCTCCGAAAAAGACCGATCGTGTTGGCTCCCTTCGCATCGCAAGGCATTGAATCTTCTCAGCAAGAGATGTTGTCCGCCGCAATGCTCCAACTGAAGACTGAATCAAAGAGCGGGGAACCCCTCAGTCTGTCGGCTCTCAGCACCACGGCTCCGGGTTTGACAAACGCAGCCGTTGACTTTTCCGACCTGTCACGCCTGGTGGATGCCTTGCGCGCAAGTTGTAGTGATGTTCTTGTCTTTGGCTACAATGAACTCTACCGGATGACGTCCTTCGTCAACCGCTACACTCAAGCTCCGGTCCGCTTTGCAGTTGACGTCTCTGTTCTAATCCGTTTCCTATCCCAAGCGCACGGGACGCTCGAAGGCCGATTGCTCGAAGGCCTTTCCAAATTGTTTGCCCAGAACGTGTGCGTTTACGCTTACCCGGCGAAAGCTTCCGCAATTCAAGATTCGCTCGCATCCGTGTCAGCAACTGGCTGGCAATGGGAAGAAAGGAACGGCATGATCGTTGCGGACGCGCTTCGGCCGGTCCCACCTCTGGGGCATCTTTATTCCTACCTCATTGCGAGTAAGTTTATCGTCCCCATGCGAAGCGTTTCTTAAAGCGGCAAATCTGGTATTTCCTTCCTCGGCGCACCTCCAAGACTCCTCTCCTCAAGCGTTTAGCCCGATGTCAGGCATTCCTGCTAATTCACATCTGGAGGCCAACTACCTGCTAGTTTTGACAGTTCCCCATTGCGCGACCAATTGTTAGCCTCCCGCCCAGTGAACGCACTTTGATGGACAAATGCGGCCACCCTAGCGTTTGCCTCATGAGAAATTCTGCAGTTCAGAGGAATCCAGGGTCGCGACGCGCGCCTCGCGAGTGCGAAGGATATAGGGAGAAGCCATTGCGACTCGAGCGAGCTGGATCCGAAATGCGGAGGCGAAATAAATGAAAATTCATCCGAAATTCCACGCCGCCTTGCGACCGCCTTATGGGACAAAGCTGATTTTGGGCGGGGAATCCTCCCTATGGCCGATCGTTTGCCGATTCGCTGCTAAGTTGCTGCACATCGGCGCACTGATGGGTGCGCTGATCATCAGCGCCAGCTGTTCCTCAAACGCCGAGAAGCCTGCACCCGCGCCTCCCGGCGTTACGGTTACCCCAGCAATTCAGAAGGACGTGTCTATCCGTCAAGAGTGGGTCGGAACGATGTCTGGCAATGTGGATGCCGACATTCGACCCAAGGTGGACGGATTTTTGCTTAGCCGCCTCTATGCGGAAGGTTCATACATAGAGAAGGGCGCACCCATGTTCCAGCTTGACAAGCGGCAAGCCCAGGCGGGTGTCGAACACGCACAGGGAGAACTCGAGCGAGCCCGCGCTTCACTCGGACAGGCGCAGATTGACGTGCGTCGTTATACACCCCTAGTGGCTCAGAGGGCCGTAAGCCAAGCCGAACTCGATAAGGCGCTGAGTTTAGAAACCGCGGGCAAGGCAGGGGTAGATGCGGGCCAAGCGGTTTTGGACAATGCCAAGCTAAATCTAGCCTGGACGACTGTGACCTCACCTATTTCCGGAATCGCCGGAGTCTCCAAAGTCCAGATCGGGGACCTTATGACGCCGATAACGGTCATGACCACCATATCGAGCGTCAATCCGATCTATATTGACATCAATATCGCAGAACAGGACTACCTCCGATTTGTCCGCGAAAAAACAGGCCGCACAGCGGGCCAGAATCTCGAGTTGATTCTAGGAGATGGTACGGTTTACCCGCGCCGTGGTCATGCCCTTTTCGTAAATCGCGAAGTAGATTCACGAACCGGAACAATTCAGGTACGGGGAGAGTTTCCCAATCCGGGCAATGTGTTGCGTCCCGGTCAATATGCCCGCATCCGCGCCATCACCGAGACGCGCAAAAGCGCACTTCTGATTCCGCAGCAAGCAGTTACCGAACTCCAAGGTGTCTATCAGGTGGGAGTAGTTGGGTCCGATAACAAGGTCACGATCAAGACCGTAACACTCGGCCCACAATCTGGCGACATGTGGGTTGTCGTATCCGGTCTTCAGGTAGGGGAAAATGTTGTCGTCGATGGACTGCAGCGCATCAAGACCGGCATGACTGTTGCCCCCACGCCATTTAAGGACACACAAGCCGTTTCGCCGAATGGTGGGATGTAGCTATGTCGAAATTCTTCATTGACCGGCCGATCGTTGCAATTGTTATTGCCATTCTTACTGTGGTTATAGGCCTCGTTTCGATGGCGAAGCTGCCCGTAGCTCAGCTCCCAGATATCGTGCCGCCGCAAATGAGCGTGTCTGCCACCTACACCGGTGCGGACGCACTGACGATCGAGCAGTCCGTTGCTACTCCAGTTGAGCAGCAAATGAACGGCGTGGACAACATGCTCTACATGATGTCCACGAACGCTAATGACGGAACGATGACCCTCAAGGTCACCTTCGATGTAGGCACTAACGTAGATATCGACCAGGTGAATACGCAGAACAGAGTCTCCCAAGCCAGTCCGAACTTGCCCACGTCCGTCAATCAGTACGGTGTGACCGTCAAGAAACTGATGGGACTTCCTCTGCTTGTGCTGTCCGTCTATTCGCCAAAGGCGACCTACGGCGGACAATTTTTGGGAAACTACGCAACAATCAATATTAACGACGCATTGTTGCGCGTTCCCGGAGTTGGGCAAGTAACCAATTTCGGCGCCGCAGACTATGCCATGCGGGTGTGGGTAAAGCCCGATCAGCTAACCAAACTGGGTCTCACCGTTACCGATCTCACCAACGCTGTCCAACAACAGAGTGCCGTAAATCCGGCGGGACAGATCGGCGCTGAACCTGCTCCCAAAGGCCAGCAGTTTACTTACGCAGTGCGAGCTCCGGGTAGGCTCGCCAATGCGGAGGAATTTGGCAAAGTCATCGTTCGCCAAAACCCCGACGGCTCAACAGTTAGGTTGAGTGACGTCTCGCGGATCGAATTGGGATCAATTGTTTATCAGCAAATTGGACGGTACAACGGGAAGCCAGCAGTCATCATGGCTGTTTATCAAGCCCCGGGTTCCAACGCATTGGCTGTGGCGAAACAAGTCAAAGCCCAAATGGAAGACCTGAAAACCCGGTTTCCGCAAGATCTCGAGTATGTCGTTTCCATGGACACGACACTCCCGATTACGGAGGGGATGAAAGAAATCCTCACGACGCTTTTCGAAGCCATCGTCCTGGTGATCATTGTAGTGTTCCTATTTTTGCAAGGTTGGCGCGCAACTCTCATTCCCTTGATTGCTGTGCCGGTGTCACTGATCGGCACGTTTGCCGTCTTTCCTTTGCTCGGTTTTTCAATCAACACACTCTCACTCTTTGGCCTCATCCTTGCCATTGGCCTCGTAGTGGACGACGCAATCGTCGTAGTCGAGGCTGTTGAACACAACATCGAGCACGGAATGACGCCCAGAGAGGCAACCATCAAGGCGATGGAAGAAGTTACAACTCCCGTGATTGGCATAGCACTGGTTTTGTCCTCCGTCTTCATCCCTATGGCGTTCATGGGAGGCATCAAGGGTCTGCTAAACCAACAGTTCGCGATTACCATCGCCATCTCCGTTCTTATCTCGGCCTTTAACGCTCTAACCCTCTCACCGGCACTCTCGGCCCTTTTGCTTCGTCCACGTAAGGAATCCAAGGGACTTGTCGGCAGATTCTTCGCTGGGTTCAATCGGTGGTTCGGAAAAATGACGGGCGGTTACGTCAATTGGAGCCACGTCCTCGTTCGCAGATGGGGCATTGCTCTGATCCTGCTCTTGGGCATTTCGGTCATCGCTGTGGGTATGGGTAAACGTCTTCCTACCAGTTTCCTTCCGGAAGAAGATCAGGGATATGCATTCCTTCAGATCCAGCTTCCGGATGCTGCGTCTTTACAGCGTACTGACGCCGTCATGCGCAAAGTGGATGACATTCTCACCCTCCTCAAACCCCTGGCTGCCGTTGCTTTTCAGCGCACAAGGGTTTCGATAGAGAGGTAGTGGCCGGTTTTGAAGGGGCCAAACCAACCTCCTTCTTCGCCAGCCCTGGCGTCCGCAAAAGTCGAATCATTTCTTCGGCGGAGAAGGGCTTTTTCAGAATACCGTCAGCGCCCAATTTCAGAGCGGCGTCGAGGAAATGATTCATCTTGGTGCGGCCGCCACCCGACATCGTGTAAACCCGCAAAGAGAGCTTCAACTTCTTGATTTCGAGCAGTGTTTCAATTCCATCCTTCCACGGCATCAAGATATCGAGAAACACAGCATCGACCTTTTGCGTCCGCAGCTGTCGCAGGGCAGGTTCGCCGCCCTCCGCGACAAGTACAGAGCCACTTCCCAGAATGGTGTCTGGATGCATATCGAGCGGCACGTGCGTGTCGAGCGCTGCGCTGATCCCCCTGTCCTCGCAGGAGTTTGGTCCGCGCTCTACCAGCGGCTCGTCGCCCGTCACAGAATCAACGGGTTGGCCGCGTTCTCGCCTACGACGCTCGCCCGGCAGCTCGAGGTGCCGGGGGTCGTGCTCTTCCGAGCGGAGAGAGCTGGCACTACCGTCGGCATGACCGTCTGGTACACGGCAGGTAGCGTGGCATACTACCATCTCGCTGCGTACCACGACGCCGGGTATGCCGTCGGAGCCTCGTTCGCGATTTTCGACTTCGCTCTTCGCCATTTTGCCGAGACCGGTGTCCAGTGGCTGGACCTGGGCGGCGCTCCAGGTCTCGACGCCGACGGTAGTGACGGACTCAGCCGATTCAAGCGTGGCTGGGCCACGGGGACGCGGCCGGCCTACCTCTGCGGGCGGATCTTCGATCGGCCAGCGTATGCCGCTCTGGTCGAGGCCGCCCGGAGTCTCGAAACCACCTATTTCCCCGCCTACCGGCACGGCAACTTCGACGAAGCGGGCCGCTTTCGGCACTCTCATGGGCGTTGATGGCCAATCCTCGATGACGGAAAAGCCCTACGCCAGCATCGTTCGCTTCACCGAG
>Ga0137409_10005793_pt1 | contig 12840 bp, 8 predicted proteins | sample CZODoug1_16funga_FD_122059 | JGI IMG/M metagenome (GOLD analysis project Ga0137409, IMG submission 122059) | Vadose zone soil fungal communities from Angelo Coast Range Reserve, California, USA - CZODoug1_16fungal (Hybrid Assembly) | ecosystem: Environmental > Terrestrial > Soil > Vadose zone...
CCTGCGAGTCCGGATCCTTCGGGCGCCCTGCACTGTTGCCGAGCGGAAAGTCGGAGAACAGGAACCGCGGCACGCCGATCAGTTCGCTGATGTCTTTGGCGCAACCCATGATCACGGTGCTGATGCCGTTTTCTTCCAGCGTTCGTGCAGCCAGCGCGATCGTTTGATGGCACACCGGGCAGTTGGGTACCAGGACCGCGGCATCCACGCCGTCGGCCTTGCACTTTTCCAGTATCGCCGGGCAGTCGATTTCGAGCGTGACCCGGTGGCTGCGATTGGTCGGTGCGCCGAAGAAACGTGGTGCCACCTGCCCGATGCGTCCCGCCGCCGCCGCGTTCCTCAGCTGCGCTAGCGGAAACCACGTGCCCGAGTCTTCCGCGGTGGTGTGCTTGAAGTCGATCGCAACGTGAGTGATGCGCAGGTCGTGATCGTTCGCCGTGCTGCGTGCGTACACCGTGTAGAACTTTGCAGCGGCGTGAAAGGCGCTGCTGGTATCGAGCAGCCCGACCTCGGCGCGGTACGGGGCGGCGGTGGTGATCAGCGTGACGCGGCTTTCCGCAAGCGGCTTGCGCAGCGGCTGGAACGGCACTTCGGCGTAGTGCGCCCACTCGTATGGCGCACCGTAACCCAGTGCCTGGTAGTACTCGCGAATGCGCGCGAGATATGGGATCGGCACGTCCTGTGGCGGCGCGAATCCGAATCGTTCAGCGCGTACGCTTTTCATGGGAGATCCGTTGCCTCGCGCCGATTCCGACTCCCGCGATGGTAGTCGCACCAGGTCCGGGGTCAAAGAGCAGTTAATGACCGCTTGGTGCCAACTGACCGCTCAGTAAATCAACGCCCCAGTCCACCCGAGTGCCGAAAGCTCGAGCTTGTCAGGCGAAGTATTCGATGCCGAGCGCCTGGCGCACCTCGCGCAGCGTCTGAGCTGCTACCGCGCGTGCCCGCACACACCCTTCCAACAGAATGTTGCGCGCGCCCGCCGGATCCTGCGCGAACGCGGCACGCTGCTTGCGAATCGGCGCGAGGTGGGCTTGCAGGATGTCTTCGAGCCGCCGCTTGACGGTGGTGTCCGCCAGTCCGCCACGGCGATACTGACTCTTCAGTCGCTCGACCTCGGCCGCATCGGGATCGAACGCATCCAGGTACGCAAACGCCACGTTCCCCTCGACCTGGCCGGGGTCTTCGATTCGCAGGTGGTTGCGGTCGGTATACATGCGCCTGACGGCGGCGCTGATCTCGTCGGGTGACGCGGAAAGCGCAAGCGCGTTGCCGAGCGACTTGCCCATTTTTGCACCGCCATCGAGACCCGGTAGCCGGCCCTGTTCGGGGATCAGCGCCTCGCACTCCACGAGCACGCTTGAACCGGTCAGCGCGTTGAAGCGCCGCACAATCTCGTTGGTTTGCTCGATCATCGGCTGCTGATCCGCGCCGACCGGAACCAGTGTTGCCTTGAAAGCGGTGATGTCGGCCGCCTGGCTCACCGGATAGGTCAAAAAGCCCGCAGGCACGTCGCGCTCGAAACCGCGCTGGCGGATCTCTTCTTTCACCGTCGGATTGCGCTCGAGACGCGCCAAGGTGACCAGATTGAGGAAGTGGACCGTGAGCTCAGCGAGCTCTGGCACCTGCGATTGGATGAAAATGGTCGACTGAACCGGGTCGATGCCAACCGCCAGGTAGTCGAAGACCACCTCCAGCAGATTGGCCCGCACCTTGGCGGGCTCGGTGTCGGTCAGCGCCTGCATGTCGGCAATCATCACGAACTGACGATGGTGCGACTGCAAACGAACCCGGTTTTGCAGCGAGCCTACGTAATGGCCCAGATGCAGCGGCCCGGTTGGCCGGTCGCCGGTCAGGATGGTGGGCATGGTGTGGCCTCAGGTTTGCGCCCACACCGGAGCACTGGAGGAAAAAAAAGAGGCTGCCGGTTGGGCAGCCTCGTCAGTGCAAAACGCGCAGGGGCGAACGCAATCAGGCTGCCGGGAGAGATCGGCACCAGGCGTTCGCGAGAACGAGTTGAACTCGGTTCATGCGAAGAATCGTAGCCGGAACGCGGTCGCAATAGCAACCGGAATATCGGATTAGACCGACCGGCCAGACGATCGGTCGATGCCGCATCTGGGAAAACCGCCGAGCCGTTCCACGGCCCAGGCCTCGATTCAGCGCGCCGGGCCTTCCATTTCCAGTTGATCGACCAGGAAGGAATAAATGTCGGTGGTCTCTTCGATCACCGTCGACAGCGCGGAACCGATGCCGTGCCCCGCGGCGGCTTCGGTGCGCAGCAGGATCGGATGGCGCGACGCGTTGGCCGCCTGCAGGCGCGCGGCCATCTTGCGCGATTCGTACGGCGCAACCCGGCCGTCATTGGCGCCGGTGGTGAGCAGCGTCGCGGGGTAGGTCGCACCGTCGCGGATGCGCAAAATCGGTGAGTAGTCGTAGAGCGCCTTGAACTGCGCCGGATCCTTCACGCTGCCGAACTCGGTGGTGTTGAATTCGCCGTTCGGCTGGGTCTCCCAACGCAGCGGGTCATAGATGCCCACCCGGCTCACTACCGCACGCATTGCCTGCGGCTGCTGGGTCAGCGCCGCGCCCATCGTCAGGCCGCCGTTGCTGCCCCCCATGATCGCAAGACGCTCGGGCCGGGTGTAGTTGTTCTCGACCAGGTAGCGCATCGCCGCCGCAAAGTCGTCGAAGACGTTCTGCTTCAGCGTGAGCATGCCGGCGCGATGCCACGGTTCACCATATTCGCCACCGCCGCGGGTACCGACCACCGCGTACGCGCCGCCATAGTCCAGCCACAAACGATTGGTGGCAGAAAAGTACGGGCCGAGGCTTATGCCGTACCCGCCGTACGCATACAGCAGCATCGGGCTGCGCCCGTCGAGCTTCATGTCCTTGCGCCGCAGGATCGAGATCGGCACGCGTGCGCCGTCGGGGGAGACGGCAAAACCCGTATCGACCACCGCGTCGTCGAAATTGAAGCCCGGTGGCGCCGATAGCGTCGTGGCCACGAGCCGGCTGCTGCGGGCGTCGAAGACGTAGTGCAGCGGCGGCGATAGATAACTCATCACCCGCACCAGCAGGCGGTCACGATCGAGCACCTCGACGAAGTCGACGCTGGATACTTTTTCCGTCGGCACATCGCCCAGCGCGTCGCCGTCGAGCGAGAACACCCTGGCCACCGACGGGCCGCCGTCGCGATAACGCACGAAAATCCGCGAGCGCGTTACCACCATTGCATCGGCCGCCAGTGATGCTTGCGCGACAACCACCCGCGCGCGCACGAGTCGCGGGTCGGTCAACGGCATCGTAAGAACGCGGCCGAGCGGTGCGTCGCGCACCGACAGCAGATAGAGCCGACCGTCCTCGCCGAACCTGACCTGTTTCACTTCGTCGGCGAAGTCGGCAATCCGCGTCCATTTGCCGCCGGTATTGCGCAGGTAATAGGCGATCTCGCCGCCGTCGCCGTTGCGCACCTCGGCAAGCAGGTACAGGCCGTCGCGGCTGGCGTGCAGCGCCACTTCGGCGATACGCGGGAACTCGCGACCGATCGCGTATCGATCCTTTGCAACCGGTGTGCCAAGCCGGTGAAACCACACCTGCATGTAAAACGCGCTGTCTTCCTGCGGTCGTTCACCTGCCAATGGATACCGGGTGTAGAAAAATCCCTTGCTGTCGGCCGACCACTCGATATCGCCACCGCCGGTCGCGTACATAACGCGCTCGAGCGTATCCGGCAACCGTCGTCCGGTCGCTACTTCGTAGACAAACGCGGTGCCATCCTCGCTGCCGTTCTTCGACAGCGAGACCGCCACCAGCTTGCCGTCGAACGACGGCTTGAAAAAATCGATCGCGGTGCGCCCGGACGGATCGATCTGCGTCGGGTCGAGCACCACACGTTCCTGTTTCACATCGAGCGAAGCCGGCAGCACCACCAGCACCGGCTGGTTCTTGGGCGGCGCCCGCTTGAGCGCGAACACGCGACCGCCGCGATATTGCATGTCCGACCGGGTCGGCGCGCGGTTGCCCATCAGCTCGCTCAAGCGGCGTGCGACATCGGCGCGCTGCGCGATGCCGTCGAGGTACTTGCGTGTGACCGCGTTTTGCGCGGCCACCCAGGCCTTCACCTCGGCGGCGTCGTCTTCCTCGAGCCAGCGGTAGTCATCGACCACGGTGACATCTTGCATCACCTCGCTGATCGGCCGCTTCGGCGTGGGCGGATAGTTGAACTCGGCAGCGTTGGCCGCGCCCAATAGCATGGGGGCGATGAAGAGCAGACAGACCAAACGCATGCAGCAACTCCGGATGGCAAGAGTGCGATCGTAATGGTTTACGCGCCGCGACGAGGTCACCAGGATCTTGCTGGCAGTATCGTTGGTCGACATGCAGAAGGAGGCGTAACCGTGGAAAGAACTGCCGCGAGCACCTACAAGACAACCGTGGGCGGCGGCACCTCGCAGGTGCGGCGCAATCGCGCGGTGGTGCCACCGGCCGACTTCGAACGCCATTCGCCCTTCCTGTTGCTGATGGAAGACTGGTTCGATGCATCCGGCGGTTTCGAAACCCATCCGCATCGTGGTTTCCAGACCGTGACACTGGTGCTGGAAGGTGAACTCGAACATCGCGATCACACCGGTGCGCACGGGGTGCTCGCGGCGGGCGACGTGCAATGGATGACCGCGGGGCGCGGCGCATTGCATAGCGAGCTGGCTCATGGCAACACCGTCGCACACACCCTGCAACTGTGGCTCAACCTGCCGGCGCGCGACAAGATGATTGCGGCGGGTTACTCCGACCAGCGGCTCGCCGACGTGCCGGTACATCGTTTCGCCGGCGGTGAAGTGCGGGTTTATTCCGGCGCGTCGGGCGACGTGTCGCATGGGCACGGCAGCGCCTGGCCGCTGGTGTTGCTGGACATTTCGCTCGGCAGTGCCAGCACGTATCGCGCGGTGTTGCCCGCAGCGCATCGGGCGTTTGTTTATTTCCTCCAGGGCGAAACGCGATTGGGCGACAAACGGGTGGCGGCAGAAGACGTCGTGTGGTTCGAGCCGGGTGGTGCCGATGCCTTCGACAGCATCACGATCGAAGCGACCGCGCCGACACGCGCGTTGCTCTACGCGTCACCGCCGATCAACGAGCCGGTGGTTGCCTATGGACCATTCGTGATGAACACGATGCGCGAGGTGCAGCAGGCGTTCGTGGATTTTCAGACGGGGAAGCTGGTGGGAGAACCAACGTAGCTATTCCTATTCCCCACCCGGCTGCGGCACCGCCTGCGCTTCGCCCATTTCTTTTGTCACCGGCCCCTTGCCCGAATACCTGTCCAGGTACAGGTAGATCACCGGCGTGATGAACAGCGTGATCACCTGCGAAAAGAGCAATCCACCCACCACCGCCAGGCCGAGCGGCTGACGCAGTTCCGCGCTGGCGCCCAGGCCGGTGGCGATCGGCACCGCGCCCATCATCGCGGCCAGGGTCGTCATCATGATCGGCCGGAATCGCAACAGGCACGCGGTGCGGATTGCCTCGGGCGGCGCCATGTTCTGCTCGCGCTGCGCTTGCAGAGCGAAGTCGATCATCATGATCGCGTTCTTTTTCACGATGCCGATCAGCATCAGGATGCCGATCACCGCGATGATCGAAAGATCCAGGCCGAACAGCCACAGCGTCAGCAGCGCGCCCACTGCGGCCGACGGCAGGCCGGCCAGGATCGTCAGCGGATGGATGTAGCTTTCATAGAGCACGCCGAGCAGCACATAGATCACCAGCAGCGCCGTGATCAGCAGCCAGATCTGGCTCGATTGCGAGGTCTGGAACGCAGCGGCGTCGCCGCCCCAGTTGGTGAGGATCGAGGCCGGCATCGCGATCTGCGCGCGATACTGCTCGATCTTCTTCGACGCATCACCGAGCGAGGCGCCCGGCGCGAGATTGAACGACACGGTGATTGCCTGCAGCTGGCCGGCATGGTTGATCGCGATCGGACCGACTTTGCGCTCGGCGGTGGCGACGCTCGATAGCGGCACCAGCCCGCCGCCCTTGCCGCGCAGGTAGATCTTGTTGAACGCAGATTCGTCGCGCCGGTCGGCATCGACCCCCTGCAGGATCACCTGGTACGAGTCGATCGCCGTATAGATCGTCGATACCTGCCGCTCGCCGAACGTCGAATAAAGCGCGGTGCGGATGTCCTGGATCTGCACGCCGAGCTGATTGGCCTTGTCGCGGTCGATGTTGAGCTGGGCGGTCAGCCCGCGCAGCTGCGCGTCGCTGGTGACGTCGCGGAAGATCGGGTCCTGGCGCATCGATGCCATCAGTTTCTCGGAACCCGAATAAAGCTCCTTGTCGCCGACGCTCTTCAGGATGTACTGGAACCGGCTCTTGCTGATCCGGCCGCCGATGCGCAGGTTCTGGAACGGATTGAAGTAGACCGCGATGCCGGGCAACTGGCGCATGTCACGACGCAGTACCTCCAGCACCTTTTCCATCGACGGCCGCTCGGCGCGCGGCTTCAGGTTGATGAACATGCGCGCCTGGTTGGTCTCGTTGGCGCCGTACAGCACCGTATCGACCGCCGGGTTGTCGCGCAGCACCTTGGCGACGCGCTGCGCGACGTCGACCATTGCCGGGTACGAAATGTCCTCGACCGCCTCGGCGGTGACCTGGACCTGGCCGAGATCCTCCTGCGGGAAAAAGCCCTTCGGGATGAAGATAAAAAGCACGATCGTCGCCAACAGGGTCGCGATAAAAACACCGAGCACGACGCGCCGGTGCACCAGGCACCAGTCGAGCGACGCCTCGTAGCGCCCGAGCGTCCAGCGGAACAGGTGCTCGAACCACGCCGTCAACCGCAGGATCGGGTCATCCTCGTTCTCGCGCTTCAGGTAACGCGACGCCAGCATAGGCACCAGCGTCAGCGAGACGAATGCCGACACGAGGATGGCCAGCGAGACGACCTGCGCGAACTCGTGGAACAGGCCGCCGATCACGCCCGGCATGAAAAAGATCGGGATGAACACCGCGACCAGCGAAACCGAGATCGAGACGATCGTGAAGCCCATCTCCCGGGAGCCGACCAGCGCCGCCTTGAAGGGCTCCATGCCGTCTTCGACGTGCCGCACGATGTTCTCGAGCATCACGATCGCGTCGTCGACCACCAGGCCCACCGCCAGCGTGATGCCGAGCAGCGACACGTTGTCGAGACTCAGATCCAGCGCCTTCATCAGGGCCAACGTGCCGATCAGCGAGATCGGCAGCGACAGCGCCGGGATGATGGTGGCCGAAGGCCGGCGCAGGAACAGGTAGATCACCACCAGCACCAGCGCGGCGGTGATCCCCAGCGTTACCTTGACGTCATGGATCGCCTCGCGGATCGAGACCGAGCGGTCGATGCGAACCGAGGTCTGCACGGAGTTGGGCATCTGCTCCGCCAGCGCGGGCAGCGCCGCCTTGATGGCATCGACGGTGGCCACGGTGTTGGCACCGGGCTGGCGCAGGATCGACATGTTGATGCTGCGCTCGCCATTGAGCCAGCTGGCGCTACGCACCGACTCGACGCTGTCCTCGATGTCGGCCACTTCGTCCAGGCGCACGCTCGATCCGTTCGCGAGCGTGGCGACGATGATCCGGGCGAAATCGGCCGCCTTGGTCATCTGCTTGTTGGCCTGGATCGTCAGCGTTTGCCGCGCGCCTTCGAGAATCCCGACCGGTGAGTTGGCATTGGCGGCGCCGAGTGCCTTGGCGATGTCATCGACCGTGAGGTTGCGCGATGCGAGTGCATCAGGCCGGACGCGCACGCGCACGGCGAACCGCTTCTGCCCCTGCACGTTGATCTGCGCGACACCGGGCAACGTCGAAATCGACGGCCCGATCAGGTTGTCGGAGTAGTTGTTGAGCTCGTAGAGCGCGAGCGCAGGCGAAGTAAGCGCGATAAAAAGAATCGGCGAATCGGCCGGATTGACCTTCCGGTACGAAGGCGGCGTCGTCATTTCGATCGGCAACGTGCGTTGCGCACGAAACAGCGCAGCCTGCACATCGACCGCCGCTTTGTCGATGTCCCGGTCCTGATCGAACTCGAGCGTGACCTGGGTCTGGCCGAGCGTCGACGTCGAGCTGATGACATTAAGGCTGGCGATGCTCGCGAACTGCTTTTCCAGCTGCGTCGCCACGGTCGAGGCCATGATCTCCGGGCTTGCGCCCGGCAACACGGCGGTGACCTGGATCGTCGGCGTATCGAACTGCGGCAGCGCCGCGATCGGGATGTCCTTGTACGCGATCAGGCCGGCGACGACACATGACGCCGAAAGCAGGATCGTCATCACCGGGCGGCGGATGAACGGTTCCGAGAAGTTCATGTGCTGCCGCCGATTTCTGCCTTGCCGGATTTTTCGCCGGTGATCTCGCCCTTGCCGGCATCGGGTTGTTTGCCCTGCCCTTTGCGATCGGCTTCCGTCACCACACTACCGGGGCGCAGGTTCTGCGCCCCTTCGACCACGACACGCGCGCCGGGTGCAACGCCATCGACGACGGCGAAGCCCGCATCGATATACCCCAGCGTGACCGGCTGTTGCGTCACTTTGCGCTCTTGATCGACCACATAAACGAACTGGTTGTCCGGTCCGGTTTGCACTGCCTGCGCCGGCACGACCGAGGCGCCCGTCAGGGTGCGCGGCGCAAGCGAGACGTTGACGAACATGCCCGGCCACAGACGCGCATCGCCGTTCGCGAACGCCGCCTTGACGCGGATGGTTGCGGTCGCGGTGTCGACGGCGTTATCGACGAAAATCAGCTTGCCGACGAACGGATCGGGCGCACCCTCGGCGCGTGCCCGCACCTGCACTTCGCCCCTGGCAAGCGCCGCCTGCAGGCCGGCCAGTTCCTTTTCGGGCAGCGTAAACGCGACCGTGATCGGATCGATCTGCGTCACCGTCACCAGCACGCTGCCGTTGGGCTGTACCAGGCTGCCCGGGCGTACGCCGATGACACCGGTGCGCCCGGGAAAACTCGCGCGGATCTCGGTGTAGGCCTGTGCGACCTTGGCGGATTCGGCCGCGGCGCGGTCGACTGCGAGCTGGCCGTTGAGCGAGTCGACCTGGTTTTGCGCCGTATCGAGCGCCGATTGCGAGATGAACTTCTGCGCGAACAACTCGCGCTGGCGCTCGAGGTTGCGCCTGGCGACTTCAAGATCGGCCAGGTCCTTCGTCACCTGGGCTTCGGCCTTGCGCAGGGCGGCTTGTTCGGCGCGCGCATCGAGCGAGAACAACAACTCGCCGGAACGCACCGCCTGGCCTTCGCGAATGTGCACCGTGCGCACGGTGCTGGTGACCTGCGCGCGGATGTCCACCGATTGGACTGCGGTCACCGTGCCGTTGGAGCGCAAGCGCACCGGAACATCGCGCTTTTCAACCCGCGCCGTCGTAACGGAGATGGCGTTGCCACCCTTGCGCGCGGTTTGCGCCTCGCGCGTGCGGGCCACGTTCCACCACGCGAGCGCCCCTGCGACCACTGCGACCGCCACGGTCGCGATGACAATCCAACGGCTGGCGGTACGCCTGCCCATACTATCCATGCGGTCTTTGTTACCCCGCGCTCGCAAGTAAATACCAGTCTAGTCGACCGGCCTTTGCAAATCACCGCTACGCCGACTTGTGGCAAGTTCGCTGTCATGAACCTGGTCTCGAGCCGCCGGCTGCGGCGCAGCGACCTGCCGATCGACACCGCGCACCTTGCGCGGTTCCTGATCGGCAAGATGCTCGTGCACCAAACCGCCGAAGGCCGCACCGGCGGGCGCATCGTCGAAACCGAAGCCTATGAGGTCGGCGATGCCGCCGGCCACGCGTACGTCGGCGAAACCGCGCGCAACCGGTCTTTGTTTCTCAAACGTGGCCACGCGTACGTCTACTTCAGCTACGGCGTGCATTGGTGCTTCAACGTTTCCGCCGAGACAGCCGGGGTCGGCGCGGGCGTATTGGTGCGCGCTCTGGAACCGCTCGAAGGAATCGAACTCATGCAAACGCGGCGCGGCACGTTGCGCCTGCTCGACCTGGCGCGCGGGCCAGGCCGCCTGGCGGCCGCCCTCGGCATCGATCGGCGCCTCGACGGCGCAGACCTTTGTGGCGACGGCGCGTTGTGGCTCGGCAGCCCGCACCGACCGGTCGGAAAAATCGGGCGGTCGGTACGGATTGGAATTACCAAGGAGGCGCGGCGGCGCTTGCGGTTCTACGAGAGAGGCAATGCGTTTGTCAGTGGATCGCTGGCGTTGAGGAGGTAAAGCGGGGTTACGCACCCGCCGCGCGCAGCTTCTCCATGAACCCGCGGATCCTGGCCGCATTTGCACCGACGTCACTTTGGCCGATCCGCGACACCGAGCGCACATCCAGCTCGCTGCCTTTGGCCGCGGCGCGCACGCGCACCACGATGTCGTCCTTGAAGCCGAACATGCGCGTGGTCGCAGTCGCCTCGAGCCGGCCGTCCTGCGGCGCCGCGTCCACCACCTGCCAGCCGCCTTCAGCAGCGGCCTTGGCCGCGCGCTCGAACAAATCCGCCGGCGCCAGCGTCGATCGCAGCGTTGCCACATCCGGGTAAGCCTGCTTTTGCAGCTCCGCCACCTTGTCACCGGCATAGTCGAGCCCGTTCGGCGCGGAGCGCCGGGTCTGCGCGAGGGCGACAAAAACCGGCGGATTGGCGGTGTCCGTAGTCACGTCATGGATAGGAGGCACGCGCCGCGCTTTAGCCAATTGCAGCGCCGGGTATCCGCCGACCACGGCGCCCAGCACCACTCCCACGACAGCGACGCGGAATCCCTGCGCTTGCGGCGTGCGCCGAGTCAGGAACGCGCCAACCAGGGAAACGACCACGGCAAGCGCGCCGATCGCGATCGCGCCGCCGAGCAGGTAGAAGAGCGAGACGCGCAGTGACCACCAACCTCCGCGGTAGCCGACCGGTGCCAGTGCAAGAGCGAGGCCGCCGGCAATGGCCAGCCAAAGTCCAATCTGGGCGACGCGCGCGCTGCGTGACATATGGGCTCCTTGTTTTTCGTTGGCCGAGGATCTTAGGACTCGCGAACGGTCGCCGGGTTGCGGCAGCGAGTCAGATTCCATCAACACGGAATGCAGCGCCAAGGCTGCGACGCCATCGCGCGTTCTAGGTAACAACTTTCCGCACGGACAGAACTAACCTGCCCGCAGCCGTCGTTCCCTACGGATTTGTACCCAGCGCAAGGGACGATGCTCGCTGACCCGTTGACGATTCTTACCAACAAGCCGATCGCCCGGGCAACGCCGAGTACACAGGGAAGCAAAGCCGCGGCGTGGTTTCACGTCGCGTTTTCGTGGCGATACCGAGGGAGACACACGAATGGCGACAAAATTCACCCTGAATGGCAAGCCCGTCTCATCCGCATTGGAGCCGGATACTCCGTTGCTGTGGGTGGTGCGGGACGAGTTCGGCATGACGGGCACCAAGTACGGCTGCGGCATCGCGGTATGCGGCGCTTGCACCGTACACGTGAACGGCCAGGCAGTAAGAGCATGCACAACGCCCGTCTCCGCGGTCGCTGGCAAGAAGGTCGTGACGATCGAAGGCTTGGCCGCGGACAAGGTCGGGCGCATGGTGCAGAACGCCTGGGTCGATAACAGTGTTCCGCAATGCGGCTACTGCCAGGCGGGCCAATGCATGTCGGCGGCAGCGTTGCTCAATTCCAAGAAGAATCCGAGCGACAGCGAAATCGATCAGGCCATGAGCGGCAACATCTGTCGCTGCGGGTGTTACACGCGCATCCGCGCCTCGATCAAGGAAGTTGCAGCCAAGCGAGGTGCAGCATGAACGCGCGTCCCGATTTTTTCAAAACACAAACACTCGATAGCACCAGCCGGCGTCGTTTCCTGCAAGCCGCATCGGCAGCAGGTGGTCTCGTACTCGTTGCCGGATACCCGGGCGAGGGAGAAGCAGCGGACGAGCCGAAGAAATACGGCGCTGACGGCATGCCGAACGGCTGGGTCGACAGCGCGCTCGTATTCGTTTCGCTCGCGCCCGATGGCACGGTGAGCATCGTCTGCCACCGCGCCGAGATGGGCCAGGGCGTGCGCACCAGCATGCCGATGATCGTGGCTGACGAACTCGAAGCCGACTGGAAACGCGTCAAGGTCGTGCAAGCGCCCGGCGATGAGAAGAAGTACGGCAACCAGGACACCGATGGCTCGCGCAGCACGCGCCACTTTTTCATGCCGATGCGCACCTGCGGTGCGTCGGCGCGCATGATGCTCGAGCGCGCCGCGGCGGAAAAATGGAAGGTGCCGGTGAGCGAGGTGCAGGCGAAGAATCACGAAGTCGTGCACACGAAGAGCGGCAGGAAGATCGGCTACGGTCAACTCGCGGCAGCAGCGGCGAAACAACCCGTGCCGACACGCGAGCAGGTGAAACTGAAGGATCCTTCCCAGTTCCGCTACATCGGCAAGGGCAATCTCAAGCTCGTCGACGGTCGCAACATCGTGACCGGCAAGGCGATGTACGGCCAGGACGTGCGCCTGCCGGGCATGTTCTACGCGGTCGTCGCGCGGCCGCCGGTGTATCTGGGCAAGGTGGCGAGCGTCGATGCCTCGGCGACGATGAAGGTACCGGGCGTGGTGAAGGTGGTGCAGATCGAACCCAGCGCACCGCCGGCACACTTCAATCCGCTTGGTGGCGTAGCCGTGGTGGCGAAGAACACGTGGGCCGCGATCAAGGGCCGCGACGCGCTGAAGATCACCTGGGATGACGGTCCGAACGCCTCGTACGACTCGGCGACGTATCGCACCGAACTGGAAGCCGCCGCACGCAAGCCAGGCAAGGTGGTGCGCAACGACGGCG